>Ga0308411_10003647_pt1 | contig 10242 bp, 6 predicted proteins | sample HotsprottomLayer_2_FD_203530 | JGI IMG/M metagenome (GOLD analysis project Ga0308411, IMG submission 203530) | Hot spring phototrophic mat microbial communities from Octopus Spring, Yellowstone National Park, Wyoming, United States -... | ecosystem: Environmental > Aquatic > Thermal springs >... | reverse complement strand
GATCGGGTCCATGAAGGCGACGTGCGTGACGCCGGCCGCATCCTTGCGCACCACGACGTTGCACGGCAGCAGCGCGCCGATCTCGGGTTCGGCGCCGATCGCCCGATGGGCGAACTGCGGATTGCACGCGCCGAGGATCTTGTACGGGGGGATGTCGACGTCGATCTTCTTCTTCAGCGTGGCGGCGACGTCGATCTCGGTCAGCACCCCGAACCCTTCCCGCGCGAGCGCCTCGGTGACCCGCGCTACCGCTTCGTCGAATCCCGACTCGACCGTCCGGCCGAAGACATAGCTGCTCATGCCGCCTCCACCAATCGAATGCCAATGCGCGATCGCCCGGCAAGCCCTTCAAACATACATCGCTTCCAGCCGCGCCGCGAACTCGTCGAGCTCGTCCGGCGGCAGGTGGTCGATCCCCGCCGCGCCCTCTCGGCCGCCGCCGGTCGGATAGGCGCGGCACAGCGCATCGGCGCTGTGGCGGGCGTCGCGCGGGGCGCGCACGCTCACGGTGAAGCCGCCGCGCGAGTTGGGCACCGCCACCGCCTGCGCGCGCGTCGCGTCGGCATTGGCGAGACGGTTGGCGAATGCGCCGATCACGCGCCGCGCCCACGGCGCATCGGGCAGGACGTAGACCGTCGAATGCTTAGAGGCGCGGTAGGCCGGCACCGCGGCCGCGGCAGCGAGGTCGGCGCGGCGGCCCTCGTCGAGCCGCGCCGCCGCCGGCTCGCGCGCGGCGAACTCGAGCGGATCGGCGTAGGGGCGTAGCAGCCGATACAGCTCGGCCGGAGGCACGATCAGATCGGCTTCCGTCTCGCCGTAGGCGTTGTAGTTCATGCTCTCGCCGAGCGCGCGCAACCGCTCCAGGCGCGGCCCGTCGAGGCCGAGCGGCGCGGCGAGCGACTCGGCCGCATCGGCCAGGTTGTCGCCGAACGCCGCCACCACCGCCCACGCCCGGTGCCGGCCGCCGAGGTGGCGATCGACCAGGATGCTGGTGCAGACGTCCGGCGCGGTCTCGATGTGCGCCTCGAGCAGCGGATGCGACGGGATCGAGCCGGGATAGTGGTGGTCGAACCAGCGCACGCGCGCGCCGCGCGCGAGCAGCCGTTCGAGCGCCGGCCGGTTGCGGTCGAGCGAGACGTCGAGGACGGTGACCTCGTCGCCCGCGGCCGCGTCCACCCGCGCGAGCAGCGCGATGTCGCGCTTGGTGCCGGTGACGAGCGTGCTCTCGGCCGGCGCGGCGAGACGCAGCTGGTGCAGCGCGCAGATGCCGTCGGCGTCGCCGTTGAACACGTCGAAGCGCACCGGTGCCCTCACCGCGAGACCTGCTGCGCAACGAGGCGCCGCGCGAGCTCGGCGATCGCCGCGGCGGGGTCGGCGCCGGCGGCGAAGGTCACCGCGTCGGCCCGTTCCTCGGCCGCCAGCGGTTCGGCGGTCGACAGCTGGTGCTCGAGCACCGCCAGCGACGCTTCCGACGCGTCCGACCCGGCGCGCGCTCGCGCCGTGATCCGCGCGCGCAAGTCCGCTTCCGGTGCGACGCAGTCGGCGATCGCGAACGGCGCCGCCAGCTCGCGCGCGAGCGCCCGGAACGCCGCGCGGTCGGCCGCGCGCAGGAAGGCCGCGTCCACGATCGCCGGCAAGCCGCCGCCGGCGATCGCGCGCGCGGCGGCCGCGAGGCGGTCGTAGGTGCGACGGGTGGTCGCCGCGCCGTACGCGCCGGATGCGACCCCGGCGTGCGTGCGCGCGAGCGCCTCCAAGCCGAGCAAGCGCTTGCGCTCCACGTCCGAGCGCACGCGCACCGCGCCGAGCGCTTCGACCAGGCGTAACGCCACCGTGGTCTTGCCCGCGCCCGACAACCCGTGCATCAGCACGATCGCTGGGCGGGCCGCGCCAGCGAACCGGCCGGCGAGGGCGAGATAGTCGCGGAACTGCGCGCCGAACCCCGCCCGCGCATCCGGCGCGAGCGCGCCGTCGGCGGCGCGGAGGCACGCGATCTTGGCGCGCACCATCGCCCGATAGACGAGGTGGAAGCGTAACAGCGCCAGGCCATCGTAGTCGCCAGTCGCCTCGAGGTAGCGGTTCAGGCAGCGCCAGGCGAGCGCATCGAGGCGGTGATCGATCAGATCCATGACGAGGAAGGCGATCTCGCTCATCACGTCGATCCAGCGCAAGTCGTCGTTGAACTCGATGCAGTCGAACGGCACCGGGCGGCCGTCGATCAGGGCGACGTTGCCGAGGTGCAGGTCGCCGTGGCACTCGCGCACGAAGCCGACGCGCCGGCGCGCCTCGATCGCGTCGCGGCGCAGGGCGAACTCGCGCTCGGTCCAGCGGCGCAGTGCCGCCAGCTCCGCGGCTTGGTCCCCGGCTTCGGCGAGCGCCGCGAGCTGGTCGAAGTTCTGCTCCGCCGGCGCGAGCACGCGCTCGGGCGCGCCGAAGCCGCTCGCCTCGGTGGCGCGCGCCGCGCCGGCGTGGAACGCGGCGATCGCGTCGGCGAGCAGGTCCACGACCGCCGGTTCGAGCCCGCCGCGCCGCGCCAGGCGATCGAGCAGCGCGTCCTGCTCGAAGCGGCGCATCCGCACCGCGTGCTCGATCGCCGGCGTGGCGCCGAGCACCGGATCGTCGGCGCTGCCGCCGATCGGCACCACCTCCAGGTAGAGCGCCGGGGCGGTGCGGCGGTTCAGGCGCAGCTCCTCGAGACAGAAGCGGTGGCGCGCCGCGAGCGAGGTGAAGTCGAGAAACCCGAGGTCGACCGGCTTCTTGACCTTGTAGGCGTAGTCGCCGGCGAGCAGCACCCACGAGATGTGGGTCTCGACCAGCTCGACGCGGTCGCACCGGTGGGGGTAGCGCTGCGGCTCGCGCAGGCGCTCGATCAGCCGGCGTGCGGCGGCGCAAGCCTCGCTCACCGTCGCCCGGCGCTCAGGCCGCCCCCAGCTTGCGCTCGAGATATTCCACGCAGTCCGCCAGCGTGTACAGCGATTCGTAGTCGGCCTCGGGCACCGCGACGCCGAAGGCCTTGTGCAGGCCGATCGCGAAGTGCAGGAAATCCATCGAGTCCACGTCGAGCGCATCGCGCAGATTCGCATCGGGGGGCAGGGTCTGCGGATCGAGGCCGGGCGCGACCGCGCGCAGCACCTCGAGCACCCGCGTCCTGATCTCGTCTCGGGTCACGGCATCGTTCTCGGGCCGCCGACAGGTTAGCCCCGCGCGCGGCCGCCGCCAAGCGTTTCCGCCGTCAGCCGCTCTCCAGCGTCGAGGTGTCGCCCTCCGGCAGCCCGAGCTCGCGTGCCTTGAGCAGGCGGCGCATGATCTTGCCGCTGCGCGTCTTCGGCAGCCCGGCCTGGAACTCGATCTCCTTCGGCGCCACGACCGCGCCGAGCCGCTGCCGCGCGTGCGCGAGGATCGCGCGGCGCAGCGCCTCGTCGGGCTCGAACCCCTGCTTGAGGCCGACGAACGCCTTGATCACTTCGCCGGCCACCGGGTCGGGCTTGCCGATCACCCCCGCTTCGGCCACCGCGGGGTGCTCCATCAGAACGCTCTCCACCTCGAACGGCCCGATAAGGTGACCCGAGGTCTTGATGACGTCGTCCTTGCGGCCGACGAACCAGAAGTAGCCGTCGGCGTCGCGCCGCGCGAGATCGCCCGACAGGTACCAGCCGCCGGCGAAGCACTTGCGGTAGCGTTCCGGCTCGTTGAGATAGCCGCGGAACATCGACGGCCAGCCGGACCGCAGCGCGAGCTCGCCCTCGGCGAGCGGCTCGTCGATCACCCGCACCGACCCGTCGGCGCGCGCCTCGACGATCGCCGCCTCGATGCCGGGCATCGGCTTGCCCATCGAGCCCGGCCGGATGTCGAGTGCGGCGAAGTTCGCGACCATGATCCCGCCGGTCTCGGTCTGCCACCAGTTGTCGTGGAAGGGCAGCCCGAACGCCTGGACGCCCCAGCGCACCGCCTCCGGGTTGAGCGGCTCGCCGACGCTCGCGAGGAACCGCAGGCGCGGCAGGCTCCGGGCGCGCGCGCGGTCGAGCCCCGCCTTCATCATCATGCGGATCGCCGTCGGCGCGGTGTACCAGACGCTCACGCCTTCGCGCTCCAGGATCGAGTACCAGCGCTCGGGCTCGAAGTCGGCCTCGTCCACGATGCTGGTCACCGCGTTGGTGAGCGGCGCGATGATCCCGTAGGAAGTGCCGGTGACCCAACCCGGGTCGGCGGTGCACCAGTAGGTGTCCTCGGCGTGCAGGTCGAGCGCGTAGCGCGCGGTGAGGTGGTGCGCCACGACCGCCGCGTGCACGTGCACCGCGCCCTTCGGGGTGCCGGTGGTGCCGCTGGTGAAGTGGAGGAGCGCCATGTCCTCCGGGTCGGTGGGGCCGATGGCGTAGTCCGCCGGCGCGGCGCCGAGCAGCGCGCCGAGGGCACGCGTGCCGGCAACTGCGGCATCGCCGACGGTCAGTACGTGCTCGAGCGCGGGCAGCGAGGCGCGGATCGGCGCGACCTTGCGCTCGTAGAGCGCCGCCGTCGTGACCAGCACCTTCGCCGCGCCGAGCGCCATGCGCGCGCGGATCGGCTCCGGCCCGAAGGCCGAGAACAGCGTGGACAGCACCGCGCGCGCCTTCCAGGTGCCGAGGGCGGCGACATAGAGCTCCGGAATGCGTCCGGTGAGCGCGAAGACCCGCTCGCCCGGCCGCACGCCGAGCGACTCGAGCACGTTCGCGAAGCGGTTGGACTCGCGTGCGAGCTCGCCGAAAGTGAGGTCGCGCCGCGCGCCGTCGCGGCCGAGCCAGCGGATCGCCACCCGTTCGCGCGCGGCGCCGGCCGCGTGGCGATCCACCGCCTCGTGCGCGATGTTCAGGCCGGCCCCTCCGGGCAGCCCCGCGAGCAGCGCGCGCGCGCCGGCCCAACTGAAGCCGGCCCGCTCGGCGTCGTAGTCGCGCAGGTTCGGCGGCAGGCGCAGCCGGGCAGGATCCTTGCAGATGACTTCCATCGCGCAGCAGCTCCTCCCGGCAGACACCGGCTGGCAGCGTACGCGCCGGGCCGGACGGTGCATTGACGCAGCTCAAACGCACCGCCGCGGTGCGCGTGGCGGGCCGCAGGCCCATCTTCGTTAGAATCGGCCGCCGATCGAGGGAGCGCAGATTCGAATGCAGCCAGGCACCGCTTTCACGCTCGAAGTCAACCCGCGGATCCCGGAGCGGCTCGCGCGCCTGGAGGAGCTCGCGAACAACCTCTGGTACAGCTGGGACCGCCCGACGCGCGAGCTGTTCTCGCGCCTGCACCCGCAGCTCTGGGACGCGGTCGGCCACAGCCCCAAGGCGCTGCTCAAGCGCATCGACGAGCGGCGCCTGGTGGAGGCGGCAGAGGACCCGGTGTTCCTCAACAACTTCAACCGGGTGCTGTCGGCCTACGACACCTATCACTCGGAGCCGATGCGGCGCAACGGCTCCGAGTGGTTGCGCGCGAACGACCTCGTCGCCTACTTCTGCGCCGAGTTCGGGTTCCACGAGAGCATGCCGATCTACTCCGGTGGGCTCGGCATCCTCGCCGGCGACCACTGCAAGGCGGCGAGCGACGCCCGGCTGCCGTTCATCGGCGTCGGCCTGCTCTACCGCCAGGGATACTTCTTCCAGAAGATCGACAACGAAGGCAACCAGCAGGCCGCGTACCTCGACTCGGACTTCGACGATCTGCCGGTCGTGCGGCTTGAGGGCGAGGGCGGCCGCGAGCTGCGGGTGCAGATCGAGCTGCCCGGGCGCACCGTGCTTGCGCGCCTGTGGCAGGCGCGCGTCGGCCACGTCGTGCTGTGCCTGCTCGACACCGACCTCGAGGAGAACGCGCCGCGCGACCGCGGGATCACTCACCGGCTCTACGGCGGCGACCGCACCACCCGCATCGAGCAGGAGATCGTGCTCGGCATCGGCGGAGTGCGCGCGCTCGCTGCGCTCGGCGTGCGGCCCACCGTGTGGCACATCAACGAGGGCCACGCTGCGTTCCTGATCCTGGAGCGCATGCGGGCGCTGATCAAGCGCGGGGTCGAGTTCCGCGCCGCGCTCGAGGCGGTCGCGGTGAACACCGTGTTCACCACCCACACGGCGGTTCCGGCCGGCCACGACCACTTCGCCGACGACGTGATCCGCACCTATTTCGACGGCTTCTGCCGCGAGCTCGGGCTCGCGCCGGAGGCGCTGCTCGAGCTCGGCCGGGTGCCCGGCACGGCCGACTTCAACATGACCGCGCTCGCGGTGCGCGGGTCGCGCCATCACAACGGCGTGTCGCGCATCCACGGCGGGGTCTCGTCGCGCATGCTCGCCTCGCTCTGGCCGCAGCTGCCGGCCGAGGAGAACCCGGTCGATCACGTCACCAACGGCGTGCACGTCCCGACCTTCCTCGCGCCCGAGTGGACCGATCTGTTCGATCGCTTCCTCGGCGTGGGCTGGAGCCACCGGCTGAGCGACCGCGACCTCTGGGCGCGGCTCGCCGCAGTGCCCGACCACATCTTCTGGAGCGTGCGCCAGTACCTCAAGGCGCGCATGCTGCACCTGGTGCGCTACCGCATCCGCGAGCAGCACCTGCGCAACCAGGGCAGCGAGGCGCACCTCGACCGGCTGCTGCGGTTCGCGAACCCCGACGATCCGAACGTGCTCACCATCGGCTTTGGTCGCCGCTTCGCCACCTACAAGCGCGCCACCCTGCTGCTCGAGAACCTCGAGGAGCTGCGCAAGGTGGTCGGCAACGGCGACCGGCCGGTGCTGTTCGTTTACGCCGGCAAGGCGCACCCGGCCGACGTGCCCGGCCAGGACGCGATCCGCGAGGTGATGCGGGTGGCGCGCATGCCGGAGTTCGAGGGCCGCATCCTGCTCGTCGAGGGCTACGATCTGCGGCTCGCGCGGCGGATGGTGACCGGCGTGGACGTCTGGCTGAACACGCCACTCTATCCGCTGGAGGCGTCCGGCACTTCGGGCATGAAGGCCGGCATCAACGGCGTCATCAACTTGTCGGTCCTCGACGGCTGGTGGGGCGAGGGCTACCAGGGCGACAACGGCTGGGCGATCAAGCCCGCCTCGAGCGCGCTCGACCAGTACAAGCGCAACCGCGAGGAGGCGCAAACCCTCTACGAGCTGCTGCAGGACCAGGTGATTCCGCTCTACTACGCGCGCGGCACGCAGGGTTTCTCGCCCGACTGGATCCGCATGGCCAAGCGCTCGATCGCGACGATCCTGCCGCGCTTCAACGCCGCGCGGATGCTGCACGAGTACCTGTCGCGTTTCTACCTTCCCGCCTCGCAACTCGGCCGCCGTTACGCCGAAGGCGGCTACCAGGGTGCGCGCGAGGTCGCCGAATGGAAGGCCAAGGTGCGCGCCGCGTGGCCGCAGGTGGCGGTGCGCCGCCTCGACACTCCGGTGCGTCGGATCCGCTTCGGCGAGCGCGTGCGAGTCGAGGTCGCGGTGCGCCTGAACGGATTGTCGCCGTCTGACGTAGTGGTCGAGCTGCTGCTGTCGGCCGGGCAGTGCGAGCCCGACGTCCGGCCGGTGCGCCACGAGTTCGAGCACGACGGCACGCGCACCGAGCGCGACGAGCACCGCTACGTGCTGGAGCTCGCGCCGGAGCTGTGCGGCAAGCTCGACTATTGGATCCGCGTCTACCCCTGCCACGAGCTGCTGACGCACCCCTTCGAGCTCGGACTGATGCTCTGGGTGTGAGCGCGCCGGGGCCGGGTCAGCGGCCGCCCGCGAGCTCGGCGTAGATCGCCGCGTAGCGCCGCGCCGCGGCCCCCCAGCCGAAATCGCGCGCCATGCCCGCGCGCTGCACCTGGCGCCAGCGCTTGGCGTCGCGATAGACCGCGAGCGCGCGCTCGACCGCCTCGAGGAGCGCGGCGGGCGTCGCCTCGGCGAACAGGAAACCGGTGGCGGTTCCGTCGGCGAGCGTCGCCGCGGTGCAATCGACGATCGTGTCGAGCAGTCCGCCGGTGGCGTGCGCGACCGGCGGCGTGCCGTAGCGCTGGCTGTACATCTGGTTGAGCCCGCAGGGCTCGAAGCGCGACGGCATCAGGAAGAGGTCGGCGCCGGCCTCGATCAGGTGCGCGAGCGGCTCGTCGAAGCCGATGCGCACGGCGATCGCGCTCGGGTTCGCCGCCGCCGCGGCGGCGAGCGCGGCCTCGAGCGCCGGCTCGCCGGCGCCGAGCACCACCAGCTGGGCGGGCAGTGCGACGATCTCGCGCGCGACCTCGATCACGAGGTCCACGCCCTTCTGCCCGGTGAGGCGGCTCACCATGCCGAGCAGCGGCACGTCCTTGGCGAGCGGGAGCCCGACGCGCTCCTGCAGCGCCTCCTTGTTGAACGCCTTGGCCGTGAGCCGGTCCGGGTCGTAGCGCTGGGCGATCCAGCGATCGGTGGCCGGGTCCCACTCCGCGGTGTCGATGCCGTTGGCGATGCCGTGCAACCGCGCGGCGCGCGCGGCGAGCAGGCCCTGCAGGCCGAAGCCGAGCGGCTCGGTCTGGATCTCGCGCGCGTAGGTCGGGCTGACGGTGGTGATCGCGTCGGCGAACGCGAGCCCCGCCTTGAGCAGCGACAGCCGGCCGAAGAATTCCGCGCCGTCGATGCCGTGGGCCGCCGGCGGCAGCCCGACGCGCGCCGCCTCCTCGGCGGGAAACAGGCCCTGGAACGCCAGGTTGTGCACGCCCATCACCGTGGCCGCGTGCGCCGGCTCGGCGAAGCGGAGGTACGCCGGCGCGAGCCCGGTCTGCCAGTCGTTGCACTGGAGCACGTGCGGCCGCCAGCCGAGCGGCGAGGCGGCGCTCGCGAGCACCGCCGCGACGTGCGCGAGCAGCCCGAAACGCAGCGCGTTGTCGGGCCAGTCGCGCGCCGCGCCGTCCTGGTAGGGGCCGCCCGGCCGGTCGTACAGCGCGGCGCACTCGACGATGAGCGCCGGCACGCCGCTCGGCAGCGGCGCCTCGAGCAGCGCGCTCGGCGGCAGCGCCGCGCGGCCGGGGATCGTCGCCACCGCCCGCCGGTGCGCCGCCGCCGCGAGCACCGGCGGGTAGCCGGGCACGAGCACGCGCACGTCGTGTCCCAGCGCTTCCAGCGCCGCGGGCAGCCCCGCGCTCACCTCGGCGAGGCCGCCGGTCCTGACCCAGGGCGCGCACTCGGGCGTGGCGAAGAGGATCCGCAGCGATTCCATTCGGGGGACACGGTGACGGTGGCCGACGTAGGATAGCAGCGAGCCTTGCGCCGCTGATGACGAGCGCCCAATCCCCCCGCGCGGCCGACGCGACCGGCGCGACCGCGCCCACGCCCCCAGACGATCCCGAGGACGCCGCGCGGCGGCTGCTCGAGGTGGTGCGCGCGCTCGTCGCCGAATCGGGCGCGGCGGGGCGGGCCGGCGGCGCGGCGCGTCCGCCGACGCTCGACAGCGCGCTCGATCGCGACCTCGGCATCGACAGTCTCGGACGGGCCGAGCTGGTGATGCGGATCGAGCGCGTGTTCGGCACGCGGCTGCCCGAGGAGACGCTCGCCTCGGCCGAGACCCCGCGCGATCTGCTGCGCGCGGTGCTGCGCGGGACGACCGCCGCCGCGCCGCGCGCGGCCGACGTGGTCACGCTCGCCGCGGCACGCACGACCGCCACCCCGGAGGAGGCGACCACGCTCCTCGAAGTGCTCGACTGGCACCTCTCGCACCACCCCTCCCGGACGCACGCCACGTTTCTGGAGGGCGACGAGCGCAGCGCGGCCTGGACCTACGCCGACCTCGACCGCGCGGCGCGCGGCGTCGCCGCCGGGCTCCAGGCCGAAGGCATCGAGCCGGGCCAGTCGGTCGCGCTGATGCTGCCGACGAGCCTCGAGTTCTTCGCCGCGTTCTACGGCATCCTGCGCGCCGGCGCGGTCCCGGTGCCGATCTACCCGCCCGCGCGCCCGGCGCAGCTCGCCGACCACATGCGCCGCCAGGCCGGCGTGCTGTCGAGCGCGCTCGCGCGGCTGCTGGTGACGGTGGCCGAGGCGAGGCCGCTCGGGGCGCTGCTGAAGGGGCAAGTGGCGACGCTGCGCCGGGTGGTGACGGTCGGCGATCTCGCCGCCCGCGGCGGCGCCTTCGCACCGGTCGCGCGCGCCGCCGGCGACGTCGCGTTCCTGCAGTACACGTCGGGATCGACCGGCAGCCCCAAGGGGGTGATCCTCACGCACGCCAACCTGCTCGCGAATCTGCGCGCGATGGGCGGCGCGGCCGGCGTCACCAGTGCCGACGTGTTCGTGTCGTGGCTCC
>Ga0308411_10003646_pt1 | contig 10243 bp, 10 predicted proteins | sample HotsprottomLayer_2_FD_203530 | JGI IMG/M metagenome (GOLD analysis project Ga0308411, IMG submission 203530) | Hot spring phototrophic mat microbial communities from Octopus Spring, Yellowstone National Park, Wyoming, United States -... | ecosystem: Environmental > Aquatic > Thermal springs >... | reverse complement strand
GGAGGAAGTCGGCCAACTCTCCCAGATGGCGCAAGGCGTTGCGGCAGCGTTCCTCCTCCACGTGTCCCATGAAATCCAAATAGAAAAGGTACTCCCACGGCTTGCCCCGCAGAGGGCGGGACTCAATCTTGGCCAGGTTGAGGTCCCGCAGCGCAAAGGCGCTCAGGGCGCGGAAGAGCGCCCCGGGGATATTGCGGGTGGTGAACACGACCGAGGTTTTCCAGCCGCGCGGGGCTTCCGGGGCTTGCCTGGGCTTGTAGTCCTTGCGGCGGAGGAGGAAGAAGCGGGTGAAGTTTTGCCGGTCGTCCTCGATCGATTTTTTGAGGATGCGGCCGCCGTAGATTTCAGCCGCTATGGCGGAGGCGATGGCGGCGGCGTCGCGCAGGCCCTTTTCCAGGACCATTTTCACGCTGCCGGCGGTGTCGTAAAACGGAACCTTTTCAATTTGAGGATTTTGCGCGAAGAACTTCAAGCATTGGTTGAGGGCCACGGGGTGCGAGTAGACCTTCCGGATTTGCCGGAAGGAGACCCCCGGGGCGGCGATCAAGTTGTGGACGATGCGCACGCTGGTCTCGCCGGTGATTTGGAAATCGTAGGTCAGAAGATGGTCGTAGTTTTCATGGACGGAGCCGTGGAGGCTGTTTTCGATGGGAATGACCGCGGCGGTCACCTGGCGCGATTTCAGCTTCTCGAAGACCTCCTGAAAGCTCTGGCAGGGGGCGACGCGGACATCGGGATCCAGGAGCCTGCGCGCCGCCTCCTCGCTGAAGGCGCCGCGCTCTCCCTGAAAAGCGGCTGTTTCTCGAGGCATGGTTTTTCTGTTCCTGAGCATGTTGTGGACGGCGGCTTAGGCTGGTTCTCCCCAACGGCGGGCTTGCGGGTCGGGCAAGCCGAGAAGGTCCAGGATGCGGTCGACGGTGTGATCGACCAAGTCCAGGATTGTCTGAGGATTATGGTAAAAAGCGGGGACGGGCGGCAGGATGATGGCGCCCATTTCCGCCAGCGCCAGCATGTTCCTGAGGTGGCCGGCGTGGAGCGGCGTTTCGCGGACGGCGAGGATGAGCTTGCGCCGCTCTTTTAGAGTCACGTCGGCGGCTCGGGTGAGAAGATTATCCGTGATTCCGGTGGCGATGGCGGACATGGTGTGGATGGAGCATGGGGCGACCACCATCGCGTTGACCGGGTAGGAGCCGCTGGCCAGAGAAGAGCCTATGTTTTCAATGGGATGACAGACATCCGCCAGGGCTTTGACCTCGGCGCTGCGCTTGCCGGTTTCCAGAAACAGGGTCTTTTCGCCCGCGCGGCTCAGGATGAGATGAATCTGCACGCTTTCCCGCTGCCGCAGGCGCTCCAGGAGGCGCAAGCCGTAGATGGCCCCGCTGGCGCCGGTGATGCCCACTATGACTCGCAAAATCGCCTCCGAAAGGGGGAATCGGCGCTCTGTTCCATTACCGGAACAAAAATGCTAAAATCTCCCCAGCGCATCCTCTGCCGTAGTTGGGGAGCCAAAAGCATGCCGTGAAAGGATCATACCATGCGGGAAGCGGGACGGAAACTGAAGGAGCGCCGGCAGCGGCTGAACATGACCTATCGGGACGTGGTGGAGGCGAGCCGGAAGATCGCCGAACGGCGGGGCAATCCGGAGTTCAGCATTCCGCTAAGCCGGCTGGCGGACATCGAGAACAAGGGCGTGGTGCCCAGCATTTACCGGCTGTACACGCTGAGTGCGGTCTATCGTTTGGATCCGGACGAGTTGCTGCGATGGTACGGCGTGAACCGGGAAGAGTTGGCCGCAGAGGCGGCGTCGATAGCGACGCCGGGGACGGCTCTGGTGCAGTTTGAAGTTGAGCCGGCGCCGGATACGCAGGTGCCGGAACAACCAGAGACGGCGCCGGACCTGAGGCGGACGACTCATCTAAGCCGGCTGCTGCGGACTTGGGGGACGATGCCGCTGGCGATGCTGAAGGGTCTGGAGTGGAAACGCTACCGGTATGGGTTTATCGGAACCGAAGACTGGTTCATGTACCCGCTGATTGCGCCCGGATCGCTGGTGCTGATTGACGAAGGGCGCAAGCGGATCGCGGGCGGCGGATGGACTGGGGAGTTTGACCGGCCGGTCTATTTCTTTGAGACGCGCAGCGGGTACGCTTGCGGCTGGGCGACGCTGGCGGGCGGACAACTGATTCTCCAGCCGCATCCGGCCTCCCGTTGCGCGGCCCGTGTGTTTGCCTATCCGGCGGAAATTGAAGTGATCGGAAGAGTGACCGGGGTGGCTATGCGTCTGGATCTGTCAGCACGACGTCGTGCTCGTTTTTGAGGAGCTCCAGGATGGCCTCGAAGTCTGCCAGGTAGAGCTTCCGCTCGGGCTCGCCGGCTTCGGCCGGCAGGAGGTTGCGGTAGGGCGTCAGGCGAATCCAAGTGGCCAGGATGGTCCGCTTGTCCACCTGGAAGGAGGAGAGGTATTGCTCGAGATCTTCTTTTTGGCGAGCAAGGTCGTAGGAGAGCCACTCGGCGAAGGTTTTCTGGTGGCTTTCGCGCAGGGCCTGGTCGGTCTCTTCCTCGCCGAAGATTTGGGAAAGGCCGTGGTGCTCGTAGCGGCCGGTATTGGTGTCGCGGAGGGAGGAGATGTAGACGAGCTTGCCGAATGTGGAGGGGATTTGGGCCAGAGTGTGGCGCCACATCTGGTCGACGCCGCCTTCGCCTCGGGCACCGCGCTGAAGACCGGGCATACGCGTTTGTACTGGGACTGATTATAGCGCCATCGGCAAGTCTCTGAGAGGGGCTGAGGGGAAGACCCGAGCCGTTCCGATATCAGAACATTTTGGCCACGATAGTGCTCCGGCGTCCGCGAGTATAGTACTCTGCCTTTGAAGATACTACTTCCGCTTGAATGCGGGGAGGACCCTATGTTGAAGAGACTGATCTTGGCGCTGGTGCTGGCGCTGCAGGTGGGGGCGATCATTGACATGACCCTCCGCCCGGCACCGCCGCCCCGTTGCTTCCCCTGCGACAACTAGATGTGAAGTTTTTGTTGTAGACATACCTTGCCAAGTGCAGACTTGGCAAGGTATTATTGTGTTCGCACAATCAGGCGTTCGGCACTGCGATGGGACCCATCGAGAAGGGATTATGGATTGTTAATCTTTTCCTCGTTGTGGTTCTGATTGCCCGCTTGGTTTCGCAGGGCCTTTTCAGGCGTTATCTCTGGTTCTTCTGCCTGCTGTTCATTCAGGGAGGGCAGACCGTTGCACTGCTTCCTCTTGCGCCTTCGACAAATGCCTATGCGTGGGTGTACTTCGTCTCGCAACCGTTAGTGTGGCTCTCCTACATCCTCGTCGTTCTTGAGCTATACCACTTGGCCTTGCAAGACCATGCAGGCCTCGCTTCGCTGAGCAAATGGGCGCTGGGCTTTGGGATGCTCGTGGCATTGGGGATCGCGGCCGTCACCGTACCAGTGGATTTAAGCGGACCTTCTGGGCGATATCCTATTCTTTTCACGATAGGCGTGATTGAGCGGGGTCTGACCTTCAGTCTCCTCTTGTTTCTGGTTGTCATTATCGGATTTCTGGTCTGGATGCCGATTCAAATTCCAAGGAATCTAGTGGTGCACGCGGCGCTTTTTTTGGCGTACTATTCGGCCACTGCGGCAGGGCTATTCGTGCGAAATATCGTGGGATACGAGCTGGTCGGAGTGATCAGCTCCATGCTGCTTTCTGTCAACAACCTTTGTCTGGTGCTGTGGATTTTGTTCCTGAATCGCAAGGGCGAGGAGACGCCGGTCACCCTTCGGAAGCTGTGGCGGCAATCCGACGAGGACCAGATCACGAGGCAACTGGACGCCATCAACGCTTTTTTGCTGCGCTCGGCCGGCAAGCAAGACCGGTGAGGTTGCCAGAGCCCTTTTCCGTTCCGAATTTCGGCCTTTTCCCCGGATGCCCAAGTGTTTTCCTGCCGGTTTTCTAGGGTTTCGATCGCATAATGGGAATTCCCACAGACTACGAATCGATCACAAAAATGTGACTAAAGTACTATTGCTCCCAACTCTGTCGAGAGATAATCTGGCTACGAGCCCGGCGATGGGTTGAAAGCCGGGCCGGAGAGCAGAACGAGCGAATGGATTTGACCCACATCCTCATCGTCGCAGTCGGGCTGATGATCGCCGGCGCAGGAGCCGCCGGGGCGATTTTGCTAGCCCGGCTGCTGAGTCCACCCAAGCTCCACGACGCCTGCGCCGCCTGGCTGAACCGGTTTTCCCTAAGCCGCTATCATGTGATGGCCCGTCTGTTTTCCGAAGCGGACTTCGATTACCTCAAAAAACAAGATGGCTATCAGCCCGAAATTGGGCGCAGGTTGCGTGACCAGCGGTGTGAGGTTTTCCAGGCCTACCTGAAGCAGCTAAAGAAGGATTACCGCCGGTTGGAGGCGGTGCTGCTGGTTCTGCTGGCCTCCGCGCCGAATGACCGGCCGGAGTTCGCCAAGGACCTGGTCCGCCGAAGGTTGCTTTTCCAATGGGCAGTTGCGGTTGCCCAGTGGCGCTTGTTCCTGTTCCGTTACGGGTTCCGCCAAGCGGGTGTTGAGGTCAGCCCCTTGGTGAATGCGCTGTCCAACTTGCGCCTGGAGCTTGGCCAGTTGGCGCTGGCTCGTCAAGCGGCCGCATGAGGCCGCTCGGGACTACAGCGCGGACTTCAGGTACCGCCTGACCTCCTCCAGACCTTCGAACTGACGCTCCGCTTCTTTGAACTCCGCGGTGTGGACTCTGCGGCGCCCATTGCGGTGCTGCACCGGAAAACGCAGGTGCAGCATCTCGTGGTAGAGCACATAGGCCACCACGAGCCGAGGCACGCGCGGAGAGTCCAGCAGGCGGCTCAGAATGATCGCATTGTGGGCGGGATCATAGCGCCCCAGCATGGTCCGCGAGGTCCGCGGCGACCAGGCCAGCGCCGGCCGCGCCATCAATCCGTGGAAGTACCGCAAGTTCAGTTCCTCGAAGATCTCCAGGAGATTGTAGTGTTCTCCCTGCGGCTGGTCTTCGGCTTTGCGGCCGCGTTCCAGGCGCAGCGCATCGATGGCGCGCCGCACGTCTTTCCGGCTGAGATAGAGGCGGTAGCGGTAGGCGTAGTTTTTGGGAACCGGGCGCCGGAAGAGTTTGCATAGCAAGATGTGAGCCAGCGATTCCAGCACGGGGGCCGGAGCGTCCGCCAGCAGGTCCGCGATCCGCACGTGCAGGCAGTGGTTTTCCAAGCGCGCAAAGCTGTTGGCGCCGGCGAAGCGGCGGAATTCGACCCGGATCTCGGGCAGCGGCGTCCGGGGCCGAAGCGCCCGAAACACGCGGGCGAAGATTTGTTCCGGGGTCTCAAACAGCAGCGCGCTCTCGACTTCCACTCTCCCCATATGTAACATAACAAGAGTGAACTCATTTTCCGCTTCTTCCTTTCAGCCGGGCGCGCCGCTGCGGCGCCCAAGGATCACGGCGATCGGATGCTACACGCCGCCGCGGGTGTTGACCAACGCCGACCTAGAGAAGATGGTCGACACCACCAACGAATGGATCCTGGAACGCACGGGGATACGGGAGCGGCACATCGCCGATCCGGACGTGGCGACTTCCGATTTGGCCTATGAAGCGGCGCGGGCCGCTTTGGCGCAGCGGGGCATCGAGCCCTCGGAGCTGGACGCCATTCTGGTGTGCACGGTGACGCCCGATATGTTCTTCCCGTCGACGGCGTGCTTGGTGCAGCACCGCTTGGGCGCCTCGCGGGTGTGGGGTTTCGATTTGATTGCCGCCTGCTCGAGCTTTGTGTACGGGCTGGGGGTGGCCGCTCACCTGGTGGCGGCGGGCACGCACCGCAGAGTGCTGGTGATCGGCGCCGACACCATGTCGCGCATTGTGGACTACACGGACCGCGCCACCTGCGTGCTGTTTGGGGATGGCGCAGGAGCTATGCTTGTGGAGGCCGGAGAAGACGACGGCCTAGGGTTCGTGGACTGCCTGCACGAGATCGACGGCTCCGGCGCGCCGTACTTGAACATGCCCGCCGGCGGCAGCCGCATGCCGCCCTCGATCGAGACCGTGCAGAAGCGCCTGCATTATGTGCACCAGGAGGGCCAGCAAGTCTTCAAGTACGCCGTGCGCCGCATGTATGAAGTGTCGAAGGAGCTGCTGGACCGCAACGGGCTGACCAGCGATCAGGTTAAGATCCTCATTCCGCACCAAGCCAATCACCGCATCATTACCGCGACGGCCGACCGCCTGGGCCTGAACGGCGACCGGGTGATGATCAACATCGAGCGCTACGGCAACACGACCTCCGGAACCATCCCTCTGGCGACTTGGGAGGCCGTGGAGCAGGGCCGCATCCGGAAGGGCGACCTGGTGTTGTTCGCGGCGGTGGGCGCCGGATACACCGTCGGAGCCAGCCTGTGGCGCTGGGCTTATTAGAGCCGCGTGATTGCGCCGCTGCCGGTTGACGCCCACATCCCCGAGATCTTGGAGCGCCTCGGCAAGGGCGGCCATCTCGTGCTGACGGCGCCGCCGGGCTCCGGGAAGACCACCCGCGTGCCGCCCGCACTCCTGTCATTGTTCCGCGGCGAGGTGCTGGTGCTGGAGCCGCGCCGCCTGGCGGCCCGGCTGGCTGCCCGGAGGGTGGCCAGCGAGCTCGGCTGTCCGGTCGGGGACATGGCCGGCTATCAAGTCCGGTTTGAAGACGTGACGGGGCCCGCGACGCGCCTGCGGTACGTCACCGAAGGGATTCTCGCCCGGCGCTTCCTTTCCGATCCGGAGTTGAACGGCGTGGATTGCGTGGTGCTGGACGAATTTCACGAGCGGCATTTGGATGCGGATTTCTGCCTGGCGCTTCTGCGGCGGTTGGAACAGAGGCGGCGGCCGGAGCTGAGGCTGCTGGTTATGTCAGCCACGCTGGCCGCCGGTCCTGTGGCGCAGTTTTTGGGCGATTGTCCGGTAGTTCAGACCGGCGGCCGCCCGTTTGAAGTTCGCATCTCGCATAGCCCGGCCTCGCCGGAATCACTGGCGGATCAGGTGGCCGGGGCGCTGGGCCGTTTGCTCAAAGACGGTCTCGACGGGGACATTCTGGTCTTCCTGCCAGGCGCGGCGGAGATCCGGCAGGCGCAGCGGGCCTGCGCGGCATTGGCGGAGCGCGCCGGGTTGCTGGTGCTGCCGCTGCACGGCGATTTGCCGCCGGAGGAGCAGGACCGCGCGGTCTCCCCTGCCCCGCAGCGCAAGTTGATCTTGTCGACCAACGTCGCCGAAAGCTCGGTAACCATCGAAGGGGTCACGGCGGTGATCGACTCCGGCTTGGCCCGGGTGGCGTCGGTTTCGCCGTGGTCCGGCCTGCCGGTGCTTGAAACGCGCCGCGTGAGCCGCGCTTCGGCGGACCAGCGGGCCGGCCGGGCCGGCCGCACGGCGCCGGGGCGCGTGATCCGCCTGTACCCGGAAGCAGACTATCTGCGCAGGCCGGCGCAGGACACTCCCGAGATTCTGCGGCAGGATCTTTCGGAGATGGTTTTGCATTTGGCGGCCCTGGGACTGCGGGCGGAGGAATTGAATTGGCTGGACCCGCCGCCGGAGGCGGCGCTGGGGGCAGCCAGGGCGTTATTGCAACGGCTCGGCGCCGTGGACGCCTGGCACAGGCTCACGCCGGAAGGACGGCGCATGATCCGTTACTCGCTGCCGCCGCGCTTGTCCAAACTGGTGATCGAGGCCGAGCGGAGGGGTGCGGCTGGACTCGGGTGTGCGGCCGCGGCGTTACTCAGCGCAGGGCAGCGGTTGCCGGCAGGCGGGGCGGCTGCCGCGGGGGAGTCGGATTTGGAAGCGCTGGTCGAGTCCGCCTGGAGCCCCATGGCGCGCAAGATCTACCGGCAGCTCCGGGGCGAACGCGGGGACGCCCCGCCACAGGGCTCCTCTGAGGGTTTTCGAATCGCGGTGCTGGCCGCGTTTTCGGACCGCGTGGCGCGCCGGCGCTCGGGCGACGAGCTTATGTTGGCCGGAGGAGGCTCCGCCGTGCTGAGCCGGGACTCCGTCGTGCGCCAGGCCGAGTGGCTGGCGGCCATCGACATCGAAGAGCGGCGGGAGCGCGGCCTGCCTCTGGTGCGGCTGGCCAGCGCGATCCGCCCGGAATGGCTGCTGGACCTGTTTCCGGAGCGCGTCGCGGAGAAGGCGGGCCTCGAATGGAACCGCAAGGGCGAGCGCGTCGAGGCGGTCTCCGCGCTGGTCTATGAGGGCCTGGTGCTGGAAGAGAGCCGCGGGGCGCAACCCGAGCCGCAAGCGGCGGCGCAGTTGCTAGCGGAGAAGGCTTGGGAGGCGGGGCTGGACCGTTTTGTCGAGCGGGAAGAGCTGGAGGAGCTGCTGGCGCGGGTGTGTTTTGCGGCCGAGCACGGTCCGGTGCGGCCTTTCACCGAACAAGACTTGAAGGAGGCCCTGGTACGGTTGTGCGAAGGGCGGAGGAGCTTCGGCGAGCTGGAGGCTGCGGCGGCGCGGGGCGGTTTTCGGCGCGCCTTGTTCGAGCAATGGCCAGCGGGCCACCGCCGGCTCTTGGAGGAGATTGCGCCGGAAAAGATCCGGTTGCCGAGCGGGCGTCCGCTGCGCGTGCGGTATGCGCAGGGCCGCACGCCCTGGGTGGCCTCCCGGCTCCAGGATTTCTTCGGAATGAAGGAAACGCCCCGAATCGCAGGCGGAAAGGTACCTCTGGTGGCGCACCTGCTGGCGCCGAACCAAAGGCCGGTGCAGACCACCACCGACCTGGCGGGCTTTTGGGAAAGGCTCTATCCGCAGGTGCGCCGCGAACTCAGCCGGCGATATCCGCGCCACGCTTGGCCGGAGCGGCCTGTCTGAGAATCCGCTCGAAAATCTCGGGGACTTCGAAGACCGCGCGGTTTTGGATGGCGCCGGCGTTGGCTCGGTACCGCGCCAGCGTGGCAGGTTCAATCAGGCGGGCCACCACTTGATCGATTTTGCGGAAGCTGGAGACCACCATTCCCACTTCCCGCTCCAGGACCCACTGGGCGTTGTAGCGTTCCTGCGGCAGCGTGGCCGCATTGAGCTGGACGATGACCGGCAGCTTCATGGCGATGGCTTCGCTGATGCTGCCGGGCCCCGGCTTGCCGATCATGAAGTCGGACAAGTACATGTAATAGGGCACCTCTGAGGTGAAGCCTTCGACGTGCCAGCGCATCTGATGCGGCAGCGCACGGATCTCTTCGGCCAGCTTGGTATTGCGCCCGCAGATCAAGACGAGCTGGAGCGGCAGACGCGCCTGATCCAGTCTGCGCGCAATGTCGAGCATCACCCTGGCGCCTTCCCCGCCGAACAGGACCAGCCAGGTGGTGCGATCGGGGTCCAGTCCCAGCCGCATGCGCTCCTGGCGCCGGTCCTTGCAGATCGGCTCATAGAAGCGCGGGTGGATGATCATGCCGGAGGTGCGGAAGATCCGGTCCTCGGTGTAGCCGATCTCCTTGGCTTGCTGGACCGCCTTCTCGGTGCCGCAGACTACGTACTGATCCTGGGGCTCGATCCAGAAATGCGGCGGATAGTCGACGAAATCGGTGAGCACGGTTACGAAGGGCGCATCCGGCATGACGCGGCGCAGACTTTCGAGCAAAGCCCGGTTGAAGTTTGGGATGAGTGAGACGGCCAGATCGGGCCGGCTGGCGCGCCAGTGCTCTTCGAGCAATTGCACTTCCTTGTGGTGATAGGCGCGGATCAACAACTGCATGAAGCGGCAGAGCTGCGCGGAGCCAAGCGTCCAGCCCTTTTTCAACAGCAGGTTGTAGATGTCTTGCAGGCGGACGCCGGCCAGGTCGCGGAACAGGTCAATGGGGTCGAGCAGCTCCTGCAAGTTGACCAGGCGCACGTCCCAGGGACGCTGCTGAGCCTGGATGACGGCCAGCAGCGCGGTGGCGGCAGCGCGGTGGCCGCCGCCGGCGTCGAACATGACCAGATCGATGCGGGTCATTGGCTCCATTGTTGCATGGAGGAGGTTTTGGGCAGCGAGCCGGCTTTCGGACGCGATGGGATTTCAGCTTGTGCATCGGATGGGAAGAGGGTGGCGGGCAAAGGGGGCCAAGGCCGGCAGGAATGCCGGCCGCGGCAGGGCCGCAACCAAACAGGGGTGGCGGCGCTGGTCTCAGCGGCAAAAGGCAAACCACGGAGGACACAGAGAAAACCAAACCACAGCGCGGCAGAGCCGCAACCAAACAGGTGTGGCGGCATAAAAAATCTTCGCGCGCG
>Ga0308411_10003643_pt1 | contig 10245 bp, 8 predicted proteins | sample HotsprottomLayer_2_FD_203530 | JGI IMG/M metagenome (GOLD analysis project Ga0308411, IMG submission 203530) | Hot spring phototrophic mat microbial communities from Octopus Spring, Yellowstone National Park, Wyoming, United States -... | ecosystem: Environmental > Aquatic > Thermal springs >... | reverse complement strand
TCGCCTGCGCCGAGGTGCTGTTGTCGGAATAGCTTGGGGTGCGCAGGTCGAGCGGAATGTTGAACTTGATGCCGCGCCGCTCGATATACGGTCGATGGTCGCCGCTGGCCAGCATGTCCAGGCCGCCAAGGCGAATCGCCTCAGCCACATCCAGCCCGCCATACATCGCGCCGGTCGCATCGCCGCCGACAACACGCACCTGGTCATCGTCTCGTTCGATGCGATAACTCTGCGCCGCGCCGGCCTTCACGCGGATGGACACCGCCGGAACGGGCCGCCCGGTTTGTGCCGCCGCGCGCTCGATTTCCGCCGCCGCGAACTTTAGCGGCGGCAAGTCCGCCGGCTCCAGGTGCACTTGGGCCTGTGCCGGACCAGCGAGCATCAGCACCAGCACGGTCCATATCCGCCACGACCCGTTCATGTCCGCCTCTTCCGCAAGGTGTCCTCCGTCTGGTCAGTCTGGCGACCCGTCGCATCTGCCGCCCGGACGCAATGGACAGCGAAGCGAGCCTAAACCGCCTGCGACCGATCGGTCAATCGGGTTCTCTACGGCAACACGCAGTGCGGCTGGGCGACTCGCTACGGCACCACAAACCGAGTACCGCCGCCGAGGCTGGCGTTCGCTTTGGCCTCGTCCCCCTCCGATAACCCCCCACTGGCGATCCCGGCGCAGCAACCATCGGACTTTTGGCAAACCAAGGACCGACGCCCAAACCGGAGACGCTGCCGTGCGCTGGCAGTCCTCGCCCTGACGCGTGATGGATCGACAGAGTCAGACGCACCAGCCCCAGGCCGGCCGGGACGTCCGTTGGCGAAGGCTGGCGCAGCCCCTTCGACCCAAGAGCACGTGCGGCGGAGTGCAGATGGCGAGAACCGACGCCACCACCCAAGTCCACGCGCCCCTGCGTTAATCCTGCCGGGCGCTGGAGATCAGGCGGATGAATTCGGCGTTGCTCTTGTATTTCATGAGCTGCTTGGTGAGCTGCTCCATGGCATCGACCGGGTTCATCGTGGACAGCGTCCGCCGCAGCATCGTCACGGCGTGCAGCGTCTGCGGGTCCAACAGCAGCTCTTCCCGCCGCGTGCCCGACTGCGACACGTCGATGGCGGGGTAGATCCGCCGCTCGGCCAGCTTCCGGTCGAGTACCAGCTCCATGTTGCCCGTGCCCTTGAACTCCTGGAAGATGGCGTCGTCCATCTTGCTGTTGGTCTCGATCAGGGCCGTGCCGCAGATCGTCACCGAGCCCCCTTCCTCGAAGGCCCGCGCCGTGGCGAACAGCTTCTTGGGGATGTCCATCGCCCGGACCGACAGCCCGCCCGTCTGGATGCCCTCCCCCTTGTTGCCCACGTATTTGTTGAACGCCCGAGCCAGGCGGGTGATCGAGTCGAGCAGCACGAACACATCCTGCCCCATCTCGGCCAGCCGCTTGCAGCGCTCGATCACGAGCTGCGACAGGCGGACGTGGCTTTCGATGTCGTTGTCCAGGCTGCTGGCGCAGACTTCTCCCTTGACGTTGCGCCGCATATCGGTCACTTCCTCCGGCCGCTCATCGATCAGCAGCACGAACTGCTTGACCTCGGGGTAGTTGATCGTCATCCCCTGGCTGATGTGCTGCAGGAGGATCGTCTTGCCGCTCCGCGGCGGTGCGACGATCAGCGCCCGCTGGCCACGCCCCAGCGGCGTGAGCAGGTCCATCACCCGCGTGGTCAGCGGGGTGGGGCCCGTCTCCAGGCGGAACCACTTGTCCGGGTTGATCGGCGTCTTGCTGTCGAAGCTCTTGACGTGGATATACTCCTCGGGCGGCATGCCATCCACATCGAGGATCTCCCGCAGCCGCGGCCCCTGCTGCCGACGCGCCGGCTGGACCGTGCCCCGGATCATCACCCCCTGCCGCAGGCCGTACTTCTCGATCATCGTGCCGGGCACGAAGGGGTCGGTGCGTTCGCGGCTGTAGGTGTTCTCGGGGCTGCGGAGGAACCCGTACCCGTTGGGATGCAGCTCCAACAGCCCGTAGCCCGACTCCAGCGGCATTTCGGTCACCGGGGGAGCGCTGGGCAAGGCCGTCTGCCCTTCCGGCAGCGGCTCGCCCGTTTCCGACACGCTCGGCGGCGTCTCCTGCGGGGCTGCCTCGCCTCCGAACGGCTCGTTGCGTTCCTGGAAGCGACGCCGGCGCTGGAGCCGGCCGTTGGGGTTGCCCTGATTGGCCGGCGGATTGTAGTACCCGCCGCCATAACCGCCGCTGCCCGTGCCGCGACCGCCGTGAGCACGGGGACGGAACCTCTTTTTACTCATGGACCTACCTGCAAGAGCGTGCGCCTGCGGCGCAAAAACATGGAAAGAAGAAGGTCTTGCGACCTGTACAAGAACACCCCATACCTGTGGCAGCGATGAGGGCGCACCAGCCCTCACCGACGGCGACATTCCAGCCGCCCACACCCTCCGCGGCCCGCCTTCACAGACGCTTCCGCGTTGGTCGAGACCCGGACCAGCGCAGCACCCTCCCGGCGCTGCCCGGCCCCGGCCTATCGTGGCTTCTGTTCCCAGAGGGCAGCACCCTTCGCGCTGCCCGACTGCAAGCGATCGCCCGGCCAGGTCGATCTGCCTCTCCGCCTCCTGCGTCCGGTATGCCCAATACCTCCTGATGGCCGATAACGCTTAGCTCCTGTTATCCGGCGCCAGGACGCTGGGACCTCCGCTGCCCGAAAGTGCGAACGATTCGCTCGTCGATTGCCTCGGCAGCTCCTGCCGAAGCGGCAACGCGACACTGTACGAACGCCTGCAACCTTCCGCAGCACCCACCAGGGCCAGAGAAGCGTTCACAGGCCTCCCAGGCTCCTCAGAGCCTCGACCCGCCTGCACCTGCCAGCCCGCCCATTGTCGGGCGGCAGAACGCTTACCAGTTAGACAGAAGTTGGACTACCTCGAATCATACTGAACTGTCGGTTCCTGTCAAGGTGCTCCTGAAGCCTGCTGGAAAAATTCACGGAAATTCCTGTCTACTGCTATCGCGTCCGTAGTCTGGCGGAACGAGGCCGGCGGTTCAAGTACCCACGCCCGCGAGGGCCGGCCGATGCCCGCGACGACATCGAACCGCGCCGCGGCGGTCCCTATGGCCGAGGTTTGTACGGCGGCGGTCTTGCGCCACCCGCCCGCTGCAGGCATCAGAAAAACTGGACTGGCTGCAACGAGTTTGCCGATAAAGCAGAGGCTACGGGCTGCGCAGGGCAGGACGGTCTGCGCCCGCCGGCAGGTGGAGTCCCATGACAAGCACGCTGCTGCGCTGTTGGGCGGTGTGGGGGGCGATGGCCCCCTGGCTGGCAGGCTGCGCGCTGTGGCCCGACCGGATCGTCGTGCCGCAATACCACAATCCCTTTCCGCAGCTTTACCGCGTCGCGGTGCTTCCTTTTTTTAACCAGAGTGCCGAACCGACGCTCGACGGCGACCAGGTGGCCCTGGCCTATTACAACGAGCTGCAGGCCATCCCGGGTTTCGAAGTGATGCCCGTGGGCGTGGCGCGGCAGATGCTGGAAGCGTACATCCGCACGATCGGCCGGGAACCGCGGAGCGGCGCGGATTTTCAGAGGCTGGCCCGCTTCATGGGCGTCGATGCGGTCCTGGTCGGTTCGGTGACCGAATATTCCCCTTACTACCCTCCGCGGATGGGGCTGGCGGTCGATTGGTATGCCGCCAACCCGAGTTTCCACCCAATTCCCCCGGGCTACGGGCTGCCTTGGGGCCGGGCGGAGGAAGAGTTCATCCCCAGCACCCTTGTCCAGGAGGCGGAATTCGCGCTGGCACGACAGCAGCTTGCGACGCAGACGCCCCCACTGCCGGAGGACGAGGCGGAAGCCTCGCCGGTCGGTCCGGTAGCGCCAGTGGTGGGACGAATGGGCGGGCACACGACGGCCAGACGATCGGCGGACGGCACGGAAATCGACTCGCCGGTGCGGGGCGGGGTGCTGGACGGCCGTGGCGGCATGACAGCAGCACCTTCGGGAGCGACGAGAAGCGAGGCGGAGGACTTGGCAGCCGCAGGCTTGCCGCCGGACTGGCCCGATCCGCGTGGTTTCATTCCGCCGCCGCCTTCCGCGGTGCGTCCAGCGCCACGGCCGCAGCGCGCCCCGGTCATCAGTCACACGCGGATCTACCACGGTGAGGATGGCCAGCTCACCGAGCGGCTGGCAACCTTTTACTACTTGCGCGACGATGCGCGTTTTGGCGGCTGGCAGGCTTATTTGGAACGTCCCAACGATTTCGTCCGTTTCTGCTGCTACCTGCATGTGACCGAAACGCTGGCAGCGAGAGGGGGGGCGGGGACAGCTCGGGTGCTGTGGCGGTGGCCGATTCGCCGATATGAGCGTTGAGGGAAATCGACGCGCTACCGCTGGGGAGGCGCGAATGCAGGGCCGGGATGCCGTAGGCTGCACCAGGAGATGCGATCCCGTGACGCAGGACATCAATGTGCTGGCACTCGTCAAAGGCGAGGAGCGCTACATCTTTCTCTACGACGATGCCCACCGTGCGGACGCCCTGCGGATGCTGGGACGTTTCGCCAGCAACCCCGAGCTGAGCTTCAGTTGGTACGATGCCGCGATCCTCAGCCAGCGCATCCGGCAGACCGCCTTGCAGCAGATGGCGGCCGCGGCGGAAGCGGACGAGCTGGCGGCCGAGTCGCCGACGGCCATGCCCCCGACCGCACCTCCCGCCGCTGGAAATTGGCTGGCCCGCCGGTTCGGCCTTCCGCTGCCCAGCGACCGCCCGGCCGACGAGTGAATGGCCGGTGGCCGACGCGGCCCTGCCGGTAGCGACGCATGCAAGCGGCTATCGCCCGGTTTTTGCGATTCCTCAGCGTGGAGCGGAACGCCTCCCCGCTGACGGTCAAATCGTACCGCGAGGACCTCACGTCGCTGGCCGAGTACCTCGCGGCGGCGTGCGGCCATCCTCCGTCGCCCGATCAGGTCACGCCGCTGGATCTGCGCGGCTACGTGGCCGCCTTGCACGAGGCGGGCTATGCGAAGAGCTCGATCGCCCGCCGGCTGGCATCGCTGCGGACGTTCTACAAATTCGCGCTGCGGGAAGGGCTGGCGCGCGAAAACCCAGCCAAACCGCTACGCAATCCCCGCCCCGAGCGGAAACTGCCGCACTTCCTCTCCACACAAGAAGTCGCCACGCTGCTTGCCGCGCCCCCGGCAGACACGCCTCAGGGACTGCGCGACCGGGCGATGCTGGAGACGCTCTATTCTGCAGGGCTGCGGGTCGCTGAGCTCGTAGCGCTGAGCGACGGCGACGTGGACCTGGCCGAAGGGCTCCTCCGCGTGCGCGGCAAAGGCCGGCGGGAGCGGATCGCACTGTTGGGACGGTATGCGTGCGAGGCGATTCGCCGCTACCTGCCCCAGCGCCATCTGGCTGACCCGCAGGCCCCGCCGCACGAGCGACCACTGTTCGTCAGCCGGCTGGGGCGGCGGCTGACCACCCGCAGCGTGCACCGGATGCTCGTCAAATACCTCCGGCAAACGGGCCTGGACCAGCGAACCACCCCGCACACGCTGCGTCACAGCTTCGCCACGCACCTGCTGGACCGGGGGGCCGATATCCGCAGCGTGCAGGAACTTTTAGGCCACCGCAGCCTGGTCACCACGCAAATCTACACGCACCTCTCGACGGCCAGCCTGCGGGCTGTCTATGACCAGGCACACCCCCGCGCCCGATCTCGCTCCTGATGGCAACGTCTCGATGCGGAATCCTGCCCTGTCCGCGCCACGCCAGGCCCGACGCCACAGCACCCCTGCACTGGACAGTCTGGACGATCGCAAGGGCGTGGAACGCGGGCAGGCAAAGCCAGTTGGCCGCGGGTAGCAGGGTGCCGAGGCCGGCCTGGCGCAGGAGTTTGCAGAAAAATCGGCTCAACCGGCAATGGGCTGGGCGGTGTCGGCAAGACTTGAAAACCGGCAAGACCTGAACGAGGAGGCACGGAACAAGCGGCGATCCGACGGCCAGAAACTCTAGGGAATTTGTGGCCGAATGATCCGTGGACGCGGTGGGCCGGCGCGCCTTTTCCTCGCGTGCTTTGCAATTCCAAGCTACAGTTGCGCACAGAGCGATTCCCGGGCTGTGGCGGCTTGGGATGGAATCGCCCGGTGGCCCGCGCTGGTCCAGCAGCCCCAAGGAACGGAGAGAGGCCGGCTTGGCAGTGGCACCTGGCGTCACCTGCGGCACCCATGCTTTTTTCAGGCGGATCATGCGATGACATGCCAGGAACTGGCCCAGCGGATTCAACGGTTGCAGCCGGATGCAAGCCTGCGCGACGTGGCGCGGCTGTGCCTGCTGTTAGCCAACACGGTGGACGACGTATCCAAACTCGAAGACGACCATCTGCTCACCCTGGCCTGGCGGGAAGCGAGCTTGCGGCTCCAGGCGGCCACCGACCAGCACGCCGCGATGACGGAAGAGCTGGAGTCGCTGGCCCGCAGCAGCGACCCCGCAGCGTTCACTTCGGAACAGATCTGGACGTTGATCCGGGCGATCAAAGTGCAGGGGCAGATTTTGCAGCTTTACCTGGGGGAGCCAGTGCTAGACACCTGAGGCCCGCGTTGGACCCCGCCTCGGCGTGCGGTCTTCCGCGCTCCGTCGCCGGCCACACGCCAAAGGCGGGGCGCGACCATCGCGGAAAACCGCCAGGCCATCGAGGGTGGACGCTGCACAAGACCGCCCGTCCCTGATGCTAGCACCCCGGCAAGCGGGCTTTACGCCCGGGGCAGGGCGGCACACAATGGGGTCGCGTGCGGGACCGTGCGGGAGGCTGGTTTTGTCCCCGTTGGAGCTGCGGGATGCTCACCACCACGCGACAGGACGTCCATGCGACGATCACTTTCGGCGGTCGGCCTGCCCCGGCTGTGCCGAATGAGCTGGTCGCTCAGTATCAGGAGATCTTGAGCGAGCGGCGTCTGAACTGGACCAACCACTTGCAGCTTCTGAAGCTGCTGGGATCGGGAGGGCAAGGGGTCGTCTACCTGACAGAACTGCGCGGCACGGACGATTTCACCTTGCCGGCGGCGCTGAAAATCTTCTCACCCGAGCGGTTCGACGATGTGTGGAGCTACGACCTGGCGATGCAGCGCGTGGCCCGCACCTCGGCCTGCGTGGCCCAGATCCAGCACGACAACCTCTTGTACGTGTACAACTTCGTCGATCGCCATCGTATCCGCATGATGGTGATGGAGTGGATCGACGGGTACGACTTGGCGCGGCTCTTGGTGCCGCAGATGCTGGAGCGCGTGCGGCAGCGGGTCAGTCCACGCCGGTGGGACTACATCAACCAGGTGATCGTCACGGCCGGCCCGGTCCAGCCGCGGATGAAAGCGGGCGTGGCGGTGGCGATCGTCCGCGACTGCCTCAATGCCCTGGCGGCATTGCACCGCCATGGGATCGTGCATGGCGACATCAAGCCGTCCAACATCATGCTCAAGCGGACTGGCATCGCGAAAATCGTCGACATCGGCTCGGCGTTCGAGCTGCGCGACCCGCCGCGCGTCCGCACCTGCACGCTGGCCTATGCCGCTCCGGAAGTGCTGGAAAATCGTGAAACCACCCCCCGCAGCGACCTGTGCTCCCTGGGCTACGTGCTTCTGGAACTCTTGGCCGGGCAGCAGCCATTCGCCAGTATCCGCGACCTGAGAGACCTACTAGAAGCCAAACGCACCTTGCCGCAGCGGTTGCACGAGATCCTGCCTGAGGAGGTGCTGCGCTGCGAGCTGCTTTGCGCCTTCATCCGCGGGATGATCGCGGCCGATCCCATGCGTCGCTTTCCCAGCGCTGAAGCGGCCGAGCTGCTCAAGGAGGGAGCGGCCGCCTTCCATCGGCAACTGGTCATGGGCAACCTGGCCAGCGAATACGACAACGATTTGCGGCTCTGGCTGGAAGAACTCAAAGAGCTAGAAGCACGCGAAGATATTTCGAGCGAAGCGGCGTAGGCTGTGAGGAACGAGCAAGGCCACGTACGGCCGCTGCTCGGGCCGGCCGCAACTTCACTGAGTTCCTTTTAGCCGCATCGTTCCCAAGAGGCGATCCGAGAACTGCAACGCTTGCACAACGGGTTGTGGTAGCCTCCGCCAGCAATCACAACAGGTAGGCACCCCGCCGAGTTGCTGGATCGCCTCGAAGAAAACGCTCCTGCGACCATGCCCCACGTCGTGCTCGTTTCTCGCGATCTGACGCTGGCCAGCCGTCTGGAGGGCGCGGCGCGGGTGCTGGGTCTGTCCCTCCAGGTCGCGCCCAGCCTGAGCAGCCTGCCGCCCTGTCTCGACCCGGCCTGCCGCCTCGTGCTACTGGACCTGGCCGAGGACACCCTCGACCCGGCCGCGGTCGTGCCGCAGGTGCGCACGGGCGCCCCCCAGGCCCGCATCTTGGCTTTCGGCCCGCATGTGCAACAGGCCACACTCGCGGCGGCCGAGGCGGCTGGATGCGACGAGGTGCTCTCCCGCGGGCAATTCCACCGGGACTTGATCACCCTATTGCACACGTGCGCAAGCCCCTAGTGGAACGCATTCGTCTGCCGCCTCACAGAGCCGACTGCCCGGTTTACGCTTGCACCTGGTTCCCGCCTATCCTCGCCGAGCAGCGACCAGGCAGCCTCGGAAGCCCACCACCTCCCCTCGAAATGGTGGCTTCGCGTCAAAACGACACCCAACGGCGAGTGTTTCCGACCACGCGGCATTTTTCTCTATTTTTTTTGACCGCTGCTCGAAGGAACAACTCTGTACGGCCATTTGTCAAAGATAAATATCAAAAAAATAAAGACTCCTCTCGGGCTGCCGGCAGGCGCTGGATCACTCTAGGGCGCTGGCCGCGAGGTTGGTACGATCCCGCCCCGGCAAGCTAAGGCGCTTCGGGTCCGCAGGCAGCGGCCAGCCGTGGGCAAGGCTGGCGGCTGACCCGATTGGCCCGCGTCCTTCCAGCCGGCACACCGCTTCGCGCCATTTTGCCAGACCCTGTCTCGCGAGGTTGATCATGGTCCGCATCCTGGGCTTCCTGAGCTTGATCGGCAGCCTGACGTTCATTTCCGCGCTGAGGGCACAGCAAACGCCCGCCCCATCGCAGCCGCGTGGGGCAGCGTCGCCCGTGGGGGGCCTGCAAGGGGTGGGCACCGTTGCACCGTCTCCTGGCGGGGGGCCAGGCGCTGCCGCTCCGACTGCTCCCCTGCAGCCGGAATGGGTCGCCCGCATGACGCTGGCTGAGCAGCAGTGGGTGGACGAGGTGCTGCGGTACTGGGAAGCCCGCAGCGAGAAGGTCAAGCTGTTCGAGTGCCGCTTCCAGCGGTGGGACTATGAAGGAGGTCCGGCAGAGGTGGAACAAGGGCGCGTCGTGCGGCGGCATCCGCGCACCTATGCCGAAGGCACGATCAAGTATGCCCAGCCCGACAAGGGCCTGTATCGCGTGGAAAAGCTGGCCATTGCCAGCGTGACCGAAGAGGGGGGCAAGCCGCAGTACGTCGCGCAGAACCCGGAGCTCGGCGAGCACTGGATTTGCGACGGCGAGAAGATCTATTCCTTCGAGGCCAGCAAGAAGCAGGTGACGGTCACGCCGCTGCCGCCGGAGCTGCGGGGGCAGGCGATCGTGGATGGTCCTTTGCCATTTTTGTTCGGTGCCAAGGCCGAGACGATCAAGGCGCGGTATTGGGTGCGCGGGCTGGTCCCGGCTCCCGACGACAAAAGCAAGGAGAACAAATACTGGCTGGAAGCGGTGCCCAAATCGCGGCAGGATGCCCAGAACTTCAAGGCAGTGCGGATCGTCCTCGACAAAGAGCAGTTCCTCCCCGAATCGCTCGAGATTTTCGCCCCGCACTACGACCCTCCCCGCAACGACGCCCGCCAGACCTACCTGTTCTCCAAACGGCAGGTCAAAGACGCCAACACCATCGCCGACAGTCTGCGCCAGGGTCTGGACCCGCTGGGGCTGTTCACCCGCGACTTTTACGAAGTCCGCATCCCGCTGGGCTGGAAGAAAGTCGAACAGCGAGAGCCAGCCGCGGTGGGACCGCCGGCCGCTTCCCCGGTGGTCGTCCCGCAGCAGGCGCAAGGTGCGCCCCCAGCCAGCCGCCAAGGGGCCGTCTCCCGGTAGTTAGCCGCCTCCCTCGCTCAATAAGCGTCCCCACGATTACCGCGACCTTGGGCGGCGTTCGCACCTTTGCCGAACGCCAAGGACGCGGGACGCGCGGGTGCTACAATGTTCCGTGGTGCGTGCTTCGT
>Ga0308411_10003641_pt1 | contig 10249 bp, 19 predicted proteins | sample HotsprottomLayer_2_FD_203530 | JGI IMG/M metagenome (GOLD analysis project Ga0308411, IMG submission 203530) | Hot spring phototrophic mat microbial communities from Octopus Spring, Yellowstone National Park, Wyoming, United States -... | ecosystem: Environmental > Aquatic > Thermal springs >... | reverse complement strand
AGTCAAACAGGTACAAGGGAATTGTCTGACAGCTCTGGCGGAAGTGTTTGATCTAGTATTTACTCAAGGTTCAGAACCCATGAATTAACCCAAAGATCAACACACCGAAACAGGGAAATGGAGTGCCACCTAATCAATTGAGATTTAACGGGCCTGACGGGGCTCGAACCCGCAACTTCCGCCGTGACAGGGCGGTGCTCTAACCGATTGAACTACAGGCCCAGTTGCTGTCTCAAAAAGTCAGGCGATCCTGATTATTATAGTTACAACCGATTATGTCAATGCTATGAAAGAACTGCTCAGCAATGTTCTGCGCTACCCGAAGTTTTTGCTCCTGATCTCGGTGGGGGCACTGTCATTGCTATTCAAGCCCCTTCTCCCCTTACTGCAAAGACCAATTACGGCGATCGCTCTAATAACTGCTCTGATCAGTGCCGCCATTGGCTTAGTGCTGGTGCTGAGGGCAATGCTCGGCATGCCTCTAGCTACCTAACACCCCAGAAGCAAGGCAAGTACCCCCTTGGCAGAGGAGACATTCTTTGGAGTTCACCTTCAAGCGCTGTCCGTCTTGATAGCCCATCATGTAGGCAGTCTCGGCTACCCGCAAGCTCAAATTGGTCAGAGCCAGAGCAATGTAGGGGTCTAGCGGCTCTGTAACATCCATATAAAACTTCTCGAAAGCTCTCAAGAGGGCTTCAGGAGTCTGGTTCATAGGTTTTCTCCTCAGTGGGTATGGGGTGAATTAGCAAAGCACCAAATAGGTATTTATTCTTCTTGCCACTATAACGGCAGTTTTGTATCAGATTGTAATGCGCACTACAAACTAGGGGACTTCACTCTAGAGACATACCTAGGGCAACTGCAGGAGTGGTATATTGATGAAAATGATAATCATTCTCTAAATATGCATCGCTTTGCTAGCTTAGCTGTAGTCTCTCTACTGTTGGTTACAGGGTGTAACCAGCCCCCAGTCTCTGTAACTCCTGTAGAAACATTGGAAAACCCCGCCCCTGCAGAGCCAAAAATTAAAGTAGTGGCGGCAAATTCCATACTGTGCGATCTGACTAGGCAAATTGCCCAAGACACTATCGACTTGGTGTGCCTCATTCCTGCTGGGCAGGACCCCCACAGCTACAAAGCGACACCACAGGATGCCCAAGCGATTGAGACCGCCGCAGTGGTACTCTACGGGGGCTACAATTTTGAAGAGTCTCTGACCAAAATTGTCCAGAATAGCAAGGGCAAGGGAACTAAGGTGGCGGTAGGGGAATTAGCTGTCCCCAAACCCCTGATGGTAAGCAGTGAGCACGCCCATGCCCACGATCATGGGCACCACCACGATCACGGAGCCAAAAAGGCGGAGCAAATCGCCGACCCCCATGTGTGGCACAATGCCCAGCACGGGATCAAAATGGTGCAGATAATTGCAGACCAACTGAGCAAGGCGGTGCCAGCCAAGGGTTCGCTCTATCAGCAAAACGCCCAAAAATTGACTGCCGAGTTGACCCAATTAGACGCATGGATCAAACAGCAGATTGCCACTATCCCCGCTAATCAGCGCAAGCTGGTGACTACCCATGATGCTCTACGCTATTTTGCCTCTGCCTATGGCATTCCTCTGCAAACGGCGCTGTTGGGAATTTCTACCACCGAGCAGGCTACACCTGCGCGCATTGCCGAATTGGTTGAGCAGATCAAGGCTTCGGGCGTGCCCACTATATTTATAGAGACCACCGCTAACCCCCAACTACTCAGTGCGGTGGCGAGAGAAGCTCAAGTGAAGGTGGCTGACAAATCCCTGTTAGTGGATGGACTGGCAGAGCAGGGGCAGGCTGGGGATACCTACCAAGAAATGTTGATCCACAACACCCAAGCGATTGTCGAGGGGTTGGGGGGCAACTTTACTCCTTTTAGCCCCAAGTAGCCTGATGTTGGAAGTTGCTGACCTGTCTGTGGAGTATCAGGGCGTGCCAGTCCTGTCCCACATTTCCTTTACTCTCAAACAGGGGAGTTTGGCAGGTCTGATTGGCCCTAATGGGGCAGGTAAAACTACTCTCCTGAAGGCAATCCTGAATCTAGTTCCTCTCCGTTCTGGGTGCGTTACCTTCGGTGGTCAGCCCATAAGTTGCCAACGCCAGCGCATTGCCTATGTTCCCCAGCGATCGCAAATAGACTGGGACTACCCCATCACAGTAAAAAATGTGGTGCTCATGGCGCGCACTGTCCATGCAGGCTGGTTGAGAGGATATAGCAAGCAATCCCGCCAGTTGGTTCAGCAGGTGTTAGAACGGCTGGAGTTAGCACATTTGAGCGATCGCCCGATCAGTCAACTCTCTGGTGGACAGCAACAGCGGGTATTTCTCGCCCGTGCCCTCGCCCAACAGCCCGATCTCTTCCTTTTGGACGAGCCATTTAACGGGGTGGACAAAAAAACCGAAAGCATCCTCTCAGGAGTCTATCAAGAACTCAAGGACGCAGGGAAAACCATCCTGATCAGTTGCCACGCTTGGGCAGAGGCTCTGCAAACCTGCGATCAATTGCTGTTAATCAATAACTCCCTGATTGCCTGTGGCTCTCCCGATGTGGTACTACAGCCCGAAAATATTCTGCGTGCCTACGGTATGGCACAAGAGCGCAACCACTGGCACCGCCCCAGTTACCACTTCTGCTAGAGATGTTTGCCAACTTTTCTGGACAACTACTAGACAAACGAAATTCTAACTTGCTATACTAGTTAAGCATGCCAAAAAGATACTGCATAGTGCTACTGTGCAAGTCTAGGCAAGCAGGCAAAAGCAGACTAAGCGCATTCAACCCAAAGAGCGCTTACTTGAGGTTATAGAACGGTCTTAGTAACAAAGCCGATTATCTCAGACTTTACTCAGTTAAAGGCTCAGATTATCGCTAGTTCCCCGTGCTGAACTGATGTATGCGGTTTAGCGTGGTAACTTTGTGTGTTTCCCAACAACAGTTATGGCAGTAGGTATCTTAGGCGAAAAATTGGGCATGACCCAAGTGTTTGATGAGGCGGGCAATGCCGTGCCTATTACGGTGGTGCGCGCTGGTCCCTGTCCCATTACCCAGATCAAGACCAAAGATAAGGAAGGCTATCAAGCCATTCAGATCGGCTTTAAGACCACAAGGGCGAAACTGCTCACCAAGCCCCAGTTAGGGCATTTGCAGAAATCCCAATGCCCCCCCGTCAAGCATTTGCGGGAATACCGTGTGGCGGATACCTCTGCCTTTCAGCTGGGGCAAGAACTTACAGTGGCACAATTTCAAGCGGGGCAGTTGGTAGATGTCAGCGGTACAAGCATTGGAAAAGGCTTTGCGGGTACTGTGAAACGCCATCACTTTGGCAGGGGTCCTATGACCCACGGTTCCAAAAATCACCGTGCCCCTGGTTCCATTGGTCCAGGTACTACCCCAGGTCGGGTTTACCCAGGTAAGCGTATGGCAGGACACATGGGCAATGCCAAGTGTACCGTGCGCAAGCTGACTATTTTTGAAGTGGACACGGAAAATAACCTACTGTTAATCAAGGGTTCGGTGCCTGGCAAACCTGGCGCCCTGCTCAGCATTGTGCCTGCCAAAGTCGTAGGAGGAGCTAGGTAATGGCACTGACGGTCAAAAACTGGCAAGGGGAGACAGTGGGAGAAGTTACCCTTGACTTGCGTACCGCTAAAGACAGCTCGGCAAATGCCATAGTCCATAGGGCTTTGGTGAGACAACTGGCGAACGCCCGTCAGGGCACTGCTAGCACCAAAACCCGCGCCGAAGTGCGAGGAGGTGGCAGAAAGCCATGGCGGCAAAAGGGAACAGGACGGGCAAGGGCAGGTTCTTCTCGCTCTCCCCTGTGGCGGGGCGGCGGTGTCATCTTTGGGCCTAAGCCCAGAGACTATGAGCTAAAAATGAACCGCAAGGAGCGCAGGCTGGCACTGCGAACTGCCCTGATGTCCCGCCTTGAGGATACTCTGGTGGTGCAAAACTTTGCTGATCTGCTCCCTACTCCCAAAACTAAAGAAATGGCGCTGGCGTTTTCTCGCTGGGGCATTGATCCTAACCAGAAGGTACTGCTGATTCTTGAAGAAAAACAGGAGACAGTTTACCTGTCGGTGCGGAACATGCCCTTTGTGAAGATGATTGTGGCAGACCATTTGAATATCTTCGATCTGGTCAATGCTGACAAACTGGTGATCACAGAAGGAGCGATCACCAAAATTCAAGCGGTCTATGCCCATGATGCCAAACTTGAAGCCAAGCTAAGCCCTGAAACCACTGATACCCCCGTGGAGGAACCCGCCCATGTCTAGGCGCATACCCAAGGAATTTGATCCCCGCGTGCTCACCGATTTGGTGCATCGCCCAATCATCAGCGAAAAGGCTACTCGTCTGCTGGAGGACAACAAGTATGTGTTTGAGGTGGACAGGGATGCCAACAAGTTTGAGATCAAAGCCGCCATTGAATCCCTGTTTGGGGTCAAGGTAACCAAGGTGAATACCTACAACCCCCCAGCGCTATCTAGGCGGGTGGGTAAATTCTCGGGTAAGCAGTCTCGCCACAAACGGGCAATCGTCACCCTTGCTGAGGGTAGCAAAATTGAACTCTTCCCTGATGTTTAAGCAATTTAGGAGCTAGCCATGGGCATTCGCAAACTCAAACCCTATACCCCCAGCACCCGCCAAGTGGCGGTCAGTGACTTTGCCGAAATTACCAAGGACTATCCCGAAAAATCCCTGATAGAGAGTCTGCACCGCGCCAAGGGACGCAACAACCAAGGGCGCATCACCTGTCGCCATCGCGGCGGTGGCTCCAAGCGGCTCTACCGCAAAATTGATTTCAAACGCAATAAGCGGGATATACCCGCCAAAGTAATTGCCATCGAGTACGATCCCAATCGCACGGCGCGCATTGCCCTACTGGAGTATGCCGATGGCGAAAAGCGGTATATCATCTGTCCCAAAGGCTTGGAAGTGGGCATGACCGTGCAGGCGGGGGAAAATGTGCCCCTAGAAACAGGTAATGCCCTGCCCCTAAAAAACATCCCTCTCGGTTTGGTAGTGCACAATGTGGAGTTGGTTCCGGGCAGAGGGGGGCAAATGGTGCGAGCCGCAGGAGCGGGAGCGCAGATTGCCGCCAAGGAAGGGGACTTTGTCACCCTGAAAATGCCCTCTGGGGAAGTGCGCATGGTGCGCCGCGAGTGCTACGCTACCATAGGGCAGGTGGGCAATTTGGATCACAGCAACCAGAGTTTGGGAAAAGCAGGGCGTGCCCGCTGGCGAGGGCGTCGTCCCCAAGTGAGAGGTTCGGCAATGAACCCAGTGGATCACCCCCATGGCGGTGGGGAGGGCTGTTGCCCCATTGGGCGTCCTGGTCCTGTTACCCCTTGGGGTAAACCTGCTTTGGGCTATAAAACCCGCAAAAAACGCAAACTCAGTGACAAACTAATTGTGCGTCGCCGCAGGTAGAAATTAGGAGGAAGTTAAACTATGGGACGATCGCTGAAAAAAGGACCCTTTGTAGCCGACCATCTCCTCAAGAAAATTGAGGAAATGAACTCAGGCAAGCGCAAACGGGAAGCCATCAAAACTTGGTCGCGAGCTTCTATGATTGTGCCTCAGATGATTGGGCACACCATCTCAGTGTATAACGGCAAAGTGCATGTACCTATCTACATCACTGACCAGATGGTAGGGCACAAGCTAGGGGAATTTGCCCCCACCCGCACTTTTCGCGGTCATGCCAAAAGCGATAAAAAAGCTAAGAGGTAAGCCAGATGATACTACAAGAAAATGAAATCCCAGCGATCGCCCGCTTTATCAGAATGTCCCCCTACAAAGTGAGGCGGGTGTTAGATCAAATTAGGGGTAAATCCTACCGCGAAGCCCTGATGATCCTAGAATTCATGCCCTACCGCGCCTGCGAACCCGTAACCAAGCTCCTGCGCTCTGCCGCCGCCAACGCCCAGCACAATGGCGGCTTGGATGTAGCTACCCTGATGGTATCTCAGGCTTACGCCGACGCAGGGCCGAGTCTGAAACGGTTTCGCCCCCGTGCCCAAGGGCGGGCATACCAAATTCGCAAGCCCACCTGCCACATTACCATCACCGTCAAGCCTGCGCCAGCAAAGGAGGATAGTAAATAATGGGACAGAAAATTCACCCCATTGGTCTGCGGCTGGGCATCACCCAATCCCACCAGTCCCATTGGTTCGCCGAAGGAGAGCGCTATGCCACCTTGGTCAAAGAGGACTTTTACATCAGGCAGTATGTAGAAAAAACCCTAGTGGGCGCAGGCATTTCCAAGATCATCATCGCCCGCAAAGCCGATCAGGTCGATATCGAAATTCGCACCGCCCGCCCTGGCATAGTCATCGGTAGAGGCTCGGAGGGCATAGAGAAATTGCGCAAGGGAATTTTTGACCATTTGCAAAAGATTGGTATTCTCGCCCAGTCGGGCACCAGCCAGATCCGCATCGCTGTCAAAGAAGTGGAGCGGATAGATGCAGAAGCCTGCCTACTGGCGGAATACATTGCCCAGCAAATCGAGAAGCGGGTCGCCTTTCGGCGAGTGGTGCGCCAAGCTATCCAGCGGGCACAGCGAGCAGGAGTAGAAGGCATCAAAATTCAGATCAGTGGTCGTCTCAACGGCGCAGAAATTGCCCGCTCTGAATGGGTCAGAGAAGGGCGAGTGCCTTTACATACCCTGCGGGCAGACATCGACTACGACTACAAGGTTGCCCGCACCATCTACGGCGTGATTGGGGTCAAAGTGTGGGTGTTCAAGGGCGAGATCATCGCTGGCGAAGAAGCCCTACCTGCCCAACTCAAACTCCAGCGCCGCCAGCCCCGCCGTCCGCAGTTTGAAGACCGCTCTAGTGCAGAAGGATAGGAGATCACCATGCTCAGTCCCAGACGAACTAAATTTAGGAAACAATCCCGTGGGCGCATGGCTGGCATAGCCACCAGAGCCAACACCCTTGACTTTGGCGACTACGGCATGCAAGCCCTAGAGTGCTCTTGGATCACTGCCCGCCAGATCGAAGCCGCACGCCGCGCCATGAACCGCTACATCCGCAGAGGAGGCAAAATCTACATTCGCATTTTCCCCGACAAGCCAGTTACCCAGAGACCCGCTGAAACGCGCATGGGTTCTGGTAAAGGTTCCCCTGAATTTTGGGTGGCAGTGGTCAAACCAGGGCGGGTAATGTTTGAGGTGGCAGGAGTCAGCGAAGAGGTGGCACGGGAGGCGATTCGCCTAGGGCAGGCGAAAATGCCCATCAAAACCCGATTCATCAAGCGGGAATCAGATTTACAACCAGAGTAGGAGGGTTAATATGGCATTACCGAAGATTAGTGATGCCCGAAACTTAAGCGAGGCTGAACTAGCCGAGGCAATTCTGCGGGAGAAAAAACACCTGTTTGAACTGCGGTTTAAGCAGGCGACCCGTCAACCCGTAAAGCCCCACGAGTTCAGCCACGCCAAACATCGGCTGGCACAGTTGATGACCGTAGAGCGGGAACGGCAGTTGCAATCCCAGCGCCAATCAAAGTCTCAGTCTAAGGAGGAAGCGTAGAATGGCAGCCAAGGAACGGGTAGGCATAGTAGTTAGCAATAAAATGCAAAAGACCGTAGTGGTGGCGGTAGAAAACCGTGCCGCCCACCCCAAGTACGGCAAAGTTGTAGTCAAAACCAAGAAGTTCAAAGCCCACGATGAAAACAACCAATGCAAAGAGGGCGATCGCGTACGCATTCGCGAAACCCGCCCCCTCAGTAAAACCAAGCGTTGGGAAGTAGTCGAGATTTTTGCGCCAAGCGGGGAGACCAAACCATGATTCAACAGGAAACTATTCTCAATGTGGCAGACAACAGCGGTGCCAAGAAACTGCTCTGTATCCGGGTTTTAGGGAGTGGCAACCGTCGCTATGGCAGTGTGGGGGATGTGATCATTGCCACCGTCAAAGACGCCCAGCCCAACATGCCCGTCAAGAAATCCGATGTGGTCAGAGCCGTAATTGTGCGCACCGTTCACACCATCCGTCGTGAGAGTGGTATGCGTATTCGCTTTGACGACAATGCCGCTGTGATTATCAACCCCGACGGCAACCCCAAGGGCACTAGGGTATTTGGACCTGTCGCCCGTGAACTGCGAGACAAAAACTTCACCAAAATCCTATCCCTAGCTCCAGAGGTGATCTAATGGCAAAAAAACCAGCATATCGCGGTCACCGCACCAGTTTTAAGATGCATGTGAAAAAAGGGGACACGGTACAGGTGATCTCTGGCTCCTACAAGGGCAAGGTGGGGAAAATCCTCAAAGTTTTCCCCAAAACTAGCCAAGTGGTAGTGGAAGGAGTAAATGTGAAAACCAAGCACCTCAAACCCCAACGGGAAGGAGAACGAGGGCAGATCATCACCCGTGAGTTCCCTATCCATAGCTGTAAAGTAATGCTCTATTCCGAAAAAGAAAAAGTGGCTAGCCGCATCTGCTATACCTTCACCCCAGATGGTAAAAAACGGCGAATGCTGAAAAAAACAGGGGAAATTCTCGATTAGCTGTTCTCTGGAAAATTCAGGAGACCGATCATGCACATACCGCTCAAAGAAATATACCAAAAACAGGCGATCCCCAAACTGATGGAGCAGTTCAAATACACCAACATTCACCAAGTACCCAAATTTGTCAAAGTGGTGGTGAACCGCGGCTTGGGTGAAGCGGCAGGGAATGCCAAGGTGTTAGAGGCTTCCCTAAGGGAGATCAGCCTGATTACGGGACAAAAACCAGTGGTAACCAGAGCCAAAAAGGCGATCGCTGGCTTCAAGTTGCGCAAAGGGATGCCCGTAGGCATGATGGTTACCCTGAGAAGGGAGCGCATGTATTCCTTCTTGGATCGTTTGATCAACTTTGCTCTACCCCGCATTCGCGATTTTCGCGGCGTCAACCCCAATAGCTTCGACGGACGGGGCAACTACACCCTTGGGGTGCGGGAACAGTTGATCTTCCCAGAGGTAAACTACGACGACATTGATCAAATTCGCGGTTTAGACATTTCCATCATCACCACTGCCAATACAGACGAAGAAGGACGCGCCCTGCTCCAAGCCGTCGGCATGCCTTTTAGACAGTCATGAGAGGTTTTTATGGCAACCAATGACACCATTGCAGACATGCTCACCCGCCTCCGTAACGCTACCCTAGCCAAGCACGAAACGGTAGCAGTTCCTGTAACCAAAATGAACTACAGCATTGCCCGTGTACTCAAGCAAGAGGGCTACATCAGCGACATTGAAGAAGTAGGCACAGGGGTTGATCGCAAGCTTGTCCTCTCCCTGAAATACCAAGGCAAGCACAAGCAACCAGTCATAACCACAGTGCGCAGGGTAAGCCGCCCTGGACTACGGGTTTATTCCAACCATCGGGACTTACCGCGGGTTTTGGGGGGCATTGGGATCGCCATAATTTCCACCTCCCGTGGCATCATGACCGATCGCGAAGCCCGCAGACAAAAAGTGGGCGGGGAAATTCTCTGTTACATCTGGTAGGAGTCGCACCATGTCACGCATTGGCAAACAACCCATTCCCATCCCTAACAAAGTCTCTGTTGCCATCTCAGGACAGGAAGTCACCGTCAAAGGACCCAAAGGGGAGCTAAAGCGTACCCTCAGCCCCGCAGTAAAAGTAGTCCAAGAGGGCAACAATATCTTGGTTACCCGCACCGCCGAAACTCGCTTTGCCCGCCAGCAACATGGACTGTCCCGCACCCTGATTGCCAATATGGTGGAAGGGGTAAGCAAAGGCTTTTCCCGCAAGCTGGAAATTCAAGGGGTGGGCTATCGTGCCGCTATGAAAGGCAAAACTTTATTACTGTCAGTAGGCTACAGTATTAAAGAACTGCCCTTTGAACCTCCTGAGGGCATCACCATTGAAATTGAAGACCCCAGTGGCAAAAAAGTACCCCAAGGCAACCTGATTGTGGTCAATGGCATAGATAAAGAAGTGGTGGGCAACACCGCCGCCAAAATCCGTTCCGTGCGCCCCCCTGAAGTGTACAAAGGCAAGGGGATTCGCTATGTGGGCGAGTATGTCCGCCGCAAGGCTGGTAAGTCTGGTAAGAAGAAATAGGGAGCTTCCTCTAATCCAAGGAACACTGAACTATACTGAACAAATTGTGCACTGTATTCAGTATGAGACATGTATCATTTCGTCTTTAGTCCGAAAAAACAGTGATATAATAAGTTCAGTCTCTT
>Ga0308411_10003635_pt1 | contig 10252 bp, 9 predicted proteins | sample HotsprottomLayer_2_FD_203530 | JGI IMG/M metagenome (GOLD analysis project Ga0308411, IMG submission 203530) | Hot spring phototrophic mat microbial communities from Octopus Spring, Yellowstone National Park, Wyoming, United States -... | ecosystem: Environmental > Aquatic > Thermal springs >... | reverse complement strand
CGCGCACTTCAGGGAGCAATTCCATTTCGCGGACGAGAAACGGCAGACAGGTCTCAGCTTCTTCGGGAAGCGGCCGGTTGCCCGGCGGCGCGCAGCGGACAGCCGCGCAGATGTAAGCGTTGATGAGTTGCAGCCCATCTTCGCGGTGGGTTGACGTCGGCTGATTGGCAAAACCGGCGCGGTGGAGGGCCCGAAACAGCCAGTCGCCACTCCGGTCGCCGGTGAAGAGGCGCCCAGTACGGTTGCCGCCGTGCGCCGCCGGCGCCAGCCCGACAATGAGCAACCGGGCCTGTGGATCGCCAAAGCCAGGGATGGGCCTGCCCCAGTAGGTTTCCGTCTCAAAGCGGCGGACTTTGTGTCGTGCCACCTGTTCCCGCCAGGCCACCAAACGGGAACAGCTCCGGCAGGTAGTGATGTCCTGGCGGAGCTGTTCGAGGGCAGGGACAGAGGCCTTGCAGGAAAGCGCAGCCGGTTCAGACAGCGGTGAGCCACTCATGGCGGTCTTCACGCTCCCCGTGGATGATGCCGAAGTAGGCATCCTGGAGTTGTTTGGTGATGGGGCCGCGCTTGCCTTCGCCGATTTTGATCTTGTCGAGCGTGCGCACCGGAGTGATTTCACAGGCTGTGCCGGTGAGAAACACCTCGTCGGCAATGTAGAGTTCTTCGCGGAGAATGCTGCGCTCCACGACCGGAATGCCCAGGTCTTCACAAAGACGCATTATGGCATCGCGGGTGATGCCAGGCAGCACAGCGCGTCCAATCGGAGGGGTAATGACGGTCCCATCCCGCACCATGAAGACGTTTTCCCCGCTCCCTTCACTGACATAGCCGGCAGCGTCAAGGGCAATCCCTTCGGCATAGCCGTTGACAATGGCTTCCATCTTGATGAGTTGGGAGTTCATGTAGTTGGCACCGGCTTTGGCCGTGGTGGGAAGTGTATTGGGGGACATGCGCGCCCAGGAAGAAGTACATACATCCACCCCGGCTTCAAGTGCGTCGCTGCCGAGGTAGCGTCCCCAGGGAAAACAGATGATGTAGGTTTCCACCGGCGCCGGGAACGGGTTGACGCCAAATGCCCCATAGCCGCGAAACACGATGGGGCGTACGTAGCAGTGCTGGAGCTTGTTGACCCGTACGGTTTCGATACAGGCCGTGAAGATTTGCTCCATCGTAAAGGGAATCGTCATGCGGTAGATGTGGCAGGAGTCGAACAGACGGCGCACATGCTCACGCAGGCGGACGAGCCGTGGACCACGTGGGGTTTGATAGCAGCGGATGCCCTCGAATACCGAGGAGCCGTAATGAATGACGTGCGACATGACATGAATGCGCGCGTCCTCCCACGGGAGCAGTTTGCCGTTGTGCCAGATTTTTTCAGACGTTTCGAGTGCCATGGCCGGTTCCTCCAAGCGACGCAAGGCCGAGCCGGCCGTACCCTGGTTGGCTACGTCCTGAAACCGACTCGCCCAGCGCCCTGAGCAGACTTACAGGATTTTTTTGCCAAGCGCAGAGAGCAGGAGTTCCGCGCCCAGTTCGCCGGTCCGATTATGCGCATCGAGAACGGCATTGATTTCGACCATTTCGACCGAGAGCATTTTGCCTGAATCGTGAATTTTCTCCATTGCCAGGTGACTTTCACGATAGGTGCCCCCGCCGGGAACGGGCGTGCCGACGCCAGGCGCATAATAAGGGTCAACGAAGTCCATGTCGAATGTCGCGTGAAAACCAACCGTGTGGCGTGTAACCCAGGCGATGGCTTCATCCATGATGGCGCTCATGCCACGTTCATCGAGATCGCGCATTGTGTAGATGCGCAGGCCCAATTGACGCGCGAGTTGACGCTCACCTTCATCAATCTGACGCACACCGATAATGACGCAGTCTTCAGGGTGTATTTTCGGAGCAAAACCGCCAATGTGCGTCAAAACTTCGGGGCCGTAGCCCAGCAGAACGGCCAGCGGCATGCCGTGGATGTTGCCGGAAGGGGATGACTCCGGCGTGTTGATGTCAGCATGGGCGTCAATCCAGATGATGCCGATGCGTTGGCCCCGGCGGCGGTAGTAACCGGCCACCCCGGCCACACTTCCAATGGCAATCGAATGGTCGCCGCCAAGGACAATGGGCACCGCGCCGCGTTCCAGAATCCCTTCGACACAATCGGCCAGAAGGGCATTCGATTTGGCCACTTCGGCAAGATACTTGTGTTTGGCGTCGGCAGGTGTGGCACGGCGCATTTCGGCCAGTGCGACCGGGATGTTGCCAACGTCTTCCACGTCGTAGCCCAGTTCGGCGAGTTTGGCGCTGAGGCCGGCAATGCGTACGACGGACGGCCCCATATCCACGCCGCGCCGGTCGGCGCCCAAGTCCATGGGCACGCCGACAATGGTCACTTTGCGGGGAGCAGGAGAAAGGGGTTTTTCCATGGGGAATCTCCAGCAAGCCTTGGTCAGGGGCGAACAGAAGGTTGCCTGACGAAGGGCAAAGAAGTGCTTCAGGCCGATTTGACCTTGCGGAAGCGCCAGCGGTGGAGCCACCCGGCGAGGCGTGTCCGCAGACGACGCCAGAACGTGGTCAGATCATGCCGGACGCCATTACTTTCGATGCGCAGGACGCGCCCAACGACGTTGGAAACCGGAACGGAGACATCGAGACCCTCAGCCGCATCTCCACGGGTTACAACATAGGTCGTGGCATGGCGTTGCTCGAAACGCAGAATGCGATGCACGACGGCTGTTTGGCTGCTTGTGCAAAGCAGAACAATGTCTCCGACACCGAGCTGAGTGGTTGGCACCTGCTCAACGGTCAGCCAGTCACCATCAGAGATGGTGGGGCGCATGGTGCTGCCATTGACACGAAAGCGATAGACGCCATCGCGCATCAGTTCCGCCCGCGCCGTCCGTAAAATGTCGGGCGATTCCAGGGTGTGTTCCCGAATGGAAGACGTTTTGGTTTTACCGGTCGTCCGCATGTGCTACGCCCCGCCGGGAGATGAGTTGAAGAGGCTTTTCAGGGTTGCAGCGCCTCCATATTAGTGTGAGCCAGACTGGCATTTCAATCGTGTCCGTTGGATTTTGGGTGTCCGGCTTGTCGCCCCGTACCACACTGGCCGTCTCCTATGGACGACGGTACGCCGCCGGAACCACCGTGACGAGATTCCCGCCACGGCTAGTCACCTGGGCCAGGGCGTCACGCAGAACGGACACGAATTTATCAAACGGCATGCCCTCAAAGAGCGGCAGGTCGCTTGTGACCGCCACACTCAGCGTTAGAACCCGGTGGGGCGAGGAAGCGTGCGGAATCCCTTTTTGCTGGATGGCTGCACGCAGATGTTCGGCCCGCTCCCGTCCCTGCTCAGCATCCGCATCGGGGATAAGTACCAAAAAGCCTTCACCAGGGTCATAGGCCGCCATGCCGCCTACTGGTGCGAGTTGGGCATCGAAAAGCCCGGCGACGACTTCCAGACATGGCTGGCGAAAAGCGGCCGGATAGGACGCAAAGAAGTCGAGCTGTGCCAGACACAGCGTGAGCGGATAACCCTGGCGTGCCGCGCGGTTCCACTCGCGTCCGTGCAGTTTCTGAAATTGCGCCAGTGTCAGGAGATCGCTCAGCCGTCCGGCACCCGACGGCTCGGCGGCCCGGCTGCCTGTCAGGAGATTCGCCAGCCCGCCTGGCACTTCAAACGACAGCGGTATCGCCGGTGGCAGAGGGGCTGCCACCGGAAGCGGCTGTGGTGTGGCCGGCAGAAGGGCGGCATTGGGATCGAGCGAGATTGCTTCCGCCTGCAGTTCGGCAGCTTTGTCCGCATCACCCCGCGCCTGATACATCTGCGCCAGCACCATGGCTTCGCGTGCGGCATCAGTTTTTCGTCTGGCCTCGGCATACAGGTCCTTGAGCTGGAGGCGCGTTTCCAGAACATCCGGCTGGGCGGCCACCATCCGTTCAACCAGTGTCAGCCGCGCCTGCATCAGTTCCGGGTTCTGCACCAGGAGACTGTCGAGCAGGGCGATGCTGTATTCGCCCGATGTCGTCTCGGTGCGTTCCACCGACGGCGTTGTTCCGGCCGGTGAGGTTGCCCCGGCCGTCATGCGGTCGTAGTAGCCGGCAGCCGAGGGAGACTCAAAACCTTCCGGGAAACTCATCGCCGCTGCGGGGGCCGGATCATCCGCCTTGTGACCGGCCAGGGCTTTGAGCCGCTGCCGCGCCTTGCGGCTGGGTTGATGCCGGATGGCCTGTTCAAGGGCGCGGATGGCATCGGCCTCACGTCCGGCATCGAGATAGGCCTGGGAAAGCAAGTCAAGGGTGCTGGCCAGCTTCCGCTTCCCGCCGGACTGCTCATACACCTGGGCCAGGCACTCAATAGTCGGAATGTGGTTGGGATGGTGTTCAAGAATACTGCGCAGAATGGCCGTTGCACGTTTTTTCTGTCCGCGGTCGAGAATCAGGTTGAGCAGGCTGCGGACGATGTGAACGGCACGGTCAAACGCCTCGCGTTGGACGCAGGCTTCAGCCACTTCCAGGCAGTGCTCGAAGCGACTCTGGTCAATGGCAAACAGGCGGTCGAAGGTGGCTTCGGCCGCGTCGAGTTCTCCCCCTTGCAGGTAAGCCCGCCCCAGCACCACAGCAAGTTCGAGGTTATTTGGCGTCTGGCTGATCTGCTGGCGAATGCGCTCGTAGCCGAGCAGCGCCTGTCCGGCGGCAATGCACGTTTCAGCATAGCCCCCTAGCGCGCTGGTGCTGTCGGGGCGGATGGAGAGGGCGCGGTCATACGCGCCGAGCGAGCCTTCCCAGTCCTGCTGCCGCCGCAGGGCAGCTCCGGCCGCCAGGAATTGCTCGAAAGCATCCGTGCGTTGGCCGCTGCGCAGGTGGACTTCCGCCAGTTCGCGCTTGACCTGCCCATCGCCCGGATCGAGCTTGGCCAACTCCCGTAGCGCCGAGATGAGCGTTTCCCGGGTGCCGTTCCGGCGGGCAGCCTCGGCCGCGTTCCGGTAGTCCTGTTTGGCGTCCGCCACCATGCCCTGTTTCCGGTGCAGGTTGCCCAGCGCCAGGCTGTATTCCGGCTGGTCCGGCTGCAACCGGATGATCTTCTTGTACAGTGCAATGGCCTGGGGCAGTTGCTGCTGCCGGACGTAGTGTTCGGCCACCATGGCAAAGCGCCCGGCAGCTTCCTGTGTCCGGTTGACCCGCTGGTAGAGGTCGCCCAGGATGTTGGCAATGGTGACATCCCTGGGGTCTGTCCGCGCCACCAGCTCATAGTCCTTGATGGCGGCTTCGAGCTTGCCCTGCTGGGCATGTTTTTCTGCCTGCCGGAGGGTTTTTTCACGGTCAAAACTGCGGGAAAAAAGTGCCATGGCGGTTTCCGAAGTGGGTAGTCAGTGGTGGCTGAGGGGCCTGAGAAGCCGCACGACTTCCTGTGCGGTTGGGCGTGACGAAGGGACTTTGTGCAGCATGCGCATGGTGACAGCTTCGAGGATGGGCGGCACATCGGGTGCCAGACTGGCCAGCGGTGGCGGTACACTCTGCAGGTGCGCCGTCATCAATGCCGCCACATTGCCATTTTGTGCCGTAAAGGGCGGTCGCCCGGCCAGGATTTCGTAGGTGACAATGCCCAGACTGTAGATGTCGGCCCGTCCATCGTAGGGGAGAAAACTCAGGCGCTCCGGCGGCATGTACTTGGGTGTCCCGACGATGAGGCCACGGGTCGCTTCCGGGTGCGCGCCATCTTCGGGGGACATGAGCTTGGCCAGGCCGAAGTCGAGCAGTTTGACGACCTCGCCCGTCGGCGGGCGGTGCAGGAAGATGTTGTCCGGTTTGATGTCGCGGTGAACGATGTGCATGGCGTGGGCTTCGGCCAGAACCGATGCCACCGGGAGGATGATGTCCAGACACCGCTGGGGGGAGAGCCGCCCCAGCCGTTTGAGTTCCTGCCCCAGCGTTATGCCCTGCAGGAGTTCCATCACCAGGTAGGCAAGGCCGTTTGAGGAAATGCCGAAGTCAATGACGTTGACGGCATTGGGGTGCTGGACACGACAGGCTGAAATGCCCTCGCGCTTGAACCGTTCGAGTTCTTCGGGCGTGACGCTGATGCCCCGGGGCTGGAGGATTTTGACGGCGACGGTCGTGTTCAGCGCGAGGTGTGTGGCCTCATACACGGCACCATAACCACCGGCGCCGATTTTGCGTTCGAGGCGGTAGCGCCCGTCGAGCACCGTGCCTGGCAGGGCTTCCGTGTAGGCAGAAAAAATCGTCTGGGCGCGCACCTGCGAATGCAGGAGAGCTTCCTGCGCGCGGATAAGGGCCTGGTTTTTTTCAAGCAGTTCCCGGTTTTTGGCTTCCAGTTCGTGCTGAATGCGCAGCAGGCGGCTCTGGGTGGTGTCCCCGATGCCGGTCATTTTGACCGCCTGTTTGAGCAAAGCACGGTACTTTCTGACCAGTTCTGAAAACTCCCGTTGCCACTCTGCCACGTTGGGCAGACCTTCCGTAGCAATTCGCTCGGCCGTGGACAGAACGGCGAATTCCGCAGCAAAGACTTCTTCAGCAGCCGTTTTGGGTTTTGGTTCAACCATGCGGCCATCAGGACGGGATCGCTACGAATTTGAAGGGAATCGAGAAGTCTTCGGCGAATTCTTCTCCGTGTTCTCTCATGTCGTCGTCGTCTTCATAGTAGTGCCAGTTCAGGGTGACGGTCCGCCCGGCTTTGACGGCATGTTCAACCATTTCCAGAATGGTGATGATGCACTTCGAGGAGCTGGTGTTGAAATAGTCCAGACGAAAGTTGAGTGTAATGGGCGTGAAAGACTCGATCAGGTAGAGCGACAGCCAGTCCAGAACCGGTTGGTAGAAGTGCATCGCGTTTTCTGGATACGAATCGCCCTCCATATTGAGAATGCCTGTGGCGGCGTCAAAGGCGATGCGGGGTGTTGCTTTGGTTTTCTCGATGTACAGGGTTTGCATAGTTGCCAACCTCGCAGGCGGTTGAGGGGTAAAGCCGCTACAGGCCAACCGACGCTGGTGTGAAACAGACCAAAGGGCACGTCAACGGTTGTTGACTGTGGTTCACACAATAAACGAAGTCACTGTTGACTGCAAAAGAGGAGCAGGACTGAAGCTGGCTACGTCTTGGGAGTGCCATTTCCGGGGAGGTTGGACCGAACCTGTTACCGGGATGGTGCCGAACAGACCGGCCAGCGGGCATAGAAATCAGGCAGTTCCGGCAGATGGAGTTGCTGTCCCAATTCGGCAATGCGTTCCTGGCAGGTGATCTGTGAGCCTTCGGAAGGCAGGTGCAACCGGGAGTCAGATTGCACGGTGGTGTGGGCTGTGTCGCGGGCACGGCGTCCCCCACGGCGGGCCTGCCAGTGGACGTACAGCCGGATGGCGTTCCAGGCAATGAAGATGTTGGGACCGGGCAGCAGACCGAGCAGCAGTGTGAGAGGCAAAAGTGCAGTATTGACCCAGATGCCCCGCTGGTGGACGGCGAGGCGTGCCTCCAGCCAGCTCGTCCAGTGGGCGCGCACGGTGTCATCATCCAGTTCTCCGTCGTGGATGATTTCGACGGTATCCGCATGGGCTAACGCCCGCAGCAGACCTTCGGCCGGGTGCGTCCACTGTTCAAGCCAGAGCCAGATACGCCGGATGCCGCGCCAGAAGCGGTTGGGTGGTGTGTGCAGCAGGTGCGCAGCTTCTTCCCGAAGACGATACGCGCGGCGCACAAGCCGCTGCGTCAAGCCTTCCGGCGGAGAGCTGTCTTCGGCCGGGAAGGCTTCGGGCGGTGCGTAGAACACCCAGCCGCGTACCGGGCAGCGGAGGGCATAGACTCGGACGGTGTGCAGGGTCTTCACAGCAAGCAGGACTTCTGTGGCAGGACGGGTCAGGTTCGGGTAAAGCGTGCACGCCAGACCTGGGCAAGCTGCCACACGTCATGAAAGCTGGTGTACAGTGGCGCAACGGCCATCCGCAGGATGTCCGGTTCGCGGACGTCCACAATCATGCCTTGTTCCTGAAACCACGCTGCCAGCGGGCGTGCTTCCGGTACACGCCAGGAAAGCTGTCCGCCACGGGCAGCCGGATCGCGTGGGGTGATGAGCTGAAGGGGAAGCCCATCCAGCAGCGCCAGCGCGTAGGCCGTCAGCCGGACCGCTTTCGCCCGCAATCGCGCCATCCGGGCGCGGTGAAACAGGTCGAGGGAAGCGCGCAGGGCCGCCAGCGACAGAATCGGCAGGTTGCTGAGTTGCCAGCCGGCTGCACCGGCGGCCAGTTCGTAGGTGTCAGGCATCAGGAAGCGGGTGTCGGCGCGGTGTCCCCACCAGCCGACAAAACGCGGCAGGTCAAAACGTTGGGCATGGCGCGCATGAACGAAATAGCCCCCGACGGCGCCGGGGCCGGCGTTGACGTATTTGTAGTGGCACCACACGGCACAATCCACGTCCCAGTCGTGCAGCGCCAGGGGAACGTTGCCAATGGCATGCGCGGCATCTATGCACACGACACAGCCCTTGGCCCGGGCCTGGGCAACCAGTGGCGCCAGCTCGAAAAACTGTCCTGTGGCATAGTTGACTGCCCCCAGCAGCAGGAGCGCCACTTGGTCGCCTTCGCGCTCCAACTGCTCCAGCATGTCTTCAGTGCGCAACAGGTCTTCGCCCGGACGGGGACGCATTTCCACTACGGCTTCACGCGGGTCAAAGCCGTGAAAAGCCGCCTGGCTGAGCGCCGCATACCGGTCGGACGGAAAGGCGCGCGCTTCCATCAGGATTTTGAAGCGTTCCCGCGTCGGGCGGTAAAACGAGGCCAGCAGCAGATGCAGGTTGACCGTCAGACCATTGGCCAGCGCGACTTCATCAGGCTGTGCACCGACCAGTTCCGCCACCAGCGGACGGAGATCGGCGTCATAGTCGGCCCACGGGTGCGGCGGGGTGAAATGCCCGGCGACGCCCAGCGACGCCCACCGGTCAAGTTCCGTCAGGACGGCCTGCCGCGCAGCCACCGGTTGCAGCCCCAGCGAGTGACCGCAGAAGTAAAGCTGCAGCTTGCCCGTTGCTGGATTGACCGGAAAGTGAAAGTGCGTGCGAAAGTCGGCGAGTTCATCGGCGCGGTCGAGTTCCCGCGCAAAGGTTTCATCGGGACGAAAATTGAGAAACATAGAGTGTTCCGTCGGTTGACCCACGGGGCGGCAGGGTGTGGCCGCTGCCGGCGGGTGTCACATTTCGCACCGGTGACGTACCGGGCAGGTGCAGGGCCTATGTCAACGACATTTGGTGAACTCGTCAAGGAAGGCGCTCGCCTCCTGGCGGCCGGTGGGGTGGATGAGCCTTACCGCACAGCCGGCCGCCTGGTGCGGGAGTTGCTGAACGTGGATGCCGTCACACTTGCGGCCCACCCAGAGCGTACGGTTTCCGACACAGACGCCGAGCTGGTACGCCGGGCCTTCCACCGTCGGGCCGACGGCGAGCCGCTTCAGTACATCACGGGCTGGCAGAACTTCTACGGACGCGACTTTCAGGTAACGCGCGATGTGCTGATCCCACGCCCGGAAACCGAACTGCTGGTGGAGGTGAGCCTGGAGCACATCCGCACCCGTCCGCAGCCGGTGTGGCGGCTGCTGGATTTGGGGACCGGTTCGGGCTGTCTGGCCGTGACCCTGGCGGCGGAAATCCCGACGGCGCAGGTTGTGGCCGTGGATATTTCGCCGGCGGCACTGGCTGTGGCTGCCGCCAATGCCCGGCGCCATGGCGTTGCGGAGCGCGTCCGGTTGGTCGAGAGCCACTGGCTGGACGCCGTGCCCACTACGCCGCCGTTTGATCTCGTGGTGTCGAATCCACCCTACGTGGCGCAAACGGACTGGCCAGCGCTCCAGCGGGAAGTTCGTGACCACGAGCCGTACGTGGCCCTGGTTGGCGGAGAGCAGGGAACCGAAGTCTATGCCCACCTTCTGGCCGCCCTGCCGCCCTATCTGGTGGCCGGCGGGAAGTTTGCCTGTGAGGTTGGGTTTGAGCAGGCGGCACGGGTTTGTGCCATGGGCGAAGCTGCCGGCTGGCGGGTGGAGCGCGTCATCCACGACCTGCAAGGTATCGCGCGCACCGTGGTCTTTACGTTTCCGCAGGTTTTCAGCGACAATCACCGGACTTGGCTCGGCCAGGGAAATGAAGGCTGAACCCGGAGGTGCGCTGTCATGGAAACCAAGCCGACGATTGAAACCGTTCTTGAACGTCTCTCCGCCATGGAGTCCCGAAGCGCTGCCAGGGAGTCCCAAATCATA
>Ga0308411_10003633_pt1 | contig 10257 bp, 10 predicted proteins | sample HotsprottomLayer_2_FD_203530 | JGI IMG/M metagenome (GOLD analysis project Ga0308411, IMG submission 203530) | Hot spring phototrophic mat microbial communities from Octopus Spring, Yellowstone National Park, Wyoming, United States -... | ecosystem: Environmental > Aquatic > Thermal springs >... | reverse complement strand
GCTCCCGCGGGAACAAGCGCCAACTTGTCGCGCAGCGCGAAGCGGATCACCGGACTCGCCTCGCGGTAGGTCGTCGAGAGGATCACTTCCGCCTCGCCCTCCCGCACCGGCGCGCCGCTCGCCGGATCGCGCGTCTCGATGAACAGGTGCTCCGGGTGGAAGTGATTGGTTCCCTCGGCGACGCCGAGGCGGCAGGTGGTCGCGATCTTCGCGCCGGCCTGCGTGCAGCCGTACACGTCGAACACTCGCGCACTGAAGACCTCGTCGGCCGCCGCGACCAGCTCGCGCGACGCACCCACCGTCTGGATCGCCTTCAGGCCGGCGATGCGCCGGCCGCTCGCGCGCGCGAGCGCCGCGAGCTGCAGCAGGAGACTCTCCACCCCGTACAAGTACGCCGGCCGCTGCTCGGCGAGCAGGTCGAGCATCAACTCCTTGTTCGCCACGCCGGTGAGCAGCGGCACCAGGCGGTGGATGCGGGCGCCTTCGAGTGCCGACAGGCCGGCGCAGAAGAACGACACCGGGATGGTCAGCAAGGCGACGTCGCCGGGCTCGAGTCCGATCGCGCGATATTGCGGCCCCCAGGACTCGCCCATCACCGCGACATCCGCAGCGGTCATGGCGTAGCGCTCCTGGCCGATCCCGGAGGTGCCGCTGGTGAGGTGCACTTGCGCGATGGCGTTCGGCGCGACGCAGAGGTTGCCGCCCCAGGGCGGGTCGCGGCGCTGCGCCGCGAGCAGGTCCTCCTTGGTCACCACCGGCAGACCGTCGAGCTCGTCGGGCGCGGCGGGTACCCAGCCCGGGCGCACCCCGCGCGCGAGCCAGTGCTCGCGGTGGAACGCCGACTCGCGCCAGGCGCGTCCCACCGCGCGCTGCAACCGGGCGAAGTCGCCGATCACGCTACGGTTCCTTCGGCGCGCAGCTCGTCGCCCGCGAACAGCTCGAACGCCAGCCCTTCCGGCGCAGTGGCCGCATGTAGGGTGAGCGGCTCGCCGGGGTAGCAGGCGGCGTGCAGCCGCACGTCGAGTGCGCGCGGCCAGCGCCCGAGCGCGCCGGTGATCGCACGCTCTACGAGCGCAGCGGTGAGGGTGCCCGGCACCACCACGTCCGGGTACCCGCGCCGCGCCGCGTATGGGGCGTCCAGATGGAGCGGGTTCATGTCCCCGGTCTCCACAGTCAGCCACGCGATCTGGGTGCGCGTGATCGGCGCGAGCTCGGCGACCTTGGGGCCGGCCGGCGCCCGGCGCGGGCCGCGCGCCGGTGGCTGCGGGGGACCAGCCGGAAGGTCGACCATGCGCACGGTCTCCTCGACCACCAGCTCGTCGCCGACCCGGTAGCCCACCGCGAGCGTGGTGATCGTGAGGTCGCCGCGTGGCGTGCCGACTTGGCGGCGCGAGGTGACCTCACCGCTGCCGAGCAACGACTCGCCGACGCGCGGGATCCGGGCGGCGCGATAGCTCACGCCCCCGTAGAGCCCGCGCTCGGGATCGCGGCCGAGCAGCGCGTGGACCGACACGCCGAGCAGCGGCTGCGCACGGAGGAACACGAGGTAAGCGAGCGGCAGCGACGTGCCCGGCGCGGGCAGCGGTCCGATGCGGCCGTCGCGTCCGATCGCCCAGCGCGCCACCGATTCGGGTGCGGCGTGCAGGGCGAACTCGGGGATCGCGCTCATCGCACGGCCCCGGCGACCGGTTGTGCGCTCAGCCCGCCGTGCACGAAGCGCCAGGTCTCTTCGGCGACCGCGTCTCGGCTCGCCCGGCCATCGGGTCGGTACCACCGCAGCAGGCCGTTGACCGTGTCCAGCACGAGCTGCGCAGCGATCGCCGGGTCGGTGCTGCGAAACGCGCCTTCGGCGATGCCGCGCGCGATCACCGCCTTGAGCCGCTCGACGTACGCGCGCTCCCGCGCCGCAACCTCCCCAAGCGCCTCCAACTCGAGGTAGCGTCGCTGCTGCACCAACACGCCGAGCTCGTGGCGGTGTTCGAATGCCACCCGGCAATGCTCGCGCACCAGGCGCTCGAGCGCGGCGGGCGCCGGCAGCCGCGCGAGCTCCGGATCGTGCGACACGTCGCGCAACCGGCGACCCGCCCGCAGGATCAGGCGTACCAGCAGGTCCTCCTTCGAGCGCACGTAGTGGTAGAGCGAGGCCTTGTTCATGCCGAGCGCCTCGCCGATGTCGCTGAGCGAGGTGCCTCGGTATCCCTTGACGTCGAAGAGCCGCGCCGCGACGTCGAGCACCTCCTCCAGACGGGCCGGTTCCTCCCGCTCCACCGGTGCCGGCCGGCGTGCCTCGGTCACTGCCATACGACCCGTCCCTCGGCGAGGCAGGCGGCGCTCGCCCCGCCCGTCAACTGAACCGTCCAGGAAACCGCGTGCTCGTCGGCGAGCGCAACGAGCCGGTCGCCACCGTCGAAGTCGAGCGCGAGGCTGCCGTCGGCCGCGAGCGTGACCTCGCGCACGCGCGCGTGCAGCAGGGCGAGCACCGGCGCTACGCTGCCCGGATCGGCGTCGGGGGAGAAGCGATGCGTCGAACCGGTCCGCTCGAGCAAGCCCGCGCCGTCGATTCGCAGGCTCGCTTCGCGCCCGGCCGCGCGCAGCGCGATGGTGAGCGCGTCGTCGAGCACGAAGCGCGTCACCATACAGCCGCGCAGCGCCGCCACCGCGTCGGGCACCCGCTCGCTCGTCAAAGGTAGCGCCGGTTCGCGAGATGGTCGGGAACGCGCAGGCCGAGCGCCTCGAGCTGCGGCACGGTGTTGGCGATGAACGCCTCGCGCAGCTGGCCGTTGGTGTGCTTCTTGAGCCCCCACGCCCGGTAGCGCGTGTTGCGCTGGGAATGGGTGTTGCCGAACATGTCGAGCGTCATCGGCCACCACACCTTGAGCTTCTCCTGGGCCTCGGCGCGCCCGGCCGGATCGCGCACGATCTCCCGCAGATGGGCGTAGCCCATGCCCGCGTGCCCGCGCTCCTCACGAAAGACGCGCGGAACGACGTCGGCGATCGGGGCGTAGCTCGAGTCCTGCCACTCGGCGATCTGCATCACGCCGACCTTCGATGCGAGGAAGTGGTGCAGCGCGAGGTCGAGCCAGCTCTGCTTCGGAAACTCGAACAGGTACTGGCGCAGCTCGAACTTCTCGAACCGGCCGCCCAGGCCACGCAGGATGTTCGAGAAGATGAAGCCGTGGTTGAACTCCTCGTAGTTGAACCGCGCCATCATCGCCAGGTCCTTCAGCGTCGGGGCTTCGCGCTTGGCGACCTCCCACTGCGCGTCGATCATGTCGCGGTAGGGCTTCGAATCGAGGATCTCGGCGTGGTTGTAGATCAGTTTCACGAGCAGTTCGCGGTACTCGTCGGGTAGCGGGTCGCCCTGCTTGAACTGGCGCGGCCCGGCGAGCACTTCGACGTCGCGCGGCGGATCGGCGATCGGGATCGAGTCGAAGTCGATCGGGGGCAGCGCGTCGATACGAACGGCGTCGTCCGGGCGAGCGGCGAGCGTGGCTTGGGTCATGGCGGATCTCCTGGCGGCTACCTAACGTTCGTTAGGGAACGATAGGCGAGCCGCTGGGCGGCGCGCAAGCTGCACCGCAGCATCGCCAGCCAGGCGGGTAACTCTTTGAGTTACAGCGGGGAGTAGGGCGGCGGCGCGAGCCGATCGACTGGCGGCGGCGGGCGGAGCAGCGCGCGGTTAGGACAGCTCTCCGGGAACTCGCCCCCGGGGAACCCGCTCAGCCAGTAGCGGCAGGCGGGATCGGCTGCGCAGGCGGCGCAGCGCGCGCTGGCGCCCAGCATCTCCTGCTCCAGTCCTGCCGCGGCGGCGTCGGCGGGGGTCGTGCCTTGGCGCCGCATCGCCTCGCCGATCAGCACCGGCGTGCGGTGGACACGCACCGCCCGACGCCAGCGGGCGCGGTAGCAAGCGGCCAGCGCGAGCCCGCACAGCCCCACGATCCACCCTGCGAGCTCGAACGACATGAGCGAAGGATGCGCGGCGTCGCACGACAGTCGCTTGACATACGTCAAACCGAAGCGTGCCGGGCGCGACACTCGCCCCGGCGGATGCTCCTCGCGAGAACCGGCGAGCGATGCGCAATCGACCCGTCGCGGTGCGGCCGGCCGATTCGCCCTCTAGTGGCTCAATCCACGTGGCGCGGCGGATCGAGATCGACGTCCCACTGTGCGTCGGGCGCCGGCACCTTGCGCATCCACTCCTCGATCAGGCGTACGTGCTCGGCCTCCTCGACGGCCATCGCTTGCGCGGCGCGCTTGACCGCCGCGCTCGTCGCCCGCTCGGCGAGGTCGTCGAAGAACGCGCGCGCGCGCCGCTCGTTCGCGAGCGCGATCTCGAGCGCGTGGTAGGGCTGCATCAGGTAGTGGAGCGAGGTGTGCTCGCCGGTCTCCGGGCCCTCGGGGCCCTGCCAGCGGTAGCCGCCGGCCGGCAGCGGCGGCGGCTCGGTCCAGCGCATCTCGGCCAGGATCTGCGCGCCGTGCTTCTCCTCGATCCGCGCGAGCTTGCGGAACAGCTCCGCCACCTCGCAGTTGTTGTGCATCGCCATCGCGTCGGCGAACTCGGTGTAGCGTTCCGCCGCTTCGACCTCGAGCGCGTAGGCGACCGTCATCAGCTCGTCCATCGTGCGCACCGCCGGCGGCTTGCGCGCGCGCCCGGTCCTGCGCACGGGATCCTTGGTCATAGCTCGAACTCCCGCTCCAGATCGGCCACTGACTTCGCTGGCTCCCCCACCAGCGGCTGGTACGGCGCGCGATCGCCGCGATAGAGCACGCCGAGGTTGAAGCCATCGTCGGTGAGGATGCGCCGCGCCGCCCGCGCCGGGTCGTCGGTGGCGGCCACCGCCGCCGGGTGCACCGCCTGTTTCCACGCCCGCTGCTCGGGGCGGAAGGTCACGCACGGGCTCAGCACCTCGACGAACGAGAAGCCGGGGTGGCGGATCGCGTCGGCCAGGATCTCGGCCACGCCGTTCGGGTCGCCGGAGAACGCGCGCGCGACGAAGTTCGCGCCGGCGGCGAGCGCGACCGCGAGCGGATGGAAGACGCGCAGTCCGGTGCCCTTCGGGGAGAGTTTCGACGCCCAGTCGGGCTCGGTCGTCGGCGAGGGCTGGCCCTTCGTCATCCCGTACACGTGGTTGTCCATCACGACGTAGGTGAGATCGACGTTGCGCCGGCACGCGTGCAGGAAATGATTGCCGCCGATCGAGTAGCCGTCGCCGTCGCCGCCGGCCACGACGACCGTGAGGTCGGGCCGCGCGAGCTTCAGCCCGGTCGCGGCGGCGAGCGCGCGGCCGTGGACGCCGTGGAAGCCGTAGCTCGTGAGGTAGGCAGGGATCCGCGACGAGCAGCCGATGCCCGACACCACGACGATCTCCTCCGGCCTGCGGCCGATCGCGGCGAACGCTTTGGTGAACGCCGACAGGACCGAGTAGTCGCCGCACCCGGGACACCAGATCGGCTTGTAGTCGGACTTGAACGCCGCCGGCTGGAGGTGTCCGGCGGGGGTGGCGAGATCGTTCATGCGGGGCGTCCTTGCTCGAGCGCGACCAGCGCGCGGTGGATGTCGGCGGCGCGCACCGGCAGCGGCCCCGGCTGGCGGCAACTGCGCACGACGCGCGGCAGGTCGTACTCGGCGCGCAGATAGCGCAGGAACTGCCCGCCGTGGTTCTGTTCCACCACCAGCACCCGCTCGACCCCCGCGAGCGCCGCAGCGAGGAGGGCCGGCCGGGCCGGCGCGAGTAGGCGCAGCGACACCAGCCGCGCCTCGATCCGGTCGGCACGCGCGCGCGCCAGCGCTTCGCGGGCGGCGCCGGTGCAGGAGCCGAAGGTCACGACCGCGGTCGGCCCGGTGCCCTCGACGTCCGCCCAGCGCGCGCCGTAGTCGTGTCCGGCGAGCTTGCGCTGGCGCTTGTCGAGCTGCGCACGGTGATCGCCCGCGCCGCTCGAGGGAATGCCGCGCTCGCCGTGCTCGAGCCCGTCGGCGGTGTAGGCGGTGCCGGCGCGGCCCGGGATCGCCATGGGCGAGACGCCCGAGTCGGTGAGCGCGTAGCGCTTGTAGTCCGCGGCGTGCGCCGGCGCAGTGAGCCGCTGCGGCGCCGCGCCGAGCCCGGCCGGCCGTTCGGTCACCGCCCGCGCCTGGCCGAAGAACTGGTCGGAGAGCACGATCGCCGGCGCCTGCAGCGCCTCGGCGAGGTGAACCGCCCATTCGGTGGTGGTCGCGCAGTCGCCGATCGAGTTGGGCGCGAGCACCAGCCGCGGCGCATCGCCGTGCAGGCCCCAGAGCGCGATCGACACGTCGCTCTGCTCGCTCTTCGCCGGAATCCCGGTCGAGGGGCCGCCGCGCATGACGTCGACCACCACGATCGGCACTTCTGCCGCCACCGCGAGGCCGAGCGCCTCGGTCATCAATGCAAGCCCGGGGCCGGCGGTGGCGGTGAGCGCCGGCGTTCCGCCGTACGACGCACCGATGATCATGTTGATCGACGCGAGCTCGTCCTCGGCCTGCACCAGCACCCCACCGACCTGCGGGAGCGCCGGCGCCAGATACTCGAGCAGCTCGGTCGCCGGCGTGATCGGGTACGCGGCGACGAACCGCACCCCGCCGCGGATCGCGCCGAACCCCGCCGCCTGGTTGCCGGTGACCAGCCAGCGCCGGTCGGCGCGCCCGGCGGGCGGGGCGAGCGCGAGGGCGCCGCTTTGGCTCGCCGCCGCGCGCGCGCCGGCGTCGATCGCGGCCAGGGTCGCCGGCAGCGTATCGCCTGCTTTCTTGAGCGACTGCTCGACGACCTGCCGCACGGTGTCCAGCGGGATCCCGAGCATCCCCGCCGCGGCCCCGAGCGCGATCATGTTCGGCCAGCTGCCCGGAATCGCCTTCGCCATCTGCTTCAGCGGCAGCGGCACGCTGCGCGCGCCGCTCGCGACGAATACCTCCGGGGCGGCGCCCTGGTCGGGGTCGCCGACGATGACGCTCGCCGGGCCGAGCGGCACCTCGTCGGCGAAGCGGTGCACGTTCTGCCAGTCCACCGCGATCAACGCGTCGAACTGGTCGTCCAGGCAGTCGACCGGCCGCGTGGCGATGCGCAGCAGGGCGGCCGCCTCGCCGCCGCGGATCTGCGGCCCGCTAGAGCGGACCATCAGCCCGTACCAGCCGGCCCGGGCGGCTGCCTCGAGCAGCAGGTTGCCGGCGGTCATCACGCCGGCGCCGCCGGAACCGCAGAGCGCGAGCGAGACGCTGGTGCGCGGCGCAGGATCGGTCGTCGTCACATCGATCTCCTCTGCCGTAGGGGCGCTTCGCGCCCGCAGTCTCGGGCTCGCCCCACTCCCGGGGTTGATGTGAATCAACCGCCCGCCGCTTGCGGCCCACGGCGCGGTTGACTGCTTTCTAGTAATTTGGTACCGTAATGCTAAATTAGCGTCGGCGAGCGGTCAAGACCGGCGCGAGAACCGACTCACCACCGCCAGGAGCCGTCCGATCGAGGAGGCTGACCCATGGCCCTGGCGGCCCACCGCTGGATGATGACGGCGCCCAAGGCGCCGCTCGTGCGCAGCGCCTTCACGCCCGAGCCCGGTGCCGGCGAGGTCGTCGTCGCGGTCGCCGGCTGCGGCGTCTGCCACACCGACCTCGGCTACTTCTACGACGGCGTGCGGCCCAATCACCCGCTGCCGCTCGCGCTCGGCCACGAGATCAGCGGCACGGTGGTCGCCGCCGGCGACGGCGCATCCGGCTGGACCGGCCGCACCGTGATCGTGCCGGCGGTCATCCCGTGCGGCGAATGCGGGCCGTGCCGGCGCGGCAAGCCCGCCATCTGCCGCAGCCAGAAGATGCCCGGCAACGACATTCAAGGGGGGTTCGCTTCGCACGTCGTCGTGCCGAGCCGCGGCCTGTGCCCGGTGGATCCGGCCCGTCTCGCGGCGGCCGGCCTGACGCTCGCCGAAGTATCGGTGGTCGCCGACGCGCTCACCACGCCCTACCAGGCGGTGTCCCGCGCCGGGGTGACCCCGGGCTCGCTCGCGATCGTGGTCGGCGCCGGCGGCGTCGGCGGGTACTGCGTGCAGGTCGCCAGCGCGTTCGGCGCGAGAGTGGTCGCGATCGACGTGGACCCCGAGAAGCTCGCCGCGATCTCGAACCACGGTGCGTCGCTCGTCCTGAACGCCAAGGAGCACGATGCGCGCGCGCTGAAAGGCGCGATCGCGGCGTTCGCCAAGGCGAACGACCTGCCGGCGACCGAGTGGTTCGTCTTCGAGTGCTCCGGCACCGCCGCCGGGCAGCTCACCGCCTACGGCCTGCTCGTCCACGGCGCCACGCTCGGCGTGGTGGGCTTCACCATGGATAAGGTCGAGGTGCGGCTGTCGAACCTGATGGCGTTCGACGCGCGCGCACTCGGCAACTGGGGCTGCCCGCCCGAGCTCTACCCCGCCGCGCTCGACCTGGTGCTGGCGGGCAGGGTCGCGCTCAAGCCGTTCGTCGAGATCCACCCGCTCGACGCGATCAACTCGGTCTTCGAGGCCGTCCACCACCGCGACATCAAGCGCCGGGCGGTGCTGGTGCCCGAAGCGTGAGCCCGGCGACACGACTGCCTTCGTTCCAAACCTCTAGGAGCAGCGATGACCATCGTCCTGAAGAACCACGACCTCGTCGAAGGCCACGTCGCGCGCGGCGTCAAAGTCGAGAAGCGCCCCGCTGCGACGCCCGACGGCCGGCCCGCCGCCGGCCTCTACAACTGCTGGATCTGGCTCGACAACCCGAGCCAGTTCAACTCGTACACCACCGAGATGGTGAAGGGGGTGATCCTCGCGTTCCGCGCCGCCTCCAACGCGCGCGACGTCAACGCGGTGGTGTTCACCGGCGTCGGCGACAAGGCCTTCTGCACCGGCGGCAATACCAAGGAGTACGCCGAGTACTACGCCGGCCGGCCGCAGGAGTACCGCCAGTACATGCGGCTGTTCAACGACATGGTCTCGGCGATCCTCGCCTGCGACAAGCCGGTGATCTGTCGGGTGAACGGCATGCGCATCGGCGGCGGGCAGGAGATCGGGATGGCGTGCGACTTCTCGGTCGCGCAGGACCTCGCGCGATTCGGCCAGGCCGGTCCGAAGCACGGCTCGGCGCCGATCGGCGGGGCGACCGACTTCCTGCCGGTGATCGTCGGCGCCGAGCGCGCGATGGCCGCCTGCGTCCTGTGCGAGCCGTTCTCCGCGCACGAGGCCTACTACATGGGTCTGCTGACCGACGTCCTGCCGGCGCTCAAGGTCGACGGCCGCTACGTCCCCAACCCGTTGGTCGAGACCGCGCGCCTGACCGACGAGTTCGGGCGCTTGGTGTTCGGCAAGCCGAAGACCGGCGAGGCGCTGAAGGACGGCAAGGCGCTGATGGCGCGGGGCACCGTCGACCTCGGCGCACTCGACGCTCGGGTCGAGGAGCTGTGCGCGAAGCTGATCCTCACCTTCCCCGACTGCACCACCAAGACCCTCGAGGAGCTGCGCAAGCCGAAGCTCGAGGCGTGGAACCGCAACAAGGAGGATTCGCGCGCGTGGCTCGCGCTCAACATGATGACCGAGGCGCGCGCCGGCTTCCGCGCCTTCAACGAGGGCACCAAGGACGACCGCGAGGTGGACTTCGTCGCGCTGCGCCAGGCGCTCGCCCGCGACGGCGCCTGGACCGACGCGCTGACCGAGTCGATCCAGCCGCGGGCGAGGCGCGCATGAGCACGCCGGCGGCCAAGGTCTGGGTGGAGCGCGACGGCGCGCTGCTGCGGCTGCGGCTCGCGCGCCCGAAAGCGAACATCGTGGACGCGACGATGATCGCCGCGCTCGCCGCCGCCTTTGCCGAGCGCCGCGACCCGGGTGCGCTGCGCGCCGCGCTGCTCGACGCCGAGGGGCCTCACTTCAGCTTCGGCGCGAGCGTCGAGGAGCACCTGCCGGGGCAATGCGCAGCGATGCTGCGCGGGCTGCACCACCTGCTGCTGGCGATGCTCGAGTGGCCGCGGCCGATCCTGGTCGCGATCCGCGGCCAGTGCCTGGGCGGCGGGCTCGAGCTCGCGCTCGCCGGCAGCCGGCTGTTCGCCGCGCCGGACGCCCAGCTCGGTCAGCCCGAGACGAAGCTCGGCGTGTTCGCGCCCGCCGCCTCCTGCCTGCTGCCCTGGCGCGTCAACCGGCCGGCCGCGGAGCACCTCCTGCTCTCCGGCGCGACGTTGGGCGCAACGGAGGCGATGGCGCTCGGCCTGGTGCAGGAGACTGCCGGCGACCCGGAAGCCGCGGCGCTTG
>Ga0308411_10003630_pt1 | contig 10259 bp, 6 predicted proteins | sample HotsprottomLayer_2_FD_203530 | JGI IMG/M metagenome (GOLD analysis project Ga0308411, IMG submission 203530) | Hot spring phototrophic mat microbial communities from Octopus Spring, Yellowstone National Park, Wyoming, United States -... | ecosystem: Environmental > Aquatic > Thermal springs >... | reverse complement strand
TGCCAAAGCAAATGGTCACGATAGTGAAAGAGGGTTTTCTTCATCAGAGAGTGATGCAGGGCTATGGCACGCCGCCAGGCAAGCCTGAGAACTTCTTTTACTTCGTCACCCGCTCGCAGCTGCGCCTGCCTGCGCGGCGTGTTGTGAAAACCTACACGCAGTGGCAGGGCAAACCGCTGCTCCACATGGTGGAAGGCTGGGAAGAGAATCGTTTTACCCGCCTGGAGTTTAGCGGATACACCCTTAAAGAGGTCAGCAAGGAGCTATTCCGCCTTGAGGAGAAACCGAATCGGGACGACGCGCAGGAGGCGCGCGCTCGCTTTAAAACGGTTCGCCCGCCATACGAGGAACCGCCTCCAGAGGCTTTTCTGAAAGACCCGGGCGAGCGAGAAGGGCTTCAGCGGGTGCGGGACGATCCTGAAACGCAGACGTACCACGCGGTGTTCGACCACTTTCAGTTTGAGCAAACCTTTGTGCTGGCACTGATGGAAAACGTCCTGCTCTGGCAGCACGGCTATGCACTACTCCCGTAAGTGAGGAGGCGACCGATGCACGCTCTGAGATGGATTGCACTGCTGGTCTGTATCATTGCCGGTTTCTCCCGTGCCGGCGCAGCGCAGCAGGGGGACCCGCTGCACGACTACCGGCTGCCGCAGTTCAGCACCGACGCGCGGCTACGCCAGCCGGTCACCTGCACCGCACTGGGAACGCCTATTGCCGACCTGCTCCAACGCCTCTCCGGGCAAACGGGCGTCTCTTTGCGCGCCAGCCAGCGGACAGCACAGTGGCGAACGGTGGTGCGTGTAGACAACCTGCCGCTGGCGGAACTGATGGCATCGCTTGCCGCCGCATTTGACCTGAGCTGGCGCGTGTTGCCCGGCAAAGAGGGGCAACCTCCTGCCTACGAAATCTATCAGACTCCGGCACAGGCACAGCGCGAGCGCGAGTCGTTCGAGCGGCGAGTGCAGATTCTTGAGCGCGCGCTTCTCCAGGCGCTCGCCGAGGCACAACGGCGCGTCGAGAAGGGCGAAATCTGTTCACAGCAGATTCTCCCTCGCCGTCAAGCATGTCCGGAGCCGTGCAGGGACAGGTCGCGCTGGTGCGCTGGCAGTATCAACCATGGTACTCCCAGCTGCATGTGAGTATCCGATATCGGGCAGGGAACGGTGGCGGGGGCAGCTACGGAACAAATCTCCTGCTTCCCCCCGACCCGCAGAGCAGCTCCCCACGCTGGTATGACACCACCGATATCCGCACCGTGCTGCGCCAGGACGAGTTGCGCCGCGCACTGCCCGAGGAGGGCACACCTCCCAAACATCTTACGGTTGCCCAGGCCATCCACCGTCTGTCGGTGATGGTACCCATGAATGTGGTGGCGGAGTACTACCCGCTGTCGATGCACTTCACGTATCCTTCCGGCGCAGGACGCAATGCGCAGGAGGTGCTGCAAATCATCCTGTCTCCAGCACTTTACGACATTCGAAGGGCTGGGAACACTCTGATTTTTGCCGCACGCCGTCGCTACGAGCACCGTCTCTGTGACGTGCCCGCCTCTCAGATTCGCCGGTGGCTGCACAGCGGCGAGTGGTTCGGACTGCGCGTGCAGAGCCTGCGCGAGATGTATCAGCTGACCCCCATACAGCGGCGCGCGCTGGGCTTATGGGCAAGCAAGGAATGCGACCGCTTTGGGCGTGAGGGCGACTATCGCGCCGTGGTCTATGCCAACATCTCGGACCTGCTGTATGCGGAGGGAACAGCCGTCGGACTGTGGCGGTTGCTGATGGCTTTGCCTCCGGCGGCGCAGCTGCGGGTGCTTTCCGGACAGCCGGTAACCGTTAACGAGTTTGCGCAAGGGGGGAACCTGCCCCTGATAGACGTTTCTCCGCCCTTTTTCCCATTTGCCCTCGTCGATTTGCTGCCGCGTGAGGCGGTGCGACTGCAGGCAACGCGCGAAGTGACACAGCACTGGGCGTGTGATAAGGCACGCTTCGGCTCCATCGACGGTCTTCATGGACTGTGGTTGAGCAAGCCCGGCGAGTCGCTCACCGCATTTCGCCAGCGATTGAGTGAACAGGAAAAGGTGAACTGCGAGCGTTTCGTGCAGGTAGAGGTAGAAACCATCCGTTTGCGCCTGCTAACAGTTGAGTCCAGGCGTATAGAGCCGGAGTTTGCCCTCGCCCGGTTCAAACAGGCGGTGCCTGCCTCCCGCTAACTAAACCATCCGGTAATCTACCCTGCCATGCGCTATCACCTTCACGATGATGAACCCACGCCCGGGCGGTGGTTCGCCTTCGAAGCGTATCTCTGCCCGCTCATCGGGGTGCAGACGGAACCCCTGCGTGTGCTTCCCCCCGGCGGTCAGGCGGTACATGCCTGCGGCATCGCCCCAGGTCTCCAGCGGCGTGATGACCTGCACCGCGCCCTGAATGAGGTCGTCCGTGCCGTTGCGCAGGCGCACCACCAGCGCATGGCGTTCCACGTCCATGTCCCACTCGGGGAAATATTCACGTCCGACCTCCAGCACATCCTCGTAAGTCTGCCCGTCCCACTCCAGCTGCGCGCGCACCACCCCGGTGCGTCGCGGGGTGTTGAAGCACAGCAAAACTTTCCATACCTGCGACTCGCCGGCGGGCAGGTCGAAGGGGATTTCGGCGGGCACGGTGTGCCAGCCTTCAGGAACGATGAGGCGCACCCTCCCAGTGGCGGTGCGGTCGCGCAGGTTGTTCACCACGCCAACCTCCAGCGTGTTGATGGTCACACCGCCCTGCGCGATGTGGATGCCCGTTTTCACCTCACCACGCAGGCTCACTGCCACCGGCAGGTATCCCATGGGATCTGCGCCCAGATTGTGCTGCCAGTAGCGCACGTAAACGGGTTGCACCGGTTCGGCGGTGGCTCCCAGCACGCGCCGTCCGCCCTTTGGCGTGAACGGTTTTGGCTTCAGCAGGAAGGTCTCGATGGCGAAGCTGTCCAGCCTGAACGACACGGCATCCTGCTGCACATCCAGCGACTGCAACGGTTCCTCCAGCAGATTAGCCTGATGCGCGCTCTCGATACCCGTGTGCCAGCGCAGGTGGACGGTGTCGCCAAAGCCAGTCGGGTCGTATAGCCGCGCGATAATCCCCTTGCTTTCGGCATCCACAGGGTGCGATTCGAAGCGTCCAGTGGGGTTGTCTGCTGGTTTCAACGCGGTGAGTACGGCGTGTGCGGCATCCGCCTGCAGGAAGGAGTAGTCCAGCGGCAGCGCACCCCCGTGCAACATGCCCTGCACCGTCTGCAGCGGGTTATTCACCTCCCAGCCGACTCTCGCCACCTGCGCCTCGCGCCAGCTGCCCCGATGCGGATACAGGCTGTAGCGGAAGAGGTGTGTTTTGTGTTCGGGGATGAACACGAAGGGCAGGCGGTCGGGCTGCCCCCACGGCGTGCCTCCCCACGCGGCGGTGTGCATCAGGAACAGCACCATCGTGTGGTCGTTCTCCACCGAGTTCAACACGTTGCCGGTGTTCACCAGCGCGACACCGTAGTCGTCGGCGGGCAGGGGGCGTTCCACCAGATTCGCGCTGGTCGGCAGGGCGATGCGGGCGGTCTCTTCCAGCTGCGCCGCGAGTTGCTGCACCATCGCCTGCAAGGAAGCCTCTTCTTTCGCGGCAATCACCAGCACCGGTAACGGCTGCCAGCCGTCGGGCATGAAGGGGTCTTCCACCAGCGCGATGCCCTGCTCTTCCTGAAGAATCGCCCGCAGGCGGTCTGCTTGCGCTTTGGGCAGGTGTTGCAGCAGGTCAGCCAGCATGGTGTTGTCCCCGTTCAGGCTGATAAGTACCCGGAAAGACATGCCGAGCGACAGGTCTTCGTTGGGATTGTTCGGGAAAGGCAGGATGGTATCTTCCACCGGCAGCTGCAGTCGGCGTGGGGCGTCGAAGTCGTCATAGACGGGAGTGCAGGGGATGCCCTTACGAATCAGCGCACGTTGCAGGATGTATGCCGCCTGCACGCTGGCGGGATGGTGCGAGGTCACCAAATGGCACATGCCGAACGGACGTTGCTGGTCATCGGTGAAGCGCACCCATGCTGCGCCTGACAGGTCTACCCACTGGCAGGCGTGCCGCGCGCCGCACTCCGAGTAGTTGCGCCACTGGTGGAAGCGGAAGTCCAGCTTGCCCTTGCTCTTGCGCTTGGTGATGGCGCCGAACCGCTCTTCGAACACCGGCTCCGCGTTTTGCACGTTCACAGGGAAGGTCACCACGAACAGTTCGTTCTCGCCGCGGTATCGTTGCAACTGGGTGGCGAAGTCGATCCGACGCACGCCCTGCGTTAAAGTCACCACCTGCTCGCGCTCGCAGGAACGCATCTCGCCGCGAATCACCAGCCGCGATTGCACGGGTCCCTGCCACGCCTGAACCGTTGCCGCGTAGTCGCGGGAGAACCACTTCGGTCCCAGCGTGTAGCACTCCCAGGCGGGTTCCGCGCGGTCTGCCTTCTCCAGCAGCGCGACGATTTCATTGCCCGGTCCTGCCTGCAGGTTCAGCACCTCGCGCTCCGCCAGCTTGTCGACGATACTGCTCAGTCCACCTCCCAGCTGCGGGTCGGCGGTGACGCGGAAGTACTCGTTCTCGATAGTGTAGCCGGGGATCAACTGGGGCGCGGGAGGCAGGGTATCGGTCTCCACCACGCGGTAGGTGCGAAAACCCATCGGCGGGATGTCCTTCGCCAGCAGGGTCACCTCCGCCTCACGCAGGGGCAGGCGCGACGGGATGGGCGATTCCAGCTGGCAGGGCACGCTGTTGCCCTGCGAGTCCTCGATGCGGAATCCGCTGACCGGTTTGGGGAAGCGCAGGGTCACCCGCACGGCGTCGGTGCGGCTCCAGTTCAGCGCGTTATGCACCTGCAGCGCGATGACCGTGGGCGGCGGGGCGGTGTAGGCGGTGTCGGTCTGGTCGCAGATGTAGCGCAGGCTGCGGGTGCGCACGTCGTGCGCCAGCTCCAGCGCCTCGCGGAAGCCCGCCATCATGTCCAGAAAAGCGCGGTCGCAGGACGGCCCCGCGATGCCATCGTGATGCTGGTTGAACAGGATTTGCCGCCACGCCTTGTCCAGCGCCTTGTCGGGATATTCCGCCCCCAGCAGGTGGGCAACGGTCGCAAAGAACTCCGCCTGCTGCATGCTCTGTTCCGCCAGACGGTTGGCGATTTTCAGTTCGATGCGCGACAGCCCCGTGCCCTGATGGTGCCACTCATAATCGCGGGCGGTGACGGGTATGGAGACGGTGCGCTCCTCATGCTGGCGGAAGGCGTGTTCGAACCACTGCTCATGTCCGATGCCGCTGATGAGGACGGCGTGTTCACGCCGCGCCAGCTCGTTGCAACGTCCAGCAATCCAGGCGGTGGGCGGTTTGAAGTCCACGCAGTCCAGACGGCAGTCGGCGGTGAAGCCCAGAGAGTGCATCTCTCGGAAGAACTCGTCTACCGCTTTCAGGAAGGTATCGGGGTCGCTGCTGGGAAACCAGTAGCCCATGCGTTTGAACAACAGCGGCTCGCCGTCCAGCGCGAGATGCCAGAACACCGCCAGCGCGCCGCGAATGTCCTTGCTCCAGATGCATCCCCGAAAGCGCGACTTACGCAGAATCTGTCCCAGCTGCGCCGTGTGTCCGAACACGTCCCAGGGCATGTATATCCACGGCTGGTCGCCCAGCACGCCCTCGTGGTACCAGCGTCCATACAGGATGTTGCGCACGATTCCCTCGCCCCCGATGACCGTCTCGGTGGGCTGGCTGTGCGAGCCGCCCGTGCCGATTCGCCCCTCCTGAATCCAGCGGCGCACCTCGGGCAACGCTTCAGGGTGTGTGTCTAAGTAGGGTTTCAGGTAAGTCAACTCATGCAAAAAAACGCCGTAGTGCGGGTCCACACGCAGAATCTGCAGGTTCTGGTGCATATCCCCAAGCAGGCTCACTGCGTAATCGCGCTGGTCCTCCAGCCACACCACATCCGAATGAAAGCCGGGCACCACGTAGGTGCAGGTGCGTTGCGCCATTGCCGTTCCCCCTTCGTGTCAGCATCTGTGTGGTTATCCAGTTGGGCACGAAAGGGACGGTGTCCTGCCTGTCTCGCCCTCCGAAACCTTATCTCCTGCCTCGGTGTCTGAGTATGACGTCTGCGCTTTCGCAGTAAAGATGCAGTCCGATAGCGAAGTCAACCTCACTGCGTGAGCCGCTGGGGGCATCCCAAAAGCTTGGACTACCCCGACCGCACGGAAATGGACATCCGCCCAGAGGATAAGTAACCGCGTAGGGGCAACCCCCTGTGGTTGCCCCTACCTTCCCAAGTAGTACACGTCTTCCGACATCTTCTCGCGGCGGCCGTTTGGGTAGACACGCCACACTGCTACCTGCAAGGCGGGCATCCGGTCACGGACACAGCGGCTGGCATAGCGTGAAAGGCGCACCTGGGTGGACGGCGGTTTTTCACCCCAAAGCTCCACCTGCAATCGCCGCTCCTCCACGCTGGCGCGAATCTGCACTGCGAAGGGATGGGGGTTTTTCACCTTAAGGTCCAGAACGCTGCTGACCGTTGCGTCCAGACCGGGCTCCAAATAGGGCACGGGCATGGCATGTGGATGTCTCTCTATCACCTGCAGGTCGGTCAGCAGCGCCGCAGCGTACAGTGTACTGGATACCTGACAGACGCCCCCTCCTAACGCGCGCACGCGCCCTTTGTCTGTGAAGACCGGAGCCGCTTCGAAACCAGCGTCGGGCGCCTGACGCGAACCCACCGCCTGATTAAAAGAAAAGACGGCGCCCGGCAAGATAACCCTGCCGTCCAGCTTTTGGACGGCAAGGCGGATGTTCTGTACCCTCGCGCGGTCTGCCTGGTCAAAACGGGTTAATGCCTGTGCCCACAGGTAGCGGAACTCCGGCATAGTCCCCTCCTGTTATGCAGAATCCAGTACCTCGCGCACCCGATGGGCAAGGTCGGCGGGGCGATACGGCTTCGGCAAGAAGGCGATGCCTTCCTCCAGCACCCCGTGATGCACAATCACGTTCTGGGTGTAGCCGGAGGTGTATAGCACCTTCAGATATGGGTATCGCACCTGCAGCTGTTGAGCCAGCGCCGCGCCGCTCATTCCAGGCATCACCACATCGGTTAACAGGAGATGGACAGGCTCTTCCAGGCTTTCCGCCAGTCGCAGTGCATCCGCACCGTTCGCGGCTTGCAGCACGCGATACCCCTGTGCCTCCAGAGCCGCCACCGCGACATCCCGCACGGCATCGTTATCTTCCACCACCAGAACGGTTTCGTGACCACCGATGACTCTCCTGCGCATGGGGCGTTCGGGCAATCCTGCCGCAGCTTCCTGCGTGCGCGGCAGATAGACCTTGAAAGTGGTGCCTTTACCCGGCTCGCTGTATACCCAGATACTGCCCCCCGCCTGTTTGACAATCCCGTAACAGGTGGACAACCCCAGCCCGGTTCCCTTGCCGGTCTCTTTCGTGGTGAAAAAGGGCTCGAACAGGCGGGCAAGGGTGCGCTCGTCCATGCCGATGCCTGTGTCGCTAACCGCCAGCAGCACGTACTCGCCTGCCTGCACCTCCGCGTGGCGGGCAGTGTACGCCTCGTCCAGAGTGACGTTCGCCGTCTCGACGGTTAACACGCCGCCCTCGGGCATGGCATCCCGTGCGTTAATAGCCAGATTCAGCAGCACCTGCTCTATCTGGGTAGGGTCAGCGTGGACATGCCACAGGTTCGGTTCCAACACCGTCTCCAACCGGATGTTTTCGGGAAGCAGGCGTTGCAGGAACGTTTCCGCTTCACGCACCAGTTCGTTCACATTGAACACCCGCGGGGAGATGATGCGCCGCCGGGCGAAAGCCAGCATCTGGTTGGTGAGGTTGCTCGCCTGTTCCGAGACTTTGAGGATTTGCTCGACGTGTGAATACGCTGGATGCTCATCGGACAGAGCAGATTGTGCCATTTCGGCATAGCTCTGGATAACGGTCAGCAGGTTGTTGAAATCGTGTGCGACGCCTCCCGCCAGCTTGCCCAGGCTTTCGAGTTTGGAGGACTGTATCAGCTGCTCGCGCAGCCGCCGCGATTCGGTCACATCGAACGCCACACCCAGCAGCTGCTTCGCGCTGCCGTCGGGGAATCTGTCAAAAACGGTGGTGCGCAGCAAGATCCACTTCCAGTCGCCTGTCTGGTGCTGGATGCGGCACTCCACCTCCACCATGAACCCCTCAGCGGCATTCCGCAGTTTTCTCATCTCTTCCCGCACAAGGGGACGGTCATCAGGGTGGAGCATCTCTTCCACCAACATCTGGCCACCGGTTAGCTCTCCCGGCAGGTATCCTGTAATCGCCAGCGACTCGCGACTCGCGTAGACCAGCCGTCCCTGCTCGAGGCTGTAGATGAACAACACCGCCGGTAACGCGTCCGAGATGTGCTGCAACAAGCGCTCGTTCTGTTTCAGAGCCTCTTCCACCCTGCACTGCTCGGTCACATCTCGCAGGATGAGGATGTAGTGTGTTACCGGACCGGAGGCATCGCGCAGGGGAGCAACGGAGGCTTCCACCTGGAACTCTTCGCCCGCTTTGCGGTAGTAGACAGCACGCCAGGTGACGGTATTTCCGTCCGATGCCATCTCCAGTTCACTCAGCAGAGAACGTCGTGTGTTCGGTCCCTCCAGAATCTGTGGACTACGCCCCACGACCTCCTCCAAAGAGTAGCCGGTCAAACGGGTGAAAGCGGGGTTGACGTATACAATGGTGGGACCGGGTGGGTTCCGGTCGGCAGTGGTTATCAGTATAGCCTCCGGCGCCTGCTCCAAAACCATCCGGGCCAGCGTTTCTTCAGTTCTCATTACTGGTTCCTCCCTCTCCGGGGTTCAGCTACGGAAAGGCACAGGTGCGGAGGCAACCGGTACGGCAGTTTGCAAAAGACACGGGCTCGTTCCCTGCGAGAGGAAAGATGTTCATCTGCACCGCCGCTGTGCGTCTCCGGTGCATTATAACAGGTTTAGCAGGCTGTTTGCTACCCCCTGTCGGGGAAACTCCGTTATAATGAAGTAGGGTTCTCTCGCATCGCGACAGGAGGAGGTATCCGATAGTGTTTCAGAAGAGTCAGCCCAAAGTACGACCGAAAACGTTCCACGTGATAGTGATTATCTACGACCCCGTGCTACGCACGCGCGGCAACCAGAAGCTGACGCAGTACATGAAGTGGCATGACCCCCGCAAACTCACGCAAGCGATGATCGATGACGCCCGTGAAACCAGCGGCGGTTACGTCAACTATCGCGTGGTGGAAACGATAGAGTACGATGGCTTCCCGACCAAGCGCACCGGTTTCGCCTACACGGAAGAGCAGTTCCTGGAGGTGTGGGAAAAAGACCGCAATAAACACGTGCCGGGCATGACCAGCTTCAAACGCATGTTTGACCAGTTTGACCTGTACCGCAAAATCCGCAGCAAGAACGTGAGCGAAATCTGGTTGTGGGGCGCACCCTATTTCGACTGGGATGAGTTCCACTGGAAGACACCCGGCGACCGCATCCCCTACCAGACCGACAATCCCTGGTTCTACCGACCCTACGACATTCCCGACGTGGGCAAGACGCTGTGGATTATGGGCTGGAACTACGAGCGCGGTGAAGGCGAGATGCTGGAGAGCTACTGCCACCGCATCGAGAGCGTACTATCGCTGACGGTGGGCAAGGGCATCTGGGACCACAAGCGCAACGGCGATAACATCTGGAACCGCTTTACCCGCGTGGACAAAGATTTCCCCGGCGAGTCGGAGGTGGGCAGTGTGCATTACGCCCCCAACTCCCGCAGTGACTACGACTGGGATAATCCCACCCCTGTCTGGAGCTATGCGGACGACTGGTTGACCTATCCTCACCTGCCACGCAAGAAGAAGCTGATGAGCAACAAGGACTGGGGTTCACTGCCGGGCGTGCCCGCCATCGTGCGCCACCACAAGTGGTGGATGGAGCGCATTCCAAAGGCTCCGGGCGTCACCGACGGCTTCTACAACAACTGGTGGGAGTACATTGTGAACTACGATGAAGCAATCAGGCGATTGCCCCCGCCCGGCGCGACTTTCCAGAAAGCAAAAGTGGCGATGTACGCGGAGTAAATGAAGATGGCGCCCTCGGAGGGATTCGAACCCCCGACGCCCTCCTTAGGACGGAGGCGCTCTGTCCACTGAGCTACGAGGGCGCCCTGCCATTTTATAGTAACATGTTTCTGCCCCCGCTGTCAAGTCGGGTC
>Ga0308411_10003628_pt1 | contig 10263 bp, 9 predicted proteins | sample HotsprottomLayer_2_FD_203530 | JGI IMG/M metagenome (GOLD analysis project Ga0308411, IMG submission 203530) | Hot spring phototrophic mat microbial communities from Octopus Spring, Yellowstone National Park, Wyoming, United States -... | ecosystem: Environmental > Aquatic > Thermal springs >... | reverse complement strand
CCCATGTCGAACGAGCAGCGCCAGGGGTTGCGCAAGCCCAAGGCCCAGATCGCCGGATGGGCGTCGGCGCGGCCGACGAACGGGTTGTCCGCCGGGATGTAGTTGGTCTGCGGCGAATCGACGTCGAACCGGAGCATCTTGCCGAGCGGTGTCGACAGGTCCTGACCGTTGCCGATCAGCACGTTGTGGCCGATGCCCCAGTCGTTGGCGTAGCCGCCGTCACCGGTCGACACGTAGAGCTTGCCGTCCGGGCCGAATGCCATCCAGTGGCCGTTGTGGTTGAACTGCGGCCAGTCGATCGCCGAGATGATCTTCTCGGTGGTGGGATCGGCCTTGTTCGGGTCGTCCTTCGAGACGGTGTACTCGGCCACGACGTTGGTGTGCGCCCACCAGAGCTTGCGATCGAGCGGCGCGCCCGAGGAGAGCGGGGCGCTGTAGGCCACGTAGAACTTGCCGTTCTGGCGATAGTTCGGGTGGAAGGCGATGCCGAGGAGGCCCTGCTCGTCGAAATAGGGCTCGAGGTGCACGAGCTTCGATTCGATGTTGAGGAACGGCTCGGGACGCAGCCGGCCCTGCTTGTCGATGATCCGGACCTTGCCGGTCTGCTCGATCAGCGCCTTGCGGCCGCTGCCGTCCGGGATCGGCACCATGTCGAGCGGCGCGTTGACGCCGGTGACGTAGGGCTCGAGCTTGATCTTGATTTCGGCTCGGGCCGGCCCGGCCGCGCCGACCGCCAGGCCGATGGCGGCGGCCATGGTGAGTCCCGTCAGGGTTGCACGCATCGTCGTCCTGTCCTCCCTGGATGAACTGCTGCCCCGCCGGCTCCCCCGGTCGGTCGTAGGCCAAGTCGGCTTAGCGGAGCTGCGACGAACTGTCCATTGCGAGGGCCGCGGAGCAGGGCCGATCGGCGAGGCTTTACAGTCGGGGTGTTCATGTGCCGGCGACCCAGCGCTGGAGGAGGAGCGTGAGCGCGAAGCAACCGACCGCGGCGAGCGCCGCCGCGGCCGCGCCCACGCTCGCCAGGAAGAGCGCGTCCACGAGCGCGATGCCGGCGATCAAGCTCACCACCGCCCGCGGCACGTCGCCCTCGGCCCGGCGGTTCAACAGGAACAGGGCGAAAGCGAGCCAGGCCGCGAGGGCGAGGAGGAGGAACCAGGCGAGCGGGCCCGCGTCGAGCCGGGCGAGGCCGTAGAGGAGCGGGGCTGCGAGGAACGCGAGCGGCCAGACCTGCTCCAGCCGGTCGAACGCCTCTTGCTTGGCGGCCTGCGTGAGGCCCACGAGCCAACCGAGGCCCACGAGCGCCAAGATCCCGAGGACCGGTTCGGGGCTCGCGGTCGCGGCGAGCCCGGCCGTCAGGTAGGCGAGCACCCGGCAGAGGCCCATGAGCAGGGGCGAGAGCGGGTTGCCCTTGTGGTGCCAGTCGTAGAAGACGATCGCCCCGGCGAGCCCGATGCCCACGACCATGGCCCCGAGGCCGGAATCGGTGGGCGGCAGCGCCAAGGCCGCTGCGAGGGCCAAGAGGCCGAGAAGCAGCAGGGCGAAACCGAGCGCGAAGACCGTCTCGGGGGCCACCTCGCCCGAGGGGATCGGCCGCGTGGGCCGCTCGCGGGCGTCGATCGTCTGGTCGAAGGCGTCGTTCAGGTACATCCCGCCCACGTAGAGGAGCGAGAGGGCGAGGGCCACGAGAAAGGTGACGGCACTCCAGGGCTCGCCACCGGCCACCGCCGCGCCGGCCAAGGCGTTGCTCCAGACCGTGGGCAGGTTGGAAACCCGGCCGAGGCGCAGCCAGACCGGCAGGACGTCGGGGGCGGCTGCGGCCATCAGACGAGCCGCTCGCGGGCCCAGAGCAGCTCGCGGGCGATCGCCTCGTCGACCCCGCTCGCGCGCAGCTCCTCGGGGAGCACGTCGAAGGTGTAGGTCTCGACCTCGAGATGCCGGGCGATCGGCTGCTCGCGCTGGAGGGCCAAGAGCCGCTCGAGGCTCGGCCGGGTGGAGGCGAGGCCGTCGAGCCGCTCGACGAAGATCGGCACGTGGCAGTGGATCCGCCAGGTCCGGCCCCGGGCGCTCGCGAGTTCGGCCATGGCCCGATCGAGGTCGAGGAAGTGGCGCAGGGTGCCGTCGGCCGCCCGCTCGACGACCTGGTGGAGGTAGACGCCGTCTTCGAAGCGGGAAAGCTGGGCCGCCGTGTCCGGGCCGACCGCCGGCACCTCGAGGGCGGCCGAGAGCTGCAGCTTGGCCACGGCGATCCCGGCCGAACGCAGCCGGCGGACGCTCGCCTCGACGTCCTCGAACTCGACCGCGGCGTGACAGGCATCGAGGCAGAGGCCGAGATGGCGACGGAGCGCCGGCTCGGCCACGGCGAAGGCCAGGTCGGCCTTGCGGGCGAAGACCTCGAGGGCCTCCTCCGAGAAGAGCCGCCGCTCGAGGAAGGAGACGGCCTCCTCGGTGGTCTCGAGCAGGCAGTGCGGCTCGGGCTCGAGCGCCAAGGCGATCCGCCGCCCGGTCCGCCTCTCGACCGCGACCAGATCGGCTGCCGCCTGCTGCAGGTTCACAACGATCTGCGGGATCACCCGGGGATCGGCGGCGAGCGGCCGGAAGGTCCCGGGCACCGTGCTGATCGAGCCCTCGAGGCCCGGCTCTTCGGGCAGCAGAGCGGCCAGGATCTCGGCCAGCCGACGCGTGTAGGCGACCCGCTCGGGCCGCGTCCAGTCGGGCTCGTAGACCTGCTCCTTGACCCGGGTCCCGTGGAAGGTGCCGTAGGGGAAGCCGTTGATCGTGAAGACGTAGAGCCGGTTGTCGGCGAGCCAGGCGCGGAACGCCTCGAGCCGATCCGGTGCCGCGAGCTCTTCGGCGGCGATCGCCGACAGCCTGAGGCCCACACCCATGGGCGCGTCGGGGCAGACGCGGGCCTTGATCACCGGCAGATGCGCCTCGAGGGCGGAGCGGGTCTCGGCCCAGCTCTCGCCCCGGTGGATGTTCGTGCAATAGGTGAGGTGGACCGGGCCCGCGGGGGTTCGAACCTGCACCGGACCACCCCTCAGGGCCGGGCCCGCTCGGCGAGCCAACGGATCGCCTCGACGACGAGGCTCTCGTCGATCGCGTGGACCTCGACACCCCGGCCGATCGCCTCGAGCAGGGTGACGGTGAGCTCGCCGCCCAGATGCTCGCGGAACTCCTGCAGGCCGGCCAGCACGGCGAGCCCGCCCTCGGCGGTGCGCGCCTCGAGCGCCGGGCTCCAGAGCCGGAAGCCCAAGAGCTCCAAGAGCGCGCAAACCCGCTCCTCGGCCCCCGGCTCGAGCAGCCCGGCCAGGACCGAATAGCGGGTGTCGAGGGCGATGCCGATCGCTACCGCCTCGCCGTGGCGGAGATGGTGGCGGGTCAGGGACTCGAGCTTGTGCGCGGCCCAGTGGCCGAAGTCGAGAGGCCGCGCCGAGCCGGTCTCGAACGGGTCGCCGCCATGGGCGATCTGGTGCATGTGGAGCTCGGCGCAGCGGCGGATCATGAAGGCCATGGCCGGCCGATCGAAGGCGGCCAAGGCCAAGGCTTGCCGCTCGAGCCAGTGGAAAAAGTCGGCGTCTCGGATCAGCGCCACCTTCACCGCTTCGGCCATCCCCGCGACCTTGTCGCGGGCGGGCAACAGGTCGACGAAGTCGAGGTCGTTCAAGACCGCGAAGGGCGGGGCGAAGGTGCCGACGAAGTTCTTCGAGCCGCGGAGGTTGACCGCGTTCTTCACGCCCACGCCCGAATCGTTCTGGGCGAGCACGGTCGTCGGCACCCGCACGAGCCGGATGCCGCGGTGGCTGGTGGCCGCCACGAGGCCCACGGCATCCAGCACCGCACCGCCCCCCACCGCGAGGATGAAGGAATGGCGGTCGAGCCGGTGGTCGTAGACGAGGCCCATCATCCACTCGATGTGGAAGAGGTCGTTCTTGATCTTCTCGCCGCCCGGGACGGTCAGCGGTGGGGCCACGAGTTCGATCGTGCGCGCATGGTGCCGCGCGTAGACCTCGATCTCCCGGGCCAGGCCCGGGCGGACGGCGAGCAGCCCCTCGTCGACGAAAACGAGGCAGCGGTGGCGGCGGTCCGGCTCGAGCCGGGCGAGGGTGCGGGCGAGGACCGGATTGTCGGGCCGGAACAGGCCCTCGGTAAAGACCACGGGATATTCGTAGGCGACCGTGAAGCGCTGGAGGTAGGTCGTGGTCGCGACCGTCCCCGTGCCCGGCTCACCCCCGACCTCGGCCATGTCGACCTCCCTGCCCGGCCGGCCCGTCGTTCGGGGCCGATCGGCCGCGCAGAGTGGCGAGGCGGGGGCGGGATGGCAAGCCGTGCCCTCGGATGGCCGGCCTTCGTTCGCCGCTTCTTCAGGCGGCGCGAGCGGTGCCCTCGGCCGACCGCGGCGCGTCGGCGGCAGCCGTCGGTGGGTCGAGCAGGTGCTGGTGGTCCCACCATTTGTCCCAAGGCAGGCCCGGCACGCGGCGATAGGGCTGCGGGCCACCCGGAGGGAAGGGGCCGGTCACCGCCCGATCTTGCGCCTTGGGCCAGAAGCGCGGATCGACCCCGGGCACCGGCAGGACCAGGTCGGGGTCGCGGCCGAGCCGGCGCAGGAGCGGCGTGTCGAGCGGGTTGCGCTTCTCCCGCTCCTCGAAGCGCAGGCTCACGACCGTGGGCTCGGGCGGCTCGCTCTCGAGGGGTTCGCCGGCTGCCGCCTCGACCTCCGTCGCGCGGGCGGCGGCGACCCGGCGGTGTTGCTCGAGCAGCGACAGCGCGCGGCGGTGTTCCATCTGCGCGGCGGTGCGGTAGCGGACGATCGTGGCGAGCCCGGCCCGGGCCGCGGGCTTCGCGACGTCGCTGCCGCAGGTCCGCGTCTCGTCGACCGGCGGGACGTCGGCGAGCGCTTCGGCCTCGAGCCGGTCGGCGCGTGCCTCGCGCCACATCGCCACCGCGATCGCATCGACGAGCTCGCGCTCGACCGGGTCGGCCGGCCGGTAGCGCTCGCGCAGTTCGGCCACGAGCGCGCGGAATTCTTCCGGGTCTTCGTGCGGGAGGAGGCAGAAGCGGGCGGCGCGCAGCCCGTGGCGCAAGGCGTTGCGGGCGCTGCGTGCCTTGCCTTCGGGCGTGCGCGGTCCGCCGCGCGGAGCGGGGGAGGGGGACGGATCGGCCATGCCGACCTCCGGTCGCGAGCCACGGACGACGGTCTAGGGCCCTGAAGGAAAATTGTCAAGACAAAGGTCGGCCGTCCTCCACGGTGGCGAGGAGGTCGTGCGTGTCGGAGCCCGTGATGCGGACCTCGAGCAGCGTGCCGGGCGGGATCGGCGAGGGGCTCTCGATCAGCACGCGGCCGTCGACCTCGGGGGCGTCGAAGCGGGTCCGGGCGAGCGTCCGGCCCTCCTCGTCCGAGCCGTCGACGAGCACGGGCTCGAGCCGGCCGACCTTGGCGGCGAGCCGCTCGGCCGAGATTTTTTCTTGCAGCGCCATGAGCCGGGCGCGGCGCTCCTCCTTGAGCTCGTCGGGGACCTGGTCGGGCAAGGCACTCGCCGTCGCCCCCTCGACCGGCTCGAAGGTGAAGCAGCCGACCCGGTCGAGCCGGGCTTCCTCGAGGAAGGCGAGGAGTTCGGCGAAATCCGCCTCGCTCTCGCCCGGGAATCCCACGATGAAGGTCGAGCGGATGGCGAGCTCGGGGCAGATCCGCCGCCACTCCCGGATCCGCTCGAGCGTCCGCTCGGCCGCCGCGGGCCGGCGCATCGCCTTCAAGATGCGCGGGCTCGCGTGCTGGAAGGGGATGTCGAGATAGGGGAGGATCTTCCCCTCGGCCATCAACGGGACGACCTGGTCGACGTGCGGGTAGGGGTAGACGTAATGCAGCCGCACCCAGACCCCGAGCCGGCCGAGCTCGCGGCAGAGGTCGAGGAAGCGGGTCTCGAGCTCGCGCCCGCGCCAGGCCGTGGGGGCGAAGCGCAGGTCGAGCCCGTAGGCCGAGGTGTCCTGCGAGATCACGAGGATCTCCTTCACCCCGGCCTCGACCAGGGCCTCGGCCTCGGCCAGGACCTCGGCCAAAGGCCGCGAGACGAGATCGCCCCGGAGCTTCGGGATGATGCAGAAGGAGCAGCGGTTGCGGCAGCCCTCCGAGATCTTGAGATAGGCGTAATGGCGCGGGGTGAGCTTGAGCCCGTGGATGGGCACGAGCTCGAGGAAGGGGGCGTGCGGCGGCGGCAGGTGCGCGTGGATCGCCTCGAGCACGGCGTCGTACTGCTGCGGCCCGGTCACCGCGAGGACTTGCGGATGCTCGGCCAGGATGCGCTCGGGCTCGGCGCCGAGGCAGCCCGTGACGATCACCTTGCCGTTCTCGGCCAAGGCCTCGCCGATCGCCTCGAGGCTCTCTTCCCGGGCCGAGAGGAGGAAGCCGCAGGTGTTGACCACGACCAGATCGGCGCCTTCGTACGAGGGCGCGATCGCGTAGCCCTCGGCCCGGAGGCGGGTCAGGATCCGCTCGGAATCGACGAGCGCCTTGGCACAGCCGAGGGAGACGAAGCCGATCGCGGGCGGCCGGCGGCGGCGCGGGCGAGCGGCCTTCGGGGCGAGGGCGGTGGAGGTGCGCGCGGACATGGCCCGCGATATAGGGGGCCGGTCGAGCTGCGGGAGGGGGTGAGGCCGGGATCGCGTTGACAATAAATAGCGATATCGATATTCTCCGGGCCCGATGCGGAGTGACCGATGGCCCAATTGCTTCTGCACCTTCCCGACGCGCTGGTCGCCCGGCTCAAGCGAGCGGTGCCGCCGCGGGAGCGGAGCCGGTTCGTCCAGCGCCTGCTCGAGCAAGCGCTGCCGCCGGACGAGGAGGACCCGCTCTATCGCTTGGCCCTCGAGGTCGAACGCGACCCGGCGCTGTCGGCCGAGATGGCCGAGTGGGAGGAGGCGACCCTCGGCGACGGGCTCGGACGGGTGCGTTGAAGCGCGGCGAGGTCTGGTGGGTCGATCTCGACCCGACCCGCGGCAGCGAGCTCCGCAAGCGGCGGCCGGCTCTCATCTTGAGCGTCGACGCCCTCAACCGGGCGCGTCGCACGGTGGTGGTGGTCCCGCTCTCGAGCTCTCCGGAGCCACGCCCCCCGCTGGTCGTGCCGGTACCCTCGGCCGGGCCGGAATCGGTGGCGATTTGCGACCAGCTCCGAGCGGTCGACAAGCGTCGGCTCGATCGGGTCTTCGGCCGGGTCGAGAACGCCGAGCTGCGGGCGGTCGAGGACGGCGTGCGCGTCGTGCTCGGGCTTTGACGAGGCGCGCATGACGGCCCGCAGCGGACCGGGAACGGCGAGCCCGCCGATCCTCGACGCGCACATGCATCTTTGGGACCTGTCGATCGGCAAGCATCCCTGGCTGTGCGGCAAGACGATCCCGTTCCGCTACGGCGACTACGCGGCGATCCGGCGCAGCTTTTCGATCCACGATTATCGCCGGGCTTCGGCCGGGTTCGACCTCCGCGGCACGGTCTACGTCGAGGCCGAGTGGGACCCGAGGGACCCGCTCGGTGAGACCCGCTGGGTGCACGCCGTCGCGGCGCGCGAGGGGCTGCCTTCCGCGATGGTCGCGCAAGCCTGGCTCGACCGCGACGAGGTCGAGGAACTCCTGGCGGCCCAGGCGGCCTTCCCGCTGGTCCGCGGGGTCCGCCACAAGCCCCGCGCGGCGCCGGTACCGGACCGCGTCGAGCGGGGCGCGCCGGGCTCGCTCTCCTGCCCGCGCTTTTCCCGCGGCTTCGCACTCCTCGCCCGCTACGGGCTTTCCTTCGACTTGCAGGTCGTCTGGTGGCACCTTCCCGAGGCGGCGGACCTGTTCGCGCGCCATCCCGAGGTGCGGGTGGTCTTGAACCACACCGGGCTGCCGGCCGACCGGAGCCCGGAGGGGATCGCCGGCTGGCGGGCGGCCATGGCCCGGCTCGCCGAACTGCCGCAGGTCGTGGTCAAGATCAGCGGGCTCGGGCTCCCGGGGCGGCCCTGGACGGTCGCCGACAACGGGCCGATCGTCCGCACCGTGCTCGAGCTGTTCGGCGTCGAGCGCTGCCTGTTCGCTTCGAACTGGCCGGTCGACACGCTGTGCGCCGACTTCCGGACGATCTACGAGGGCTTCCTCGAGATCACCCGCGAGCTCTCCGCCGAGGAGCGGCGGAAGCTCTTCTTCGAGAACGCCTGCCGGGTCTACCGGATCGACCCCGCGCGGCTCGCGACAAGCTGAGGAGGCGGGCACACCACCCGCCTCCCCGCACGCGGAACCCCGGGCTCAGCCCTTCTTGGTGACCGCCCAGATCACCCCGCTCTTCGGCACGGTGTAGAAGGGCGAGGGCATGGTGAAGTCGGTGTACACCTCACCGTAGTCGACGATGTACATGGTCCGCCCGTCGTTCGAGAAGACCACGTCGTTCGGCCGCTCGAGCCCGCCGCGATTCTCGGGCTTCTGGTAAGCGTTCGGGCCCATCTCGATGTTGCGGGCGAAGTAGCGCCACTTGACGCCGGTGGGCTCCAGGAACTCGACCTCGAGCACCGCGGGCCATGTGGGGATCAGGCTTTCCGGCCCCGTGTCGAGGATCCCGTAGACCGCGCCGTAGAGCTTGTTCGGCCCGGCGAAGTTCGCCGGTCCCCAGGCGATGCCGTCGATCGGGTTGTTGGTGTCCCACTCGAGGACCGGGTTGATGTAGCCGTCCGGGTTCGGGTTGGCGGCGATCAAGGGCACGCCGCGCACCCCGTCGATGTGCGGCTGGAACCGGTAGGGCGGCATCTTCGGCACGAAGGGCTCGTCGCCGATGTAGAGGTTGGGGTGCGGCCGTTCGACCTTGGAGCCGCGGTAGGCGGTCCAGCCGAACCGCTTGTTCGAGACGAAGCCGAACCCCTCCTTGTCGGGGAAGCCGGCGTCCTGGCCTTTGGCCGTGACGATGTAGAGCTTCTCCGCACCGTTGGCGATCCGCCGGTGGCCGAGATCGTTGGCGCCGTTGTCGGAGACGGCGAGGGCGTTCTCCCACTTGGTCCCCTTGGGCCCGAACTCGATGCCCGCCTGGTTGCGGAAACCGTAAGCGTAAACCTCCATTTTTTCGTGCGGGTAGATCCCGTCCGGGCCGCGATCGGTCATCTTGACCCGCATGATCGAACCGCCGCAGGGCACGGTCGCCTTGATGATCTGACCGGGCTTGGCGGGCACGCCGACCGGCAAGAGCGCCCCGGTCATCCGCCCGTCGGAACTCTTCACGTTGAGGCCGGTGTGCACGATGTCGCGGCAGACCGGATCGCGCGGGGTCTTGGGCAGGTTCGGATCACCGTGCTTGACCCAGAACGGGTCGTTCGGGATGTCGACCCAGCCGTGATTGTCGGGATCGGCGAAGCCGGTGTTGGAGGGGAAGCCGAGCGCGAAGTAGATGTAGCCGTCCTTGCAGGTGATTCCGCCGTTGCGGTGGTCGCCCTGGAACAGATCCTTGACGATCAGCTCGAGCTTCCCGTCGACACCCTTCTGCTGCCAGATCTTCTCACCATATTCGGGGATGTAGACCGTGTCGTTTTCGGCGCAATAGGCGATCTCGTTCATCACGGTCGTGAAGGTGCCCTTGCCGATCTCCTTGATCAGCTTGCCGGTCTTGTCGAAGACCTTGACGTGCGGCGGGTCGATCTCGTCGGGACCGCCCAAGAGCTTGCCGGAGATCGCGACCCAGAGATTGCCGTCCTTGTCGACCGTGGCCGAAGACGGGGTGTCGAGGCCGGCAACGAACACCGAGACTTCGTAGCCCTTCGGCACCACGACCTTGCTCGGGTCGGGCACGACCGCGATGCGTTTGGCCCAGCCGCCCGATCGGCCGGTCCCCTGCATGTCCGCCCAGGCGCTCGAGAGCGCCAGGAGCGAGACGCCCGCGGCGAGCGTCAGCGTGGTCGAGAGCCTCATGGATCGTCCTCCCCATCGCCCCGGCTCCGGCGACCCTTCGACCGGGCCGGGTGTTCCTCGGCCGCCCGGCGGCCCTCAGCGCGCGCCGAGCCGGCGGATGTGTGCCACGATGTTGGCGATGTCCTCCTCGGCGATCGTCCCGCCCCAGGCCGGCATGTAGCTCGACTTGCCGACGGCGAGGCCGCCTTCGCGGATGACCGTCGCGAGATAGTCGTCGGGCAACAGCTCGATGTAGCCCTTGCGGGTCAGGTTCTCGACGTGCGGCATGAAGGTGTGCGCCCCACCCTGGCCGTCCGGCCCGTGGCAGCCGGCGCAATAGCGGGCGTAGAGCCGAGCACCCCGCTCGAGGTCGGC
>Ga0308411_10003624_pt1 | contig 10268 bp, 7 predicted proteins | sample HotsprottomLayer_2_FD_203530 | JGI IMG/M metagenome (GOLD analysis project Ga0308411, IMG submission 203530) | Hot spring phototrophic mat microbial communities from Octopus Spring, Yellowstone National Park, Wyoming, United States -... | ecosystem: Environmental > Aquatic > Thermal springs >... | reverse complement strand
GGTTCCAGGCCAGGATCCACCGACTGTCTGCCGTGCGCCCGTAAGCCGTGACGATGTCGCTCGGCCGAAGCGGCGCGGCCGCCTGTGCGGATTCGCCCGGCTGTGTGCGCATAGATAGCTCGGCGCGTATGATGCAGCGCGCGAAGACCATGGGCGGCTGTAGCGTCGCGGTCGGTTGCGGCGTCGCCGTTGGCTCGGCCAGCGTGGGCAGCGGCGTTGTGGCGGAGGGAACTGTCGTCGTGAGCGTGGCGGTCGGTCGCTCGGCGGCTGCAGTCAAGATCCTCTCGGCCGTCTGGTTTACCTGACCGGCGTTCCCGTTCGATGCGCACGCCGAGAGGATCAACGATGCCAGCCCCACCAGCCGAACCAGGCGCGTCGCCCGTCGGTTAGCCGCTCTGAGCATTCCGGGCGCCGGCGGCGCGTTTCGAATTCGACCCGCATCCGAGTTCACAGAACGGACTTTGCCTGAATTTGGCCCAGCGCTGAGGCGCGGCAAGTGCAATTTCATGTCTTTCTTCCAGTAACCGGACATTAGGCGATTGTAAGGCGCGTCCTGATCATTGCAAACACGCCGGACGAACAGGGGTGACCAGGCAAGGCTACCCCTACGTCACACCGCCGCCCGTTTGTAGATGTGACCCGATGTGGTCGCCCGCATGATCGCGCGTATGCAAACAGATGGCCGTGTGCAAATGCCCCGGCGCGGTTGCCACGAATCACTAGCACTGTTCCAACGTTACTCTGACGCGCGGATTTATGATGACGAAAGCATTGTCCGATGATCGAGGCGGGGATGCACACATGCCCGCCGGTTTGTTGGAAGGAATGGAATCATGAACCTGAATCAATACACCGAGAAAGCCCAGGAAGCGTTGCTCAGCGCGCAATCGTTGGCTCAGGAATACGGCCAGCAGAACATCGAACCGGAGCACCTGCTTCTCGCCCTATTGCAACAAGATGGAGGTATTGTGCCGCCCATTATTCAGGCGGCCGGGGCCAACCCGGCGCGCATCGCTGAGTTGGTCCGACGTGACATCGGCAACAAGCCCAAGGTGAGCGGCGCAGCGGGCGAGGTTCGGCTCTCGCGCGAAGTCAGCGCGCTCACCGACCGGGCCGAGGCCGAGGCCCGGCAAATGCGCGACGAGTTCGTCAGCACCGAACATTTGCTGCTGGCGCTAGCCGATCCATCGGCCGTGCGCACGGGACGGACGCCGGCAGCGACGCAAATCCTGAACGCCAACGGCATCACCCGCGATGCGGTGCTGCGCGCGCTCGTCCAGGTGCGCGGCAGCCAGCGTGTCACCTCGCAGAACCCCGAAGCCACGTATCAGGCGCTGGAGAAGTACGGCCGCGACCTGACCCAACTGGCCCAGCAGGGCAAGTTGGACCCGGTGATCGGGCGCGATGAGGAGATCCGGCGCGTCATCCAGATCCTCAGCCGGCGCACCAAGAACAATCCGGTGCTGATCGGCGAACCCGGCGTGGGCAAGACGGCGATTGCCGAGGGGTTGGCCCAGCGCATCGTCCGGCGCGATGTGCCGGAGGGGTTGAAGGACAAGCGCATCATCGCCCTGGACATGGGCGCGCTGATCGCCGGCGCCAAGTATCGCGGCGAGTTCGAGGAGCGCCTAAAGGCAGTGCTGAAGGAGGTCACCTCGTCCAACGGCAAGATCATCTTGTTCATTGATGAGCTGCACACGGTGGTGGGCGCAGGCAAGGCCGAGGGCGCGATGGATGCCGGCAACCTGCTCAAGCCAATGCTGGCGCGCGGCGAGCTGCACTGCATAGGGGCTACCACGCTCGACGAATACCGCAAGCACATCGAAAAGGACGCCGCGCTGGAACGGCGCTTCCAGCCGGTGTTTGTGGATGAACCCAGCGTCGAGGACACCATCAGCATCTTGCGCGGCCTGAAGGAGCGCTACGAGATCCACCACGGCGTGCGCATTCAGGATGCTGCGGTGATCGCTGCGGCGACGCTCAGCGCCCGCTACATCAGCGACCGCCAACTGCCCGACAAAGCCATTGACCTGATTGACGAGGCGGCCAGCCGGGTGAAGATGGAAATTGACTCCAAACCCACCGCGCTGGACGAAATTGATCGCCGCATCTTGCAACTGGAGATCGAGCGCGAGGCGCTGAAGAAGGAAACCGACGACGCCAGCAAAGAGCGCCTGGCCAAGCTGGAGGCGGAGATCGCCAGCGAGAAGGAGAAGAGCAACGCCCTGCGCGCGCAGTGGGAGCAGGAGAAGGCTGCCATCCAGGAGGTGCGCGCGGTGCGCGAGCAGATCGAGCAAACCAACGTGCAGATCGAGCAGGCCGAACGCGACGCCGACCTGGCCAAGGCGGCCGAGCTGCGCTACGGCCGTCTGCGCGAGCTGGAGGCCCGGCTCAAGCAAGCTCAAGCGCGCCTGGCCGAGCTGCAAAAGGGCAATCCGTTGCTCAAAGAGGAGGTTGGCCCCGATGAGGTGGCCGCGGTGGTCTCGCGCTGGACGGGCATCCCGGTCTCGCGTCTGCTGGAAGGGGAGATGCAAAAGCTGGTGCACATGGAAGAGCGGCTGCGACAGCGCGTGGTGGGTCAGGATGATGGGCTGCGCGCGGTGAGCAACGCCGTGCGCCGGGCGCGCGCCGGCTTGCAAGACCCCAACCGACCGATCGGCTCGTTCATCTTCCTTGGCCCTACCGGCGTCGGCAAGACCGAGACGGCCAAGGCGCTGGCTGAGTTCCTCTTCGACGACGAACGAGCGATGGTGCGCATTGACATGAGCGAGTATCAGGAGAAGCACACCGTCAGCCGGCTGATCGGCGCGCCGCCCGGCTACGTGGGTTATGAGGAGGGTGGTCAGCTCACCGAAGCCGTGCGCCGCCGGCCCTATTCGGTCGTGCTCTTCGACGAAATCGAAAAAGCCCACCCCGAGGTCTTCAACGTGCTGTTGCAGTTGCTGGACGACGGTCGGCTCACCGATGGCCAGGGACGCACGGTGGACTTTCGCAACACGGTGGTGATCATGACCAGCAACCTGCTGGCCGGCCAGTCGCTGGAGCTGATGACGCGCGACCAGATCGTGCGCGAGCTGCAGCGCTTCTTCCGGCCGGAGTTCTTGAACCGCATTGACGAGATCGTGATCTTCCATCCGCTGGACGAGCGGCACATCGAGCAGATCGTGGATATCCAGCTCGGCCGGCTGCGCAAGCTGTTGGGCGACCGCAAGCTGACACTGGAGCTGACCGAGCAAGCTAAACGCCATCTGGCGCAGGTGGGCTATGACCCAGCCTTTGGGGCACGACCGCTCAAGCGGGCCATCCAACACGAATTGCAAGACCCGCTGTCACTGGCCATCCTGGAGGGCCGCTATCGCGAGGGCGACACAGTGCGCGTAGATGCGCGCGACGGCCGGCTGGTGCTGGAGTAGGACGAATCAATCCTTCGGATCACGAATCCGTTCCGCGCCGTCTGTTGGCTCACGTGTGGCCGCGCTTCGCGGTGTGGGCCTCGATTGGGAGGATGTGAAGTGCGTTGGGGATATGTTAGAATCCCGGCGCAGCGTGGTGCCCATAGCTCAATGGCAGAGCGCCTGACTGTGGCTCAGGAGGTTGAGGGTTCGAGACCGTCTGGGCACCCTTCCAGATCGCAAGCGCCTCGCCCACGAATGGGCGAGGCGCTTGAGCTTATTCTCAACGCGGCACCTGGGTGGTCGGTATCCAAAGCGACGACAGGCGTCACATCACAATCACCGGCGTCGCCGATGAATCTTGCGTGCGCACCTCGACTGCCTCATACGGCAACTCCGGCGTCGTCCAGCGCCATACCCACAACGCCACTGGCGCCGGCACGTTGACGCAACCGTGGCTGCGCCGACGGCCGAAGTCGTTGTGCCAATATGCCCCGTGAATCGCAATGGCGCTGGCGGTGAAGTAACTGGGGAAAGGCACGCCGGGCAAATCGTAAGCATCCGCGCCGGCGCCGCCGATCATCCGTGACGTGGTGCGCTTACGGATGATGCGATACGACCCTTTGGGGGTTTGGAATGGGCCGTAGCCGGTGGCCGTGCGCGAGGTGACCAGCGGCGTGTCGCCCTCATAGGCCGTCATCATCTGCCTGGCCAGGTCAATTACGATGCGCTTGTTTTCAACGCCTGGCGAAAGCGGCGTCAGCTCAGATGGATCGAAGCGGCGCACGTGTGCCGCGGGCACATATGGACCCGGGCTGAACGTCACGCCGTCCTGAAGGCGATACCACCACTCGCCGTTGGCATCCTGAGCTGCTCCGATGACGCGAAAGACGCCGGTGTAATACAAACGCATTAGTCGCCGCGCCTGCGGATCAGGCGATACGCGGGCATCGCTGAAAGGCACGGTGATCTCGCCCCAGAACTTCTCCGCGGCGCGATCCGGCTCCGGTGGATTCTTGATGGCGTTCACCGGCTGAATCCATGACGAGTAGGCATAGCCGTCGTCGGTCATGTACCAGATGTTGTTGTGAGCCATCTCGGCATCGCCGGCCACCTGTTCGTAGAGCCGCAACACTTCGTCGCGCTTGGCGACGCGGACGACCTTGGCGCTCACTTTCGGCGCTGCGCGAATTTGAACCTGCCAGTTCGCCACGCGGCCGAGCGGTGCAGGAGGCGCCTCCGGCCCCGGTTCGACCTCGATCTCCAGGTCAATCTTATGAGCGAATAAATGAGTGAGGTTCGTGAGCGGCAGGGCCGCCATAGCGGCAGCCACGCTGCCGGTCATCCTGAGGAGCTTTCTGCGTGAGATGAGCATCGGTTTACTATGCTAAGCATCTGGGCGAGTCGCGTCAACCACGAACCAGTACCGTTCACCGCCCGTTCGTGCAACGTAGGCTTGAACGCGTTGCGACATTGCTTCGGCAGAGCCGAACATGACCGACCACTGCGACGGATAACACGCAATGGCGCGGATGCGCGCATCCAGTTCGTGCGTCGTCAGCGCCACGCGTTCGTATGCTAGGCCCGCCGGCGGCCTGAACTGATCCACCAGGTCAGCATAGGGAAAGTCCTCGTAGTAGCGCAGGACGGAGGGACGGGCCAGCGATTCGACGGCGCTGCGGACGATGACATGATCTACATGACCGCCGATGGCCAGCGGGCAATATACCTGCGTCGCCGAACGGACGAGCGGCGCCAGCGCCGACCGCACCTGGGGGAGATGACATTGCCAGTCGAGCGGATGCACGGCGCCCCCGATGAAGTCATCGGTGTAGAGCGGCGCCCCTCGTTCGTCGCAGCGATAAACGGCGTCGAGCAGGCCGAGGTGGACCGCGGTCGCTCCCAGCACCTGGCAGGCTTGTTCATCCTCGGCGCGGCGGCGTTCATAGGGCCGATCCCCCAGTTGCCATTGCCGATGCTCGCGCTGAGCGGCTTCCGATAGCGGCCGATCCGCCGGACGATCCGCCGTGCAGACGCTGGCGATGGTGACCGGCCGTCCCTCAGACGTCAGGCGATAGACCAGGCCGCCGCACGACAGGGCGACGTCATCCAGGTGTGGCGAGACGAATAAGATCACGGCAGCCGACTGCAGGACGTGAGGGACGATTGGTCAGGGGCGGATGACGACCAGCGTGCCCAACGGTGCCCAGCGGTACAGCTTGGCCGCGTCGGGAATGTTGAGGACGACGCAGCCGAAAGAGCCGCGCGAGCCGACGCGCCAATTCACCAACCGGCCATTGCGCGACGGCATGGCGTGGATGCCGTTCTCGATGTTGCCGGCGTCGTAGATGCCCATCCAGTAGGGCATGTCCAGATTCCACAGGTTGGCGCGCGCTTCGGGGAGTTTGGTCTTGATGCGAAAGACGCCTGGTTTGGTGTCGCGATTGGGATACTTTTCAGTTGGCAAGCCCGTGCTGACGAGGAAATCGAAGACCAGTTGGTCGCCGTCATATGCCCACAGGCGCTGCTTACTCAGGCTGACGTAGATCACCTTGCCGTCGGTCGGTTGGGGATCAATCTTCGGTGCGATCCACGGGGAGATGGCATCGGGCGTGGTGGGGATGGTGAGCACGGTGCCGGGAATGACGCGATTATTCACCAGGCCGTTGGCGCGGCGCAATGCCCGCAGGCTGACGCCGAATTGCTCGGCGATCGCCGGCAGGCTGTCCCCCTTTTCGAAGGTATAGGTCACGACATTGCCGATTCCTGCACGCGCGCTGGCCGTAGCCGGCGAAGGGACAAACGCCGCCGGACAGATGCTCCAGACAATCAGCAGCACAATCAACGTGCCAAATGTTCGTCGCAGAAGCGACGGCATGATCGGCAAACCATGCCGATGAATGGCGACGGATGGCTCCCGACTTCTCATCAGCGACGAATATACACCGGTGTGCCAAGAGAGGCCCAGCGGTATAGCGCGGCGGCGTCAGCGGTGTTGGCCACCACACATCCGAACGAAGCAGGGTAACCAACTGGCCAGCGCACCAATGCGCCGTTCTTGCGCATCGGCATGGCGTGGATGCCGTTTTCGATGGGCCCGACGTTATAGATGCCCATCCAGTAGGGCATGCGTAGCTGCCACACAGATGACCAGGCCTCGGGGATTTTGCTTTGCACGCGGAAGTTGCCCTGGCGCGTGCCGCGCTTCGGCTCGCCGCTGCTGATCAGAAAGGTCATGACTACCTCGCCGTCTTCATAGGCCCACAGGCGCTGACGGCTAATGCTGACGAAGATCTCGCGCCCCCGACCCCTGATGATCTTATCGCCGGGCGTGCCCTGAGCTGCCAATGCTGTATAGGTGGGAGCGATCAACGCGCCGATGCTACCTGCGACCAGGCCGGCTAGGAACGACCTGCGGTTCATAACACGGAAGTTTATCGGGAGATCGAGAAATCAACAAGTTACGATGCGCTGGCCTTCAACACACGGATTGGCTCAAGCGGTCGAATCTGATATGCGCGACAGGCAGCCGGCACGACAACTGTCTCGAACCGGCCGAGTGGTGCAGCGTGGTCATTGCTCTCGACGATGGCTCTTCCCTGAATGACAGTGAGGGCGTGGAAACTCTGTCCATCCGTGTCCAGGGCGAGCGTGTCGGCGTTCGATGCCAGCAAGTCGAGGGTGAAGTAGGGACAGGCGACCAGCCGTTGGGCATCTGCATCTAGCATGGGGCGCAGAGGATGGACCTGGCCGTTGGCTTCGGGATCGGTCACCGCCAGCGCTTGCTCGATGTGTAAGGCGCGCCCGGCGCTGGCCGGGCGGTTCCAGTCCCACACCCGGTAGGTGATGTCGGAAGTTTGCTGCACCTCATAGATCAACAGGCCTGGCCCCAGTGCATGGAGCGTGCCGGCCGGCGTGAAGACGGTGTCACCAGCCCGCACCGATCGGTGCTGCACCAGCTCAAGCACGCTGCCTTCGCGAATGGCCCGTGCCAGATCGTCGGGCTTGGTGCCCGGCCTCACGCCTGCGATCAGGCGGGCCCCCGGGCTGGCCTCCAGCACGTGCCAGGCTTCGGTCTTGCCGAAGTGCCCCGGCCCTTCCAGGGCGACCGCCTGCGCATCATTGGGGTGCACTTGAATCGAGAGCCAGTCGTTGCAGTCGAGCAGCTTGATGAGCAGAGGGAAACGCGTTCCGGTGCGGGCGACAACTGCTTCGCCGAGCAGCGCGGCGCCGAGTTCGGCAGCCAGCGCTGCCAGCGTCTGGCCGGCATAGCGGCCGTCGGCGATCCGATTGTTCTCATACACGATCCACGCCTCGCCGACGGGTTGATCGGCATCCGGCTTCAATCGCCGGCCACCCCACACCCGGTAATGATATTCAGGGATGAGCCGAAGGAGTTCAAGCATCGTTCACCGCCAGCTTATCACGAGTGTCCCCCAAGGCGCAATCGTCAGGTTGTCCAGAGGTTGCGCTTCACCCAAGAGAAATGTAGCACGTTCACCCGGTGGAACGGGCGAGGACGCGACATCGAGCACGAAGGGCTGGGCCTGATTGCTGAAGTTGAAGATCATGGCAACCGCCTCGTCGCCGGCCCAGCGCCACAGGCCCATGCAGCTTCGACAACCGGTCACCGTGTCCATCATGCGGAAGTCGGCGCTGCGCAGGGCCGGACGTTCGTTGCGCAGCCGAATCAGGCGGCGGTAGTAGTTCAGCAGCGAATCCGGGGCGCCATCTTGCTCCTCGACCGAGACGCCGTCGTTTGGCCGGTTATTGCGGTTGGCGGGTTTGAACCACGTCGTCATGCCCGGTCCTTCTTCGTCGGCATACCAGTCCATCGGCTCGCGGCGAAACTCGTCGTAGATCGGCCCAGGGCCCTTCACACCGCGCATGCCGATTTCTTCGCCATAGTAGATGATCGGGATGCCGGGCGTGAGGATGGCCACCGCGGCGGCCAGCCGCATGCGGGCTGGGTCGTTCTGGACGGCCGAGGCGATGCGGTTGGTGTCGTGGTTCGACGGAAAGCGCACCACCTGCGCGCCGCGTGGGTATAGATTGAGCATGGCGCGATAGGCTGGCTGCAACAGCAATGGGTCCACCGCGCCGTTGAGCACCCCCTTGCCCACTGCGTTCTCTCCGCCGGAAAAGCGCAGATACCATGGGAAATCGAACAGCGCGTCGAAGCCTTCGTCGAAGTAACGCTGCAAGGTGGATGGCTCGCCATCCCACACCTCGCCCAGCAGCACCGCGTCGGGGTGACTGGCCTTCATGGTTTTCCGTAAGTCGCTCCAAAACCAATGCTCGACGCCACGCGCATAGTCGGCGCGCAGCCCGTCGGCGCCGAGGTCGAGCCAGAATTGCGCTGCGCCGGTCAGATATTCGTTCACTGCCGGATTGCTGTGATTCCATTCCGGCAGATCGGCGATGCCGTAGAAAGACTGGTAGGAAAGGTTGTTCGCGTCCTTGAACAGGAACCAATCGGTATAGGGTGACTTTGGATTGCCGTAAGCGTCCTGGAAGAAAGGATGGCCCCTGGAGGTGTGATTGGCGACGAAATCCACGATCAGGCGCATGTTACGCCTCTTGAGTTCGGCCACTAGGGCTTTGAAATCGTCGAGCGTGCCGAGCTGTGGGTTGACCGCTTTGTAATCCGCGACGTCGTAGCCGTGGTAGGTCAACGACGGATAGTGCGGGTTCATCCAGATCGTGTTGACGCCGAGTGATTGGAGGTAGTCCAGTTTCTGCCGCAATCCTTCCAGATCGCCGATGCCGTCGCCGTCGGAATCGTAGAAGCTGCGCGGGAAGATTTGATACAGCGTGGCGTCGTTGAACCAGGCCGGCGACGCGATGATCGGCCGACGATCGGGCGTCGCCGCCGGGCGCGGTGTGGCGGTTGGCAGCCCGGTGGGTGGGGGAGAGGGCGCGGGCGTAACAGACGTGGGTATGACTTCTGCTGCCGGTGCCGCCGTTGGCGGGGCTGGAGGCACGGCGCAGGCGCACAAAGCTGCCAGGCAGAGGGCAAGGGCAATCCGCAAGCGAGGTCGGCCTCTCACGTCATACTCTCCTCAAAACGAAAATGGCGGGCCGCAGCCCACCCAAGTTTACGCGGAATGTCTGTTGGTTTTGCCAGCTCGCTCGCATCTGGGCGAGCACGCGCTCCATCAGTCGCACTTCGGCCGTGATCAGCACGCAGCGCGTGCCTGGCCGGGCCACGCGAGCGGCCTCGTCCATCAGTTGCGGATAGAGCGCGACGTTCTCGTCATGCGACCCGACCAAGTGGCCGAAGGGCAGATCGGCTGTGATGGCATCCACGCTCGCGTCCGCCATTGGCAAGCGTCGTGCGTCCCAGTCATACAGTTCGAACGCTCCACGCCCGCCTTTCAGGTAAGCGGCGATGTTCGCCTGGGCGCAGGCGATGGCGCGGGGGGCGATGTCGCAGCCGATCAGGCGGCGTGCCGGGGCAGCCGACGCACGTTCGATCAACAGCGTGCCGGAGCCGCAGCCCAGGTTGAGATAGACGTCATCCGCCGCCGGGCGCGTCAGCAACGCCATGACATGCGCAACCGTCGCCTGCAGCGTCCCTTCGACGTCGCAGACGCGCCAGTCGCGCGTGGCCAGTGGTCGCGGCGAAATGCGCACGAGCACATCCCAGCCCGTGCGCTTCCGGCTACCGACTTGCGGCTCCTCGCGACTCCCGGCTTCCGACTGGTGCTGAGCTTCGGGAGCAAGCAGCCTGGAGCAGGCGACGGGCGATGGGCAGTGCGGCGAGGGGCGCACGCGGATCAACAGCTCGCCCTCTTCGTCTACCTCGCGCAGGCCGGTATGGCGAGCCAGCTCCGCTTTCAACCGTGCCATCACCGTCGAGCCGGAGCCGGCCGC
>Ga0308411_10003623_pt1 | contig 10270 bp, 9 predicted proteins | sample HotsprottomLayer_2_FD_203530 | JGI IMG/M metagenome (GOLD analysis project Ga0308411, IMG submission 203530) | Hot spring phototrophic mat microbial communities from Octopus Spring, Yellowstone National Park, Wyoming, United States -... | ecosystem: Environmental > Aquatic > Thermal springs >... | reverse complement strand
CAGTGCCGCGACATCGATCAAGCCTGTTGGGGACTTATCCATGATCTAAAACGGAAAGGGCTATTCGACGAGACATTGGTCATCTGGGGTGGCGAGTTCGGACGTACCATTTATTCCCAAGGCGGTCTGAGCAAAACCAACTATGGGCGAGACCATCACCCGCGATGCTTTACAATGTGGATGGCTGGTGGTGGAACCCGCCGCGGGCAGATCTACGGCGAAACGGACGACTTCAGTTATAACATCATTAAAGATCCGGTTCATATCCGGGATTTTCATGCGACAGTTCTTTACCTTCTCGGTTTTGATCATGAACGGTTCACCGTGAAGCACCAGGGTTTGGATCAGCGGCTTACCGGCGTCGAACCGGCTCACGTCATTAAGGAACTCATAGCATGACGGCCGAACAGGTCATCGCTCGTTTGAATCAATTACGCAAAGAGTTTGAGGACGATCCAGAGAGTGAGGAGTACCTCGCTCTCACTCATGCTCTCCTATTCATTTCCTATCAGATGGCGGCATTCAAACAGTACCTGACGGATGCTGGCCGCGCCACAGGTGATTCCCCAGCCTGACTTGCCAATTCAGGTCGTTCGCCGGGCCAGGTTGCGCTAGGAGGTCGTTAGCGGGCGATTTCCGTTGCTCGCAACTCACGCACAACAGTAACCTTGATTTCGCCCGGGAATGTCATTTTCTCTTCAATCGCCCGTGCAATGTCATGACATAACTTGATGGCTGCTGCGTCGGAGAGACGGTGTGCATCGGTAATGACCCGGATTTCCCGTCCCGCTTGGATGGCATAAGCCTGATCAACGCCGGGAAACCCCAAAGCGATTGCTTCGAGTTCCTCCATCCGCTTCACGTATTTTTCCAGCGTTTCGCGACGTGCTCCCGGCCGAGCTGCGCTGATCGCGTCGGCTGCTGCTACCAGTACGGTATACACGTGATCGAGTGTGACATCATCATGATGCCCGGCAATTGCATGTAATACATGCGGGTCGTTCTCTCCGTAGCGGCGAGCAAGCTCGGCACCCACCTTTGGGTGTCCCCCCTCCATTTCCTGGTCTGCCGCCTTGCCGATGTCGTGAAGCAAACCGCAGCGTCGAGCAATTCGACCATCGAGCCGCATCTCGTCAGCCATGAGACCGCAGAGATGGGCTACCTCGACGCTATGCTGTAAGACATTCTGGCTATAGCTCGTGCGAAACTTCAACCGACCGAGGAGTTGATAGATCTTTTCATGCAAGGGGCCAACATTCGCTTCTTGTGCCGCCCATTGGCCAACTTCCAGGATGTGCCTTTCCATCTCATCCTGGGTTTCCTTGACGATTTCTTCAATCCGCGAGGGATGAATCCGGCCATCGGCAATCAGTTTGACGAGCGAAAGACGAGCAATTTCCCGACGGACATTATCGAAAGCACTGACCACCACAACGCCCGGGGTATCATCGACGATGACATCCACACCAGTGACTTTTTCAAACGTCCGGATGTTGCGTCCATCACGGCCAATGATACGCCCTTTCATCTCATCCATTGGAAGGTCAACCGTGGAGACGGTGGTATCGGCCGTATGCGGAGCCGCGAGACGTTGGATGGCTGACGCCAGGATGCGCCGAGCTTTTTGTTCCGCCGCGGCTTGAAAGTTTTCCTCGTATCTCTGGATTCGGACAGCCAGCCGATCGGTCAAGTCACGCTCGACATGGTCCAGAAGCATTCGCTCGGCCTGCTCCCGGGTCAGACCACTGATCTCCTGTAAGCGTTCTCGTTGTTGCTGTAGCAGCAACTCCAATTCTGCCTGCTGTTTTTCGAGGAGTTCGTGCCTTGCTCGCGTTTGCTTGCGGAAATTATTCACCCGGCGCTGTTTTCTTGTAACTAGGCGTTCGCGCTGGTTGATTTCGAGCTCCCGCTTCTCCAGGCGGCGTTCGTGTTCCCGCAGCTCATGTCGGATCTGATCCACTTCGCGATTGAATTCCGTTCGTCTCTGGAGAAGCTCATCCTTGGCACGGAGATCAGCGTCACGAATAAGTGATTCCGCTTCCCGCCGCGCCTGGAGGACAATCGATTCCCGTTCCGCGATCGCCTCATCACGGAGTCGATCCGCATGCTGGCGACGAAGGCGTTCACGCCACCAATGCCAAGCTGCGGTGCACAATATCCCGATCAGGATACCGCCGGCGAGCCAGAACAATTCCATGGGGGCCACTCCCGATAAGCGATTCGGTGGCCCGGAGGACTTCTCGACAATTGGTTCGGCCAGGAACTTATTCGTTTCGACCGCGCGAAGAAACTGGCGCTGCGTCGCAAAGTATCGCGAGAATCATCAAGCAGTTCGGATCCCCCGAATGGAAACCTGATCCACGTGGGTTCCCCATGGCATCTCGGGGGAGCCGACCTGTCTATGGTGGCTAAGAATCGTGTGGGGATCACACGGCTTTCGGGTCGCCAACTTATCGGTTGTGAGAAAGCGAAACCGAAAATCCCCAACCAGAACATACCGGCAAGCCCTTTGACCTCAGGCTAGACCCCACCGCACGGCGCTGAACACCGTTCTCGGCCATTGTCAAAACGCAAGCATGGCGATCAACCACTTTGCGTCGAGAAGTTTCGGACCTGAACTTGGCTAACCCGCCCCCGGCACCCCCGATTTGTCAACGTCGGACGGCGCCCGGTGCGATCCACGCCGCTATTATGCGAAGTTGGGGCTCTTGCAGGCAATCACTTTCGGAAATCCCATGGAGAATGAACAACTCTGCCTCCCACCACGACGGTTCGAGCAGGCCCCCAACGCACTCCTATCGCGCCGAGCGCATCTGACCCTTCCGTTTGACAAGCCTACCATAATGAAGGCGGCCCCAAAAGGGACACGCCGAGAGGAACAACCGAGATGAGTTCAAACGCCGCCGGCCGCCGGCCTGTATCACGAAAAATCTACCCATTGGCAGACCCGACAGTGGACATGGCTCGTATCCGCCGTGCTGTCCGAGAAATCTTGGCGGCTGTTGGCGAAGACCCGGATCGTGAGGGGCTACGGGACACCCCTGATCGCGTCGCTCGCATGTATGCGGAAATGTTCGCCGGTCTGCACCAGGACCCGCGGGACCATCTGAAACGAACATTTACGCAAAAGTACGACGAAGTTGTGCTGGTTCGCGATATTGAATTCAGCTCCATGTGCGAACATCATCTGCTACCATTCAGCGGGCGAGCCCATGTTGCTTATCTTCCGGCCGGGAAAGTGGTGGGTCTGAGCAAACTCGCCCGGGTGGTCGACTCCATTGCCCGCCGACCGCAAATTCAAGAACAGATGACTGAGCAAGTCGCCGATCTTTTGATGACCGAGCTCGGTGCCAAGGGAGTCGCCGTGATACTGGAAGCCAGTCACTCATGCATGACGATCCGAGGTGTCCGCAAGCCAACGAGCATCACGACGACGAGCGCGATGAGGGGGATCTTCCGTGATAACTCGGCGACACGGATGGAACTGATGGCGCTGATTTTTGGCCGACCGCATTAGTCCGCAACGGACGACCATCGCACTTCCAGCGGCTCGTCGTACAACACCAGTATGATCTCGGTGTTTTGTTTTCGACTGGCCCTTGGCATGCTGAGCAGCTTATGGTTATTGCCGGCGCCGAAGATGCACCCCCGCTTCTTCCGCACGCACTTCCTCACGGTGCTCGCCTTAACGGTCGTGGCTGGTTGGATGGTGCGGGTCACACCAGAGACATCGCATGATGCGCTTGAGAATTCACGCTGGATCGCTTGGGCGACAGCCTTTGGTGCTCTGCTTGGCGCCATCGCCTGGATGTTTGAGAAACCGCCCGGTGGGTGGTTGCTCGTTACATTGTGCGCGATCGGTTGTATGACGGCTCTTCTGATGACAAATCAGCAGCATCTGGCCTCTCCGGTCATCGAGGAACTTGGCAGACCGATGGCGTGGGTGGTTCAGGGAATTGCCGATCTCACATCAGCCATGCTGCTGGGCTTTGCCGTCACCGCCATGCTGGTGGGGCATTCCTACTTGATTTCTCCGGGTTTAAGTATCCGACCTCTTCTGGTTCAAATCGTTGGCTTTGGCATCGCCTGGTTGGGACGGGTGGCCGTCGCAGCTTGGGCGCTGTGGTTTTGGATGGCGGATCACGATATAACCAACTTCGCCAACGAGACGAACTTGTGGCTCCCCGTCCGTTGGTCGGTCGGTTTTGGAGCACCGCTCGTTTGTGGCGTGATGGCGTTTCGCACAGCCCAGATTCGCTCGACCCAGTCAGCGACCGGCATCCTGTACGTCGTCGTCATCCTTGTGTTTCTCGGGGAGCTTTTCGGTTTGTTGCTCGCACGTCAGACGGGGTTGCCGCTTTGAAAGTCACCTTCGCTTGTCCGGGATGTCAACGCTGGCTTTCCTATGCGGATCCTCTCCCACCGGCCTGGCAATGCGATTGTGGCCGGTCCGGTACCTTCCACTTGCCCCCAATGCAAGAACTTCTACTGCGTCAGTGTGTGGTGTGCGGCAACTCACAACTGTACCGGCAAAAGAACTTTCCCCAATGGCTTGGCCTGTCGCTGTTGACGTTTGCCTGCGCCGCATTCTTTATCTTGCAGCTGGCGTACCAACAAGGTTGGGCCTGGGCCATCTTGCTTGGTTCAGCCGCTATCGACTTGGGATTGTATCTGATTGTTGGCGATGTCATCGTTTGCTATCGCTGTGAGGCGCGTCACACCGGTTTGCCCAAACAAAAGGCTTACGAACCGTTTGAATTGGCCATTGCGGAGAAATACCGGCAAGAGCGTCTCCGGCGGGAGATGAGCCGCCCTTCGTCCTGAATCTCTCGGTCGAGCGGCGGTTTTACGTGGTGATCAGCCCACTCCGACGCCACTCAACCCAACGGCAACGTGCCATGTTCGACCCGAGTCGGCGAGAACGAATCCACGACGATCTGCGCGAGATGGTGCGCGGCGACTTGATGTTTGATAGCATCAGTCGCGGGTTGTATGCCACGGACGCCAGCATCTTCGAGAGTGAACCGCTCGGAGTCGTCGCTCCGCGCGATGACAAGGATCTTCAGACCGTCGTTCGTTATTGTCATACTCACCGCATCCCCATGATCGCCCGTGGGGGTGGGACGGGGCTGGCAGGCGAGTCCCTCGGTTCGGGGTTAGTCCTGGATTTAAGCCGGCATTTCCGACAGATTGTCGAAATTGGTTCGGACTTTGTCAAAGTTCAACCGGGTGTTGTGCACCAGCAACTGAACGCGGCATTAGCCCCATATGGCCGCCAATTTCCTCCGGATCCCACGAGTAGCGCAAGTTGCACGATCGGCGGCATGATTGCCACCAATGCTTCAGGAGCAAGGTGTGTAAAGTACGGCTACACGCGAGCTTACTTACAACGACTGAAGATCGTGTTGGACAACGGCGATCTGGTCGACGTGGGCTTAGAGACGATGGCCACCACGTCGGAAGCCCCGACCCGTTTGGCGGAGATCGTTCGGGGAACCGCGGCGCTGCTGCGCCAACATGAGAATGCGATCCGCTCGGATCATCCCGCAACTCCCTTCAACCGCTGTGGCTATGGCCTGCACGGTGTGCTGTCCGATGCCGGACTCGATTTGCCCAAACTTCTGGCTGGTTCCGAAGGGACTTTGGCTTTGATCGCGGAAGCCACGCTGCGCACTGTCCCTCGACCAGGCGGAGTTGCCGCGGTCCTGCTGGGTTTTGCGAGCCTGGAGGCTGCCCTACGCACCGTAACTTTGGCGCGCAAAGAGCCGATTTCCGCCTGCGAGTTGTTGGATCGCCGGCTGGTCTCGCTCGCGCGCGCTGCGGTGCCTGCAACGGCGGACCTGCTTCCTCCGAACGTAGAGTGTGCCTTGCTCGTCGAGTTTGAAGCCGACCGTCCGAGTGAGGCACGCCGACTCGGCGAACAGTTTTTTCGCATCGTTCATGAACGTATGCGCTGCTCGTTAGTGGGTCATTTTTCGGCGCGACCCGAAGATGTCGATCGTTTTTGGAGCATTCGTCAAAGTTCGCTGCCAAACCTGTACGGCTTGACACAGGACGCGCGACCGATTGCATTGATCGAAGACATCGGCGTACCACCCGATAGTCTTGGCGCTTTTCTCACGCGGGTCCAAGAGATTCTCCAAGCCCATAACCTGACCGCCTCGTTTCTGATCCATGCCGCGAGCGGACAGGTGCACGTCCGGCCGTTCATCGAACTAGCCCGCCAAGATATTCATCACTGGTTATGGGGCATCTCGGAAGCCATTTACGAACTCGTCTTGAGTTTAGGCGGCACGATCAGTTCACAACATGGCACGGGACTGGCTCGTACACCTTGGGTGCCGCGACAATATCCTCGGCTTTACCCAGTTTTCGTGGGCTTAAAGGCGGTTTTTGATCCCCACGAGTTACTCAACCCGGGGAAGATTGTCTCGGCCATGTCGCCCACCGGAGTTTGGCCGATTCGCCGTCGCCTTCTTTCGACGCCGGCGAAAACCAGTTTGTCGCTTGTCTGGTCCGATGGTTCTCTCGCATCGCATGCGGCTCAATGTAACGGATGCGGACACTGCCGCCTGGAGGACACCACGTCTCGCATGTGTCCGATGTTTCGGGTGACCCATGAGGAGGCTGCGACACCGCGAGCCAAGGCCAATTTGTTGCGTCAAATTCTCGAGAGCGACACTCCGAAACGGCTGGCGGACGATGATGTTCGTGCTGTTGCCGATTTGTGCATCAACTGCCGTATGTGTGCCTTGGAATGCCCGGCTCACTTGCCGATTCCGAAGATGATGCTCGAAGCCAAAGCTGCCCATCACGCCGAACACGGTTTGGATCGGGCCGACTGGTTTCTCTCGCGCATTGAGTTGTTCGCTGCTTTGGGCAGTCGCCTGTCGCTCATAGTGAATCCTTTATTGGAAAGTCGGCTGGCCCGTTGGGCCATCGAGCGGTTGTTCGGTGTCTCGCGCCACCGGCGGCTGCCTTTGTTTGCCCGTCAGAGTTTTCTCCGGCGTTGGCAAAAGAAGCAACGCCGGTTAGCAACAAAGCAGCGGAGCGGGGTGCCATCAAGCCCGAGCAGCTCGTCGCCGCCGCGCGTCGCATATTTTGTCGACGTGTTCGCCAATTACAATGATCCACAAATCGCGGAAGCGACCGTCGCGGTGTTGGAACACAACGGCATCGAAGTTCACGTGCCTGATGGGCAGTGGAGCAGTGGGATGGCGTCGTTGGCCATGGGGGATGTCGAGATGGCTAAGGAACTTGCCGATGCCAATCTGCGCATCCTGGCCGACTTAGCGCGCGAAGGCTACCGCATCGTCTGTTCCGAACCCACGGCGGCGCTCATGCTGTCTCAGGATTATCTCGACCTGCGCGATGATCCCGTCACGCGATTGGTCGCGCATCAAACGGTCGAGTTGACGACGTATTTGGGAGAACTGCTGGACCAAGGACGGCTGCGTACTGACTTTCAACCGTTGCGAGGATCTGTCGGCTACCACATCCCGTGCCATTTGAAGGCGCTGCGACGCCCGATTCAAACACCAAGACTCCTCAAGCTGATTCCCGATTTGGACGTGACAGTGATCGACGTCAGCTGCTCGGGCATGGCCGGAACATTCGGCTTAAAACGGCGGAATTACTGGGCCTCGCTCGAAGCGGGGCGCCCGATGTTGGAACTCATGCGTCGGCCGCGCGTCTTATTTGGGGTGGCCGAGTGCAGCTCGTGCCGCATGCAAATGGAGGAGGGAGCCGGAAAGCGAACCCTGCATCCGATTCAACTCCTAGCGCTTGCTTACGGAATTCTGCCAGAGGTCGCAGAACGTCTTCGGGAACCGATGTCGGCAGGAGGCCCGTCATGAAGGTGCGCGTGTTGTTGTTCGCCCGTGCCCGCGAACTGGTCGGTACCGAAGAGATTGAGATGACCCTCCCAGGAAACGCCACCGTGCAGGTACTCCGTGACCGACTGTCCGCGGAAAAGCCTGAGTTGGCTCGTTTCCTGGAGCGGTGTGCGGTGGCCATCAGCAACGAGTACGTGGCGAACAACGCCCCGATCCCCGAAAACGCGGAGGTGGCTATCATCCCGCCGGTCAGTGGGGGATCCTGCGCGCAAGAATTATGTCAACGACACTTCCTGAGCCTTCTTCGGAAAAGCGACGTCGTCGAGTTCGAATCAAGCGTCGGGTCCGCTTGGCGACAACCACGAAACCGGTGAGATATCCCATACCCAAGCAGCAAGTTTTTGTGCTGCTCGTCAGCGTGGTCGTTCTATCCATACTCACCGGCGGTTTCCTGCTGCTCGTCTTGCCGAGGCTTGAGAAGCTCTTAGGCTAACAGCGAATCCTATGATTCGCCTCACACGTGAAGCCATCGACTTTGCTGCCCTCACGGAAGCGGTACGCCAGCCCAATTGCGGCGCTGTCGTGACCTTTCTGGGAACGGTGCGCGATTTCACCGATGACCGAGTGACCGTCTTTTTGGACTATGAGGCGTTCGGGCCATTAGCGGAACGAACGATGCAGCAGATTGAAGCGGAAGTTCGCGAGCGCTGGACTATCGGTGATATTATGATGGTACATCGACTCGGGCATCTGACCGTGGGGGAAGTGAGTGTAGCGGTGGCTGTCAGCTGCCCGCACCGGGCACAGGCCTTCGAGGCCTGTCGTTATGCCATCGATCGGATCAAAGCGATCGTTCCGATCTGGAAAAAAGAAAACTGGGTTGATGGTCGTTCGGAATGGGTTCATCCGAAAGAAGGAGAACTGCCCGAACAACCAGGCGGCTCGTCGGTCGTGCACCGGTTGCGAGACAACGCATGAACGCACCCCTGTCGCTACCGGTTGCCCCGACTTCCCCTGCCGAGATGCCAGCCACTGGACCACTCATCGATACCTTCGGCCGCATCCACAACAATTTGCGTATAAGCGTCACCGACCGCTGCAATCTTCGCTGCGTCTATTGCATGCCGGAAGAGGTGCAATTCGTGGAACGGCGTGAATTGCTCACGTTCGAGGAAATCGCAAATTTTGTCCGGGTTGCCGCTCCGTTGGGAATCGACAAGATTCGGCTCACCGGTGGCGAACCTTTGATGCGGCGAGACATCCATAAGTTGGTGGCACTGCTCAGCCAGATTCCTGGTGTCCGCGATGTGGGTTTGACCACCAACGGTTTACTCCTCGCGGATCAAGCGGCTTTGCTATTCGAGGCCGGACTCCGCCGACTGAATGTCAGTCTCGATACGTTGGATCCTGATCGATTCCGGCGTCTGACGCGCCGCGATGGACTGGAACAAACACTAATCGGGTTGTTCAAGGCCAAAGAGACAGGTTTCCACCCGATCAAAGTGAATGCCGTCGCCCTTCGAGGTTTCATCGAACACGATCTTGTCCCTTTGGCCCGGTTCTGCCGTGAGCATGGATTTGAATTTCGACTGATTGAATATATGCCCATCGGGGCCGAAGTTTGGGAGCGCGACAAAGTCTTTTTCGCTCATGAGATCATCGAGATTCTGGAGCAAGAGATCGCACCGCTGCGACCGGCCCCAGATTATGATCCCCGTTCCCCCGCCATGGACTTCGAATATTTGGATGGCGGCGGGCGCATCGGGCTGATCGCCTCAGTCTCTCGGCCTTTTTGTCGATCGTGCAATCGACTAAGGCTGACGGCCGACGGCAAGCTTCGGCATTGTCTCTTCGCCCTTCAGGAGACGGACATCAAGCCGTTCTTGCGGGACCGATGGGACGGACCGGCGCTCATCGAAGCGATCCGTCGAACGGTTTGGTCGAAGTGGGAAGGGCACGAGATTAACACCGCTCGATTCGTGAAGCCCAGCCGGACGATGCACGCCATTGGCGGATAAACCCGACGGCTCAATAACAGCCACCATGCCTTTACCACTCCCGTTTTGGTCCACGACGCATTAAGTCGCGCACGGCCTGGTGCGGTGATTTCCCCTCGTAGAGCACACGGTAGACCTCACTCATGATGGGGATTTCGACGCCCATCGATGCCGCACGAAAGTACACTGCCTTGGCCGTCCAGACTCCCTCAGCAACCTGGGACATGCTTTGCAGAATGTCGGGGAGTCGTTCACCGCGCCCTAACCGCTCACCGACGCGTCGATTTCGACCATGAGGGCTGATGCAAGTGGTGATCAAGTCGCCCAGCCCGGCGAGTCCCATAAAAGTCGAAGGATCGGCACCTAATGCCACCCCAAAGCGAGTCATCTCGACAAGGGCCCGGGTTAATAGCGCGGATTTCGCGTTGTCGCCGAAGC
>Ga0308411_10003619_pt1 | contig 10273 bp, 7 predicted proteins | sample HotsprottomLayer_2_FD_203530 | JGI IMG/M metagenome (GOLD analysis project Ga0308411, IMG submission 203530) | Hot spring phototrophic mat microbial communities from Octopus Spring, Yellowstone National Park, Wyoming, United States -... | ecosystem: Environmental > Aquatic > Thermal springs >... | reverse complement strand
CAAACGGCGGCATAAAACCGTACTTCTCGCGCAAGGCTCGCGGTTCTGCCTCCAGATTGAAGGCATCTCGGACTGCCGAGGAAGTTAAAATATTCCAGGCACGTTGTTGAAAGCGATCCAGGGCATCAAGTTGGCCGCTGGCATCGAGGGAACGCCGCATCCGATCGAATTCAAGGAGTAACGACTTGCGATCGCCGATTTGTTCCAGAGTCAGCCCGGCCGGCAAATCGAAGTTCGGCAGCTTAAACGGGCCGGGATTTGCCGGGTCGGCCTGGGTTTCAAATGGCTTATGGGTGACGCCAAGATAAGCCGAGCCTGTTCCAGGAACCATCCGCGGAATCATCACATACGGCGGCAGCGTCGGATGTTGTTCAGAATAGATTTTCGACACGATCGAACCGATACTCGGATAGATGTTTTCATCCGGCTTCGGGCCGCTGTTATAGCCGGTGAAACAGATTTGATCACCGCTGCTGTGGCCGGCGTCGTGGTGATACAGGCTGCGGACAATCGACCACTTATGCATCAGCTTGGCCGATTTCGGCAGCATGTCGGTCAGTTGAATCCCGGGGACACTGGTCGAAATTGTGCCGAATTCCCCCCGATATTCTTCTGGTGCCAGAGGTTTCGGATCCCACATATCGATATGGCTCGGGCCCCCACGCATCCAGAGAATCATTACGGCAGGTGAGCGACTCGAGATCGTGGACTGCTTCGCTTGAGCTTCAGCCTGGAGCAATCGCGCGAGGGATAATCCCGCCGTTCCGAGAACCCCGGCTTTAATAAAGCCTCGGCGGTTAACCCGGGACAGGGAGGAAATAAACTCCTGGCAGCCGATGCGACTTGCGATTTCAATTGCCATGACGGCCTCCGATGCGGCGGGAGGAGGCGAGGTAAATCTCAAGGGAGGATTCAATATTTCTAGTATGGCGGCATCTGCAGAGAAATACAAGAAAGAAACCGGATTTTCTCGCCAATGCCGCTGGAGATGCCCGCCACCACCAAGTTCCCGAGGCTTGTTGCGGTGATTACCTTGCAATTTCCGGGGTGAATCGGCCGTTACGATTCCGCGGTGGCGGCAAGCGTCGGGGCCAGCCGTTGATTCGACCGCGGCTTGCCTTCCCCGAGGATCAGCAGCAGCGGGCTGGCAACGTAGATCGACGAATATGTCCCGACGATCACGCCCACGACCATGATAAACGAGAAGAGATGGATCCCTTCGCCGCCCAGGATGTAAAGAACACCCACGACCAGCAATACAGTAACCGAGGCCAGCACCGTCCGACTGAGGGTGCCATTGATACTGTCGTTGATCATCTGCGGGGTAAGATGCGGGTTTTTGCCTCGCACTTCACGAATGCGGTCAAAGACGACGATGGTGTCGTTCACGGAAAAGCCAATAAGAGTCAGGAGCGCGGCGACGGCCGTGAGATCGATTTTGAAATCTTGTAAGAGGATTGCCTGACCGAACCAGGTGTCGTGAAGGTAATGCGACAGGGCAACCACTCCGAGGGTGAAACAGAGGTCGTGGATCAGGCAGAGTACCGCGGCCAGGCCAAAGGTCCAGCTTCCAAAGCGGAACCAAAGATAGACCAGGATGGCCACCCAGCTTCCCATGATGGCATAAAAAGCGCGGTTGCGGGTTTCCGCAGCCAGGGCTGGGTCGAAGGTTTCGAGACGATCAGGAAGCGGCCTGGCTGTTAACCCGGCCACGGCGGAATCGAGAATGCGGCGGAAGGCTGCAGCATCTTCCGCTGCCCGCTCGGTCGCAACAATTTCTTCTTCACTGCGTAGATCCGTGGCGAAACTGACGGCTCCGACGGCAGCCGCAACCGGAATGTCCCGAAGCTGGGGCTGTGGAGCACTGGCGAGGTAGCGGAACTCGGAATTGTTGGCCACACTGACACGGATTTTCGAGTAACGACCCGACTGAATTTGTTCACGAATTTCTTCGGGATCGCCACTGGCGACTCCAGTGACTTCCACCGCGGTGTTGCTGCCAACGAGCGGCATCCGATTCGCAAGCCGCAATTCTCGGAGGAGAAATTTCCGGAGGTAACCCGGGGCCGTGGGGCGATCGAAGCTGAGTTCCGCCACCGGCCCGTTCACGCGAATTTCTGTCAATTTGGTCGTGAGCAGCAGAGGCTTGCCCTCGCCGTCGCGGAGCAAGCGGTCGAGGATGACCTGGACTAGATCGGGTTCTTTTTCCGTGGTCCGCACCAGGAATGATTTTGAGAGTCCAGATGGCAAGTCGGCATCTTGTGGCTGGAGGTAAACCTGTTCCACGGAATAATCCGGGAGTTGGCTGGCCCGACGCCGGACATCTTCCCGTTGTTCTTCCGGAGTATTTCCTTCTGGCTGGTTCGCAAGGGTGACGATTTTTTCATCCTGGCTACCGTCGGGATTTGAATAAACGATTTTATAGATGTATTCACTGGCTGTCGCTGGCTCGACCTTACCTTCTTCGGAACCATCTTGCATCGGTTGAGTCAGCCAGATGACATCGACAACTTGCAGCAGACGAGCTTGCCGACTTTCGCTGAGAAGATTGAGCAGTCCGAGTGGTTCTGACGGATTGGATAATGGCCGTGGCTCGACGAGCCGGCCACCGTAGGCGGTTCCTTTCGTGAAATCGACGTTCAGGATTTTCTCACCGCGTGCCCGGAACAGGCCGATTCCCAGCAAGGTTAACAGCACGGTCAGAGTGAAGATTGGCTTACGAATCGACATGAAATTGATATTCGGCCGGGCGAACAACCGGCGCATCCGCAAGCGATCGATCCAACGTTGATAAATTGCGAAATCGAAAATCAGGCGTGTCATGTACAAGGCGGTAAAGAGTGAAATAACCAGACCGAGTGTCAGGGCAACCGCAAAACCCTTCAAATTATCATTTCCGAAGACGTAGAGCACGATCGCGGTGAAGATGCTGGTCAAGTGCGTGTCGATGATGGTGGGGAACGCTCGTTCATAACCGAGGCGAATGGCAGTGGCGAGGTTGGTACCGCGTTCGCGTTCTTCCCGAATTCGTTCGTAGATCAGCACGTTCGCATCAACGGCCATGCCGAGCATCAAGACTAGCCCCGCCAAGCCCGGGAGTGTGAACGCGGCGCTCATCGCCACCATGAACCCGATGGTTAACAGCAAATTGGCGAGCAAAGCCACACAGGCGACTATCCCTGAGAACTCGTAGTAGAAAATCATGAACAAGAGCACGGCCAAAAAGGCGAAGGCAACCGACATCAAACCGCTGCGGATGGTACTTTCGCCTAGAGTTGGACCGACGGTGTTTTCGCTGACGGGTTCCGGTTTCAACACGGCATTGAGGGCACCGGATCGCAGGATGTAAACCAGCCGGTTCACGGCGTTGATATCGAACGATTTGCCGCTGATAATCCCCTGATCGCGGATCACGGCATTCAGGGTGGGTGCCGAGACAATCTTATCGTCCATGATGATGGCAAGATTGCGAAGGACGTTGTCACTGGGGCGGTTTCGCTCGGTCAGGCTGCCGAAACGGTTGGCTCCGACACTATTGAAGCGGAATGTTACGGCGGGATTTTGCTTGTCGTCGGTGCCGGCCGAGGCGGTCAAGCCGACATCGCGGCCGACCGGCAACGCATCCACCTTGGAAATTCGTGTCAAAACAAAGTATTCGACTTTTTTATCGATCGGCGGATTTGCCTGGAGGTTCTTTTCCTCGCGAGTCGGAGCCTCTTTGACAAAATCCCGACTGTACAAAAGCATCGAAGTATTTCGATCACTTAAGAGGTATGTTTTGCCGCGGCGTGCCGCCAGTTGCGACCAGAGTGCCGAGGGCGGTTCGCCTTCCTTCGGATTACTCAGACCCAGCGATGCCCGTTCTTCCCGGCCGAGTTCGACCCAGGCATAGGTGGTTTCTGGTTCTTCCTGGCCATTCACGGTCACTGAGTAGACTTTATCCGGGGCGGGCGGCGGCAAGCCTTTCTTGGCGGCATCTTCCAGTTGCTGTTTGACTTGAGGGTCCGTGTCCGCCGAATCAATGAGCGTCTCGGCATCGCGAATCGCCGGCTCATCATCGTTCAGATTTGCCAGAATCCGGAATTCAAGTTGCCCGGTTTGCGACACCAAGCTTTTGACATCTTGGACAAAATCTTCTGTCGCCGCGGCTTCGCCTGTCCGAGAGCGGGTGAAGGGCAAGATAATTTCGATCCGGGTGGTGCCGACAGGACGAACCACGACATTGCGCAAGTCGGCGGGGTCGATTCGCCGTTTCAAATTTTCGGCCAGCCGTTGAATTTCCTCGGACGATAAGCCGTCGCCCGCGGTATCCAGCAAAGATCGACCTTGAATCCGTGTGCGCGCCAGATCGACTTCATAAACCAGGATGGTTCCGCCAGCCAAGTCGATCCCCCGGCGAAATCCCGAGCCAGGCTCGTTCATTTCTTGGCGGAATGCCATCACAACGAAGATGGTAGCAATCACCAGGGGAATGATGCAGGTGACAAATCGGGGCAGAAAATTGCGTTGCATGGTACGCCTTGCAGGTCAATGCGAAGCCTAAGCCGTCCAATCAGCTCGGCTGTCGAGTCCTTCGGAGTCACTTATTTCGCGGAATCCACGTCATCCGTGGCAAGAATCCGGGTCACTGAGCTTTTCAAGACTTTGAGTTTTGTATCTTCCGAGCGAAGTATCAGTTCATCTTCGCCTTCCTTGATTTTAACGATTGTTCCGATGATGCCCGCGGTTGTGACTACCCGGTTTCCTGGCTTTAAGGCGGCCAACATCTCTTCTTGCTCGCGGCGTTGTCGACGCGCGGGAAGCCAGACCATCGTCAGCATAAACAGCCCGAGGATCATAAACATGAAAAACGGGTTGGCATAAAACGGAACCGGACGCGGTTCCGGATTCGCCACGACTTCGGCTAGTAACAACGGCAGCATTCGAACTCCCGTAACTCCCGTCAATTCAGAAACGATATCCTAGTTCCTCAGGCTTTATGGGGCAAGACAACCCTGAAAAACCATCGAGCGCGGCTCATTCCGGCCTGCCAGTCATGCCTGCGGAGCGTGCTGATTCAGTGTCGAGGGAGGAATTTTCAACTGAGTTGCAGCAAGCTCCAGCTGAGGGTTGCAGGATGCACAGGCTGACCGAAGACCTCAACGGCAGCGCCGAGGTTGGACGCACAGTTATCATCGTTCTTGCGTTCTTGTCGAGCCGATCCTGCCCTGCTTCCCTGGTGTTCGAATGTCGACAAATGAGGCCAGCTTGGTGGGAAAATGACGGCAAAATTGCTGCAATCGTAGTACGGAAAGTCGGTCGGCCATCCCGGCAGAGCCCGGGGTAGCTTCCAATGTACTGCTTCTCGCGGAGTCAGCCAATCCAGCGTGAACTACGGTTATGGAGAATTGCCGCTTTCACATCTTCCACTCCTGCTGGAGCTTGGCTACTCATCCGGAAATTGTTCGGGCCGAACACCCGCGGCGATGATCGCGCAACCAGTCACCACTGGCAAGTTCAGTTCTTTGGCCTGGGCGATCACAACCGGATCATCGCTTCCTGGGTTGAGGATCAACATCCCGATCGATTTCCCCGCAAGTGTCTTAAGCGCATCGCGCGCCTGTGCCGGCGGAAGATAAAAAGCAACGCGATCGATGTGGTCCAAGGGAATGTCAGCAACCGTTCGAAAAACTGGCAACCCTTCAATCTGCGATTCTCGGAGATTGACGGGAAAAACCTGGTATCCGGCGCTGATGTAAGCCCGAACCGCTTTGTTGCCAAATTTTCGGCGATCGGAACTTGCTCCGACAATAGCGACGGTTGGCATCGTGCCTCCTGAAATAAAGGGGTGCAACAAGAGACAGAATCGTCCTAGAAGTGAGTTGTAAACCAAACGGTTTCTAACACCGTGAAAAATTGCTAAATAATAATGAATGACATTCGTGTATAAATTTGCAAATCATCAAATTAGAATGGCATTACAAGATCCTCGAGAGGAACACTTTCCCCATGGAGACCTCAGGGTGTTTCAGGCGTAGGTTTGCTTTGCGCTAGGATGCTAGGGGAATGTCCATGAATCGCTTCGTAAACTTCTTGACGGTGAACCGAGACATCCCGGGGTGCGACAATACCGAGTCGAACCTTGTCGCCGCGAATTTCGACAACCGTGATGACAATTTCGTTGTTAATGACGATCGATTCGTTTTTTTTTCTGGACAAGACGAGCATAGTTGACTATCCTAGGTTGAGCAGAAAGAGATCAGATGAGCAATTTTTGGCAATTTTTCTCCAAAATAGTGCTCGAAAATGGAACTAGAGGATTTCTCCAAATATCGCAGCGAATGTATGAGACAATCGATTGCTTGCTTTGTATAACGCTTGTGGAAAATAACGATTTTAATTTGAACGCTCAATAAAATATCTGATCTAGTTGATTTTCTTCGTTTAATTATTCATGCTCAGCAAAATTATTAATGCTAGGCAGAAATAGACAAAAGACACCAGAATTTTACCGCACTAGTTAGATTAATTTCACGTTAAGTACATGTTTAATAGTGTACTCAGGGTATACAAACTCCCCGTAACCAGAAAAGTCAAATCGGGTCTACGGCAATTCTTTTATCCAAGCATATCCTCGTGAACAGTTTGCCTTTCATCTAAGGTAAAGACAGCGATCATAACATTTGGCTTCAACCCAAGCCGAGTCGAATCGATTTCGACAATCTTCTTCAGTCTAGAGCAGCGAAATCAGTGACGTCAAGATGCCGGGTATCGATTATTTGCCATCTTGAGAAAAATTTTGGCTGTAACTCGAGGCTGATAAGCGGATCGTGTCGATTTTTGTCACCGCATCGGCTCGGCAAAAGCAGCAGGCCGGATCGGTCGGGCGTGGTCACGATACCAGTTGGCCACTTGTCGTACAGTGGCATCAGGATCGGTTTCCGCTAGCCGATCAAGCCAGGAATGCGTAGGAATTTGCCGTTCTACCACAATTCGTGCCGCACCAAGCCGAACCGCCGGGTCAGGATCGCGGCTCAAGCGTTCCAGCCAAGCACCCAAATCGCCCACCAGCCCATCCTCGTAGGACAAATCAACAAGCAGTTGTAAGCGATCGCGAACCTTCGGAGATACCAACTTCCGGGCCAATTCGATCTGTGCGGCGCTCAACCCCCGGCTTTTTAACGCAGAAACGGCTAGGTCACGGATCTCGGCATCGGAATCATGAAGACTGCCGAAGAAAATCTCAGGACCAGGGTCGGTCTCGCTGGCAAGGACTGGACCCAGAGCCAAGATCGCGGCACGTCGAACCTCGACAACCGGATCGGTCAACAAGCCAGCAACTTCAGCAATCATGCCGCTGGCCGGATGCATGGCCAAGCGGATGGCCTCGATCCGCGTTTTTTCATCGATTCCATAAAGTGCTTGGCGAATTGTGGCTTGCGCTGTGCTACGATCCGTGGAATTCGTTGATGTAAGTTGCGACTGCAGCGAATCCGTGATGAATACTTGCGTCGCGGGTGCCGTTGAGGCAGAATGGGAAGAAGTCAGGTCGGTCGAATCAGACTCAGAATTCGTGCATCCGAATGCACAAATCACGGCGAGGATTGCAACTCCGAAATAAAAACCGTGCCGCAGCATTCCTTGCCGCATCTGAACATCCTCCAACAACTGCTGCAAGTTGACAATCCGTTCAACCTGATTGCATTATGAAACTTCCCACCGATGCTGCAAGATCGATCGAGCAATCATCGTCGAGATGAGAAGACCTGGATCACCGTGAGGGGGTTCCGGTTGGCAACACCTCGATCGGTCCATCGGTGAACAACACAACCGTCGCTGTTATGACGAGCGTGATTTCCGGGATTCCGCATCAACAGTGGCTTTCCGAGGCGTGGTATCCGTCGCTGGGCTGGCAACACCGGCGGACAGCTCTCGAAGCCGTTTGCGGGCCCGGGATAAGATTGCCCCGATCGTATTCACTGGAATGTCAAGTTCACTACTGATTTCCTCGTAGGTACGGCCCTCGAGGTAAAACAGGCGAACGACTTCACGCTCTTTACCTGATAAGAGGCGCAACAGACGTTCAACTTCTTCCAAGCTTTCTAAACTTTTTTGCGCGGCGACGCTGTCGTCGACCGGCTCCGCGTTCAAGCGTGTTTCGCCCCGACGAATGGCTTCTCGGGCGTTTTGCCGGCGCGTTAACTCGTGGACACACACCCGCCGAGCAATCACGGTCAGATACGTCGCCAAATTGGCGTTGCCTTTGAATTGCCGCAAAACTTTGTAATTATCAGCGATAATCTGCAGCAGCACTTCTTCGGCAATGTCTTCGACGTCTTCAGGAGCAAGCTGCACACTGCGAAGGTGAGCTGAATATTTCACGACATGATAAATCAGACTCAAAAAGCGATCGACAAAATCATTCCAGGCACCAGGTTGTTTTCCCAAGCACCGTTGTAACAGATCGCGATCGACCGGGAGAAGTGCCACAGCGGTTCCCCTCGAATTCGGGGTAAAAATCCTCGTGAGAATGTATCCAATCCGCGAATATTGCCCATCTCGAATTAATCGTAATTTTAACCGACGGATTGGGATTGTCCTACGCTTCCATACCGATTTATTCTGGGAATTCTCTTGCGTATGCCCGCTAAGCTCAGCATAATGCTTTTACAACCCGCCTTCAACGCCCTTAAGATCGCTCTCTCTCAAATTGATTGTTCGTTGAAGATTCCACTGGATTAGCTGAGCCGGGGTAAAGTTATGTTGAAGATTCTTGGCTCACCAAAACAGCTTTGCACTGGGGTTACCCGCCGGGACATGCTCTGGGTCGGCGGTTTGAGCCTGTTTGGCCTCGGGCTCAGCGATTACTTACGGCTCCAGGCCGCTCCATCCACAAAGTCCGAGAAGCCGCAAGATCGCCATTTTGGCCAAGCCAAATCCTGCATTCTGCTGTATCTCTACGGCTCCCCAAGTCAAATCGAACTAGCCGATCAAAAGCCTGATGCACCCGAAGAAATCCGAGGGGAACTCGGCTCCATCAAATCCAGCTTGCCTGGTTGCGATGTTTGTGAACTCTTGCCGAACACAGCGAAGGTGATGCACAACGTCACCGTCATTCGCTCCGTCACCCACAAATATCCGATCCACGGTGTCGCCTATGCCACGACCTCCGTGCCGGAAATTGACGTGCCCATGGAGCTGAATCCTCGTGATCCCAGGCACTGGCCCTTCATCGGTTCAGTCGTTTCCTATCTCGAACACCAACGCGACCCCAGCGTTGTTCGCAAAGCGGTGCCCGACAACATCGCCCTGCCATTCCCTTTCAGCAGTCGACGGACCGGCGAAGTCCAACGTGCTGGCCCGTATGCGGCATTTCTTGGCTCAGCCTACGATCCACATTTCACCGACTTCCAAGCGACCATCACCGGCAAAATGCGGAAAACCCTCCGCGAGGACGAAACCATCGTTGACGAACCCTATGTCGGTGTCGCCGCGGATTGCCGATTTACTCTCGGTGAGTCGGCGGCGCCCTCCGCCGACCTGACCCTCGATCGCCTGAATCGCCGTCGCTCCCTCCTGGATCAATTCGAGTCCGCAAGACGCCAGTTCGATGCCCGCACTAGCGCCGGACACGATCGCTTCCGCGAAATGGCCTACTCCCTCATCAGCAGCGAAAAAGTGCGACAAGCCCTCGATGTGACCCGCGAACCGCTGTCCCTCCGTGAAGAGTACGGCCTGACACTCTTCGGTCAGTCTGCCTTGGCCGCTCGGCGATTGGTGGAAGCTGGCAGCAAGTTCGTTACCGTCTTCTGGGATGAATATGGCCTCGCCGGCTCGGGCTGGGATACGCACTGGGACCATTACAACCGCTACCGGAATGAATTAATGCCCGGCTTCGACAAAGGTTTTGCCGGTCTGATTGCCGACCTCGATCGCCGGGGGATGCTTGATGAAACCCTCGTCGTGGTACTCTCCGAACATGGCCGGACGCCGAAAATCAACAAAGCCAAAGGCGGCGGTCGGGATCACTGGAGTCGAGCCTACACGACGATCTTCGCCGGCGGGGGCGTGGCTCGCGGCCGTGTCGTCGGCAAGACCGATAAAATCGGCGGCGATGTCCTCGATCGCCCTGTCTCTCCGAAAGATCTGCTCGCCACCGTTTATTACCTCCTCGGCTACGACTTGGAAACGCATCTGACCGATCGTCTGAATCGCCCCCAGTTTCTCGTGCCCGGCGGCCAAGTCCTGACCGACATCCTCGCCTGATTCACAGCCGTACCCGGGTCATTCACTC
>Ga0308411_10003618_pt1 | contig 10274 bp, 11 predicted proteins | sample HotsprottomLayer_2_FD_203530 | JGI IMG/M metagenome (GOLD analysis project Ga0308411, IMG submission 203530) | Hot spring phototrophic mat microbial communities from Octopus Spring, Yellowstone National Park, Wyoming, United States -... | ecosystem: Environmental > Aquatic > Thermal springs >... | reverse complement strand
CTGGGGGTCGTCCTTGTAGCCCATCGCCTGGAGGGCGTCGTCTATGATACAAAAGGCCGCTATGGTGTGCGAGGGCATAGCGGCCACTATTTTTTCTGGCCCAGGGGGTAGGTAGCAACTTGGGTTAGGTGTAAGTAGAAGAGCCAATAACACCTTGGTCACGCCTCCTAACCACACACCTAAGGCGACGGGCCTGTTGTCCTTGGCTAAGTTTGCGTCCACAGCGACGAGGAAGTAGAGGCCATAATACACCTGAGCCAAGAAGAGGGGGGAAGCCCAGGCAAAACCATCCTTCACTGCGCCCCCTCCAAAAATCAAGGGAGCTAGAGGAGGTAGAATCAGGTTAAAAGGAAAGCAATCAGCGTAGTGGCGGCGACAAACCACTTTCCAACCTGCACATAGACCTCTTGGGCTTGCGGGTTGCGCATTAGCGAAAGCGCAAAGGGTCCCCACGCCTGTTGAAAGGCTAGCACCGGGAAAGCTACGGCCATGGCGAGAACATTCCCAAGATGAAAGACTCCCGTAGCTTCCAGTCCCAGTAGGCGCTCCACCAGGAATCTGTCTCCTAAGGAGAGCAACCACAGCGCCAAGGAAGAAAGGCTTAGGGGAAGAGCGTAGCGCAACATCTGCGTCAAGGTGAACCACTCCACCCCAGTGCGGAGCCACTCCTGCCAAAAACGCGCATACGCCCCAAGGACCACGGCAGCGCTCAGGGCCTGGGCCAAGAAAACCGCCACCGGAGATCTAAAAGTTGCTGTTAGCAAGGCCGTGATGAGGACCTGTAGGGTCACCTGCCACGCATTCACGATGAGGAATTTCCTCGGGTTTCTGGCCATACGAAAGAAACCCGCTAGAATCCCCAGCGCATTGGAAAAAAGCAAAGCAAAGGCGGCCGTAACGAAGAGAAGTCCCGTGGGCCCATCTAGAACTTCCAAGGCCAAAATGGCGGTTACCAAAAGGGACAGGATGGAAGCGGAAACCTGAAAGCGAAGCCAGGTGGCAAGAATTCTTGCTCTGTGAGCTGGGTCCTCTCGGTCCCAGAACCATCGAAAAGCGGCGCTATCCATGGAGAACGTGGTGAGGATAGCAAGGAGGCCCTGATACGAGAGGGCAAGGGCCAAATTTCCGAGATCTGGCAAGCTGAAGACTCTGGCGTAGAGGGGCCAAAGCAAGAGGGAACCGAGCTGTCGTAAAGCAAAGGCTACGCCGTATACCGTTGCCTCCCGGAAAAGCTCAACCAGATAGCCCCTAAAGGAAAGCATATATCTCCAAGAGTTGTTGTGCCACGACCCTGTAGTCGTGCCTTCTCTCCACGTAAGCCCGTGATGCCTCCCCGCGTGCTCGCCTCGCCTCACCATCGGAAAGCCAGTCCCGTAAAACTGCCTCGATGGTATCAGGGTTGGCGTTCACGATGGGAAGATCCTGGGGATAGGCCCTAGCATATAGGGGCGATGTAAGCTATCACGGGCTTACCCAAGGCCATGGCCTCCAGGGCGTACACACCGTGGGCCCCCAAGAGGAGCTGATCTACCACTAGGTCGGCATGCCGGGTGAGGTGTAGTACCTCAGAGTGGCTTTTACCCTTGATCTCCACATAGCGAAAGCGAAGCCCCCTCGCCTTCAGGCGCTCTACGGCCCTTCTCACAAACTCGGTCCCCTTGATCTGAGGTGAACTAGGGGAGTGTACAAGAAGAGGTTCATCCACAGAAGGATCGGGAAACTGGGGGAGCAAAGCTTCCACGTCCACTCTCTGAGGCACGATGTGAACGTGGCGGAAAAAGGGGCGTACGTAGGAGGCCATCTGCTCATCGGAAACCAAGGCATGACCCCTCGCCAGACGTGACCATACCTCTATTCTGAAGAGGGCTTTCCGTTGATCCTCCCCAGGAAACTTCCGGTAGTAGGGGTTGCGGCAGGCTTCTAGATAGGGCAAACGGACATCAGACCCCCAAAACTCCGGCACCACCCGTGCGCCCCGGAGGCGCTCCAACCAAACGTCCAGGTACAGAGCCTTCTCTCCGAAGACGCTATCAGCGAAGTGATAGTGATAGATATCGAATCGGAAGGCCAACTGTTTCGCCCACGTAAGGATCGCGTTCACCCCCCTGCGTTCGGGCAACGGGTAGTCCGAGGGATTGTACCCAAAGGGATGAGGTCTAAGAGCAGAGAAGGCCTGGATCCCCAGGCTCCGCAACCCCCACACACTCAAGGAAGCTTGTCCCGATATTTCTGTGGGGAGGTGCAACACTTTCATTCTAGTTTCCGGAGAACCTGCGCAGGGTTACCTACCACCACCGTTTTCGGAGGCACATCCCTGATGACCACGCTACCCATACCCACAATGGCTCCCTCCCCTATCTTGGTGTCCTCTCTGACAACGCAACCGGACCCTAAGTAACACCCATCGCCCACCTGAACCCTTCCAGAGAGAGAAACGTTGCTAGCGAGCACGCCATAGCTCCCCACGTGCGCTTCGTGGTTGATGACGGCGTTCGATAAGATGGTACACAGCGCACCCACCTCCGCCCGAGAAAGAATACGAGCACCCGGATAGACGATGCTTCCCTTTCCTAGGATAGCCGAAGGAAAAACGGTAGCCTCCGGGTCGACCAAGGTCAGGAATCTATCCACACCAATTCCCAACTCCGCTAAAAGGTCTGGTAACTTTCGAAGGGTGCGTATACTAGACAAAGCATTCACGAAGAAAACATTGGACAACTCTCTCGCAAGAGACAGAGGCCCGAGTACAGGATACCCCTCTACTGTTTGGCCCAATAAGGAACTCTTGTCATCCAAGAGTCCGACAATCGCTAGACTATGCGTTCCCCTTTGACGGGTCCTTTTGAGTATTTCGATGACGTCCTTAGCCGTTCCACCTGCGCCCAAAATTACGATACCTTCCACAGCACCTCCGAAAGGTGGTCTGCGACAGCCTCTTGCTCCTCAGGTGTCAAACCGGGATAAAAAGGCAAGCTAAGGGTGCACGGGGCGATCCTGTCTGTCTGCGGGAAATCCCCAGATTTGTACCCATGCTTTTCGGAATAGTACTGAGTTAAAGGGATATGCCACGTTCCTATCGTGGTTTCCACCCCCCGTTCCCTCAAGAGCGAAATTATTTCTTTTCGTTTCGAACATGCTGGAGTCCGCATCATTAGAACTGCAAAGTTCTGCAAAGAAGGAAATGTGTCCTCACGAATCACAAACTTCTGTGGCAATAAGGGAAGAGATCGTTCCCTTAACAGCGCAACGTAGCGGCTGGCCACCTGGAGTCTATCTTGCACTAGCCTTTGTAAACGCCTGACCTGCCCTGCAAGCATGGCGGCCTGGAAGTCCGTCATCCGGTAATTGAATCCCGGAAGGCGCATTTCGCCCGCAGAATAGTCTATGCCGTGGCTACGAAGTAGCCTAGCTTGCTCGGCAATACCATCATTGTTGGTGACCAAGGCCCCACCTTCACCGCTTGTGACGACTTTTCTGGGATGGAAGCTAAAGCATCCCACGAGCCCAAGCGTGCCCGCCTTCCTTCCGCTCAATGTTGTGCCAAGGCACCAGCCGCATCTTCCAGGACAGGTATGCGGTACCTCTCAGCGATCTGAAAAACCTCCTCGTCTACCGGAACCCCGAAAAGGTGAACGGGTATGATAGCCTTCATGCGTTCGAGCATGCCCTCCCGGTTAAGTTTTTCTAGTGTTTCTTCCAGGTGCTGATGGGAGATGTTCCAGCTCCCGGGATCTATATCCACAAATATCGGGGTAGCCCCCACAAGCTCGATAACGTTTGCGGTTGCGACAAAAGAGAAACTAGTGGTGATCACCAGATCGCCACGTGACACCCCTAAGGCAAGGAGACCTATATGCAATGCAGCGGTGCCGCTTGAAACTAGAACGACGTGCTTGACACCCAAGTAAAAAGCTAGAGCCTTCTCCACGCTGTCTACAACCGCACCCTGGGTGATCTTACCAGTTTTTAGGACTTGAACAAGCTCTGCGATGTCTCCGTCATCATAGGGTAACTTGATCAGGGGTATCACAGCATCCTCCTATAGAACTCCGCCGTTCGCAATATGCCCTCCTCCAGATCTACCTTGGGCAGAAACCCCAGAAGGCGCATAGCCCTTGTAATGGAAGGGACGCAGAGAGCGATGTCGGCGTAATCCTTAGGTATGAGAACCACCTCTGAGGGCGAACCGACTACCCGAATCACAAGTTTGGCGAGGTTGTAGACCGAGATGGCTGTTGCCGGATTACCTATGTTGAAGGTTTCCCCGATCGCCTCCTCCCGTTGCAGGATCGCCACTAAGGCATCCACCATGTCATCGATATAGCACCAGGCTCGGATCTGACTTCCATCCCCGTGAACGTAGAGAGGCTCGCCCCTTAAGGCCCTTTGGACGAAGGTTCTCATCGCGCTATCCCCTACCTGAGCCGGACCGTACACGTTGAAAGGTCTGACGATAACTACAGGAAGGCCGTGGCGCTGATAATAGGACAGCGCAAAATGTTCCTCGGCAAGTTTGCTCACGGCGTAGTTCCATCTGGCTTCTCCTACTTTGCCTATGGTCATCGCCTTTCCTTCATCAGGTAGATATGCGTACTCGCCGAACACCTCATAAGAAATCCCCCGGACTCTATCCATTGGTATGGAGTCATGCAACTCACCAAACACCAACGCCGCTGCGGCACCATCCGGATAACCTCCAGGCCCTCTAGACCCCATCGAACGCGCCCGCTGGCAGGCCCTCTGGCTGCTGGCCAAAGGCCAGTCCATCCCCCAGGTCGCCAGCAACCTCGGCTATGGCGAACGCTGGGTTCGTTCGCTGATCCACCGCTACAACCAGGGCCTGCCCATGAAGGACCTCCTGTCCCCCGGACTCCAGGAGGCCTTCCATCAGGCCCTGCTCCAGCCTCATCCCAGGGATGGGCTTTGGACGCCGCCGGGTGGCTTAGCCAGCGGCTGGGACCCCCGGCGGGCCTGGAGCTGGATGCGCCGCCTGGGCTTTGCCCCCTGCGCCCACGACCCCGCCGCCGGCAGGCCGACCCCGAGGCGCGGGCCGCTTTCAAAAAAACCCTTCCGGATGGTTTTCTGGTTGAAGCCGCTCTTCCCCTGGCTACAGCTGGGGGTATGGGCTTTTGCTGCGCACCGGCTGGGGCTCAAGCCCATCCGCCGACGGGTATGGGCCCCGCCGGCCCGGGAGCGGCCCCGCTATCGCGGGCTGTCGTGAGACCGGGAACCGGGGAAAGCGAGTACGGGCTGCTGCCCTCGGTCTCGACGGAGGCCTTCCACCTGGTGCTGTCCTCTTTTGCCCGCATGAGGGGGGCTGGGGAGGGCAGGCTGGTGCTGGATGGGCTGGCACACCTCCAGGCAGGTACAGGTGCCGGAGGGTGTGGGGCTTTGTTTTCTGCCGCCCTACCCGCCTGAGCTGCAGCCGGTGGAACCTGGGGGCTGATGGATGGGGTGGTGGCCGATGGGCAGGTGGAGGACGAAGCGGCGCTGTGGAGCAAGGTGGAAGCCCGCTGCGCCTACCTGCAGACCCAGCCTGCGCTCATACAGGGCTACAACCTGTTTCATTGGTGGCCGGGGGGATGCTAAGGGAACGATTCAGAAGGATTTCATATCACTCGTTGAGAAGAGCACCACACGCTTCACCTCTCGGAGCTTAGCCGAGGCTTCGATAAGGTTCACAGAGCCCAGGAGATTGATCTTGAAGGTTTCAATGGGATCCCTGAGAACTGAATCCACACCAGCGATGGCGGCGGCGTGGAAGATGTAGTCGGGCTTCACCCCCTCTAAAACGCTATCGAGCAGGCTTCTATCCCTGACATCTCCCCTCACCACCTTGAGGCGCTCCGGATTTGGCAGAGGTATGTATTGCAAGGAGTTTCTCAAAAAGTTATCGTAGACTGCCACTTCAGCGCCCAAGGCGAGCAATCTAGCGGTCAGAGAGGCACCGATGAAGCCTGCCCCGCCAGTAATGAGCACGCAAGAGTCCTCAAACACGTCAGAACACCTCCTTAAGAATAAGAAATGCCTTCAGAGCTTCAGAAACCCCCTCCTGAGATGAAGGGTTCAGATGCGGACCTATCGGGAGCGAAAGCACCTCCCGTGCCGCCCGCTCAGCCTGGGGCAAGGAAAGCCCCATGTGGGCGTAAACAGGAAGGCGGTGGAGAGGAACGGGGTAGTAGACCATGGTGCCGATACCATGGGCCTCGAGGGCCCGCTGCACCTCATCCCGCCGCCCAGGAATCCGCACCGTGTACTGGTGAAAAACGTGGCCTGGGGAGACCTCCGGCAGAACAAGCCTCGGGATGTCCGAAAGAAGTTCGTTGTAGCGCAGGGCCACCTGACGGCGGGCCTCGTTCCAGGCGTCCACACGAGGAAGCTTGACCCTCAGGAGGGCCGCCTGAAGGGTGTCCAGGCGGGAGTTATAGCCTACAGCCTCGTTGTAGTACTTCCGCCGGGAACCGTGGGCCCTCAGCATCCGGGCCTTCTCCGCCACCTCATCGCTGTTCGTGGCGATGAGCCCCCCGTCCCCAAAGCCCCCCAGGTTCTTGGTGGGAAAGAAGGAGAAGGCCCCGGCGTCCCCCAGGGTTCCCACCTTTTTGCCCTTGTAGGTGGCCCCGAAGGCCTGGGCACAGTCCTCCAGTACCTTGAGGCCGTGGGAGCGGGCGATCTCCAGGATGGGGTCCATATCGGCGGGCAGGCCGTAGAGGTGGACGGGGAGAATGGCCTTGGTCCGGGGGGTGATGGCGGAGGATATTAGGTCGGGGTTAATGTTGTAGGTCCTCGGGTCTATGTCCACGAAGACCGGGGTCGCCCCCACCAGGCTGATGGCCTCGGCGGTGGCGAAGAAGGTGAAGGGGGTGGTGATCACCTCGTCCCCCGGGCCCACGCCCAGGGCGCGGAGGGCGATGACCAGGGCATCTGTTCCCGAGTTCACCCCGATGGCGTGCTTTACCCCCAGGTACTGGGCCACCTCCTCTTCAAAGGCCTCCACCTCGGGGCCCAGGATGTAGCGCCCTGAGCGCAGAACCCTAAGGGCGGCGGCCTGGAGCTCCTCCCAAAGAGCTTCCACCTCAGGCAGGGGATCGTAGACGGGTAGGGAATTCATACCACCCTCCGGATGGCCTCCTCTCCCACCCTTTCGTAGGCCCGGCCGCAGGAGCAGGTGGCCTTATCCCCCTCAAAGCGGAGGATCTCCCCGCACTCGCATGCCCACCCTACCCTCTTAGCGGGTACCCCGGCCACCAAGGCGTAAGGGGGGACATCCTTGGTGACCACGGCTCCAGCGGCCACGAAGGCCCACTCCCCGATGGTCACCCTGCAGACGATGGTGGCATTGGCCCCGATAGTGGCCCCCCGCTTCACCAGGGTGGGGCGGTAGTCCTCCGGGCGGTTCCGAGGGAAAGGCGCCCTGGGGGTGCGGACGTTGGTGAAGACCGCCGAGGGGCCCACGAAGACCTCGTCCTCCAGGGTCACGCCCTCATAGACGGAGACGTTGTTCTGAATCTTCACCCCGTTGCCGATCCGAACCCCTTTGGCCACAAAGACGTTTTGCCCCAGGGTGCAACCCTCGCCGATCTCTGCGCCCGCCATGACGTGGCAAAAGTGCCAGATGCGGGTCCCCTTACCCACCTTGGCCCCTTCGTCCACGTAGGCGCTCTCGTGCTTGAAGTAGTCCATGGCTCACCTCAAAAAGGGATGGCGGATCTCGGGCGTGGGGTCCTTGAGGGGAAGGGTGCGCACCTCCGCCGCTATCCGGATGGCCTCGCCGGCCTCGGCGAGGCCAAACCCTTCACTAGCCAGGATTCGGCAGTAGACCTCGGTGTGGAGGTCGGTGAAGCCCTCGGAGAACTCCACCTCTTCCCCGTCTATGGCGATGGAGCGGTACGTGCGCTTGCCCTGGGAACGCCACGGCTCGGGCACGAAGGAGGGATCTATGGACAAAAACCAGCGCACCCGGGCCCGCTTTAGTTCCAGGTACCCGGCGTTCACGGTGGGGGTGCGGGCGTGGACCTCCACCCGCTCGGCCTCGCCGAAGAACCAGGTAAGGAGGTCAAAGAAGTGAATGCCGATGTTGGTGGCGAGCCCCCCGCTCTTGGCCTCCTCTGCCTTCCAGGTCTTCAGGTACCAGGCCCCCCGGCCGGTGACGTAGGTGAGGAGGACCTCAAAGGGACCCTCCTCCTTGAGAAGACGCTCCCTAAGGGCCACCAGGGAGGGGTGAACCCTGAGCTGGAGGATGGTGTAGACCCGCCTCCCCGTCCGCTCCTCCCAGGCCTTGAGGTTCTCCACCTCCTCCGGCCAGAGGACCAGGGGCTTTTCGGAGATGGCGTCCGCCCCTAGCCGGAAAGCCATACGGATGTGCGGTAGGTGAAGGTAGTTGGGAGCGGCGACGCTCAAGTAATCCACCCCCTGGCCTCGAACCGCCAGGTCCTCGAGGTAGGCTTCAAACAACTCCGGCTCGGTGAAGAAGGCCGCCTCAGGAAAGTAACTGTCCACTATCCCCACGCTGGTGGCCGGGTCCAGGGCCGCCACCAGGCTCCCCCCCACCTCCTTTATGGCCTTCAGGTGGCGGGGGGCGATGTAGCCCGCGAGTCCCGTCAGGGCGAAGCGCCTCACAGGAGGACCACCTTCCCTTCCGTAAGCTCCCTGGGCAGGTGCCGGGTGGTGCCCCGGGCGTCCAACACCCTCTTGGCCCGGCGCACCAGCCCATCATAGTCAAAGTTGCTGTGGTCTGTGGCCACGATCACCAGGTCCTGGGAAGCCAGGAGATCCTCGCTTAAGGGAACGCTTTCCATGCGGAGGCCACGGTCCTGGAAGCTTGGGATCAGGGGGTCGTGGTAGGCCACCTCGGCCCCCAGGCGCTTTAGGCCCCGGATGACCTCTATGGCCGGGCTCTCCCGGTGGTCGGCCACGTCCCGCTTGTATGCCACACCCAGGACCAGCACCTTCGCCCCCCGCACCGGGACGCCCTCTTGGGCCAGGAGGCGGAGGGCCTTCTCCACGGTGAACTCGGGCATCCTCCGGTTGATCTCCCCTGCCAGGGCGATGAAGTGGGTGTTGAAGTTGTACTCCTTGGCCTTCCACTCCAGGTAGTGGGGGTCTATGGGGATGCAGTGCCCCCCCACGCCGGGGCCGGGGTAGAAGGGCACGATGCCGAAGGGCTTGGTGAAGGCGGCGTCCAGCACCTCCCAGACGTTGAGCCCCATCCGGTCGCAGAGCATGGCCAGCTCGTTCACCAGGGCAATGTTCACCGCCCGAAAGGTGTTCTCAAAGACCTTGACCATCTCCGCCGCCTTGGCGCTGGACACCGGGACCACCCGTTCAATGGTCTGGCCGTAAAAGTGAACGCCCGCCTCCAGGGATCTGGGGCCTATCCCGCCCACCACCTTGGTGGTGTTCTTTGTGGTGTAGCGCCTGTTGCCGGGGTCCACCCGCTCGGGGGAGTGGACCAGGAAGAAGTCCTCCTCCACCCTGAGGCCGCTTTCTTCCAGGATGGGGAGCATGACCTCCTCGGTGGTGCCGGGGTAGGTGGTGGACTCAAGGCTCACGAGCTGGCCTGGGCGGAGGCGCTTGGCGATTTCCCTCGTCACCTGCTCCACGTACTGGAGGTCGGGGGTGAGGTTCCGGGTGAGAGGCGTGGGCACGGCGATGACGATGACGTCCATCTCCGGGACCCGCTCAAAGCCGGTTTCGGCGGAGAGGAGGCCCTTGGCCACCACCTCCTTCAGCTCCTCCACCCCAACGTCCCCGATGTAGCTCTCCCCACGGTTCACCTTTTGCACCCGCGAGGGGTTCTGCTCCACGGCCAGGACGCGGAAACCCACCTTGGCCTTTTCCACGGCGAAGGGAAGGCCCACGTACCCTAAGCCCACCACCCCCACCACGGCGGTGCGGCGGGATATCTTTTCCTTTAAAGCTTCCAGAAGTGCGCTTGCGGTCGTCATAAGTTACCCAAAGAAAAAGATGAACAAAAAAACCACGCCTCGCTTAAGTGCCCCCAGGTTTACCACTCCACTATCGCTCGAGTCTCCTCGGATAATTGCTTGCACCAGCTCGAGGCTTCGGGGCAGATCCGGATCACAGGCTCAGTCCCCGAGCCCGGGAAGATGAGCCAGGCCTTGTCGTAGAAGCACTTCACCCCGTCCAAGTTGTGCACGCCCAGCGGGGTGAGCAAGGCGAAGTCCCGGGCAGTAGCCCCACGGAGGCCCTGGCTGCTGAAGCCAATCGGCGCACTCATGGGAGGGAATATAACACACCCTCTCCCGGAAGAGGCA
>Ga0308411_10003617_pt1 | contig 10276 bp, 8 predicted proteins | sample HotsprottomLayer_2_FD_203530 | JGI IMG/M metagenome (GOLD analysis project Ga0308411, IMG submission 203530) | Hot spring phototrophic mat microbial communities from Octopus Spring, Yellowstone National Park, Wyoming, United States -... | ecosystem: Environmental > Aquatic > Thermal springs >... | reverse complement strand
CCTCGCCGCCAGCATGGGTCACCAGTGGCGGCGCTCCTCCGAGCCCGCAGAAATCCGGCCCTTCCACCGGGGGAGTGGTTTCCGCGATCTTGCTGGCGATTCTGGCGATCATCTTGTTTCTCACCCAGAACTACGCCGCCGGGGTGGGAGCCGTGATCGGGGCCATCGTGGCGGCCAGCTCGGGTGGCAGCGTGGACTGGGACCAGCTTCGTTGCAACCTGTATTGGCTGCGGAAGGAGCTGATCGACGCTGAGAACGCGCTGCGGGAAGCCTTGGCGATGACGGGCTTGGCCTACCCCTCGCCCGACAAACTGGGGGTCGTGGATCCCCAAAACCAGACCCATCCGGCCGTCGATAAGACGGCACCCAACGGGGTTCCGCTTTGCAAGACCAACGCCCTGAGCTCCCCGGCATTCTCCCAGGAAAGCACCTACCCGCGGCAGATGGACGCGACCATTCCGGCGCCGAGCGGAGTACCCGACCTGAATTTTGCTGCCTATCCGATCAACATTCCCCTCGAGACGCCGGCGGCCATGAACTTTCCGTTCACCGATCGCTATCCCAACTTCGTTGTGGACGGAGCGGGGTTGTGGAACGGCGGAATCCTCACCGACGGCGTCTACCCCTCGCGCCACGTGTTTCTGGGCGACGCCGTCTCCAACGCCGTCGAGTTGATCCAGAGGGGGGCGGACGGATTGGCCAATTACAACCTGGACGGCGACCGCGGCTACGGCTGGAAGACCTGGCACCCCAAGGCCGGGACCCAACCCAAGACACCGCCAGTCGTCGACGTGCAGGAGGTCTGAACATGATTCCGACCCCGAGCCAAGAGGACCAGGGGTCTCCTGGGGGCCGGCTCGAGCCCGAGCGGTTTCCGGAACACTGGGTCCCCGAGTGGTCCCCGTTTCGGCTCCATCATGGCCGGGGAGAACCTCATTACACCCCCTGGCTGGTGGTCCGTTACAACGCCTTCGACGAAGGGGACCGTCCCCTCACTGGCGGGACGGTCTTTTGGGAGTCGCCGGATGTCTGGTGCGTCGGCTCCCAGGGATTCAACCAGCCGGTTGTGGGCGAGCCGACGAAGGTCTACGCCCGGGTGAACAACTTCGGGCTGCAGGAGGCCACCGGCATCCTCGTCGATTTCTGGTGGGCGGACCCATCCCTGGCCATCACCCACGCAACCGCTCATAAGATTGGCACCGGGTTCATCCCGTCGCTGCCCGCCGCTTCGGGGCCTTTTCCCTCGAGCACGACGGTCCAGTGCCCCAACGATTGGACGCCGGTCGTGGTCAACAACGGCCACGAGTGCCTGCTCGCCGAGGCCTTCATTCCGCTGTTTGACGATCTCACGGCTCCGATGGATCCAACCAGCGACCGGCACGTGGGACAAAAGAACGAGAATCTGGTTCTGGTCCCGCCTGGCCAGCCGATGAAATTCCGACTCTGGGCGGTCAACATCAGTCCTCTGAAAACGGTCTTGACCTTGACGATCTCGCCGTTGATCGGAAAGACCGTGCCGCCGCTGGTGGCAGCGCGAAGGGAAGGGGCGAAATCGCCGCTGGCGGGCCTTGATCTGCGGGCTCCGGACGCGGCCCTCCCCTTGGCCGCCCGCCTCTCGGCGGAGCCAAGCCGCTACCTCGGTTCGGATCCCTTCTTCGCGCGCCGGCTGCTATCGATGGCCTCCGCTCCAGGCCGCGGTGGCGAGGGAACGTGGGGCGATCCCCAGGTTTGCATGAGCCACGAGTTCGCCCCCTGGGAAGTCCGGGGGCTCGAGCTCGAGGCCGAGGTCCCTGCGGACGCCCGACCGGGCCAGGTCTTCGGGGTTCGAGTCGTCCAGAGCGCTGACCGGATGGTCACCGGGGGATACACCATCCACGTCGTCGCCGCCCGGAATTGAGGTGGGAGGCGAGTGCGGACGGTCGAGGGCCCAGGTTGGGAGGGATTGGGTGTCTGTCAGGGAGTGAGCCGTGGGGGCGGCTTTCCAGTTGCAAGGTGAGGGTCGCTCCCCGGCGAATGGGTGGGAAGCGCGGCGGTTGCTTCCAGACCGTGGCCGTTGTGGGCGTCTGAATGGGCGAGGCCGCGATCCTTCCTGACAGACAGGTTGCTAGCTTGAGCCGCTGGCCCGTCGGCGTTGCAGGACGGGGGCGTCTGGGAAGTGTTTCAGGAGCCAGCGGGTCAGGCCCCAGTCGACGAACCGTGGGGCGATCTGGTTGGCCAGGAGGAGGAGCCGGCCGGGCGTGGTGAGCGTGACCTCGCGTCGTCGGCGGTCGATGGCTCGGACTGTCGCCAGGGCCACGTCGTCGGCCGACATGGTCCGGCGGTGCTTGACCGAGACGCGGGCTGTGTTGACGACCGCGTTGTCGTCGAACGGGGTGTCGGAGAACCCTGGGTTGATCTGGAGGACGTGGATCCCGAAGCGCCGCCACTCGATCCGAATCGACTCGGTGAAGCCCGCCACGGCGAACTTGCTGGCGCTGTATTCGGAGCGGCCTGGCAAGCCCCGGCGGGCGTTGATCGATCCCATCATGACCATCACCGGCTCCTGGCCCCGAGCGAGCAGAGGCAGCGACCGGCGGCAGACCTCGACGAGGGCGAAGACGTTGATCTCGAAGACCTGGCGAAGCACCTGGGGGTCGTGGGTGTCGAACTGGCCGGTCGCCCCGACGCCGGCGTTGTTGATGACGACTTCAAGGCCGCCCAGTTGATCCTCGATCTGGCGAAAGAGCCGATCGCGGTCGACCTCGATCGTCAGGTCGGCGGGGGCGGCCGTCAGCCGGGCGGGATCGACTCCCTCGGCGATCAGGCCTTCGACGACGCCCCGGAGCCGGGGCTCCGAGCGTCCGGTCAGGACGACGCGGGCTCCCAGCCGGGCCAGTCGCTGGGCGATCGCTTTCCCCAGTCCGGAAGACGCGCCGGTGACCAAACATCGGGAATCGTGCCAATTCCTGCGCTGAGCCATGATGCCGGCGGGTTTCCCCTCGGATTGCCGCGGTTTGGGATGGGAGGTCAGATCCCTTGACTGCGGTTTGGGGTGGAGACCTCAGGACCCCGGGTTGCGGGGGTCGATCAGGGGATCCCTTCCCCTGCCTGCGGTTTGGGGTGGAGACCTCAGGACCCCGGGTTGCGGGGGTCGATCAGGGGATCCCTCGGAGGGGCCGCGGCGGGTCGCCACCTCATTGATGGACCGAGGAATCCTCGATCGCGCCTTCGACCTGGGTGATCGCCGGGATGCTTTCGGGGTCCGAACTCCGCCAGGAGAAACGGGACCGGCTGCGGGCGGGTTCGCTGACCACGACCCGCGATTTTCGCCCGTCGTGAACGACCGTCGAGCGCGGCGAGCTGGCGACGATCGGCGCGTCGCCGGCCACGACGCCGGAGGAGACATCGCAGACCGGGCCAACGGCCACCGCGCTGGGAAGAATCGTCGTGCCCGGAGGGCACGCCGAAGGCGTCGTGTAGTAATAATGATGCTGATGGCAGCCCAGACTGCCAAGGGACAGACTGCCGGCGAGGAGGACTCCCAGAGCCCCTTTTCCCTGCCAGGCGGTCCGACGGGCGTGGCGCATGACGAACCTCCCTGTCGCGACCGGGACCTCGTCGACCCCCGGGATCAACGCGGATCCCCGGCAGCGCGAGACGGCCCGGACTCCTTCCCCTCTGTTCGAGACCGAACGGCGGTATCGTCGACCGGTGTTCGATGGGCGCGCGGACGGGATGCGAGACCCGGAGGCATGACGGAACCGGCCCCGACGCGCCCTTTCGGTCGCCGGGCGGAGGAACTTTACAGAATCCCCCCCTTTCGGCCAACAGCAATTTTCCCGAACGTCTCGTCCGGGGGAGGTACGCCGGAAACCCGACCGGGCACCGCGGCTTTCCTCGCGTAAAGCGGGCGGAATCGAGGCTGGAAGTCGAGGCCCGCGCCAGCCAGCGGCGGATCTGGTGCGAGGTCCGGCAAGTCGAAGGCAGGCTGACCGCTTCGGTCTCTGGCCATCAGGCCGGAGTCGGTTCGGGGGTATCCCCCTCTTCGAACAACCGAGCCTGCCTGAGGGAGCCGTCGGCGACGGGTCGCCGGAAGGCGCGGGGGGAGACCGGCCAGGGCTGCCGATTCAGGCCGGCGCGCTGGCAGCCGGCATGGAAGACCTGGCGGATCAGGTCGGCGATCGGCCCTTCGCCCCTCATCCGCAGGCCGAACCGGGAATCGGAGAGCCGTCCTCCTCGGGTGGAGCGAATCCGCCCCAGGATCCGCTTTTTGGCGGCGGGCCGGTGGCGATCGAGCCAGTCCTCAAAGAGCCCGGAGACCGCCAGCGGCAACCGGAGCAGGATGTAGCCGGCGTTTCGGGCACCGGCGGCGGCAGCGGCCTCGAGGATCCGCGGGATCTCGTGGTCATTGAGGCCCGGGATCACCGGCGCGACCATCACACCGACGGGAATCCCCGCCTCGCTCAAAGCCCGGATCGCGGCCAACCGGCCAGCCGGGCGGCTGGTCCTCGGCTCCAGGAGGCGGGCGAGCCGTTCGTCCAACGTCGTGATCGAGATCATCACGCCCGCCGCCTCGTGGCGGGCCAGCTCTCCAAGCAAGTCCCGGTCCCGGACGACCAGCCGATTCTTGGTGACGATCGAGACCGCCTGGCGAAACTCGACGAGGACCTCGAGGCATCGCCGGGTCAGCCGCAACCGCCGCTCGACCGGCTGATACGGATCGGTCACCCCGCTCAGCGCCAGGACCCGCGGCTGCCACCTGGGCGCGGAGAGCTCCCGCCGCAAAAGCGCGGGGGCGTCGTGCTTGACCAGGATTTTGGTCTCAAAGTCGAGGCCCGCCGAGAAGCCGAGATATTCATGCGTCGGCCGCGCGTAGCAATACGCGCAGCCGTGCTCGCAACCGCGATAGGGATTGAGGCTCACCTCGAAGCCGACGTCGGGACTGTCGTTCCGGGCCACCACGCTCCGGGATCGGTCGGGCAAGCAGACGGTTTCCGGCCGAGCCCGCGCCCGCAGCCATGATTCATCATCCCGAACCGCCTCGAGGTCGACCTCCGCATGCGACCGCTCAAAGCGATTGGGGGGATCAAAGCCAGCGCCACGACCACGGGGAGCCAGGGGATTTCCGGGCATCAACGGCCTGCCTCTCACGCCAGGTCGCGGGCACCGACTGCGGCGACCAGCCGACCACCCCATGGCAGGCCGGCCCCGGGTCGCCCCTGAAGAGCCAGCCCGGGAGAACGGTCGGCCCCGGGCCCCCGCAGCGACATCCGCGGCAATCTACCAGACGCCAGAGCTACTGTCCATATGAATACATAGCATCCCTGGTTCGACCGGCCTCGGGGCAGATTCTCGGGAGCACGGTGAATTGGCCGCCAGTCGTCCGGGCGGGGGCGACGGGCGATCCCCTGGCGCGATGTTCCAGGGGGCGAGCTTGACCGCGGGGCGTTAGCCGGCGGTGTTGCGGGGTGCCTGGATGGCCAGTTTGATCACGACCTCGTCGCGGATCAGGTCATTGGCGCGGCCGGGGTAGTTGATGCCGAAGTCCTGGCGATTGATCGAGAACTCGCTGCGGAGGCTGGCGGCGTCCTGGGTCACGGCGAGGGTGGCGGGGAACTGGATCGACCGGGTCACCCCGTGGAGGGTGAGGTCGCCGGTGATGGTATGGGTGGCCTCTGGGGCCTTGGCATCGGAGTTCCCGGCGGTGATGGCGGTGGAGCGGAAGCTGGCGGTGGGGTATTTTGCGACGTCGAAGAAATCCGGTGATTTGAGGTGGCCGGTGAGGCGATCGTCGTCGGACCAGGTGGAGTCCATGTCGATTTCGGCGGCGATCCGGCTACTCTCGAGGCGGTCGGGGAGGAGGGCGAAGGTCCCCTGAAACGACTTGAATCCGCCGCTGTGGCTCCCGGTGACCTTGGAGCCGATAAATTCGATCGTCGAGGTCGGCGGTCCAAAGGCGAGGGCCTCGGCGCCCTCGGGGATCTCGATTGGAGCCGGGCTCGCCAACGTGGTTTCCGTGTTGGACGAGGCCGAAGGGGGGTTGGTGGGGAAGGAGGGGGCCGACACCTTGGCCGGCGCCACGTTGTCGGCGGGATTCTCGCAGCCAGCGGCCGCCAACACGATCCAGGCGGCTGCCAGCCAGGCAGAGGAGTTGTTGGAACGCTTCATGAAGGATCCTTTGAGACTTTGGGGTCGCTCGGCTGAACTGTGGGGGACGTTCCCCTCTTGAATCGGTTTCTTTATAGTCAGAGCGTCGCCGGGGGGGGAAGTGTCCCGGAGGTGTTGCTGGCGCGGGAAGTGTTTCTGCCAGGTTGCCGTGGGGAGTGTTTCTGCCAGGTTGCCGTGGGGGAGTGTTTCTGCCAGGTTGCCGTGGAAAAAAGTGTCCCGGAGGCGATGCTGGTGGGAAAAAAGTCGTCGGGGGCGAAACTGCCAAATGGCTGGGGCGAACGCTCGGCTGAAGAAGATTTGCGAAGACGACTCGAATTCACCAGGGAGGATGCGACCGTCGGGTCGAGATTTGAGTCCGGGATCGGCAGCTTCGGGGTTGGAAGCCGGAGGTGACGGGTGCTGGCGGTGAAGGTTTGGCCATGTTGATCGAGCTCCAGGGGGTCACCAAGACCTACGGCAAGATCACGGCCCTGGACGGTCTTTCGGTGAGTCTCTCCGAAGGCGCCATCGGCCTGCTCGGCCCCAACGGTGCGGGCAAGACCACGCTGATTCGCAGTCTGATGGGTCTGATCACGCTCGACGCCGGTGAGGGGAAAGTGTTGGGGCTGGACATCCGAAAGCGGTCGCTGGACATTCGCCAACGGATCGGCTTTGTTCCCGAGGACGAGTGTTTGTTTCCGGGCCTCGTTGGGGTGGAGTTCGTGGCCTATGCCGGGGAACTGGTGGGCATGCGGCCGCGGGATGCGATGCAGCGGGCCCATGAGGTGCTCGATTACGTCGGGCTGGGGGAAGCCCGGTACCGCCGGGTCGAGTCGTACTCGACGGGGATGAAGCAGCGGCTCAAGATCGCCTCGGCGATCGTTCACGACCCCCAGTTGCTGGTGCTCGACGAGCCGACCAACGGGATGGACCCAGCCGGCCGGTCGGAGGTGCTCGAGTTGTCGCGGGACCTTTCGCGGTCCAAGGGGATGAGCCTTTTGGTTTCGAGCCACCTGCTGCCGGACGTGGAGTCGGTGTGCGATCACGTGGTGGTGTTAGGCCGGGGCCGATTGCTGGCCCAAGGATCGATCCAGCAGCTGAAAGCGGCACACGACCAGGAGGTCGAGGTTCGGGTCCGGGGCGACCAGAGGGCCTTTGCCGACCGGCTGGCCCGGCGGGGAATCGCCGCCGAGCTGGTCGACGACCATCTGGTGGTCCGGCTCCCCCAGGAGTTGGGAACGCGCGTCCTCTGGGAGCTGGCGGTGGAAGCCGGGGAGCAGGTGCGGGCGTTGCGGCCCCGCCGCAGCACGCTGGAAGAAGTGTTCTTGAAAGCGGTGGCGGAACCTTCCTAATGCCCATCCTCGATCAAGGATATCAGCACTGGAACGGGACCCTCGCCGGCCACGCCGGCCGCTGCCTGGTCATCACGCGCCGGGGGGTGGGCGTCCAGTTCAAGAACCGGTGGGTGCAATGGATTTTATTGGCCGCCCTCGCCCCGGCTCTGGTGCTCGCCGGATTTCTGGTGGTCTGGGGATTGTTTGAGCAGAAATCGTCGCTCCTGACCCCTTTTTTGTTTTTGGTCCAGGGGCTCCCCCCAGAACTGCGGGCAGGTCCCCGGGGCTTTCGATCCACCTTCTGGACCCTCGCCTTCGATCAATTCTTTCAAATCCAGTTGTTCTTTTCGATGATCCTGGTGCTCCTGGTCGGCCCGGAGCTGATCAGCCAGGATCTCCGGTTCAACGCCATGCCCCTGTACTTCTCGCGGCCGGTGCGGCGGATCGATTACTTCCTCGGGAAGTTTGGGGTGATTGCCGCCTACTTGGGCGGGGTGACGATCCTTCCGACCATGCTCGCCTACGCCCTGGGGATCGGATTCAGCCTCGACCCTTCGACCCTCGGCGACACCTGGCGCGTGCTTCTTGGCTCGTTGGTCTACGGGGTGATTGTGGTCCTCTCGGCGGGAACGCTGATGCTCGCGATCTCCTCGCTGTCGCGCAACTCGCGGCACGTCGCGGCCGTCTGGCTCGGTCTCTGGATCCTCAGCAACGTGGGGGCGAACGTCCTCGAGCAGACGATCGAGCGCCCGTGGTGTCCCCTGGTTTCCTACACGGGGAACCTGAACCGGATTCGGGAGGCGCTGCTTGATACCAGGTCCGCCCGGGCTCAGGTTCGCGGGTTGTTCCAGGCGGGGGAGCGGATGGGGATGGACGCGGCCGGTTCGACCGGGTTTGGACGGCGAGGGCGCAGGGGGGGGCTGGCGGATGCATCCGCGCATCCGCCGCTTTCCCCGGCTTCACCGCGTCCCGGGATGGTGGGCGGCGCGGTCCCGGCAAGCGGAGCCGGCGAGGAGCCAGGCTCCGGGTATCCCTGGCCCTGGTCAGCTCTGGTCCTGCTCGGTCTGGGCGGAGGCTCGGTCTGGACCCTCTCAACCCGAGTCCGGTCGCTGGACCAGTTGCGATGACTTTATCCCGCGAAGGGCGACAACCTCCTCAAACCCAGCCAGCGCGGCGGCGGGCGTTCCGACCGGCGGGGGGTTGCACCAGGTCGCAAGGAGCAATGGCCCCATGAGCGCTGTCGCTGACGCCCCTTTCCCGGTCGTTTTCCAGGCAGTCTCCAAGTGGTATGGTCATGTGATCGGAGTCAATCGCCTGACGCTGCGGGTGGAAGCCGGCATCACCGGGTTGCTGGGGCCCAATGGGGCGGGCAAGAGCACGCTGTTGCAATTGGCCACCGGTCAACTCCGCCCCAGCCAGGGGGAGGTCCGGGTGCTCGGCCACCGCCCCTGGAACAATGCCTGGCTGAATCGCCTGGTTGGGCTCTGTCCGGAGCAAGATGCTTTTTTCGAGTGGATGACGGGCCGCGAATTCCTCACGACTTGCGGGCTGCTCGCGGGCCTGGGCCGATCTTTGGCGCGGGAGGGTGCGGCCCGGGTGCTCGACCAGGTCGGCATGACCGAACACGCTGACCGCCCGATACGCGGCTATTCCAAGGGGATGCGGCAGCGGACCAAGCTTGCCCAGGCCCTGGTGCACGACCCTCTGGTCCTCTTCCTCGACGAACCGTTGACCGGGACCGACCCGGTCGCCCGTCGCGAGCTCATCGACCTGATCGGGGAACTGGCGGCGGCGGGACGAACCCTGGTCGTTTCCAGCCATGTCCTCCACGAGGTCGAGGCGATGACCCGCCAGATCGTGCTGATCAACCGGGGGAGGCTGGTGGCCTATGGCGACGTCCGCCAGGTGCGCGACCTGATTGACGCCCATCCCCACCGGATCGTACTCCGTTCGCCCGAACCGCGGGCATTGGCGGCTCAGTTGGTGCGATTCGACGACGTCGTCGGCCTCGAATTCGGCCGCGATGGGCGGACCTTGGTGATCGAGACCCATGCTCCGGACCGGTTTTACGGCCGCCTGCCAGAACTCGCGCTCAAGGGGGACACGGCGATCGAAGAGGTGGATTCCGCCGACGACAATCTGGAAGCCGTGTTCAAGTATCTGGTGACCCCATGAAGCCGGCCCTGGGGACTGACGCCGACAACCGGGACACTGCACCCCAATCTCTGGTGATTCCATGAAACCGACGCTGGGGACCGCCGCCGACAACCGCGACGTCGAGCCGACTGCCGGCACAGCGCCGGTGTCAGCTGGGGGGGGCGTCCCGGCCGCGGAGACGCTCAGTCGGAGCCTGATCGGTGAACGATCAGTTCCCCTCAAGCGTGGGGTTCCTCTGTCTGCCCTCTCTGCCCTCTTCCAGCTCACGGTCGCGCGGTTGCTTCGGGGCCGCCGGTTGTTGATCCTCGCGGCCCTCTTCGCGCTGCCGGTGCTGATCGCGGTCCTGGCGCGGCGGTTCGCCCATCCCTACGAGCCCGAGGAGGGGGAGTCGGTGCTGGTCCAGGGCCTGATCCCCCAGGCTCTGGTTCCGCTGACAGCGCTCCTCTTCGCCACCGGGATGGTCCAGGACGACGTGGAGGACCAGACGCTCACATATCTGCTGATCCGGCCGATCCCACGGGCCCTGATTTACGTGGTGAAGCTGGCGGCGACCTGGCTGGTGATCTCGCTTTTGGCCGCGGTGTTCACCGGGGCGACCCTGGTCGCCATCCACGGGGGCCTGGAGGCCGCGGCCGAGGGGCTTTTCGCTCGGGCTGGGG
>Ga0308411_10003613_pt1 | contig 10278 bp, 8 predicted proteins | sample HotsprottomLayer_2_FD_203530 | JGI IMG/M metagenome (GOLD analysis project Ga0308411, IMG submission 203530) | Hot spring phototrophic mat microbial communities from Octopus Spring, Yellowstone National Park, Wyoming, United States -... | ecosystem: Environmental > Aquatic > Thermal springs >... | reverse complement strand
GCGCTCGATCCGCTCGGTGACCTGGTCGAGCGTCTCCTCGAGGGTCGCCCCCGGCCAGGCGGCGGAGACCACCATGGTCTTGATCGTGAAGGCCGGATCCTCGTTGCGGCCGAGCTCGAAGAAGGCCACGATCCCGGCCGCCACGGCAAGCACCATCAAATAGGCGACGACCGAACGGTTGCGCAGCGCCCAGGCCGAGAGGTCGAACCGGCTCACGGCCGGGCTCCGGCGAGCCGGACCTTCTGGCCCGGATGCAACGCCTGGACCCCGGCGGTGACCACGAGCTCGCCCTTCTCGACGCCCGAGGCGAGCACCACGGTCACCGTGTCGAACCGGGCGACCTCGACCGGCCGCAGCGCCACCGACCAGCTCTGCCGGTCGAGCACCCAGACCGCCGGCCGGCCGTCGTGGCGGAAGAGCGCGGCGACCGGGATCTCCAGGACCTCGCTCGCCTGGGTCTCCATCCGGCCGATCACGGTGGCGCCGAGGCGCATGGCGGGCGGCGGGTCGATCAAACCGATCTTCACCTCGAAGGTCCGGGTGATCGGGTCGGCCTCGGGCGACACCTCGCGGACCCGACCCTCGGTGCGGATCGCGCGATCGTCGGCGAGCTCGACCGTGATCACGGGCTCGGGCGGGGCCCTGCGGATGATCCCGGCCGGCACGTCGAACACCGCATCGCGGCCGCCCGCGCGGGCGAGGCGGACGACCGGCCGGCCGGCCGCCACGACCTCGCCCGGCTCGGCCAGGACCGCCACGACCACGCCCGGCGCATCGGCGTGGAGCTCGGTGAAGGCGAGCTGGTCACGGGCGAGCTCGAGCTGGGCCCGGGCGGCGTCGACCCGCGCCTGGGCGGTCTGGTAGGCCTGCCGCGCCCGCTCGTAGACCGCGCGTGCCGCCCAGCCGCGCTCCTCGAGATGGCGCTGGCGCGCGAACTCGGCGCGGGCCTCGTCGAGCTGCCCCTGGGCCGCGGCCAGGTTCGCTTCCGCGGTCCGGAGCGCATTGAGCTCGTTCTGCGGCTCGAGGCGGGCGACGAGCTGGCCGGGCTCGACCTGATGGCCCATCGCCACCGGTCGCTCCAGGAGCCTGCCGCCGATCCGGAAGCCGAGGGCCACCTCGTCGGCGGCGGCGATCCGGCCGGTGAGCACGACCGGCTCGGCGACTTCGCGCGGCTCGACCACGATCGCGCGGACCGGCCGCACCTGCGGCACGGGTCCTTGGGCCTCGGGCTCGCAAGCGGCGAGCGCGCCGGCGAAGAGGAGGCACCCGACCAGGCGCGGTCGGAGGGCGAATTCGAACGGCACGGGCGCTCCTCCGACCCGCCGGCACGGCGAACAGGGGTCCGGTCATCCGTTTAACCGAGCGCGGCGATCGCGCAACCGACCGGGGTGCGACCCGCGCGCGCAGGGCGGTCGCTCGCCCGGTCGTGCGGGGGCCCCCGGCGCGACCGGCCGGCCCCTCGTCACGAACCCACCACCGAGGGGCCGTACCCCTGCGCGGGGCAACCGGCAGTGACGGTGATGCGACGGCGCGAGACCTTTCTCTTGCCGCTGGCGGCGCTGGTTCCGTTCGGCGGCGGGGCGCTCCTGCCTTCGACCGCGGCCGCGGCCGAGATGATGCGGCTCGCGCCGAACCCCGCCGGAGCCCTAGATGCGCTCTGGGCCGTCACGGGCGATCCGATCGCCGGCACGCCCGTGGCGCCGTTCCTCCCGGCGGCGGCCTCCGGCACCCGGCGGCGGGTGCGGCTCCTCCACTTCAACGACCTGCACAACTGTCTGACGAGTATCTGACGAGCCCGCACGCGGTCCGCGGCGACACCCATGCCTTCGGCCAGACGGTCGAACTCGTGCGCGCCGCCCGGGCCGCGGCCGGTCCCGAGGAGATCGTGCTCTTCACCTCCTCGGGTGACGACCAGACCGGCGGGGTGATGGACGAGCTCTTGGGCTTCGGCCCGGCCGAGATGATCGTCCATCCGGCCTTCCAGGCCTTCGCGGTGGTCGGGGTGGGTGCGATGGCCCTCGGCAACCACGAGTTCGACCGCGGCACCGCGCTGCTCCGCGAGGCGCTGCGCCGGCACCCGGCGGTCCCGGCGCTCTCCGCCAACGTCCACCGTGCCGTCGACCTGCCGCCCGGAGCCTTCCACCACCCGGCCGTGATCGGGCTCGCCAAGGGTCTCAGGATCGGCCTGATCGGGCTCATTACCGCCGAGGACACCCGGGTCGGCACGCGCGAGAACCCCGGACTCGCGGTGGCCTCGCCGCTCGCGGTGGGGAGCCGGCTCCTGCCGGTCGTCGCCGAGGCTTCGGATCTGGTCGTGATCCTCTCCCACCTCGGCTACGGCGCGGGCTTCGACCGCTCGGGCAAGGCCGGCGCCGAGCGGGCGATCGGCGAGGGGGACACGGCGATCGCCGAGGCGGCGCCTCGGCTCACCGACAAGACCGTGGTGATCCTCGGCGGCCACACCCACACCGTGCTCAACGCCGAGGCGCTCGAGCCGCGCAACCTGCTCGACGGTCGGGTGGTGATCGCCCAGGCCGGCTCGCACGGTTCGCATCTGGGCGAGGTCGTGGTCGAGCTCGAGGTCGGCAAACCCGTGGCGCGGGAGATCGGCGCACGGCTCCGGGCACTCGAGCGCGCCGACCGGCGCATCCCGGCCGACGATCCCAAGGCGCGGACCGTCCAGCAGCCCGAGGACGTCGACCAGGCCTTCCAGGAGATCGTCATGGCCCCGATGCTGGCCCGGCTCGACAAGCGCCTGGGCGCGGTGATCGGCGAGGTGGAGGCCGGCCCGGAGGTCACGACCGAGCGGACGATCCAGGACCGCTATCTGCGCGAGACGGCGATCGCCAACCTCATGAACGACCTCGTGGTCGCCCGCTCGGCCGAGGCATTCCCGGACGGTGCCGTCGACATCGCGGTCTTCAACGCCACCGGGCTCGTGGCCGGCATCCCGCCCAAAGGCCCGATCACCTTCTCCGACTGGTTCGCGGTGATGCCGTTCACCGACAGCGTCCAGATCTTCGAGCTGACCGGTGCCGACCTCGAGGCCATCCTCGCGAGCAACGCCCGGCGGATCGTCCGGCCCGAGGAGCTCGAGGGCCCCAACCCGGTCGACCTCAAGGGCTACGTCTCGCGCGGCTTCCTCCACTTCTCGCGTGGCCTGCGCTACCGGATCGCGCTCGGCAGCGGGGCCGCGCAGGCGCGCGCGGTCGACGTCGAGATCCAGGGACGGCCGCTCGCCGAGATCCGCGACCGGCGCTTCCGCGTGCTGTTCGGCAGCTACATCGGCAACGGGGGCTTCGCCGAGGCTTGGAACGGCCGGGAGATCGCGGGCCTCGGCGGGATCCGCGGCTACGATCTCACCCGTCACCCCAAGCGCGACACCGGCTTCGTCTATCGCAACGAGGTGGTGGCCCAAATCCGCAAGATCGGGGTGATCCGGCCCGAGCACGGGGCCCGGCTCGACGGCAGGCTCGTCGTTTCGGCCTGAGCGGGTTCAAGGATCGGCGATCGGCCCGCGCCGGCCGGCGACGAGCCGTGCGCCCCGCGAGCTTGTCGCCTCCGCCGCCGAGGGATATTCGGCGCAAAGCGTCGGGGTAGCGACCGGGGGCAGGGAGGCGAAGATGGCGCAAGTGCGGAAGGTGATCGTCACCTGCGCGGTGACGGGAGCGATCCACACCCCCTCGATGTCACCCCATCTGCCGGTCACGCCCGAGGAGATCGCCGATGCCGCGGTGGGGGCGGCCGAAGCCGGCGCGGCGATCGTCCATCTCCACGCCCGCGACCCCGAGACCGGCAAACCGGACCAGAGCCCCGAAGCGTTCGCCCGCTTCCTGCCGCTCATCAAGCAACGCTCGGACGTGGTCGTGAACCTCACCACCGGCGGCGGGCTCGGCATGACCGTCGAGCAGCGGGTGGCACCGGCCGCCCGCTTCAAGCCCGAGGTCGCGAGCCTGAACATGGGCTCGATGAACTTCGGTATCTTCCCGATGCTCGACCGCTTCAAAGAGTTCAAGTACGATTGGGAGCGGCCCTATCTCGAAAACAGCCGCGACCACGTCTTCAAGAACACTTTCAAGGATATCGAGTACATCCTGAAGACCTGTGCCGGGAACGGCACCCGCTTCGAGTTCGAGTGCTACGACACGGCGCACCTCTACAACCTCGCCCACTTTCTCGACAGGAAGCTCGTCGAGCCGCCCCTGTTCGTGCAGACGGTGTTCGGCATTCTGGGCGGGATCGGCACCCACCCGGAAGACGTGCTGCACATGAAGCGCACCGCCGACCGGCTGTTCGGCGACGCCTATCGCTGGTCGGTGCTGGGGGCCGGCCGCGCCCAGATGCCGATCGCTGCCATGGCCGCGGCGATGGGCGGCAACGTCCGGGTCGGGCTCGAGGACTCCTTGTGGATCGGGCCCGGCCGGCTCGCCCGAAGCAACGCCGAACAGGTCCGCAAGGTCCGGCAGATCATCGAGGGCCTCGGCCTCGAGGTCGCGAGCCCGGCCGAGGCACGGGCGATCCTCGCCTTGAAGGGCGGCGACGCGGTCGCGTTCTGAACCGTCGCGGCGGCGCCGGATCGATCACGCGAGAGGCGGGCCGGGCTCCGACCCGGTGCCCGTGAGCAGGACCGCGAGGTCGTCGAAGCGCGGGGCCATTCGCGGCGAAGCGAGGTCGACCACGCTCAGGACCCCGTCCGAGAACTCCAGGAACTCGACCGACTCGAGCCGATCCCGACCTTCGGGCGCCCCCGGCCGCAGGTCGCGGACCAAGATCGTTTCCCCCTTGGCTCGGATCGCGAAGGCCCGGATCTCTCCGTCGAACAGCACCCGATCGAGGCCGGGGCCACCCACCAGCCGGTCGTTGCCGGGGCCGGGCAGCAACAGATCGTCACCGTCGCCGCCGTCGAGACGGTCGTCGCCACCGCGCCCCTCGAGCCGGTTGTCGGCCGCGTTGCCGACCATCCGATCGGCCCGTTCGGTGCCGATCGCGTTCTCGATCACGGTGCCCGGAGCGATCGCGAGGGTGAGCTTTTGCGGCGGCCCGCCCGTGTCGGCCGGCGGGCCCACGGCGCTCGTCGAGCCGGGGCGCAGGTCGAGCCGCACACCGTCGAGGAGCTCGGAGAGGTCGAGCGTATCCTCGCCGCCCGTGTCGTAGATCGTCCGCCAGATCGTTCGGCCGGCCTCGAAACGATAGACGGTGTCGTCGGCGGCGGTGGAGGGCGCGGCACCGTAGAGATATTGGATCGCGGCGATGTCGCCGAGCATCGGGGTCGCGGGAAAGTCCTCGCCCGAGAACGGACGGTCGGGGCGGGCCCCGGGGAACGGCCGGTAGCTCATCACGGTGAATCCCAAATGATCGTCGGCCCGAGCGAGCGTCCAGGTCGAGATTTCGCGCTCGTGCGGGTGCTTGAGGCCGAGGGCGTGGCCGATCTCGTGGACCAACACGAAGAACTCGTAGCTGCCCGGGCGGTAGCCGCCGACGGTCGGTAAGCTCGACGACAGCCAGACGTCACCGGCGGCGGCACTTTCCCCCGGGTAATAGGCCTGGGCGGTCCGCGTCGCGTCGGTCGCTGCGAACCGCAATGCCGCGGGTCCGTCCCGCTCGTCGCTCTCGACGAAGCGGATGTCGGCGACCGCGGCCCAGAGGCCGAGCGCCTCGCGGACCGCTGCGCGCTGCACGGGCGAGAGCGGCGCGAAGCCGTCCGCGGGCTCGCCGGCGGCGCTGTAGGGCCAAGGATAGGCTTCGGCGCTATCCGGGAAGGCGAAGGTCAAGGTGACGGGCTCGCCCGGGCGGTCGGCCCAGCTCGGCCCGGCGAGGAGACCGTCGATGCGCCGCTCGCCCGAGAGCGGGATCGAGGCGGCCGGTGCTCGACGCGACTCCTCGTCGAGTGGATCGACCCGGAACAGGGTTCGGGCGCGGCTCGTCGGCATCGTCGCGTTCATGCGTTGGCCGCGCGCGGGCCGCAAGCCCGACGAGGCGCGTCAACGAACCGACAAGGAACCTGCGGCATTCTGTCGGGGTGCGCGTCGGAACGCTTCTCCTGTCGCGTCGGCTGGCCGGATCGGCTAGCGGTCGTTCGAGAGGCGGCGGGTCCGGCCGGCGGCGAGATCGGCGACCTGCGGTCGGTAGCGGTCGGGCGGTGGGAAGGGACGTGACGGTCGAGCGCGCGGGTCGACCCGACTTCGAAGCAGCTGGGCCGGTGGGACCGGCCCGTCGGCCGTGGCGCAACCTCCTCTCCTTCCTGATCGGCGTCGGCATGCTGATCCTGGCGATCTGGGTGCTGCGGCGTTGGGCTTCGCACGTCAGCCTCGCCGATCTGCGGAGCGAGCTCGAGGCGATCGAGCCCGGGCGGATCGTGCTCGCGATCTTGTTCAGCCTCGCGAGCTTCGTCGCCCTGTTCGGCTACGAATACTACGCCTGCCGGTTCATCGGTCGACCGATCTCCTGGTTCCGGGCAGGCATCATCTCGTTCATCACCCAATCGATCACGCACGCCGTGGGCTTCGCCGTCTTGGTGGGCGCCACGGTCCGCTACAAGCTCTACAGCGCCTACGGCTTCGGGCTTTTCGAGGTCGCCAAGATCCAAGTCTTCTTCGTCGCCACCTTCGGCCTCGGCTGCCTGACGCTCGCCGGCGGCACCCTGTTGATCGAGCCCTACGTGCTCGCCCGCGCGGTCGGTGTTTCGGAAGTGTGGTGGCGCCTCCTGGGTGCCGGGCTGTTGGGAGTGGTGCTCGCCGTGCTGGTCTGGGGTGCGTGGTTCCATCGACCGCTGCGCGTCGGCCGACAGGTGTGGGTGCTGCCGTCGGCGCGCGTCACCTCGATCCAGATCGCCCTCGGCGTCACCGACCTCGCCTTCGTGGCCGCTGCGCTGCACGTGCTCTTGCCGGGCGAGCTCGGTCTCGACTATTTCGAGACCTTGGGCGTCTTCGTGGCGGCGATCACCCTCGGGCTGATCAGCCACGTCCCCGGCAGCCTCGGTGTCTTCGAGGGCGCGGCCCTGGTCTTGATCGATCCGGCGCCCGAGGCGACCGCAGCGGTGATCGGAGCGCTCATCATGTTCCGCGCCTGCTACTACATGCTGCCGCTCGCGATGGGAGCCGTCCTCTTCGCGACGATCGAGGCGCACCGCTGGCTCTCGGCCGGCCGGCCGGTGGGCGAGGGCCGGAGCTGAGCGCGCTCCGGCGCTCGTCCGGTACGCGCCCGACGGCACCGCGGTGATCCCGATCGGCGACGAGAACCCGGCGCATCGGCCGCCGGTCGTGACGGTGGCGCTGATCGCGGTCTGCGTGCTCGTGTTCGTGGCCCAGCTCACCGTCCTGGGCGGCCTCGAGCGGAGCGTTTGGCGCTTCGGGCTCGTCCCGGCCGTGCTCTCCGGTGAGGCACGTCTCGCGCCCGCGCTCGCCGCCGCGCCCGCGCCGCTCACGCTGCTGACCTCGATGTTCCTGCACGGCGGCATCCTGCACCTCGCGGGAAACCTCCTCTACCTCTGGGTGTTCGGCAACAATGTCGAGGACCGGCTCGGCCACCTGCCCTACCTGCTCTTCTACGTCGTCGCCGGGCTCGCCGCCGCGGCTGTCCAGATCGCCCTCGAGCCGGGCGCCCGGCTGCCGATGGTCGGCGCGAGCGGGGCGATCTCGGGCGTCCTCGGCGCCTACCTCGTTCTCTGGCCAGGCGCCCGGGTGCTGATCTTCCTCCCTATGCTGCCTTTTTTCTTGCCGCGGGTCCGCGCCGGCTGGCTCTTGGGCTTCTGGTTCGCGATGCAGCTCGCCGGTGCCGTGGCGGCGCCGAGCGAGGTCGGCGGGGTGGCCTTCGGCGCGCATGTCGGCGGGTTCCTCGCCGGCCTCGTGGTCGGGCTCGTCCTACGGCGGCGCCGGGGGCGGGGGCCTTGGGGGCCGCGCCGCTGAGATGCGGCGCGAAATCAGTTAAAATCCTCGCGAGTTTCTCTTCGATTTGCCAAGTAATACCCGACGAATCGAAATCGAAAGTTCTTGCGCCCCTGTCAGCGCGAAATTAACCATGGTGCCGGGAAAGCAGATCGCCGAAGCAGTGCCGGGGCCGGCCGAGAGCGCGGACGGCCCGGCCGAGGGAGAACGACGATGGCCGTGTCCACCCGCTCGCTGCACGCCCTTCTCGGTCGCACCGACAACGACAACGCGCCGCTCCGTCCGGCCGGCGCCGCGCGGCCGAACGTCCTGCCGTTCGTCCCGCGCAACCGGACGCTCGACCTCGACTACCCGAACCTCACCACCCGCTTCGAGCCCGAGACCGGAATCCTCTGGGCGCGCATGAAACATCGCGAGCGGGCCTGCTACACGCCCGAAATCATGCGCGACATGCGCGACTTCCAGCTCCATCTCCGTGATCTTTGGGCCGGTGCCTCGCTCGACGAGTGCCCGATCCGCTGGCTGGTTTGGGCTTCCGACGCACCCAAGGCCTGGAGCCTCGGCGGCGATCTCCAGACCTTCACCCGGATGATCCGCGCGGGGGACGAGGCCGGGCTGCGCGCCTACGCCCATCTCGCGATCGACATCCTGTACGACAACTATGTCTGCATGGACTTGCCGATCCTGACCGTGGCGCTGGTCACGGGCGACGCGATCGGCGGCGGCTTCGAGGCGATGTTGACCGACGACGTCGTGATCGCCGAGCGGGGGGCCAAGTTCGGCCTGCCCGAGATTCTCTTCAACCTGTTCCCCGGCATGGGCGCCTACAGTTTTCTCGAGCGCAAGATCGGCCCGGGTCTCGCCAAGCAGCTGATCGAGGACGGCATCACCCGCAGCGCCGACGAGGTGCACGAGCTCGGTCTCGTCGACCGGGTGTGCGAACCCGGCCGGGCGGAGGCCTGTCTGCGCGAGCTCGTCGCCGAGAGCGCCCCGCGCTTCCGGACCGTCAAGACCCTGCGGCAGGTGCGCCATCGGGTCCATCCGGTGACCCGCCGCGAGCTGCTCGACGTGGTCGACCTCTGGGTCGATCTGGCGATGGGCCTGTCCGACAACGATCTGCGCCGGATGGACTGCCTCGCCCGGGTGCAGGAGCGCAAGCGGGCGGGCGCTTGAGGCGTCGCGCTCAGCCCGGCCCGGCGCCGGCCGGGTCGGGCGGCCTACCCGCCTCGGGTACGCTCGCGAGGAAGCCCCGCAGCGCCGTCTCGAGCCGGTCGAACTCCTCGCGCAAGCGGGCGAGCTCGGCGCGACCGCGCATGAGGAGTGCCGCATCGTCGATCCCACGCCAGGACAGGCACAGATCGAAGATCGCCCGGCCACCCACGTGCGCGGCGCTCGAGCGCAGCGCGTGCGCCTGGTCGCGGAAGGCGCGTGCGTCTCCCGCCTCGAGCGCCGCCTGGAGCCGCGCGATCGTTTCCCGCCCGTCGGCAAGGAAATCCTCGATCAGTTCGCCCAGGAAGCCCCCGCCCCCGTCGAGTCGGCGCAGCGCCTCGAGGCGGCGTGGGTCGAGCACGGCACCATCCCCGGCGGTCGGCTCGCTCGCGCTGCCGGCCGCGGCCTCGGCCGGCGGCGCGGTACCCGCGGGTGTGACCAGCCGATCGATCGTCGCGAGGAGCTCGGCCGCGTCGACCGGCTTGGTCAGGTAGCCCGAGAAGCCGAGCCGGCGGCAAGCCTCGCGCGATTCCGGGGTGGCATCCGCGCTCAAGGCGAGGATCGGCGGGAGCTCGCTCGGATCTTCGGTGAAGCGCAGGAGCTTGACCGCGTCCATCCCGCCGAGCCCGGGCATGCCGAGGTCCATGAGGACGAGATCGAACCGTTCGCGGTCGATCCGCTCGACCGCGGCTTGGCCGTCCTCGACCAGGACGACCCTGTGCCCGGCCCGCTCGAGGATCGCTTTGATGACCTTCTGGTTCGTGCGGTTGTCCTCGGCGACCAGGACCCGGGCGCGGCGCGCGGCGGGCCGCGGGACGGGGGGCGGGGTGGCGAGCCCGCCGTCCGGTGGGGCGAGTGCCGCGCGCAGGCACGTCGCGAGGGCCGCGGGCTCGGGCTCGGCCGGCAGGTCGGCCAAAGTGAGGGTGGGGCTCTCGGCCGCACCTCCCACGGTGACGATGTCGACCCGCTCGGCGAGGTCGACGAGCGTCGCCGCGACCTCGCTGGAGGGTAGGCGCCTCGGATCGAGCAGGACGACGTGCCGGCCGGTGCCGGCCCGGACCGCTTCGGCGACGGCGGCGAGATCGAAAGCCTCGATCAGGCCGAGACCGAGGCTGCGGATCCGCTCGGCCAGGTCGGGACGGGCGGCGACCAGCACCACGGTGCCCTGCGGCAGGGGCTCGTCCGG
>Ga0308411_10003612_pt1 | contig 10280 bp, 13 predicted proteins | sample HotsprottomLayer_2_FD_203530 | JGI IMG/M metagenome (GOLD analysis project Ga0308411, IMG submission 203530) | Hot spring phototrophic mat microbial communities from Octopus Spring, Yellowstone National Park, Wyoming, United States -... | ecosystem: Environmental > Aquatic > Thermal springs >... | reverse complement strand
AGACCTCGACATCATCAAGCTGCGGCCGACATCGTCTTCGATTCACGACCAATAACGCCGAGTAAATCTCTTCGAAGTCGAAACCGATCGAACGCAACTTCGCACCGATCCGAAAAAGAACGTCGTTACGTGTGCCCTCCTCAATAACTCGCGTCTCATCTAACTGTGTGGGTTTATTTACTTTCGATGCGTATTCTCGTTCTCGTTCATCGAGTAGATCGCATAGCCACTTCGGTGGCGTCGAGAGAAACTCCTTAGCGGTATCGAGTTCTTTCAACCACAGGTATGCGCCAGCAAGTAGCTTACTCGGCGGTACCACGACGTAGCCGCCATCAGTACGCACATCGACGTTGGCCGCGAGTTTGCGCACCGAACATCGCCACGAAACGCCGTCCGGCCTGCGAAAGAAAAAGTGACGACCGCCCGACGGCGTCACCGAAATCGCACGCGCACTCTCAACGAGCTCACACGCTCGCTCTTCGTCTTCGGGCCAACGTACGCTGTCCTTCGAATCGATATCGATAATGACGAGACCTGCAGCAGAGATGCCGATATTCGCGTTCGGCCAACGCGTCCACCACGACTCGATCGTCTTCGTATCGAGCGTTGCATCGCGAACGCCGTGCTCCGTAAGCGGATTCTTCGCACCCGCCACGACAGGCAGCACTTCGTAACCAAGCTCCGCGTAGCGAATCGCGGCGTGTAGGTTACCGTACTTCGCTGACGACGACATAACACTCTCCACGCGGTACCACCACACCACGAACGACTTCGATCCGCGATACGAGAAAATCGTCCGCGATCAGACCCGTAAACTCGAGCACGTCGAGGATCGCCTTGAGAACGTTATCGATGTCGCGCCGTCGATTATCCGGCGGTCGCACTTCGACAAAAACTTCGACCTCGCGATCGAATCGCACGTCTTTCGGAATCGAAAGCACGACGAGCTCTCGATAGTTCTTCGCGGCACGCGAGAGATAGTGACGACCCCGCGCGTGCCGCCAGTAAGAGTTTACCGACGGCGGATACGGAAGTACGAGTTCGACTCTACGCTTCGGTGGCATCGCGATGTCACCGCTGTGCGTTGCCGCGCCGCGGTGGTTTCGGTGTCGATTCCTTAGTCTCGCCTAACTTCGGTTCCGGAAGTCGATACGGATAGTAGTTCACGACTCGCGGATACTGCGTACCGTCCTGAGACGATCGATAGCGAAGATCGATTACGAGGATCGAACGAAGGAGCTCGTCCGTATCCGAAATCTTCGTCTTGCCGCACGCCGTGCAGATCGCAGCCAACTCGGCCTTCGCGTACTCGCGCGCCACCGGATTATCGTGAAGGACGTTGACGCGCACGAGAATCGTTCGACCGAGATACTCCGCGGGTTCTTGCACGGTAAACTCGACCGCGAGATACTGGCCTGTACCCGACATCGAAGAACGAATCTCGGTCTTCGTGATCGCGACTACGTAGCGACCTTCGGGCAGCATGCCGAATCGCGTCGGCACACTCGACGCATCAAACTCTTCGGGTAAAAGTGCCATCGTTTCTCTCCTTTCTCTTAGTAACCGATCGCCTTCGCAAACGCATCCCACGAGAGCGGAAGTTCACCTGTAAGTCCGTATCGATTCTTCGCTACGCACGTCGGCCCGCCGGAGACGCGGATAACGCGCTCGCAGTCCGTTCGCGATGCAACCGCGACACCACGGGTCTTTCCGAAATTACCCGTCTCCGTCCTGACAGCGTATCGCCAGTGCGCGAAAAGCACCGCGTCCATCCACTCGGTTACGAGCGCAGCCGACGTTTTATGCAGCCGCGGCGAATAACGATCGTACGCCGGCGACTCCGGGTCCTCGAATCGTTCGACCTTCGCATGCGCGATGCCGATCACGATCATCCGACGCTGGGCGCGAATCTCGTCAAGAATACCGATCACCTCGCGCCAGACTTTGAGCGCCGCCACGTAACCGCGACCGTAGCCGCCGTCTACACGTTCGATCGTTGAGACGTTGTGCTCTGCACACACGTAGTCGTGTATTAATCTTTCAAGCCAATCGAGCGAGTCTAACACGATCGTCTCGAAGTCATGCGCTTCATCGCGCACGTAACAGAGCGCGCGACGCACATCGTCATACGACCTCGCCAGCGGAAAGTGCGCAACATCGAGATCGCCGAGGCCATCCTCCGTCAATACGAAGATCGGATTCGGTGCCGACGCGCCGAACGTCGTCTTGCCGATTCCCTCGACGCCGTAGAGCATAACTCGCGGCGGTAACTTCTCGACTTCGCGAATCGGTTTCATCGAAACGCCTCCACACTTCGCACAACTCCTCGAACCCGCAACCGTAGTTTACCTCGTACCCGATTTTTTTGTAGTCGCGTCCCCCATAAGGGGGACATCTCATCGAATAGAAATCAGCAAAATTGCCTTGTTTTCTAGGCGAATTTGCACGTGCGCGATCTCATGCAAAAAATCGCAAAGCTCGGGGTTGATCCCGTGGTGTCGCCCAAACGGCATCTCGGACGGGAACTGCGTGATGTCGTTCGTGATCACGACGTGTCGCCACTTCGATCGCGTCACGACTTCACGCAGCCAACTGCGGACGTGCGCAAACGGCCAGTATGCGAGAACGTCTTTCACGAGGAGCGCGTCACCTTCGGGAATCGAGTCGATCTCGAACGCGTTCGCGTACTCGAAGCGAAAATTCGATAAGTCGCTCTCCGGTAGTACCTCGCGCACGCAGTCGAGACCAACGACTTCGACTCCAGTTCGACGCGCGATCTCCTTCGTGATGCGACCGTTGCCGCATCCAAGATCGACGATCTTAGTCCAATCGTGCGTCTTAGCTAAAGTCTCAATGCATGCAAGATATGTACGATCGTCCACTCCTGGCGAATCGAAAACACGCGTCGCGCCACGTCGATAGAGACTCGTAAACGCAGACTCGCACTCTTCGACTTCGTATTCAGCGAGCTTCGTGAACTCGCGCCACACGAACGTCTCGAACGGTAGATGTGGCGCGAAATCGACTGCACAGTCGCGAGCGTTCCAGTCACATGCGCGGAAGAGCTTCGAGACCGGTCGATGCACTACGAATCTTCGATTATCGAGTGCGCACACGAACGCGGGATGCTGCCACGTCGCTGGCCCGACGATCGTGTACGGCAAGTCCGTAATCGCAAGCGCAAGTCGCCACGCATCCTGATCGCCGTAGAGATGCTGGAAGTAAAAATCGCTGTGCTGGCAAATCCAATCCGCGATGACAACCAGTGGCCACGCGTTCTCGCGATCGACGAAAAACTGGCCGCCCTGCACCCCGACTACATCACGTCGTTCATGCGAGGGCCAGACGTAGTGCCAGCGGATATTCTGCCGATTTTCGCTCCAGAACGCGAAGTCCGAAAAGCGATCGAAGTACGGCGTCGGATCGACTACGCAGTACGCGTCCGCATCGAGAAAAAGTACACGACGTAACTTCGTGTTCCGGATCGCGTGCAGTTTCGCTTCCCACCCGCGAAGAATGCGTGGCCGCGTCGTCTTCGCGACTTCGCGCGCATCGACGATGCGAACGTCGTAACCGTCTAGATCGGACTCGCGAATCGGTTCCTCGTCAGCGTAGTGGCCGCGCCAGACTTCGATCGGTCCGCGATAGCCGAGATGACGAAGTAATCGCACACCGACTACGATGCCAGGCCAGTATCGACCACCACCGACGTAAACGACTCCGAAGTCGGAGTCGTGGCCAGCGTACGGTTCGTTGTGCGCAAGATCAATCACGCGATCGAGCGCCTCGTAGTGAGCGCGGATCGTGTTCGGACAGTGCGCCCACTTTCGATCGCCGGTGTGGTCGCTGACGTGCGCGAGCGGATCAATCATGACGACCTCGACTTAGGCTGGCCTAAGTACGAACGAACCGGATGCGCAACGACCGGGGAGAATCGTGAAATAAATCGTCGGGTTACCGGGGCAACCGGTAACAGAATAATCAAAATCCGAAGAATCGATAAAACAAAGGCTCGATCCACAAGAAAAGTAGATAGAGAAATAATAGTTTCCGTCGACGCAACTTAACGTGCCGAAATAGTCGAGATACTCCGGCGGCGGTCCGATATTGCACGGCGGATTTAGGATCGCTCCTCCTAAATTTAGATCCCCGGCGGACCAAAATAGCGAGTCGATTACGCCTACGTACTGCTGACCGAACGCAACGAAATTGTACTCGAGCACGTACTCGCTGCCGTCTTGCGGACAGCATCCGCCACCGCCGCCGCCACCACCACCACCCGGACTCGAAATCGATCCGCCGTACGGCGCGCTCGTGCAATCCGGAACGCGCACGCGATTGCCGCTCGTGTCCTCGTAGAAGATATCGACGATCGCGCCCGAGTAGTCGCGCACAACGCAGAGTTTCGTTAGACAGTTGATGCACTGCTGCTCTTCGTCTTCGTCTCGCTCTTCTTCGTCCTCGATCTCGAAGCCGTAAGGACCGTAGTACGCGTAACCGTACTCGTCCGTCTTCAACTTCTTGCAACGCCGCTGGTGCCGCGAATCACCGAGTCGAATGAGCGCGTAGTTGCCGGCGCGATAAAGAATGCGAGCGGGTCCGTAGTCGTCCGCTTCGAGGAAATACGGATCGCCGGGAATCGCGTGCGCGTACTTTCCCTGCCCGAGAACGTAACCGAAGACGACGCCGCTCACCGCTGCACGCGCAAGCGTGACGCCGTCCGACGGTTCGATCAGCACGACGAACGGATCGCACGAGTCCTCGGGCACTTCGACTCGATACGCTTGCGGTGCGAGGAGCGCACTCGGTGACGTGAGGTTGCCAACGATACGCCATACCGTGTACTCGCGCGCCGGCACCGGTGTCTTCACGTAAACGATATTATGCGGCTGCAACGCGCGAAAAATCTCTTTCTCGATATCGCTCGGCGATGTCTGCGGTCGCAGAACACGACGCGCGGACTCGATGAGAAGATTAATCCGATCGGCCCGCGCAAGCTCACCGATCGGATCACCGGGGGAAACGAACGATAACGGATCGCTCACGATCGCACCTCACGTTCCGATACCGAGTAGACTAAAGTCGCCTTCTTCGTAGACGACTGAGACGTATGCCGCAACCGGTTCCTGAACGACCATGCCCCAACGCGTAACCGGTCGATACTTCACCCAGAGATAATCGTGGCCACGCTTGATCGGTACCGTTATCTCCTTCGTGATGCGAACGTTTCGCTGATTGCGCTCGACTCGGAACTTATGCGTAACTTTCCACGCGCTCGCGTTCTCTTTATCCGCGACGCAGCCGAGATAGAGAACCTCGCCTGGCTCGAAGTGGTAGAACTTCTTCTTGTTGACTTTGCCTATTAGACGCATCACGGTTTGAATGTAAGCGACATTCACGACTGGGATCGTGATGCGCCGCTCGAACGAGAGCGACGGCGCAGCGATATCGCAGCCCTCGATCGAATCTTCGGAAACGTTGATCGCGTTCTCGAAATCCGGCGCATCAGCTGGCATCGTCCACACGCCACCGCTTGCACCGACAGGCGCAGGACTGCGATCAAGCACCCAGCGCGTACCGTACTGAGTTACGATCCGATACGGACCGTACGTCCACGCCGACGGCCCACCGGTCACGAAAATCGTTCGACCTACGTGCGCGGGGTTCGGTACGATGCCGTCGGGTATAACTTCGAAGGTTGCAACGCACTGCAGATTCGTTCCGCTCGCGGTCGCGTTGCCAGCACCAACACGACCCTGCGCGATCGCACTCGTGACGTGAATCTGCTGCGCCTCTGCAGAAATCGAGTAACCGAACGAGAGATCGATCGTATCCGATGCCGGCGCCGACTTCGTCGCCGACGGCGGACTCGCGTCAACCGCCTCGTCACTCGGCTCCGCGGAGTACGTGATCGCGACATCGTAGGTTCGACCGTCTTCGTTCGCGCGAATATCTACGTCCGATCGCGTAAGGCCAAGAAAGATCGGAGGCGTGTACGTATAGATCGCGTTCGCGACCGAGATCACATTAGGATAATCGATCGCGTGCACGTTGATCCGATAGCTCGTGCGGTTATACGAAAGCGAAAGCTCGTCGGGGTTGATCTTGAAGAGTAAGTGCGGCATGTTATTTCACCTTCATGTTTGCATCAACGCCTTGCTGCACTCTTCGCACTTCTTTCAGGATATCCGTGAGCAAATCTTCTTGGCGCTTCTGCGTGCGCGTACCGAACGCGAACTGCTGTCGCGCCGCGAACGCCGTAAACGTACCACGCGCTTCGCCAATCGCGAGCATATCTCGAAGGTCTTCCTTCGGTACGAAAACCGCTTCCATCGCCGCGACGCGACCTTTCGGTGGACCTTGCTGCTCTTGCTGCTGTTGTTGGCGTCGTAGCGCTTGCAGGATCATCTGCTCGAGTTCCCAGCGCAACTGGTCGACGCGCGCGCGATCGACGTTTTCGATCTTATCTCTGAGGAATTTATCGATCTCTTCCGCGTTCAGTAAAAGCGCACCTTGAGCGACTGCGCCGACACCGACACCCACGAGACCACCGGCGGGCCCCCCGATAAGAAGACCCGCGCCACCACCGACGAGCGGCAGCACCCACGGATTATTCGCGAAAAACTCGAAGATGTCACGCACGAACGACCACCAGAGGCGCTTCAACGATCGGATCAACGTGGCCCACGTTAGTTCTAACGCCTTTACGAGTATATTGAACGCGGTCTCGATATCGCCGGACTTGATCGACGCCACGATCGCCTTTATCGAGTTCGACCAGTCGGTCGCGAGTCCTTGCAAGTCGGTCTTGAGCTCGCGGAACTTCTCGATCGTGTTGTTTCCGCTTGCGACCGCGGCCACGCCAAGCGCGACAACGCCGGCAACAACAAGACCAATCGGACTCATAATCGCAAGAAGCACGAGTTTCAGTGCAGCGAGGAGCGCACTAAAAACGCCAATCGCGATCGAAACGAGCTTCACGATGCCTGCGAAAGCGAGTAGCGCACTGCCGGCGGTTACGAGACCTGCAGCGAACGCTGCTATCGCAATGACAGCGCCCTGGTTTGCGCGCACCCACTCAACGAGATTCGCAGTCGCATTCTTCAGCCACGCCGCGATCGACTCGAGCACCGGCGCAATCGCAGCAGCGACCTCGTACCAGACCGCAGAGATCGAAGCCGTAATCTCGCGCCACGACTGCATGACCTGCGTGGCGTGCTGCACTCGTTCACTCGTAGTCGCGGTCAGATTCGCAAGTCGCTCCTTCGCGTTGTCCGAAAGCATCCCCATCGAAACAAGCGACATGCCGACTTTATCGCCGAAGAGCTCGACCGCGATGCGCGCACGCTGCGTTTCGTCGGAAATGCGCTGTAACGCCTCGAGTACAATTTCGAGTCGCTGCTGGAGCGGTAGATGTGCGAACGAGATAACACCGAGATTTTGCAACACGTCTCCGAACTCGGCTACCGCCTTCGCATCGAGCTTCGCGGTCATGCTCTCGAGCGATGCGCCGAGTTCATCGACGCTCACGTTCCAAACGCGAAAGAGCGACGTGAGCTTCGAGAACTGCTCGACCGACGTACGCAGTCGCAGCGCCCAACCGCTTATCGCTTCCTGCTCTTGAAAGACCGATAGCGCAGGCCGAAACGCTGCGAGTATCGACGCGCCGATACCCTGCAACGCAACGCCCCACGTTGCGAGCTTACGCGAAACCGCGTTGAGGTCCGCGGTCAGTCGATCGGTCAGTGTCAGCTCGACGCTTGCACGACCCGCTCGGATTTCTGCTGCGCTAGCCACGACTTTAGATCGTCCTTCGTTAGTAACGGCAACTCATTGTCACCGCGAACACCGAATCGCTCGAGATACTCGACGACATCCGGAAAAATATCTTCGACTCGAATCGTCGGCGACTCGCTACCGCGAAACGCGTTCGCGATTGCCGCTGCGATGATACCGTAGTGGCAGTGATCGTGGAATAATCGACTTTCGTACATCGCGCGCAATTCGCCGAGCGTAAAGTCCCACGGCTCTACACCGAGGTAACCGGCGAAGTGCCAGACGTAGGACTCGATGTCGGCACACTCGCTTGCTCGACTTTCGACAGCAGTAGTTTCAACGCGGCGCCGAGAATTTCGCGCATGATCGGATGGCCCTCGAAAAAATCGAGGATCCTCGAGATGAACGCGACTTCGGCTTCCCAGATCGATCGACCGTAGAGCGACTCGAAAACTTCGTTCGCGGTGACGCCGTGCCGTGCAAGCGATTCGCGACACAAGACCGTCAGCAACGCCTCTGCAGTCTTACGATCGCGGAACACGGCGCCGTCAGCGAGTATGCGAACGAACTCCTCGTAGTCGAATCGCTGCGACTGCACGCTGTCAGTCGTAGTGTCTGGACGCACTACGCGAGCAAGAGCCTCCGAAGCCCACTTCGCAAGATCGAATCCGTGATCGCGAAGATCGTGGTACCGTGCGAAGCTGATCCTCGCGACTTCGTACTCGCGGCCATGTTCGTCCGTAAATCGATGACGCATCGTTACTAGTCCTCTCGCGATCAGGGCGTTACCTCGAAGTACTCGGGATAGCGATAAACGGTACCGTCGAGTAACGGCGACACCACGAACGTAACCGAGATTACGATCGCTTGGCCCATCTGCTCAGCGCGGTTGAATCGCGTCACCTCGACGAGCGTCTTCAGACCCCACGAACCGACTTCGGTGCGCAGACCGTTCAAGCAAAGAACATGCAACTGGCCGCGAGCGAAAAACGCCTGACGAATTTGCGCGACGCTCGGATCACCCGCGACATCGAGCATATCGAACTCGATCGTCGCCTCTTTTAGCGTCGCGACCTGCGTACGCCAACCGGCATGCGCACGCGTCGTCACATCCGCGGTCGCGTGCGAGAGGTTTAGTGTCAGGTTATTGACATTCGGCACCTCGACCCACGTCGGCGTGGTCCAGTTATTCGCGCTATCGACGTAGAGCTTCGCGAGGTGCCCTAGTCTTGTTCGACTCATGCGTTTGCCTCCTTATAGAACTGCGCCAGTTTCTTCAAACCTTCGCGAAACGCGGGCTTCATGTACTCGCGCTTCGGATACTTCGCGACACGTGCGCCGTATCGACGTACGCCACTGTGTTCGTGCAACGCTGGCACTGGCGAGTCAGAACGTAGTAGTGTCGGCCCGATGACCACGCTCTTCTTTCGCTCGTCGAGCGAGAAGAAGATCAACTTTCGTAGCTGGCCTTTACGCACCGACGGCGGTTGGCCCGGTGGCGACGCCGTCTTACGCCGACGCATACTTCGCTGTGCGACCAGTCGAACGAACGCTCCGAACCGCTTGAAGACGCGCAGCGTCTTGCGATCGAAGTAACGCGTAACCGCTGGCCGATCGAGAAAGAGCTGTTTCACTTTTACGATCGACTCCGACGCCATCACAACGGCTCCAACACAGCGTAGCGCGCAGTCACACTCGCGCGCACGAACGAACTCTCGTCGAATACTTCCTCGATCTCGTAAAGCGGATCGGAAAACGAGATCGACTCAAACGCATACGCGATACCACCTCGTTCGAGCACTTCCTGACTCGTGAGTCGCGACGCGATCGAGTACACGTCGTTCACGACGGTCTCGATCGACGACGCATCCACGTACGGTCGAGCACGAACAATCTCTACGTCGAGAAGGAATCGAAATCGCGATCGCGAAAGTCGCTCACGCTCGGAGCGAACGAATGTCACGACGCACACATCGGGCGTCTCGCGTGCGAGAACCCAGTAGTGCGCCCACGTCTTCGATGCTGCAACGGAAGCTGCTGGTGGTGGTCCGTTGAGCGCATCGACAACAGCGTCTAGTAGGTTCGCAATCATCGATCCATCAACACGAGTGCGCGAGTCGCTGATGAGGGAACGTCACCACCAACGACTACGCCGACACGCTTATTGCCGGTCGCTGTCGTTGTGAATCGACCGCTCGAAGTGCTCCAATAGACAACTGTGCCTTGCCCCCAATCGGCACCAGTTTCGCGCGGACCTTCGATAACGGCACCGACCGCGACACCGGTCACGACGTTAGCCTTAACCAGCTCGAGCGTAACTGCCGGCAAATCGCCTATAAAGAAGATAGCGCCGGCAGCGATATTGGAACTCGAGAATATCGGAACTACGAGATCATGATGTTTGACTACGACATTCATCGTTCACCTCCGTTAGGATGCCAACCTCGTCCACACACGGACGAGGAAACCATAGGGATCACTCGAAGTCGTTGCATGTGCGCCAC
>Ga0308411_10003609_pt1 | contig 10282 bp, 9 predicted proteins | sample HotsprottomLayer_2_FD_203530 | JGI IMG/M metagenome (GOLD analysis project Ga0308411, IMG submission 203530) | Hot spring phototrophic mat microbial communities from Octopus Spring, Yellowstone National Park, Wyoming, United States -... | ecosystem: Environmental > Aquatic > Thermal springs >... | reverse complement strand
AAGAAACGCAGTTTGTTCAGAGGCAAGGTCAAAGGATCGCCCCCGGAGACGATGACGTCCCGAATCTCGGGATGCTGGCGCACGTATTCGATCATGCGCTCGTCATTGCGATTAATAGCATCCCAACCACCACGGACCATGGTTGCACGTTTGCGAGTGCAAAAGCGGCAATACATGGTGCAGACGTGCGTGGTGACGAGTAACACGCGATCGGGATACCGATGCGTCAACCCCGGGACGGGCGAGTCCTTTTCTTCTTCGAGTGGATCCTCCAATTCGAAGCCGGATGGGTTTTCGGCCTCCCTTGGCGAGGTGACGGCTTGCAGCCGAATCGGATCGTCCGGATCCTCCGGATTGATGAGCGAGAAATAATACGGCGGAATGGCCAACTTGTACTCGCCTTCGAGTCGTCCCATGACTTCGAGTTCGTCGGCGGTGAAGGGGAGCAAGTCGCGCAACTGGCGAACCGAACGGATCGCATTTTGCGACTGCCAGTGCCAATCGTCCCACTTCGCATCAGGGACATCCTGCCAGATGGGATGGCGACGAGAACGACTAGGAGGTTCATCCTCGTCGACGCCGAGGAGCGGTCCGGTCGCTGGAGATGCTGGGATTAAGCCGGTCCGCTGTTCGGATTCGCTCATATATTCCAAGGCCTCCGATAGGACTGGATACACCCCGTGTTCGATGGCCAACGGAGTCTTGCCGTCTTCTTGCTCAGCATTCTCCCCATCAACCATCCAAACACCCGATGTAATCGAGTATCCTAACTTCGCTATTCCAAATTACAAGTTCGTAATGCCCAAAAAATGTCGAATTCCCCAAAAATTTTTGCTCGCCTCCGTTCCGCAACCACTCTCGTGGCTTCTCCCGCGACTTTTTCCTCCCGTCGTGGTACATTCATGGCGATGAACTCCAACGACTCAACGCACCGCTTACCTCGCGTCCTTGGTCCGTGGATGGCAACGGCCGTCGTGGTCGGAACCGTCATCGGTTCCGGAGTCTTCAAGAAGCCGCATGCCGTCGCGAAAGATGTCGATCATTTCGGTCTCATTCTCGTGGCTTGGGTTCTTGTTGGTTTGCTTGCCATGTTCGGCGCGTTGGCCTACGCCGAGGTCACAACTTTATTCCCGCGCGCCGGCGGCAACTATGTGTTCCTCCGGGAGGCTTACGGCCGCCTCGCTGGTTTTCTCTGGGGATGGGTCGATTTCGGTATCATCCGCAGTGGTTCGATTGCGGCTCTGGCTTCGGTCTTTAGCGAGTCGATACACGACATCGTGCGACAAATCCGCGGTCTCCCAGCCGACGCCCGCGTCTTCTCGTTCGGCACCGAACATGTACTAACCGTCGGCGTCATCCTGGGGCTTGCCGCTGTCAATGTTCGAGGCGTTCGCTGGGGCGGACTGTTACAATTGACGATGACCCTCGTCAAGGTGGGTTCCCTCGTCGCGATTATCCTCCTCCCGTTTCTCGTGATCGCCCTCGTCCGTTCGCCGGCCCATCCACCCCGACTCGAACACCTCTCACCTTTATGGCCTCAGGATTGGGCCGAAGTCGGATGGTCCAATTTCGGAGCCGCCATGGTCGGAGTCATCTGGGCCTATCACGGCTGGATGAATATCGCCCCAGTCGCGGAGGAAGTGCGCGATCCCCAACGGAACATCCCTGTGGCGCTCATCGGTGGCGTCGGTATTCTGATCACGCTCTATGTCGGTGCTAATGTGGCGTACCACCTGGTCCTGCCGCATCCCGATGTTGCTCGACTCACCGATTCTCCCGTCGCCACGGAGTTCGCTCGCCGGTTGCTGGGTCCCTCCGGCGGCATCCTGATGTCCCTGGCCATCGCCCTTTCCGTCTTCGGCGCGCTCAATGGGAACATTCTTGTCGGCCCCCGACTGCTCTACGCCCTGGCCGAAGACCGACTCGCTCCACGCTCGCTTTCGCTCCTCCACTCCCGATTTCGGACCCCAGCGTTGGCAACGTGGGTCCTGTGTGCCTGGTCGTGTGCGCTGGTGGCCCTTGCGGCTCTCTGGTCTCGTTTTCCGCTGCCGACTGTTTCCCTCGGCTCGTGGACGTTGGATCTCAACCTACCCGAAGGTAAAGCGCTCTTTGATGTGATGACCGATTACGCCATGTTCGGAGCCATCGCCCTGGAGACCTTGGCCGTCATGAGCGTCTTCGTCTTTCGTTGGCGTCGACCGGAAATGGCTCGCACTTACCGTTGTTTCGGCTACCCGATCGTACCGGCGATTTACGGGCTAGTCATGCTCGCGGTATGGCTCAACATGTTCTCACGACAACGAAGCGAGTCCTGGGCCGGGATCGGCTACATCGTGCTCGGTGCCATCGTTTATTTCGGATGTTTCAAACTCACCTGGTCCGACAAAAGTTGATCGAGCATGGCATGGAGATCCATCGTCGGCTTGTATTGGATCGCCCGGATGCCAACGGCTGCGGCACCCCGAATGTTCTCCTCTCGGTCGTCGAAGAAAATGACGCGCTCGGCTTCCGCGCGGCAAGCCGCCAGGCAATGGTGGTAAAACTCCGCCTCCGGCTTGCGGCAACCAATCTGAAAGGAGAGAACCAGCGCCGCGAACCGCTCAAACAGGTTTTCAAACATCGGTCGAAAAAAACGGTAATGCAGTTCGTTGGTGTTGCTGCCCAAAACGAGTCGAATGTGCCCCGGCAACCGTTGAAGGACATCGACCACTGGTGGGTTCGGCCGAAAAATGTCCCCGAATGCCTGCGCCAAGGCGGCGTCATCGCAGGTCGGCGTGGGATTAAATCGTGCTTTGAAGCGCTGGAGCACTTCCTCACTGGTCAAACGACCCCGTTCGTGTTGGTCTTCCAGGTCGGTGCCGTAATAGAAGTGATACACCTCATCGGCGGAGACCGCATCTCCTAAGAGGCGAGCCATGCGGGCCGCCCCAAGCCGGTGATCGAAGAAGCCGATGACATTGCCAAAATCTAATAACAGGACCGGCGTTTTCCTCGACATGGTCAATTTGGCCCCTCGGTGTTCTGCTGTAACTGTCGCAGCCTCATTTTCTCATAAGGCCCGGCGGAGAAGTCGGTCGGACAAGCGTCGCGATCCAAATAGATCCAAACGACCCGAGAATACCGAAAGATGAGCGGCACCAACGGCAGAAAGGTCGCCATCGCTCGAAACATGGTGGCATAAGAAAACCAGTCGTCGCGCAGAATCGACCAGAGGGCATGTAACACCAGGTAGATTCCGGAAGAGAAGAAGTAGCTCACATACATGGCGCCGAGAAAATACCCCTCTTCGCGCTGGAAGAGCAGGCCACACACCGGGCAGGGGTCGTTCATCGTCACGAGGCCACGAAAGATCTTCCCCTCACGGCAACGGGGGCACCGCTGTCGAATGAGTGCTGCCCAAATCCCTCGCTTGGGGGTCGGAGTCCCGTGCAAGTTGACCATCTCCCGCACCCGCTGAGCACACTCGCCGAAATTCATCCTATCGGCAGGCTCGGAGATGATGAGAGTTCAGAATTACTCTTGCCCAAATCTTCATATTCTCGATAAAGATAGTAAGGACAGAACAAGGGGCGACGAATGGCGGGGACGAATGTTTTACGATTCACGGACGACGAGTTGGCGAACCTGAACGAGAGGATGAACGGTTATTCGCCGCAAGAGATTCTCCGATGGGCAGTTGAGACGTTTCATCCGCGGTTAACCATGGCGACAGCGTTTGGGGCGGAGGGCTGTTGCATCATCCACATGTTAGCAGAAATCGAACCGAGTGTTCGGATTTTTAACTTGGAAACCGGTTATCAGTTCCCTGAAACGCTCGAAATGAGAGATCGAATCAAACAGAGATATGGGATCGTCGTGGAGATGGTGTACCCCGAACTCACCGTCGAAGAGTATGAGCGGGAACATGGAGGTCCGTTGTACAATTTGCGTCCCGATCAATGCTGTCACGATCGAAAGATCCTCCCCTTGAAAAGGGCCGTGGTGGGCTATGAGGCGTGGATCAGCGCGATCCGTGGGGATCAGACGGAGCATCGTCGGGCGGCGTCTGTGGTGCAAGCAGACCGTAAGTTCGGCCTCATCAAGGTCAACCCGCTGTTGCGTTGGACCAAGAAAGACGTCTGGAACTTTATTTTTGCCCATGACATTCCCTACAACCCGTTGCACGATTGTGGCTATCCCAGCATTGGTTGCGCGCCGTGCACCGATCCGGTGCCCGAGGGAGCCGACGAGCGAAGCGGTCGTTGGGCCGGCACCCGCAAGAAAGAGTGCGGTCTGCACGTCATCGAGCATGAAGGCGGTTCCGGCATCTAAGCACGAAACAATCGCAGGAATGGGATCGGTCAATCGAGGTCATCATGCGGACGACGTTGTTTTCGGCAAAGACGGAATATGCCTGTATCGCGATGATCGAATTAGCCGCCCAGTATGGCGACGCCCAGCCGGTTCGTCTGCGTTCCATCGCCGAGGCCCACGGGATTCCGGAGCGTTTCCTGGTGCAGATCCTGCTGCAACTCAAAGGGGCGGGGCTTGTGCTCAGCACGCGGGGAGCCGCCGGTGGCTATGTCCTCGCCAAATCGCCGGATCAGATCAGTGTGTACGATATCGTTTCGGTCATTGATCGAGACACCCGCAGCGAGCGCGTGAATCTGGATCGGAAGAAGCCGCCACCCAAAATCGATAACATGCCCAATACCGGAGTGGTGCAGGCAGTACGGGGATTATGGCGCGAGGTGGAACAGGCGCAGCGGCAGTTGCTCGAACGAACAACTCTGGCCGAACTGGTCCGCCGTTCCCAGCAGAATTTTGCTTTGTCGTACAGCATCTGAAAACGGTCGGTCTGAGGACGGACTTTGCGATCAAAGTTCGTCGTTTCGCTTTCCTCGTAAGGGAGACTGAGTCAATGTCGGACTTAATTCCTCCGCATGGCGGCGTGAGTGAGCCGGTCAATCGCACGGTGACGAATTTGGGTGGGACTTTTGCACACACCATCACCTTGTCCGATGCGGATTTGTCAAGTTTGTACCGTATCGCGGATGGGGCCTTAAGCCCGCTAACAGGACCGATGACTCGTGACGAATGGGACCGGGTGTTAGAGGAAGAGGTGATCATTCGGAACGGCCGAAAATATGCTTGGACCATTCCGATCGCCTTCCCGGTGACGGACGAGGAAGCCCAATCGATTCGATTGGGAGAGACCGTTGGGTTAGTCAATGCAGGTGGGAACCTCGTCGGCAAGTTAGAGGTTCGAGACATTTACCCATGGGACAAGAAGAAATACATCCGCGCGGTGTACCAGACCGAACGGACCGACCATCCGGGTGGTCGGATGGTCATGGGCGACAGCCGCACGCAACTCGTCGGGGGCGAAATCTGGGCCTTGCCGCAGCCAAAGCACCCGGAATACGGGCAGTTTGTCCTGTCGCCGCGCGAGACGCGGGCTTTGTTCCGAGACAAGGGCTGGGAGCGAGTCGTTGCGTTCCAGACCCGTAACGCCTTGCACCGTGCCCATGAGTACGCTCTGGTCGTGGGCTTGGAACGGCTGACGCGCGCCGGCTTCAATGCCGGAGCCGTCTTGAATCCGTTGATCGGTGAGACGAAGCAAGACGATGTCGATGCCCTGACACGGATGCGTACCTACCGCGCTCTCATCGACAACAAAGCCATTGGGCAAGGCGATAAAGACGAGGCATTGTGGGCGAGCAAAGGTTACGATCTGACGGATCGCCTCTTGCTCTTGGGCTTGGACATTAAAATGTTCTATGCCGGTCCGAAGGAAGCCATTATGCATGGCATCTACCGGCAGAACTATGGCTTTACGGATATTATCATTGGCCGCAAACATGCCGACGCCCCTTACGACGACGGCACGGACATCTGGGATGGACTGGCGGCGCAGAGGAAGTTCGACGAACTGAAAGGCGAACTTCGCATTCAGCCGGTGAAAGTCGGCTTTGCGGCGTTTTATGCGGAATTAGGCCGCGTCGCATTGGTCGATGACGTCGCGGACAAAGGTTGGAAGCCGGTTTCCATTAGTGGTCGGGAGTTGCGCGAGCAGTTGCGGGCCGGTCAACTTCCCGATCCCCGCATTATGCGACCCGAAACGGCTCGGGTTTTGATTGAACGCATGAAACTGTAACGTCGGGAACCTCTCCCACGGGGTGCAACATGGTTCGGCGAGTCGTCCCGCTTATGGTTCTGTTGGTCTTCACGGTGCGGATCGTCTCGGCCGAGCCTGCGCCCTCCGAACGAGGTCCCGTCATCGAATCGGGACGAGTGAAGTTTGTTCCTCGAGCGGGAGAGGTGCCGGTTCCCCACCGACTCGATCCTCATGAATTCCCCTACACTTTGAAAAAGCGACGGGAGCTGACTCGCTCGGGCTTTACCGTCAGCGATTTGACGTTCCCATCACCTGTCCGCTCGCCGCACCCGGAAAACAACACGGTGTATGCGGAGTACTTTTGTCCCCACGGGCCGGGACCGTTCCCCGCCGTCATCGTACTGGACATTCTCGATGGCAGCGAAGTGATCCCGCACAGTCAGGCACGGTTGCTGGCGCAGAAGCAGGTGGCCGCACTGCACGTCAAGATGGCTTACTATGGTCCGCGCCGGCCGCCCCAACAACCCCTCCGCTTGCTCTCGACCGATCTGCACCACACATTTCAGGCCGTCCAGCAAACGGTTCTCGACCTTCGTCGGGCCGTCGCCTGGCTGGAATCGCGACCAGAGATTGACGGTGCCAAACTCGGGATCTGCGGCACCAGTTTGGGGAGTTTTGTCGCCGCCCTCACTGCGGAGTCCGAGCCGAAACTCTCCAAAGTGGCGCTACTTCTGGGTGGCGGCGGCTTCGTGGATGGCTACAGTGAGCATCCCCGAGTGAAACCCATCTTGGCCGTCTTACAAATCCTCGGCATGCCCCAAGACTTGCTCAAGCAGCTGCTCGCCCCCGTTGATCCCCTCACCTACGCTGCTCATTTGAAATCCCGCGATGTGCTCATCATCGCTGCCAAACGCGATGATGTTGTTCCGCCCCGAATGGCTGAGATGATGTGGGAAGCGTGCGGCCGTCCTAAGATCGTCTGGTTCGACACGACGCATTATGGTGCGGTCCTTCACGGCGTCTCGACGTTGCGGCACGTCCTCGATCATTTTCGGTGGGATTGAACTTTTGCCGCTGCCACTCCACCATGAACCGAGTATGAGAATCCACTGAGAATCGGCAGATCCTCCGTCGGTGCCGAATTCTTGTCCAGCTCGCGGACCCTGGGTTGGGGACCGGTCATGAGTACGCGGTCATTTCGCTGGGTGGCCTGGTTGGGAACCATCGGCTTGGTCGCGGTCATCGCTTGGGGCATCTGGCTACGTTGGCCTTTCCCCCATGCCGGCGAACCTCCAGTGGACACCTCCGCGGAATCCGCCGCAACGTCCGCTCTTCTGGACGAAGACGAGCGCCGTTATTTGTGGGAGATCGAACATCACGGCCAGATCCTGAGTCAGCGAGGTTTCCCGGTTCTGGCACAAGCCCTTCGGCGTCCGGACCCGGCCGCGTTACACCAAATCCTTGCAGCGGAATTCCGCGGTGCCTTCCCCCAACAACCACGGCAAATCGTCGTGGACGATTTTGTTAAGGTGCAACGACTCGAAGACTCTGGCCATCCCCCCGAGCCACTCGGCGCGACTGAGTGGGTCCAGCGATTATTGGATTACCGTGGACGTTTCGCAACCGAGCCGAAGGTACAGGTCTCTCTTATCACTTTGACGCCTCCCTCCCGGCACGAATGGGAAGGTTTATGGACCTGTTCAGTCGTCGTGCGTTTCTGCGGTGAGGTCGGAACGGCAGCTCCGGCTGAGATCGTGCTGTGGATGTCGATGCAAATTTCACGGCCATCCGACTCGGCCTTCGCTCAGCCCGGTTGGATTCACGAGTCGCGCATCACACAAATTCTGGAAGCTCAGTCCCCGCGTTACCTGCTGCGCGATGCCGCCGTCGAACGTGGCATCCGTGTATCTCATTTGCACGATAATTGGAAGAATCGAGGCAAACAGCCGTCCACAGGTGGAGCCTACCTGACCGACTTTAATCGCGATGGTTTCATCGACTTGCTGGTGACGGACCTGAACGGAACGCAACTTTACGAAGGCCGACCCAATGGTCACTTTCAGCCCGTCATTTCGCCCGTCAACGATGTGCTGATCACACCCGATTATCCCTTGGCCGCTTTCGTCGATCTTGATGGTGACGGTTGGGATGACCTGATTTTGGCGCGGCGAATCTTCCACAATCAACCGGATCCTGCAGGAGGTCGGCGATTCGTCAATGTGACCTATCGGACGAATTGGACCATCCCGGCCAAGGCGTCGCAAATCCTGGTTGTCGATTACGACCGCGACGGTCGTCTGGACTTGTACCTGACGTTCCCCGGAACGCCGAAGGTAGGGTCTTGGGTAACAGGACGCAGCGGGGATGACCGTGGAAATATCCTTTTGCGAAATCGAGGCGACTGGCAATTCGAGGACGTGACATCGAAGAGTGGCATCGGGGGAGGCAATCGCTCCTGTTTCACGGCCGTCTGGTTTGATGTCAACAACGATGCCTGGCCGGATGTCTACGTCATTAACGAGTTCGGGAACGGAGTCCTGCTGGTAAATCAAGGCGATGGGACGTTCCGGGAGCAGTTGCTGAGCGATCAGCCCATGGATTTCGGCTCGATGGGTGCGACTTGCGGTGACATCGACAACGATGGCTATCTCGATCTGTACGTCGCCAACATGTATTCCAAAGCCGGCACGCGGGTGATCGGGAATTTGCGTCCCGATGCGTACGCCCCGGAGGTGATGTCCGCTCTGCGCCGTTTTGTTACCGGGAGTCAACTCTGGCGGAATCGAGGGGATCTGTCGTTTGAAGCAGTGGGAGAAGCGTGGCGCGTTCATGCCGTCGGTTGGGCGTACGGTCCCGCACTAGTTGACCTCAATAACGATGGGTTTCTCGACATCTACGCCACGGCCGGGTTCATCAGTCAGGACCGCGACGAACCCGATGGCTGAAACTGTGTCTGGCTGGCTGTCGTGTCACAGCCTTTCGATCGAACCTGTTGCGTTCCCGCTCCCGGCAAGCTCGATCCCGCGCTGAAAGAATTCTGGGTGCAGAATCCTTGGGACATTGTGGTGCAGGGGCATAACCTGAGCAGCTTTGAACGGAATCGCGTGTTTCTCAATGTCGAGGGCCGTAATTTCGTGGAAATCAGTCACCTCACGGGGGCGGATAGCGAGGGTGATGGTCGCGTTGCTGTCGCCGCGGATTTCCGTAACGTCGGCCGCATGGATCTGCTCGTCCGGCAAGTCGGAGGCGGACCGCTCTTTCTCTGGGAAAATCAGTTTCCTCCGCGTAACTATCTGAAAGTTTCGTTGCGGGGGCGCCCGCAAATCGGTCGAGTTCCGACGAGTAACCGTCAGGGGATCGGGGCACGGCTCATCGCGGAGGTGCACGGAAGGCAGATCGTTCGCGAGATGATGCCCCTCAACAGTTACAACTCCCAGGCACCCTGTCTGGTGCACTTCGGTTTGAACCAAAACGCCCAGGTCGATCGTTTAACCATACATTGGCCTTCCGGAGAGAAACAGGTGTTAGCCGCGATCCCGGCCAATCGCCACATCCTCGTCACCGAGGGTTCCCCGCAGTACGAAGTTGTCGAACCCGGTCGGGTGATGGCGCCCTGAACGTCGGGTCTCACGCCGCTGAGTGGTTGCATGCCCTTGGGACAGACGACCTACGATGAAGTGCCGTATCCGAGTGCGGTTTTTCCTCAGACCCACCCGAATCGGCTCGCCGTCATCGCCGAATTACTCGGCCTGAATCCTGCGCCGCCCGACCGGTGCCGTGTCCTGGAAGTCGGCTGTGGCGATGGACTCAATCTCATTGCTTTGGCGCACGCCTTTCCCCAGATACACGTCGAGGGATTTGACCTGGCCGCCTCCGCCATCCAGAGAGGTCTCGCCATCGTTCGTGGTCTGGGACTCAGCAACGTCCGACTGACGGTCGCGGATCTCCTTGATTACCAACCGGACGGCGTCTTTGACTACATCATCGCCCATGGTCTTTTTTCGTGGGTTCCCGAAGACGCTCGACGACGACTGCTTGACATCTGCCAGCGAGCCCTAGCCCCTCAGGGTGTCGCCTTCATCAGCTATAACGCACTCCCCGGATTTCATGCCCGACGACTGGTGCGGGACGCACTGCGCTTTCACACGGCTCACTTCACCGACCCGAAAACCAAAATCGAACAAG
>Ga0308411_10003608_pt1 | contig 10286 bp, 10 predicted proteins | sample HotsprottomLayer_2_FD_203530 | JGI IMG/M metagenome (GOLD analysis project Ga0308411, IMG submission 203530) | Hot spring phototrophic mat microbial communities from Octopus Spring, Yellowstone National Park, Wyoming, United States -... | ecosystem: Environmental > Aquatic > Thermal springs >... | reverse complement strand
ATGTTCGGGCTGCACCTCGTCGAGCACAGGGACGGCCTCTTCGCTGCGGCTGTCTGCGCCCGCTTCCTCGACAGCCCCCACGTCCAGCTTGTCTGCGGCGAGAGCCACTTCCGCCATCCCCTGCCGCTCGATCGCTCCTCGATGAGCCGCTGGCGCAAGCGCATCGGCGCCGAACGGCTCGCGTTGCGCCTCGCCGCGACGCTCACAACTGCCCGGCCTGCCCAGGGCCGCCGAGCCGAAGCACTTCGAGCAGGTGAGCATCGACACGACCGTCCAGCCGAAGGCGGTGACCCGCCCGACCGACAGCGAGCCGGTCGAGGAGTTCGTGGCGCGCGTCGCGGCCTCCTTCGAGGCGATGGATCGCGGCCGCGACGGCAGCCTGCCGCCGACGCTGGGCGCCGCCGGCCGGACGCAGGACGTGCTGGCGGTGGCGCTGGCCCGCAGCGCCGAGGGCGGCTTGAAGGTGATCACCGCCGGACGGTTCCGCGTCACCTATTCGCACGGCGAGGAGCTGCTCCGGGAGGCGGAGCGCCGGTCCGGCCTCGACGGCGGTGCCGCCGACCCGCTTCAGCGCGGAGCGGAAGCGGGAGCTGGATGCACAGTATTATTCCGCAGGCCCGGCTGGAAGCGGCGACGCGCCTGCTGGAATGGGCGCAGAACCGAAGCGCGCTTCGCCGTGCCCGAGCCGCGCCAAGCTCCTGCATCGCGGCGTCGCGAATCCTCAGCCGCCGCGTGCACGACATAGGCCGCAAGATCGCCGACGCCGCGGCGGGAGTGCGCGCCGCCGGACACAACCAGCCCTTCCTCCGCGCCTCGCTGATACGCCTGCTTGCGTTTCTGATCAGCCTCATCGCCATCAGCACAGCGCCGACTCCAATGCCCCCACACGGCTCGCCGCTCGCTGCAGCCGGCTTTTCGCGGCAGACCCGACATGCTCAGCCCAGCAAGACAGGCCTCTCCCCCCTCGCGCTCGCACAGCCCGGACCGCAACCCAGAGCCCGTTGCGCGCCGGATACCGGCGTTGCCGGATGGGGCCAGGTTCGCCGGAAAACGATAACGTTGCTGAGGCTCCAGCTACGTTTCACAGAAATGCGGGGTGCGCGATCCTGGTAAATACCCATGGCGTCGGTGCGGTTTGAATCCCGTCAAGCCAGGGCATAGTCTGCTTCGGCGGTGTAATGCGCCTGATCCCGCGCAAGGTGCGACGAGAACAGGGTAAACCGCTCCACCGGCACGGGGTTGGCACGGAACAGCCCATGGGCATGCAGAAACTCGCCGAGCTTCGCCGGATCGGGGTTGTCGAGCCGAGCCAGCGTCACATGCGGGGTGAATTTCCGCCGCTCCGGCTCGCAGCCCGCCCGGACGACCGCGCTTTCCACCTTGGCGCGGAGATGCTCGAGCGCTGGGTTCCTCTCTACCCCCACCCAGAGCGCATTCGCCCGCCCGCGCGCCTCGAAGGCGCCCACACCGGCGAGCGTCAGCTCGAAGCCGCGCGCCGTGATTCCCGACAGGCTCGCGTCGATGTCGTCGGCACGGCCGTTGTCCACCTCGCCGATGAAGCGCAGCGTCAGATGATAGTTCTCGGGCGGCACCCATTTCGCGCCGACGAAGCGGTGCGCGACAAGCAGCCTCAGCCGCTCGCGCAGCTCCGCGGGAAGGGCCAAGCCGACGAACAGACGCACCACGTCACGACCTCACCTTCGCGATCAGCCGCTCCACCGCGGGCAGGATGCGCTCCACCATCACCGTCACACCACGCGCGTTCGGGTGGATCCCGTCCGGCTGGTTGAGCGAGGGATCCGCCGCCACGCCGTCGAGGAAAAAGGGGTAGAACACCACGTCGTGCTCGCGCGCGAGCCGCGCGAAGGCGCTGCGAAAGGCCTCGCCGTATTCGGCGCCGAGATTGGGTGGTGCCAGCATCCCGGCGAGCAGCGCGGGCACGTTGCGTGCCGCCAGCCGGCGCAGGATCGCATCGAGATTGGCGTAGGTCGCCTCGGGCGGGATCGCCCGCAGCCCGTCATTGCCGCCGAGGGCGACGATCGCGACATCCGGCCGGTCGGCGAGCGCCCAGTCCAGCCGCGCCCGCCCGCCGGCCGTGGTGTCCCCCGAGACTCCGGCATCCAATACCCGTGCCGGCACGCCCCTGGCCCGCAGCGCCGCTTCGAGCCGGGTGACGAAGCCCTCGGACCGTGCGAGCCCGTAGCCTGCAGTCAGGCTGTCGCCGAGGACGAGGATGCGCACCTCGCGCGCCTCGGTCCGGCCTGACATGGGCGTGAGAAGGACTGCCGCGGGCAACGCCAGCGCTTTGCGCCGCAACAGCCCCGAGCCATATCCGCCGAGGTCTCTGGAGGACTTCCCCAACATGGACGCCATGGTAAACCCCGCCGGGCCGGGCGCCGACAGCCTGATCGATGTGGGCGACCTGCATTTCACCGTGGCGTCGCAGGCCGGCGAGGTCAACATCCTGCGCGGCATCACGTTGCGGATCGAGGAGGGCGAGGCGGTCGGCGTGGTCGGCCCCTCGGGCTCCGGCAAGTCCACGCTGATGATGCTGCTCGGCGGGCTCGATCGGCCGACGCGCGGCACGGTCCGGGTTGCGGGCCACGATCTCGGCGCGCTCGACGAGGACGCGCTCGCGCGCTTCCGACGCGACCATGTCGGCATCGTGTTCCAGTCCTTCCACCTCGTGCCGACCATGACGGCGGAGGAGAACGTCGCGATCCCGCTCGAATTCGCAGGTGCGCGCGATGCGTTCGGCCGCGCGCGCGCGGCGCTGGAGAGCGTGGGTCTCGGCCACCGCATCCGCCACTACCCGGCCGAACTCTCGGGCGGCGAGCAGCAGCGCGTCGCCCTCGCCCGCGCCTTCGTCGCCGAGCCCGCGATCATCCTCGCGGACGAGCCCACGGGGAATCTCGATCGGGCGACCGGCGCGCAGGTGATCGAGCTCCTGTTCGCGCTGCGCGCGCGCCACGGCACCACGCTCGTCCTGATTACCCACGACCCCGACCTTGCCCGCCGCTGCGGGCGAATCGTCTCCCTCGCCGACGGCCGCGTGGTCTCCGACCGGCCTGTGCTGCCCGAGGCGGCCTGATGGAGGGCACGCTCGCCCGACCCCGCCCGGCCGTCGCAGCCACGGGCGGGCAAGGATCGGTGCTCGCCGCCGCGTGGCGGCTGGCGCTGCGCGAGTTGCGCGGCGGCACGCGGGGCCTGCGCATCGTCATCGCCTGCCTCGCCCTCGGCGTCGCCGCGATCGCCGGGGTCGGCACCCTGACCAGCGCGGTCCTGGAAGGACTACGCGCGGACGGGCAGCGCATCCTGGGAGGCGATCTGGAGATCTCCACCGGCAACCGGCCGATCGAGCCTCATGCGCTCGACTGGATCGCCGCGCGCGGCGGGCGAGTGGCCGAGGTGGTCGAGATGCGCTCGATGCTGGTTGTCGAGGACGGCGCGCGCGATCGCATGCTGGTCGAATTGAAGGCAGTGGGACCGGCCTATCCGCTCTACGGCAGCGCGCGGATCGAGGGCGCCGCGGGCTTCGCCGCCGCGCTGGCCCCGCAGGACGGGGTCCCGCGGGTCGCGGTCGAGCCTCTCGTGATGCAGCGGCTCGGCCTCTCGCCGGGCCAGCGCGTGCGGCTCGGCGACGCGCGCTTCGCGGTGGCCGGCGCGATCGCCGAGGAGCCGGACCGGGTGGCGCGACCTGCCGTGTTCGGCCCGCGCGCGATGATCAGCCTGGATGCGCTGCAGGCGACCGGGCTCGTCCAGCCGGGCAGTCTCGTCCGCTTCGACTACCGCGTGCGCTTGGCCGAGGGCGAGGACGTACGCGCTTTCATCGCCTCCCTGCGCGCGACCTTCCCCGACGCTGGCTGGCGCATCCGTGGCTACGCCGAGGCTGCGCCCGGCGTGATCCGCTTCGTCGAGCAGACCGCGCTGTTCCTGACTTTGGCAGGGATGACGGCGCTGCTGGTCGGCGGAATCGGCGTGGTCAACGGCGTGCGCGCCTGGCTGGAGAGCCGACGGCGCACGATTGCGACCCTGAAATGCCTCGGCGCGCCGGCCGCGGTGGTGTTCGCGACCTACGCGATCCAGCTCGCCGCGATCGCGCTGCTCGGGATCGCGATCGGGCTCGTCGTCGGCACGGGTGCGCCCTGGCTCGGCGCGACCCTGCTCGCGGATGTGCTGCCGGTGCCGCCGCGCTTGGGCCTCTACCCGGTCCCGCTGGTGCTGGCAGCGGTGTTCGGGCTGCTCACGGCGGCGACCTTCGCGCTCTGGCCGCTGGCGCGGGCGCGCGAGATTCCCGGCGTGGCGCTGTTCCGCGACGAGGTGGCGCAGAGCCGCGCGCGGCCCCGCGCCTGGGTGATCGTGGCGAACGTGGCGCTTGCCGCCATGCTCGTCGGGCTGGTCGTGGCGGTGGCGCAGGACCGCCAGTTCGCCGCCGCGTTCTGCGCGGCCGCTGCCGGCACGCTGCTGCTTTTCCGCCTCGGCGGCTGGGCCGTGAAGCGCGCGGCCGCCGCCGCGCCGCGCCACCTGCCGCCGGCGTTGCGGCTCGGGCTCGCCAATCTGCATCGACCGGGCTCGGCCACCGCGCTGATGCTCGTCTCGCTGGGCCTGGGCCTCTCCACCCTCGCCTCCGTGGCGATGATCCAGGGCAACCTCCAGCGCCAGGTCGGCGAACGCCTGCCGGAACGAGCCCCCGCCTTCTTCTTCATCGACATTCAGGCCGACCAGGTGGAGCGGTTCGAGGAGGTGGCCAGGTCGGTGCCAGGGGTCGGCGAGATTGCGCGCGTGCCGTCCCTGCGCGCGCGCATCGTCGCCGTGAACGGCACGCCGGCCGAACAGGTCCGAGCGAGCGAGGACACCGCCTGGGCGCTGCGCGGCGATCGCGGCCTCACCTATGCCGCGACCCCGCCCGAGGGCACGCGGCTGGTGGCGGGCTCCTGGTGGGCACCCGACTACCGTGGCGAGCCGCTCGTGTCGTTCGACGCGCGGATCGCCCAGGGCTGGGGCATCGGCGTCGGCGACCGGCTGACGGTCAACGTGCTCGGCCGCGACATCGACCTGCGCATCGCCAGCCTGCGCGCGATCGACTGGCGGAGCTTCGGGCTGAACTTCACCCTGATCGCCTCGCCTGGACTGCTCGAGGCGGCGCCGCATACGCACATCGCCACGGTGCACGCCCTCCCCTCGGCCGAGGCGGATTTGCTGCGCGCCGTCACCGACGCGCTGCCGAACGTCTCGGCGATCCGGGTGCGCGATGCGCTCGATTCTGTCAATCGACTGCTCGGGCGGATCGGCGACGCGCTCTCCTCTACCGGCGGCATCACCCTGCTGTCGGGCGCGCTGGTGCTGGCGGGCGCGATCGCGGCCGGGCGCCGGCAGCGCATCCGCGACGCGGTCGTGCTGAAGACGCTCGGGGCGACGCGGCGGCAGGTCCTCGCGGCCTACCTCGTGGAGTTCGGCATCCTCGGCGCCGCCGCAGGTCTGCTCGCCGCGGCCGTCGGGTCGGCCGCATCCTGGGCCGTCACGACCTACGTGATGCGCGCCGACTGGGCCTTCCTGCCGGGGACGCTCGGCGTGACCATCCTGGCGTGTGTGGTGCTGACGGTCGCCTTCGGCTGGCTCGGCACCGCGGCGGCGCTGCGCGCGAAGCCGGCGCCGCTGCTGCGGGCCGAATAGGCCGGGCCGCTCCGGATTTCATTTGATTTGGGTTCGCGCGCGCCCATATTCGGGACGTCTGGCTCCAACCGACGGGAGGTTGTTCTCAACCATGGCCTGGACTCCGGAAACCCGCGCCTATGGCGCAACGCAGACGGTGCCCTCCGCCGGCGTGGACGCCGCGCGGCTGGATACCGGCCTTCGCAAATACCTGCTCGGCGTCTACAACTACATGGCGTCGGGGCTGCTGCTGACCGGCATCATCGCGCTGCTGGTCGCGACCACGCCGGCGCTGCTGCAACTCTTCTACCCCCAGGTGCAGACCCCGGCGGGCCTGGTGCGCCAGCCGACGATCCTCGCCTGGATCGCCATGCTGAGCCCGCTCGCCTTCGTCCTGGTGCTGAGCTTCGGCATCAACCGCCTGTCGCGGACGGCCGCGCAGGCCCTGTTCTGGCTGTTCGCCGGCGCCATGGGCCTCAGCCTGACCAACATCTTCCTCGTCTTCACCGGCGAGAGCATCGCGCGCGTGTTCTTCATCACCGCCGCCACCTTCGCGGCGATGAGCATCTACGGCTACACGACGCAGCGCGACCTCTCGAAGATGGGCGCTTTCCTGATGATGGGCCTGATCGGCATCATCATCGCGGGGCTGGTGAACATCTTCCTTGCCTCCTCGGCGCTGCAGTTCGCGATCAGCGTGATCGGCGTGCTGGTGTTCGTCGGTCTGACCGCCTGGGACACGCAGCGGATCAAGAACGACTACATCGAGCATGCCTATGCCGAGGGTACAGAGCTCGCCGCCAAGCGCACCGTGATGGACGCGCTGGCGCTCTACCTCAACTTCATCAATCTGTTCACGCTCCTGCTGCAGCTCTTCGGTCAGCGGAACGAGTAGTCCGCCCGGTAGGCTGAACGATCCAGGGCCCGGGGAGCGCTCCCCGGGCCCTTTTTCTCGTCGCGAGCGGGGCGCGGCGCGGCGGCCGCCCTCCCGGCGTGCGGTCGAGCCGGCGCCCTCACGCCTCCAGCACCTCGAGGATCTCGCCGGTCGGCGCAAAGCAGGCCGCGACCAGACGGCCGCCTAGGCCGCAGCCAGCATCCAGCGTCACGCCGAAACCGTGCTCGACCGGACCGTCGGCACGTCGGCAGAAGCCGCGCACCAAGCGGGCGAAACCGCCCCAGCCGCGCGTTGCGCCATCCTCGCCGACGATGCCGGCGGCGGCGCGCTCGAAGCCCGGGTCATCCCACCAGAACGAATCGCCTTGGGCGTCGAACGGCCGGTCGGGGTTGAGGCCGGCGGCGACGAACAGCACGCCCGGTGCCTCGCCGGCGAGGTCATGGGGGACGGTGAAGGCGGCGCGCTTGAGGGTGGTGAGCAGGTTCTCATGGCCGGGACGGCTGCGGATGGCGGCCATCAGCCCGGCTGTCCAGCGCGCCCGCTCGACCGCGCCCTGACCGGCCGCGCGCAGCCCCTCGGCAACGGTTGCGCCGTAGGCGGAGAGAGTGGCGCCGATGCCGTGATCGGCCATCCAGCGCACCGCCTCGACGGCGGTGGCGGGCCCCGGCGCGTATTGCAGCCGCAAGAGACGGTGCAGCATCTCCTCCTGTGCCCCGCGCAGCAGCACCACGTCCTCGGGTTCGAAGCCTGGGCGGGCGAGCACGGCGCGCCGGAACAGCAGGATCTCGTCGAGCGTGCCGGCAACATCAGGCCCGACGCCGAGAACATTGCCCAGATAGACCAGCCGGTCGCCGCCCCAGACCCGCGTCTCCAGCGCGGCGTGCAGGGCGGACAGCCGCGCGCGCTCGCCGCGCACGGCCGCGACGGCCCAGACGCGGCGCGCCGGTGCGAGCCTTGCGAAACGGTCCGGAGCGGGGGGCGCGACTGGCGGCGTCATCGGGCGGCGATCATGCCCCGCTTCGAGCAGATCGCACACCGCTGGAATCAGCCCTGTCGCAGCACACGCTCGGACGGACTGCCGCGGCCGGGATCGAGAGGACTGGAAACGCCTCGACCGCCCGCGCGCGGCCGCCCCCGGCTGCCAGGGACGGTCGGTCAGGCCGCCTTCAGCATGGTGGCGAGCTTGGCCGCCGCGGTCGGTTTGTCCACCTGCTCGATCGCAGCGAGTTCGGCGGCGAGCCGGTCCATCGCCTGCTCGTAGATCTGCCGCTCGCTGAACGACTGGTCGGGCTGGCCGGCATTGCGGTGCAGGTCGCGCACCACCTCGGCGATCGCGATCGGGTCGCCGGAGTTGATCTTCGCCTCGTACTCCTGCGCCCGGCGGCTCCACATCGTGCGCTTGACCCGCGCACGACCCTTCAGCGTCGAGAGCGCGAGGTCGATCGCCTTGCGCGAGGAGAGCTTGCGCAGTCCGGCGGTCTTCGCCTTCGCCACCGGCACGCGCAGCACCATCCGGTTCTCCTCGAACTCCACGACGATCAGGGTGAGCCGATGCCCGGCGATCTCCTCGTCGACGATACCCGTGACGCGTCCCACCCCATGAGTGGGATAGACCACGTGATCGCCGACGGCGAACTCCGTCTGCGGCGCGACCGGCGCCGGATCGGCCTCCGTGCCGGCCTTGGGGTTGGCGGCAACTGCGGGCTTCGCGCCTGCGGGCTTCTTCGGCGACGGAGCCTTCGCAGCGGCAGGCGGCGCGGCCGGCGCGGCGGCGACGCCGACTGCTGCCGCTGCCGCCGGCGCAGCGGCGGGAGCGAGCGCGGACGCGTCACCCGACGCCGGCTTCGCTGCGACCGCGACGTCAGCAGCCGGCTTCGCCGATGGTGCCGGCCCGGGGTTGGGCGGCGCCGGCTTGGACTGCGCCGGCCTCAACGAAGACGACTTTGCTGCGGGCTGCGGCTTCGCCGCCTTCGCGGCCGGCTTGGGCGGCGGGGCCTTCTGCGGCGCGGGCTTGGGGGCAGTCTTCACGACAGGCTTGGCCGCGCCTTTCGGCACGGCCTTCGCGGCCGACTTGACCGCCGACTTGACCGGCGGCTTCGCAATCTTGCCCGCGGACTTCGTTGCCGGGCGCGCAGCGCCGCGCGCCGTAGTCTTCGCGGTCACACCCTTCGCCGTCACCTTGGTCCTTCCCGTCACCTTGATCGATCGCACTTCAGCTGAGCCGAAGGCCGACATCATCCTTGCCTGCAAACGCACGGACCATCGCCGCGGCGGGCAGCCGCAGCCGGCGCAGGCGATCAGGAGACGGTGATGCCGGCCTTCGAGGCCACCATTGAAATATAGCAGCAATGACCGTCGATTTCAGCCCCCGCCGCGGCGTGGCAGGGTCGATGCGCTCAGGGCGTGCCGGGTTCCGGACTGAACAGACTCATCTTGTTGGGCTTGCCCTTCCATTCGTCTGCGTCTGGCGGAGGCTCGCCCTTGCGGGTGATGTTGGGCCAGAGCTGCGCATACGTGCGGTTGTGTTCCACCCATGCCACTGCACGTTGTTCCGTATCCGGCAGGATCGCCTCGGCCGGGCATTCCGGCTCGCACACGCCACAATCGATGCACTCGTCCGGATGGATCACCAGCATGTTCGCGCCGACATAGAAGCAGTCGACAGGGCAGACCTCGACGCAGTCCATGTACTTGCAGCGAATGCAGGCATCGGTGACGACGTAGGTCATGCGGCGCTCCCGTCTGACGCGCCACGACTTGGGGCCATTCGTGCTGCAACGCAAGGCTGCCGGGGGCGCATCAGCCTGCCATCGGGTCGAGTTCCTCATAGAGGGATCGTGCCTCCTCGGCCGGGCCGCGTCGCCGGCCAAGCGCCCGCACGCGCACGACGCGGACCGACGAGCCGACACCGAAGGTTAGGACGTCGCCGGGCCGCACCCGCGCATGCGCCTTCTCGGTGCGCTGGCGGTTGATGCGGATGCACCCCTGCGCGGCCAGCCTCGCCGCCGCCGCGCGGGTCCTGCTGAAGCGTGCGTACCAAAGCCAGCGATCCAGCCGCTGCCAGCCGAGCGGACCGTCCTCCCGGTCGTACGCGCTCACGCCTCGGCGCGCAGCACCGCAAGGGCCGCGAACGGACCGTCCCCGCCGCCGAGGGGCTCGGCGCGCAGGACGGACGGGGTGCGGCGGCGCGCGCGCACCATCATCGCCCCGTCCTCGCCAGGGCGCAGCGCGAAGCCGAGGCCGCGCAGGACGGTAGGCAACTCACCCGCGCGGCAGCCGAGGCGGCTGGCCAGGCCGGAGGGCAGCGCCCGAGGGCCAGCGCGGGTCAGTCGGGCGAGTTCGGCGCCCACCCGCTCGGCGACGTCGAGCCGCACCGCGACCGGGCCGAGCCTGAGGTAGCCGAGCATCTCCACCCAACCCTCCGGCAAAGCCGCCTGCGGGCGCAGCGCGACCGTGCCGGCGGCCGGCAGTTCGGGCGGCGCGACGCCGTGCCAGACGGCCCAGAGCAGGGCCCGCAGCGCGGTCGCGCCGGGCCGGAGCAGGGCCGGCAGAAACACCGCGTGCCGGCCGAGCCGCACGCCGAGCGCCCTGAGCCGTTCGCGGTCGAGGCGCGTCGCATCGACCTGGTCGCGCGGCACGACGCCGAGGCCCTCCTGCAACAGATGGGCGAGCCCGCGCAGCGCGGGATCCTGCACCGCGGACCCGAGCGCCGGCAGCGGCGCCAGCGTCGTCGCCACCT
>Ga0308411_10003607_pt1 | contig 10286 bp, 9 predicted proteins | sample HotsprottomLayer_2_FD_203530 | JGI IMG/M metagenome (GOLD analysis project Ga0308411, IMG submission 203530) | Hot spring phototrophic mat microbial communities from Octopus Spring, Yellowstone National Park, Wyoming, United States -... | ecosystem: Environmental > Aquatic > Thermal springs >... | reverse complement strand
CTAAAAAAATTATCTCTTTAAGTTGACAGCCGTTGAAAGCATTGAATCCGTTGTTTGTATGGCTTTGGAATTAAATTCGTAGGCTCTCTGTGCCACTATCATGTCAACAAATTCCCTCACAGGGTTAACATTTGACATCTCTAAAAATCCTTGGTGTAGCTTACCAAATCCGTCAACCGTTGGTATACCCTCATAAGCTGGACCAGAGGCTACAGTTTCCTTGAAAAGGTTCTCACCAATGCTATCAAGTCCAGCAGGGTTTATAAACCTATATAGGTATATCCTACCAACCTCTATATCTTCGTTTGAATCACCAACTTTGACATAAACTACTCCGTTATCGGTTATCTTTACAGTTTCAACCCTTGCACCTTCAGGTAGTACTATAGGCGGCTCAAATCTGTATCCGTTTGATGTAACAATTTCACCATTTGCATCAAGTTTGAGTGAGCCATCCCTAGTATAAGCATAAGTACCATCCGGCAAAACAACTCTAAAATACCCTTCACCGGATATAGCTAAGTCAAGTTTATTGCCAGTATTTTGCAGAGAACCCTGAGTATGGTACTTAAGAGTAGCAGAAGGTCTAACACCTACACCAACTTGTATACCAACAGGATATATAGTCAATTCTGAAGAGGGGCTACCAGCTAACCTGTGAGTTTGATAAAGAAGTTCTTCAAACTCAGCTCTTGACCTCTTATAACCTGTCGTATTTATATTAGCCAAGTTATTGGCTATAACATCAATGTTAAATTGTCCACCTATCATTCCAGAGGCACCAATCCAAAGAGACCTAACCATACATCCCCCTTCTTAATTTTCGTAATTTACTCACTACCCTTAATGTTTTCAACATTAAAACCCTATACTTATAGCCACCTTCTAATTCATCAGTAAACTTCTAACATATAGGCTTAGTAGTGATAGATTAACTACAAACTTTTGCAAGCTCAACATACTGAAAAAGTTTATACAGATTGTGTTGGGAAACAGGCTAAGCCTACTTTTTCAAAAATTAAGATTCTTGTAATTATTAAAAAAATGCTTTCAGCATGAAGTGCTACTAGCATCTAGTAAAGTATACTATTGTTTACAAAGTTAATATTCAGGAATTAAAATTGATTTCGAAATGGAAATTATATATGTAAGCAACTCAGAAGAATCAAAACGATTCGCTAAAGCTGTTCTGAATAAGGGAGGTTTCTCTGTAAGGGAAACTAAAAATATTTCTGACGAAGATTTGTTTAAAGTAAATGACAATGAAATCATTTTGATGACTGATGATTTCCGTTATTTCAAAAATGTTGTTAATTCTAGCTACTCTCTAAACAATGTGATAAAAGTCTTTTTAGCAAACATTTCTAATGACCCATTTCTACAGAAATTACTAAGCGAAGGTAAAGAATTAATGACTTCGTACAAAGCTAGAGATTTACTAAACATTGTAAAAGTTTTGTCTCAGCTTAAGAATTACGAGGATATTGAGGACTTGATTCCCGATATCTCTATTTATGATTATCCTATTACGAATAAGTTTAAGAAAAAAATATCGGGTGACCTAAGGAATGTTTCTAAAGATATCCTAGTGTACATTAGTGAATTCATCAAGAATAATGACATTGGCAACCTTATAGACAAAGACAATGTTATTATTGCCGCCTCTGAGATAGTAGATAACATTATAGAACTCTATATAAACAAAGGGTTAGCTATTGCTGACATAGTTATAGAAATGAGGTTATCTAAGTCAGTTTTCGGAATAACTTTATCGGATTCGTTCGGAGAAGCAAACATATATGATATCTCTAGGTCAGTTTCTATACCTTTAGATAAGGCTAGTAACCTCTTCAAAGGTGAGCTTACCAGGGAAAGAGGTAGAGGATATACCCTCATAAGGAAAACATCTGATAGAGTAATAACTGTTATTGTTCGTAATGACTCATACCACAAGTATTTTTTCAATTCACCTTGTACTAGTGTTACGATTGTATATTACCTTGATAAAAAAGAGCCAGACGGTAGATTGAATACAGTTATAGAATTTAGCTAAGGGAGGCTATCGCCTACCCTACCCATATATGCCTTCTCCCCTAATTCTCAGGAACATAGGAAGATGATTCAGCACCTTTAAATAGCCCTGCCTACCCACCTAGTTATTCGAGTGATGCTTCGCATCTCTTAACCCTAAAGAGAAGTGCTATTAAGCACAAGTGCTATTTAGCACAAGTGCTATTAAGCACATAGTGTTTTAAACAATTTGAGTATAATATTGTAAAAACCGATAGAATATAGAGTATGAGAGTATTCATAAAGCCTGGTTTTATAGTTACCCTAGAAGAGATTATAGAAAACAAAGGAATATATGCTGACATTACTAATGGTAGAATAGTGTCAATATCTGATTATCACAAAAAAGCTGATGTAGAAATAGTTCTACCAAAAAACACAATTGCCTTTCCTGGTTTTATAAATGCTCATGACCATTTGCTTGGCTCTTATTGGCCAAGAGTAGGTGAAGGACCACATATAACATGGAAAACATGGGATGATGCTTTGAAAGCTTCACCACTATACAAAGAAAGATCAAAAATTCCTAACTTTTATCTTTACTTAATGGGAGCATATAAGAACCTCATTTCTGGCGTAACCACTGTGATGGACCATATCCCGCATAAAGTCAATGACAATTTCATAGGCAAGCTACCGATAAGAGTAATAAAAAACTACACACTGGCACATGAGGTATCTAAGTATGACTTGAAATGGGGGGATGGTGTAGATGTAGAACACAAAAGAGCAGTTGAGAATGATTTTCCCTTCGTAACTCACATAGAAGAAGGCTTTGACGAAGAATCACTAAAAGGAATTGATTATCTCAAGCAGTATGGTGCTTTGACAGAACATACGGTAATGGTGCATGGTTTGGGGTTATCTGATGAGGACCTTGACGATATAGCTAAAGCCAAAGCTCATTTAATCACCTGCCCTGTCTCCAATTACTTCATGTTCAAAATAATAGCAAGACTAAAGGAATGGTTCGCAAGAGATATTAATGTATCACTAGGTACCGATTCACCTATGTCAGGAAGTATCAACATTATCGAAGAAATTAAATTCCTCAAGATGGCATACAAGAGTAAGTACGGAGAAGACATAGATGATAGAACTATATTATTTATGATTACGAAGAACCCAGCAAAGGCTCTCAGGATAAACAAGGATTTTGGCTATATCAAGCCTGGTTATATAGCTGACATAACAATTCTCAAGTTTAAGGGAGACATATACTCTAGTATCGTTAATGCTTGGTTTAATGACATTGAAATGGTCATAATGGGCGGTAAGGTTGTTTACGCTTCTTCTGAGTATGAGGAAATTTTTAAGAAATTTCACCCTCAAGGTAACTTCTCAAAAGTTATACTAGACAGAAAAGAAAGGCTAATAATAGGAGACTTAAACACAATAATGAAACAGGTTTATGGCTTTCTGGGATTCAAAAAAGAACTACCGTTTATACCAATAGAACTAGAATATTAGCTTTGAAAAGTTTTATAAAAAACCTAGCTTTTTGTAGTTTCCTAAAAACTCTCTGAAATACTTTATTGTTTCCTTAAGCCCTACATCTAGAGTTGTTTTAGGTTCCCAGTTCAATTTTTCTTTTGCTAGAGTTATGTCAGGTCTTCTCTTTTTCGGGTCATCCTCCGGTAAATCTTTGAAGACTATCTTTGATTTTGAGTTTGTCATTTTTATTATCTTATTTGCCAAATCAATAACTCTGAATTCATCAGAATTACCTAGGTTTACGGGACCTAAGAAGCTATCATCTGAGTTCATCATTTTTATTATCCCTTCTATTAAGTCATCAATGTAGCAGAAGCTCCTTGTTTGTGTACCATCTCCGTAGACGGTTATATCTTTGTTGTTCAAAGCTTGAACTATAAAGTTGCTAACTACTCTACCATCATCATGCCTCATCCTTGGACCATAGGTGTTAAATATCCTTATGACTTTTATTCTAAGTCTGTAATTTCTGTAATAATCAAAGAATAGTGTTTCTGCTGATCTTTTACCTTCGTCATAGCAAGCTCTTGGACCTATGGGATTAACATTCCCTCTATAAGTTTCCTTCTGTGGGTGTTCGAGAGGATCACCGTACACCTCTGACGTTGAGGCTAACATTATTTTAGCATTGTTAAATCTCGCAAGTTCCAATACATTCAAAGAACCAATTACCGAGGTTTTCATTGTGAATATCGGATCATACTGATAGTGAGGTGGAGATGCCGGACAAGCAAAGTGATAAATTTCATCAACCTTAAGGCTTATAGGGTTTATTACATCATGTAGTATGAAATCAAAATTAGGGTATCTGAACAAGTGCTGAATGTTCTCTTTCCTACCAGTGAATAGATTATCAACACAAATAACATACTTACCTTCGTTAAGTAGCCTTTCACACAAATGGCTACCTATAAAGCCAGCTCCACCAGTAACCAACGCTATTTTCCTCATATCTATACTACCTCTGTTTAACTCTCTGTATTATAATCACATCTGATATTTATATGCCAAATTAAATGTATTGTGCTAACAAATTAAGTGAGGCTGTCGCCCCCCTTAATAATCTTGATTACGCCTCTCTTCACTCTTCAATGTCTAATAAGATTGTTTTAAACCACCGTACAATTTTGTATAGGGGCAAACTTATCCTTTAATTGTGATTATAATCATTGTTTATATCAAGTTAGACAAAGATGTAAATGTAATTTTCAGTTTGCCATAATTAAAATAATAACTATGAATAGCGAAAAAATTACATTAAGGCAACTTGAAACACACTTATTCAAAGCCGCTGATATCCTAAGGGGCAAAATGGATGCCTCGGAATACAAAGAATACATCTTTGGTATGCTCTTTTTAAAGCGTGTATCAGATGTATTTGAAGCAAAGCAGGAAGAACTAAGAAATGAATACTCTAAACAAGGACTATATAAAGAGCAAATAGATGAATTAATTGAAGACCCAAATTCTTATGATGACACTTTCTTTGTATCTAAACGAGCAAGATGGGAAAATATTTTGAATTTAAAAGAAGATGTTGGAAACGAACTAAACAAAGCTTTAGCTGAATTAGAGGATGCAAACCCAGAACTTCAAGGTGTTCTTAAGCATATAGATTTCAACGCTACGAAAGGTAAGATACGCTTAAAAGAGCAACAACTTGTTGACTTAATTCACCACTTCAACAAGTACAGATTAAGAAACGAAGATTTTGAATTTCCTGATTTGCTCGGTGCTGCTTACGAATACCTACTAAAAGAGTTTGCAGATTCAGCTGGCAAAAAAGGCGGTGAGTTTTATACACCTTCGCACGTAAAAACTCTTATGGTCAGGCTAGTAAAACCTCAAGAAGGAATGACTATTTACGATCCTACAGTTGGCTCAGGTGGATTTCTTATAGAATCAAGGCAGTATGTTGAAGCAATCGGGCAAGATCCGAGAAATTTAGCTCTTTATGGGCAGGAGTTAAACGGTGTCACTTGGTCAATTTGTAAAATGAACATGATACTTCACGGCATACCTGACGCACACATAGAGAACGAAGACACACTTACAACACCGAAGTTTATTGAAAATGGCTATATAAAAAAGTTTGACAGAATATTAGCAAATCCCCCGTTTTCCCAAAACTACTCAAGGGCAAATATGGAATTTCCCGAGAGATTTAAATATGGCTTTACTCCCGAAACGGGTAAAAAAGCTGACTTGATGTTCTTACAACACATGATTTCTAGTCTAAAGGATGATGGAATTATGGCTAGTGTCATGCCACATGGTGTTTTATTTAGAGGTGGGCAAGAGAAAGTAATAAGGGAAGGTATTGTGAGAGATGATATAATTGAAGCAATAATTGGCTTACCGCCAAAACTTTTTTATAATACAGGCATACCTGCCTGTATTATTGTTATAAACAAAAGAAAACCCCAAGAACTCAAAAACAAAATATTCTTCATAAATGCAGATAGAGAATACGGCGAAGGAAGAAACCAAAATTACCTAAGACCCGAAGATATTGAAAAGATAGTCACTGTCTTTGAAAGAAAACTAGAGATATCAAAGTACTCAAGACTTGTTGATATCAAAGAAATTGAGGAGAACGATTTTAATTTGAACATTCGTAGATATGTTGACAATTCCCCAGAACCCGAAATAGAGCATGTACATTATCACCTTTTTGGAGGTGTGCCAAAAGAAGAGATTGAAACATACAAAACACAGATAGAAAAATTAGATTTTTCAACAAATTCTTTGTTGGTAGAAAAAGACAGCAAAACTCTAGAATTCAGAGAAGACATCAAAGACAAAAGCGATATAAAGGAAATTGTAGAATCTCATGAAGGTGTCAAAAATAAATTTTCTACTCACTTCCAAAAGCTAAATGAATGGTGGCTTGAAGTTAGAGAGGAAATAAAAAAATTCCCGGGAAACAATAACCTTTGGAAATTCAGGAATAAAGCATTGGAGAGCCTTAAAGAAAAACTTCTTCCTTTAGGTGTTCTTGATGAATTTAAAGTTGCTGGTGTTTTTGTAAACTGGTGGGAAGAATTACAATATGATTTTAAAACTATTGTTTCATCAGGCTGGAGTAATAGGCTTATTGAGGATGAGAGAATAGCAAAGAAATTTTTTGAAAAAGATTTAAAAGACATTGAAGAGCTAGAAAGCAAGATTTCAGAGATTGAAGGTGAATTAAATGAGATTCTTGAAGAGGTAGAGGATTGGGATGAGGAAGAACAAGGACAAAAAACATCAGGTAAGGTTATAAATTACCTAAAGGACCTTGTAAAAGACCTTCGTTCAAGTTTACAGGTACAAGCAATCAGAGAAGCTGAAAAATGGGAAGAGTTAATCAAGAAAATAGAAGACAAAGACAAAGAATTAAAGAAACTAAACAAAGAATTGAGGTCAATGAATGAAAACCTAGAGGATAAAATAACACAAAAGAGAAACTCTTTGACAGATAAGGAAGCAGAGGAATTGATTTTAGAAAAGTTTAATGAAACCATAAAGCAACACCTTGAAAAATACCTAAATGCTGAAAAGAAAGAGTTAACCAAAATCTTTGAAAACTTATGGGACAAATACAAAATTTCTCTGAAGCAGTTAAGGGAAGAAAGAGATGAGGAAGTGAAAAAGTTGGATGAGTTTTTAATAAAATTGGGATATGCAAGAAATGAGTAAATCAAAGCCATACATACCGGCAGAGTTTCCCCCAAAAGATTTAACCTTAGAGCCGTTTATAAAAAAGATAGTAGAAGCAAACAGAGGAGTAGCTCTTTTTGATGGAGTATTGAGAGCATTACCAAATCCAGACATTTTACTAGCGCCATTAACAACAAACGAAGCCGTATTATCAAGCAAGATTGAGGGGACTCAAACAACATTTGAAGATGTTTTAAAAGAAGAGGCTGGTATAACTCCTAAAAATATCTCATCTTCTTTAAGAGAAGATTTAAAAGAAGTTTTAAACTATAAAAAGGCTTTAATATATGGTTCTGAAGCAATTCAGTATAGAGATTTATCTTTATCTTTAATTAAAGAGTTTCAAAAGATTCTATTAACTGATGTAAGAGGAAAGTATAGGTTACTTGGTGAATTTAGAAAAACTCAAAATTGGATTGGTACACCTGGAACACCAATTGATAAAGCAAGATACATACCACCAGACCCTATAATTTTGCCTGAACACCTTGAATGTTGGGAAAAGTTTTTAAAATCCGATGATTATCCTGATAAAATCGTCCAGCTTGGTTTATTACATGCTCAATTTGAGATTCTTCACCCTTTTGAGGATGGTAATGGCAGGGTTGGGCGTCTCATAATTCCTTTGTTTTTGTATTGGAAGGGGCTAATTTCAAGACCAAGTTTTTATTTGAGTGAGTATTTTGAAAAAAATAGAACTGAGTATTATGATAGATTGTTGTTGATAACTAAAAATAATGATTGGAGCGGTTGGATAGATTTCTTTTTAACGGCAGTAATACAGCAGGCTGAAATAAATATTGATAAAGCTCAAAAGCTTTTGAATCTTTATAATGAGATGAAGGATAGATTTATACAGGCTACTAAATCTCAATATGCCATTCCTGCTCTTGATGCGTTTTTTAGACAGCCGATAATTACAACCACTCAATTTAAAGAGGCGATAGGTGCCCCTAAAAAAAGCTCTTCTAATGAAATTTTAAAGATGTTAGAAAAGTTTGGATTAATAAGGCTTTACGAAAAAGCAGAAGGAAACAAACCGGCAAAGTATGCTTTTATTAAAATATTGGAAATTGTGGGAGAAACCGAAATATGATAATATTTGAGTACGGTCTACCGTATACAAAATTTTTTGTTTACGCTGATAATTATTTTGTCGTAAACAATATAGTTTGTGTACGCTATAAGGTACGCAAATTGTTTGTGTGAAGTAGCAATATCTTTTGATTTACGCAACATGTTTTGTGTAAAATACATTTAAACAATGTTTAAGGGTGTTTGATTATGGGGGGTAATAAAGATTTTAAAGATTTGCCAGAGGGGTGGAAGTGGGTAAGGTTGGGGGAAGTTATAGAGAACACTTACCCAGGTGAATGGGGGGACAATCCAATTGATAATGAAAATATTTTTCCTGTATTTAGCACTCTTGCTATTGATTATGATGGTAGAATAGATTTTACAAAAGCAGTTCCCAGAAAATTAAATAAGAAAAAAATTGAAAAACTTAAACTAAAAAAAGGTATGATTTTAATAGAAAAATCTGGGGGTAGTACGGATACTCCAGCAGGGAAAGTAGCAATTTTAAAACAAGATTTTGATGGAACATGTTCAAACTTTATTCAAATTTTAAAAATCAAATATAACTTTTGCAATAGTTATTATCTCTTTTATAGGTTGTTATATAACTTTAAAAATAACATCATTGAAAAGTATCAGCAAAGGACAACAGGAATTATCAATTTCATATTGAAAGATTATTTCAATGAATATATCCCCCTTCCCCCACTCCCCGAACAGCAAAAAATCGCCGAAATTCTTGAAACAGTTGATAATGCTATAGAAAAAACAGACAAAATTATAGAAAAATACAAACGCATAAAACAGGGCTTGATGCAGGATTTACTCACAAAAGGCATAGACGAAAACGGCAACATCAGAAACGAAAAAACACACAAGTTCAAAGATTCGCCACTTGGCAGGATACCAGAAGAGTGGGAAGTGGTGAGATTGGGGGAGGTATGTGATATTAACCCAGAAAGAATCAAATATGAAAAAGGTAGAATTATCAAATATATAGACATTGAATCAATAAATGATGGTAATGTTAGAGATTATAAGATATTCAAAATTGAAGAGGCACCAAGCAGAGCACAAAGAATTGTGAAAGAACATGATATTTTAATTTCTACAGTTCGACCAAATTTAAAAGCATTTACGATAATAAAACCAGAATATAATTATTTTGTCTGTTCAACTGGTTTTGCTGTTGTAAGATCAAAAAGTAGTATCAATCCCTTATTCTTATTTCACGTAATTTGGTTTGATGAAATATTCTTAAAGCAAGTTTTGCCTCTGGTTGTAGGTTCAAGTTATCCTGCGGTAAATAGTAAAGAATTGATTAACGTTTTAATCCCCCTCCCCCCACTACCCGAACAACAACGCATAGCCGAAATTCTTTCACAAATTGACAAAACAATTGAAAAAGAAGAACAATACAAAGAAAAACTCAAAAGACTAAAACAGGGACTTATGGAGGATTTATTAACTGGCAAGGTTAGAGTTAACCATCTTGTTGAGGAGGAAGAGAAATGAACAGAGATATAAAAGTAATCTTACAAGAACATAAAAATTATTTAGTAGAAAAGTTTGGAGTAATTGAAATTGCTATATTTGGCTCCTATGCAAGAGGTGAACAAAGGAAGGATAGTGATATAGATATCATAGTTGATTTTAAAGAAGGCTGGAAAACTTTTGATAATTACATGAATTTGAAATTCTACCTTGAAGAACTTTTTGGTAAAAAGGTTGACCTTGTCATTAAATCGGCTATAAATCCCCGCATAAAACCTTTCATAATTGAGGAAGCTATATATGTCTAAAAAACTTATACTAAAAGTAATTCTTGAAGACATAATTGAAGAGATTGAACGCATCAAAAAGTTTACACAAGGAATTGAAAAATACAACAATTTTGTTGAAAATGAATTGGTTTTTTATGCAGTTTTAAAAGCTCTTGAAAA
>Ga0308411_10003605_pt1 | contig 10288 bp, 8 predicted proteins | sample HotsprottomLayer_2_FD_203530 | JGI IMG/M metagenome (GOLD analysis project Ga0308411, IMG submission 203530) | Hot spring phototrophic mat microbial communities from Octopus Spring, Yellowstone National Park, Wyoming, United States -... | ecosystem: Environmental > Aquatic > Thermal springs >... | reverse complement strand
AATTTCTCAAATCGTCATAAGGCGGTGAAGTAACAGTAAGGTCGATTACATTATCGTCAAACTGTTTCATCACTTCTACGCAGTTACCTTCGATTATTTTATTTATGAATTTTTCCATCATTTTTTTATTGAATTGTAAGCGGACCGCTCAACCGTAGGAAGTCGAGCTTCCTGTTTCGTCGCAGGATGGCTTTTTAGGTAGCCCACGAGGACTACGGTCATCCACCAGAGCCTGCTCCACAGGCGTAAGTTCGGGCCGTCCTATCCCTACGAAGTAAAGATTGATAGAGGCGTTTACGTCTCTATCATGAGTCTCACCGCACCCGAGGCAGCACCACGTTCTGTCATTTAGTGTCAAGTCATCGTTTTTGTACCCGCAGCGGTGGCAAAGCTTTGAGGATGGGAAGAATCGGTCTACCTGAATGAAGGTTCTTCCATACCATTCCGCTTTGTACTTCAGGTAGGTCAGAAACCTTGCCCACCCGCTGTCGGCAACAGACTTATCAAGTTTTGTTTTCAACAGGCCTTTCACGTTGATATCCTCCACCACCACGACTTGGTTTTCGTCAATGATGGCTTTGGACAGCTTGTGCAGAAAGTCATTACGAGCGTTACTGATGTACGCGTGCTGCCTGGCAAGTCTCAATCGCGCCTTTTCACTATTTTTTGAGCCTTTCTGTTTCTTTGAGAAAGATTTCTGAAGTCTCTTTAGTCTTTCCTCTCCAAGACGAAGATACCTTGGGTGTTCAAGTTTGTAGCTCCCGAAGTCATTGGTAACAGTCGCAAAGTGTTCAAGTCCTAAATCTATTCCGCAAGCTTTGCTTTTAGGCTCTACGACTTTGTTCCTCGGATTCTCAGTTTCTACTAAAATGGAAGCGTAGTACCTGCCGTCGTTTGTTTTGCTTATGGTAACAGACTTGATCTTACCATCAAACCTGCGATGTAGTTCAATTTTTACTCCTTCTCTTAGCTTTGGCAGATATAAAATATTTTTCTCAAAATCTACTTTTATTGAATTTTTTACATTGTATGTAGTGTAAGATTGCCTGTCTTTTTTCTTTTTGAATTTCGGCAGTTTGAAGTGTTTGCGGTTTTTGAAATGATTACGGAAAGAATTCTCAATGTGATTTTGCACGGCAACAAGAGCAAAACAATCTACTTCTTTGAGGAAGAGGAATTCTTTTTTGTACTGAGCAGGTGTAGGTCGTGGGATGCGTTCTTTCTTCTTGTAAGCATGCAGTTTCTCATTTAGCATTTTGTTCCAAACAAACCGACAGCATCCAAATGTCTTAGCAAAAAACACCACCTGCGCATCAGTAGGGTAAATACGATACTTGTATGCTTTTAGTGTCGGTTTGCTTTGCATGGAATGTAAATAAATATACTAAGTTTGTCGAAACAAGTGACTCTTAGAAACTACCTGAAGTCCATCCTGCGACGAAACAGGAAGCTCAATTCCAAAAGGTTGAGCAGTCCGTCAGTATTTTTTGTAGGCGAAACCAAGCCACTATTGTTAGGACGCCACGCAGGGATGCAGGCTCTGGTGGATGACCGTAGCCCCAACGGGCTACCTAAAAAGCCATCCTGTGACAAAACAGGAGTCTCAATCCCAAAAGGTTGAGCAGTCTGCGGAACTAACTTGGTTTTTATATCTTGACTTTTTATTGGTGGAACGATTATTCTCATTCCGTTTTAGATAGTCCACACTGAATAGGTTTTACAATTTGCAAGTCTATGAATACAAGTGGGTGGTAAGCTATAACAGAAGTACGATCTTCTAGTCGTATAGAGTTTTCACAAATTAAAAAGTTATCTTGATAAACAGAATAAGAACCACTATAAGTATATTGTTTTATATATTGCAATATATTAATTCTGTTTTTTATAATGTCTTTAACCTCTATATTTAATTCATTATTAATGATCATAAAACCGTAATCGTGAATATAGAACCGCTTGTATTGATTAGTATCTAGTATATTATCGTAAGTGAGTATGCGCAATATTTCAAGTAAACTTACATTATTTTTTTCAAGGTTTACAATATCTTTTGTAATATTATTGTCGTAGATGCGTATCTTTGTGATTACTTTGCATGGCGATGTTGTTTCCCGGACATTGCATTTACAGAGCCAGGCGTCAACGCCTTCGTATTTGACCATCTCAGGAAATAAGACAGGTCGCTGCACTTCTGGTAGTAAGACTATAAGTACATATAGTAATCCTTCGGTTTTATCTAAGTAGTAGTAATACAAAATACGCTTTCCCATACTCTTAAGTTCATCATCTTTTATTCGCATGACCTCCATTATTTTTTCATAAATTCTTATATTGAACACAAACTCAGATACATCTATAAAAGATTCTAAATGAAGATTTTGTTCATATTGTTTCTCTTGTAAAAACTTGCGTATTTTATATGTATCAATAAAGTTGATTAATTTAGGTTTTGTGTCATTATCAAATCCCACAATATGTACTCCTAGTTTTTGTTCCTGTTTTCCATAATTTTTATCAAGTTGAGCAACGATATTTTTGTTATCCTTCAAGATATTAATGCCATTGATATTGACCAAACTATAGTCATTATATAAGTTTGACAATTGTGTATTCAGAATATAATCATTGCTTTTATAGTGTAATTTTTCAAAAACATGGCGTCTTGTAAATATATATTTTGGCGAAACTTTATATATATAGTATGGATACGATTTAGTTATATCGTATGAAGCATTTAGCTTGTATGTTCTACTGAATAAGGTGGCATCGGATGGTATAGTAACATTAAAGGCTGGGTCGTATGCTAATTCTATAGCTTTATCCGTACCCGTAGTGAATTGAACAGACAACTCGTTATTTTCAAAGCTACATGACACTAATAAAGCGCTAGACACGCGTTTGAATATCTTACTTTTCTCACTTATACTAAAATGAAGTTTAAGAAACTTTATAAACGGCACAGAGCCTTCACGATTATCTATTATGCATTCTACGTGTTCGACATCCCAAAGTAATATCATACGTTCAGTTATTAAATCGCCAAAATTTTTTGAAAGTATCTTCCGAAGCCGTTTTTTCTCCGTCTTATCATTCACTATGTCTAATAATCCTTTTACATAATCATGCAGTGTATAACTAAATGTATCCACTGTTTCAGAAACTAAATCTACTAAATCTATACGAAATACTATATCTATTAGCTTATAAATCACAACAAATGAGTTGGCTAAGATGTAACTATATTCATCTGGATGACTTGCCAATTTGGATTCTTTTATAAGTTCACTATATGCAATATTACTAGTAATATATGTTGTATAATACACAATCTTATCTTTTGTTAAATTATAAACACATAGTGCTTTCTCGCGTTTTGAATGCCATCTTATATAAACCACATATATATTGCCATTGGGTGATTTTACGCAATACCACGATTCTAAAATGGCTTTCTCAGCATTGTAATTCAACCCTACCTCCATCAAATGATATTTCTCACTTCTATAGTCATATAAAGGAACTAACGAGTTTGAGTGTACTTTTGTAGTATTATAAAAATATATTACGTCTTTTATCATATAATACAAAGTGGCGTAGTAATTGTCATGTGTAATATGAAGACTTGACGTATAAAATTGTTTTACGGTATGTGATAATGGTCGGTCAGTGTTTGTAGGGCTTATTTTAGGGAATCGCACGTGCTTAGCGACTTGACATTTTGGAAGCTGACTTTTTGCGTAATTAAGCAACACAAATAAATGTACAAAATAACGTGGTTTCTACAAGTTACCGTTGTTCTTAAGCGATGGTAAAGTTTTGAGGAGGGGAAGAAGCGAGCTACCTAAATGAAAGTCTTGACATACCATTCAGCTTTGTACTTGAGGTAGGTCAGAAACTTTAACCATCCGCTATCAGCAACGGACTTGGCCAGTCTTGTTTTCAATAGGCCTTTCACATTGATGTCCTCCACCACCACGACTTGGTTTTCGTCTATGATGGCTTTGGATAGCTTGTGCAAAAAGTCATTGCGAGCGATAGTGATGTACGCGTGCTGCCTGGTAAGTCTCAATCTATCCTTTGAAAGTCATCACTCAACGGAGTGAGAATCACAACTATGAAAGTTGAGCGTTTTACTACTCATTACAGTGGGTTAGTAACATAAATATAATAAAAGGATTACGAAAAATCAGTATGTCTAGAAACACATATTTAATTGTGTTGCACACGAAGATTCTATTTCCTCTATAAAATCACGTAGCGGACTGCTCAACCGAAAAAGGTTGATCAGTCCGCGACATATTTTATGGATTCTTGTGTGCGATGACGACGAGAACATACATGGAACATACTAAAATCATTATCTATCGAAAATAGAACATTCATTGATTATAGTTCAAGATTTCTCAAATTCTTCTAAAAATTCACGTATCATATCTATAAAGTATGCCCTTTTACGTTCTAATTCTTGTAAATACTTACTAACTTGTTCATATTCGTCCTTCATTCTCCCCATATCTTTGTCAGCTTCCTCTATTTCTTTATTAGCCTTCTCTATTCTATCTTCTATTGACTGTACTATGTCTTCTAATAAATCGTACCTTTCAAGAATACTATTATATAATGTTCTATCAATTCCTTTATGTGGCGATATTAGTTTTCTGTATAGAGCGTTAGCATTTTTTGATACCTTTTCTAAAAACGCATTTTGTTTATCGACGTATTTGTACAATGCCCATACAGCTTCTTGACTTGCTAACAATTCTTTATTTAACATCTGTAGGTAATCATCCAACGTAATGATTTCTTCGTCTATTGATTCTACTTCTTTGCATAGTTTTATAAAATCATAGCCGTTGAGATATAGGATGTAGGCAGCCATCCAGTAGCTTTTGTCGTATTGGTTGTCATTTGGGATAAAGCGATCCACTTCAAAGTGAAGACCTGATAAATCATTTGATTTTTTGAGAATATCTTTAATCAAATCAGCTAAAAGTTCTACAGCTGTTTTAAACTCTTCATCTTGTATGATACGAAGGAGTTCTTCTTGAATTCTTATTATTTTTTCGCTGTGCGCTGTCATACCGACTACTTCGTTGGGTGCGCAAGGTAAAGATGACGAGCTAGTTGTGCAGAATGACCACACACTAACATCGATAAACCACATGCGCTTAAGCAGAAGATTCAAATGTAAAAGTTTGAGCACTCCTAAAAATTCAACTTTTTCTCATGACGAGAAGGAATTCCGATTTCATTCCTTCTGGATTCTTATTTTTACGATTGCGGAAGAGTTGTCGTTTTTTGATTTGATCTTCATAGACGCCTTCTAATTCATAGCCCCGTTCCTGAAAGTACTCTGTAATAATGCGCCAGATTTCGACTTCAACTCCTTCGATTTTTGGGTTACCAACAAAAATACATAGTCTGCCATCCGCGCAGAGCATTTTGGCAGCGTTTTCCAGCGAACGGAGTGTATAGTAAAAGTACGAATCCAGAATGTCTTGCAAGTTTCGCTGTTGAATGGCTCCCCGTATATGTTCTAGTGTGGGTGTTGAAATTTTCTCTTTTGCGCGACGATAAGGAATTTCCAGACGACTGACCATCTTTACTTCCTCTTCTGTGTATCCAAGCCAATAAAGTTCAAGTTTGACTGTGCGAATGTATTCCTGAGCCTGAAGGTAAGGCGGAGAAGTGATCAATGCCTGTATGGTTTTTGAGCGAATCTCTGGTCTTTCAAAGACAAAAGGCTCTGATGAGTCTACCCCGCCATAGTAGAGTACACAGCTCTGGCTTTGTTCGCGCAATCGTGCAAGTATGGCTAAACGGTGAAATGCATCAAATGCGGTCTCATATATGAGGTCATTCAGAGCGCTTTTCCAGTCTCCTTGAAGCAGGTGATGCATTTCATTTTGCTTGGCTTTGGTTTTAAATAACTTGGGTGTCTTGTGATCGGCGTAAGAAAAGCGTTTGCTTGCTTTCAGCAGGGCAAGAATCAGAATTGTTTGATAAGGATTTCCCTCTAACCCTTTAACATATCCCCAATATCGGCAAAGCGTTTCCAAAATGTTAGAATCATACCAGTATTCCAAATTTTTCCATGATGGCCGATAGTAGGTAAAAGAGTTCTGGATCATATCATGCAAAATTTTATGAAGCGTGTCTGGATTTAAGTAGGTATACTGAAATAGAATTTTTGTGCGTACTATATGATTGAGAAGCGGGTTGATATCTATTAGAATTGCATTGCGGTTCGTCAGGATAGCCTCTAAGCCTACTGTACCAGAACCTGCAAAAGGGTCGATAATCCAATCGCCTGGCTTTGTATAAGTATGCAAGCAGAAGCGTGGAATTTGAGGGATAAATTTAGCCGGGTAATAGAAAAGACTGTGAGTGAGATAACCTGTATCACTGATTTCCGGAACAAGGTTACGAAAGTTAACAGCAACGGGCCATCTTTCTGCCGTCGGCAATGATATTTTCCCAAACATAGTTTAATAATGATCTGGGTACTTTTTAGTCATCTTTGCTTTTTCGATTCCCGTAAAATAGCTCGGTAGCTTAAATTGCTTTCGTTTTTTAAATAATCTCTGAATGTATTATTAATCATCTTTTTGTTCCAAACAAATAGACAGCATATGAGTGATTTAGTAAAGAATAACACTTGCGCTTTACTATGCCAAATACAATAAGTGTATGCTTTTAGTACCGATATGTGTCGCATTTTAAGTAAATATACTAAGTTTGTAGAAATGAGAGGTATATAGAGATTACCTAAACGCTATCATGCAACGAAGCAGGAATCCCAAGAATAAAAATTTGAATGGAATACGACTTTAGACTTGCATTGCGTTCGTATTGGCATACCTGCTATGGCAAAGCGAGACGAGGCTAGCAAAGAGCTGATGATGAAAGTTTTAGCGGAACTCCTTAAAAACAAAAACAAACGTTGGAAAGCTGTAAAAGGAGATAAGCTAAAATTTTTGTTGGAAGAAGTACTAAGCAAAAAAGAATTAGAAAAGATTATTTCAAATTTAGAAAAGGACTTAATAAAAATAAATATTGCCATATCCAGAGAAGCAGAATATTATATTAGAGATGCTATTACAAATGCTGGTATAGACATAGAAAAGCACGGAGGATTGTATCGTTGTCTTGCAGCGTACCTTATCTTACCACGAATAAATGTACTAACCATACTCAGTGATGCTAAAAAAGTGCCTGAGATAGATTTCAGAAACAGAGTAGTTTTAGAGGCCGCAGAAAAATCTGTGCGCGCAATATTAAACGAAATGAATAAAGGTTCAGATAAGAAATAAAACATTCCAGAATAGCCGCATACCTTTTCGATTGCGGATAAAGACATATGCTTCGGCGAGTACATATTCAGGGGTATAAGTCGCTCCAAAGCGTAGAGTTAGAGCTGTGCCCACTTACGCTCATTGTAGGTCTTAATGCGACGGGTAAGAGCAATCTCTTTGATGTACTTCGGCTTTTGAGTCGGATAGTAACAAGTCATTCGCTTCAGGAGGCTTTTGCTGATCATCGTGGTGATCCCATTGAAACTTTTAGTTACTTCGAAGGAGGCTTAGATGTCCTCTTACAAAAGGACACAGCCCGATTTACCATAGAAGTAGATGTAGAGCTAAGCCAAGCAGTTAAATCTCGCACTGAACAGCTTATTCAAAGGTATGTTGGCTTTTTGAATGAGACTGCTAATCGTCGGCATTCTAAGAAGTATAGTATTAGAGAGTCGCTTTTACGCTATCGCATTAGTATTTCTATTAATCCCCAAACGGGAGCTTTACGAGTAGAGGATGAAGAGTTATTTGGACTTATTGAAACACAGGATGGCCATCTTTCCCCTAATGAAAAGATTAAACCTTTTATAGAGAAAGTTGGTGATCGGCTCCACTTACGGATGGAAGAGCAAGACTCCTTCTTGGAATACGAAACGGGACTTAGTTACGCGATTGTCTCTCAACCGCTTTATCCACCCTATCATCCTCATCTTATAGCGTTACGCGAAGAATTAGCCAGTTGGCAGTTTTATTACTTGGAGCCACACCTAATGCGTGAAGCAAGCCCTATTAAAGAATCCCATACTATTACGCCTTTTGGTGGAGACATAGCAGCCTTTTACTGGACTCTTCAAAGAACACATCCAGGACAATTCCATAATCTAGAAAAGGCACTTCAAACTTTCATACCAACGATAGAGGGTATACAAATAGAAGTCACGAAGGATGGTCTCCTTCGCCTCAAAGTCAGAGAAGATGGTATAGAGCACTCTGTCAAAGTGGTTTCGGAGGGAACATTGCGGCTTTTAGCACTTTTAGCAATTCTCGCACCTAATAATCCTGCTTCCGTTGTAGGTATTGAGGAGCCTGAGAATGGCGTACATCCTAGACGGCTAAGACACATCGCGCTCCTTCTCCAAAATGCCTCCGAAAAACGGCAGCTCATCGTCAATACGCATTCCGCTTTACTACTTGATTATTTTGATACCGATAGAATTGGGATTGTCCAGTGCTTTAAGAAAGATAGCCAAACACATTTTAGGGTGTTAGGTTCAACTGAGGAGCTGCTCCCAAAACCTGAGGTAGGGGAGGTTCTGGAAGAAACTCTTCCCTCTGAGCAAATCTTAATGGGGTATTGGGGATGAAGTTAATTTGTAAGAAAAACGATATGAAGCATTTGCAGTTTTTGTTAAAGTATATTCTCTTACAACACATTACAACAGCTGATAATTGGAATAAAACTGTGTGATGCTTATAAATTTTGAACATTATCGTGATGAAGTTAAACAAGCACTGTTAGCAAGAAAAAGTCAAGTGGAGCAGGTATGGGATCCGTTTATTGCTTCCTGGCTCGCTTATGCGTTTGTAGACGAGACAGATTTGCATTCCCCACCATTTCAGGATTTGTTTCAACGCTTGGACGCGTGGTCACAGGAAGAGAATGCAATGCAATGGAAGCGTAATATCGGGCCTTTGCTTTTCGTTATCTGGCTACATAAACAGCAAAATCTTCCTATCAGCGAAATACACATATATAAAGCCATAGAGATGCTTCAAACATTGAATCCTGATGACAGGTTTTCGCCTTTACGATCTCCAGAGCAGGTTTTCTTTATTGCTCTCGGAGTTTCTGCTATGAATCAAGTGAAAGCAAAAGAATATTTGCGCCGTTTCATACCTTCGCAAATAAAAGGAACGCTGGCGAGGCGGATTATGTACTGTGCGGCGCTTAAAGAAATAGGCGGGGACTATCCTCTATCTCTATCGGAGTCTGAAGACATAGCTGATATCATCGCTCTTTTATGGTGGGCGCAAAGAGAAAACATCCCTAACAAAAGCCAGTATTGGACACAATTTGCTAAAAATATGAATGAAATTTCACTTTACAGGGAGGATAATTTTACTGCAAAGCGCATTCTTTCTGATTGTGAGTTAGCCTTACTTGCGCACTGCTTAATTGCAAAAGGTTGAGCAGTCCACTTTTCCTTGCGCGATTTGAATGAAAACGGGAATGCCCTGCCCGCGCTGGGCAGGGCTTCCTACTGTCTGGCGGGTAAGCGGTTACTCCTGCGTGACTTTCGCTTGGAGGCGGTTAGCGATGGAGAGGTACCGCTCGACTAAGGTGCGGATTTGTTTGACCATCAGGTTGGTGTTCTTAGGGAGTGTGCCCAGTACATCTTGGAGTCCCTCAAAAGTGGGCAGAGCGTCTAGAAAGTTTTCCACAAGCTGCTGCTTTTGCTCCCGTGAGAGGCGTACCCGTGTCTTACCCGTACTGCTGGATGTCCGAGAGTACCGTGCAGGCACTTCCAGCCCGAAGGTACTGAGGGACTCCCGAAGGGCCTCGTTACGGAGCTTCTGCACGATGGGAGCTATATTCTTCTCCTCGCTCGTGCTTTTGATGGCCAGAAGTCCCTCAATCCTAGGAAGCAGAAGGTACGCTGCGATGCACCGGTACCAGCCGCCATGATGCGACACTGCTACACCAGCACTCGTAATCTCCCTACGAATCTGTGCTTCCACATCGTGAGGCAGGAAGCTGTGCTCCCCATTCAGTTCCTTCTCCAGATTCGTAATCAGTTTCTTCAGGCCTTTTTCTGTGAGGGCCTTCTCAATCCGAACTTTGAGTTCGGTTTCGCTGACTTGCGCTTGCGTTGTCATACCAAGCATTACAACAAAAGCGCAAGGGAAGTGAGTTCCCGTTTTTACAATCCGACGAATGAGGGCAAATAAAAAAGTAAAGCCTGTGGAGTGTACTCTGGCGGATGATCGTAGCC
>Ga0308411_10003603_pt1 | contig 10289 bp, 9 predicted proteins | sample HotsprottomLayer_2_FD_203530 | JGI IMG/M metagenome (GOLD analysis project Ga0308411, IMG submission 203530) | Hot spring phototrophic mat microbial communities from Octopus Spring, Yellowstone National Park, Wyoming, United States -... | ecosystem: Environmental > Aquatic > Thermal springs >... | reverse complement strand
AGCCGAGCAGGAGCCCCACCCGCGCTTTGGGCGGCTGCGCCTTCGCGGGGTACACCGTCTGCGTCGGTCGCCACGGGCGGTCGGGCAGGCGCGGGAGCTGCACTGCCGACTCGCTCGCGCCCAGCAGGCGCGCCATCCAGCGTGGCGTGCGCCGAAAGCCCAGCGCGCCCGCCATGCGCAGCATCAGGCGCAGCTGCGTCGGGTTCGTGAAGCGGGCAATCGCCTGCTGGCGCGCCAGCCGCTGAAACGGCGTGCGGGCGTGCTGTTCCACTTCGGCGCGTGCCCCTTCGATCAGCTTCGCATACGGCACGCCCGACGGACACGCCGTCTGACAGCCCAGACAGCCCATGCAAGCGTCAATATGCGGTCGCGCCTGCACCCACTCGATGCGCCCCTCCAGTGCTTGGCGCATCAGGTAAATCCGCCCGCGCGGCGACTCCGCCTCCTGACCTGTGGAGACATAGGTCGGGCACGCCTGCAGACACAGACCGCAGTGAATACACTTCTGAAGGTCGCCCTGACTAAGCATCCCGTGCGAGAGTGTACCCCAACCCTATAAAGCGGGCTCAGACCGTCACCTTCGCGTAGTCCAGCGCGTGGCGGATCGGGCTTTCGAAGTTCGGCGGAATCTTGGCAATCATCCCGAAGACGACCTTGCGAATGCGCTCGGCGTTCTGGTGGAACACATGCATCACCTCTTCCGCCGTGACGGGCTTGACCTCGCCTTCCGCCACCAGCCCGCTGTCGTAGTCGGTAATTAGGGAGATATTTACTACAGGAATCGCCAACTCCAGCGCGAGGTACGCTTCGGGGTATTGCGTCATGTTGATGACTTCCCAGCCCATCGAGGTGAACCATCGGCTTTCGGCTTTGGTGGAGAAGCGGGGACCGTTGATGACGACGATTGTGCCGCGCTCGTGGACGGGGATGCCATGCGCGCGGATTTCCTCGATAGCGATTTGGCGCAGCACGGGGCAGTACGGGTCGGCGGGCGAGACATGGTGTACGGTGGGACCCTCGTAAAAGGTGTCGGCGCGCCCGTGCGTGCGATCGACATACTGGTCTGCCACCACGAAGTCGCCTGGCTTGACATGCCGTTGCAGGCTGCCTGCCGCGCAAGGGCTAATAATCGCCTGCACGCCGAGCTCCTTCATCGCCCACAGGTTCGCGCGATAGTTGATTTTGTGCGGGGGGATGGTGTGCTTGCGTCCGTGTCGGGGCAAAAACGCCACGCGCCGCCCGTTCACTTCGCCAATCGACACGGTGTCGCTGGGCGCGCCGTAGGGGGTGTCTACCTTGACCTCCTCCACTTTGTCCAGAAACGAGTAGAATCCTGAGCCGCCGAAAACGCCGATTTCAGCCAAAGGTTTCATCTAAGTGCCTCCTGTTCTGTTCGGTGAACTGCATCGCTTGGGCAGCAGCGTTCTGCTCCGCCTGCTTCTTGCTGGAGCCAGTGCCCTGTCCCGCCACGATGTCGCGTAGTTTGACCTGCACGACGAAGGTTTTGTTGTGCGGGGTGCCCATCTCTTCTACGACCTCGTAGGTCGGGGTGATGCGCCACCACGCTTGCGTGCGCTCTTGGAGTTGCGACTTGTAGTCTTGGACGGGCATCTCGCCCACGTGCAGGGCATCCAGTTCGGGCTTGAGGTGTTGGAGGGCGTAGTCGCGCGCGGCACGGTAGCCCGAATCGAGGTAAATCGCGCCCAGCACCGCTTCGAAAGCGTCGCTGAGGATGGAAGGTCGCTCGCGTCCGCCTGCCGACTCTTCGGCGGGGCTAAGGCGCAGCAGTCGAGGCAGTCCTGCACGTTTGGCAGCCTCGCACAGCACGCTCGCCCGCACGATGCTCGCCCGCGCTTTGGAGAGTTGCCCCTGATCCCAGTTGGGGAAGTGCTGGTACAGGTACTCGGCAACAATCAAGCCCAGCACTGCATCGCCCAGCAGTTCGAGCCGCTCGTTGCTGGCGAGCAGTTCGCCTTCGGTATGTGATCGATGGGTGAGGGCTTGCGCCGCTAAGTGCTTATTCCGAATGGGCAGGCGCGCGCCTGCCCTGTGCAATCGCCAGAAGCGCACGGCTCAGATTATACCCCGCGCGCAAGGTCGACGATTTTACGCGCCGCTTCCTGCATCGTTTCGGCGGGTATGAGCGGTGTACCCTGCAGCATGGCGCGTCCCTCTTCAGCGTGCGTGCCCGCCAAGCGCACCACGACGGGGATGTTCACCTGCAGCGTCTCGAATGCCTCCAGCATGCCGCGCGCTACTTCGTCCCCGCGCGTGATGCCCCCGAAGATATTGAACAGCAGCCCCTTGACATTCGGGTCCATCAGCACGAGTTCGACGGCTTGGCGCACGCGGTCGGCTTTCGCGCCGCCGCCAATGTCCAAAAAGTTCGCCGCGCGCCCGCCTGCCCGTGCGACCTCGTCGACGGTACACATCACCAGCCCCGCGCCGTTGCCAATCACACCGATGTCGCCGCCCAAGCGCACATAAGCAATCCCGCGTCGGCTCGCTTCCGCCTCGATGGGGTCGTCGAGGCTCTCTTCGTGCAGCGATTCCAGCCGCTTCTGGCGGTACAGGGCGTTCTCGTCGATGGTGATTTTCGCGTCGGCGGCGATAATCCGTCCGTCGGCAAGCACCGCGCAGGGGTTGATCTCCGCGAGGTTCGCGTCGACGGCGATGTAGGCGCGGTACAGCCCGTGCAACAGCGCGCTCAGCGGGCGGATTTGCTCCTGCGGGATGCCCGCGGCGTACAGCACTTCGCGTGCAGCGTAGTCGGTCAGCCCCAGCAGCGGGTCTATCGCCACAGTCGCAATCGCGTCGGGGTTTTGCGCGGCGACCTCTTCGATGTCCATCCCGCCTTGCATGCTGACCATCAGCACATTGCGCTGCAGTGTGCGGTCAACCGTGATGCCGATGTAGTATTCGCGGGCGATTTCGACGGCTTCTTCGACCAGCACCTTCTCGGCGACCAGTCCTTGCGGGTTCTGGGGCGAGACGAGTCGCTTGCCGAGGATGCTTTCGGCGGCGTGGGCGGCTTCGTCGGGGGTGTTGGCGAGTTTGATGCCGCCTGCCTTGCCGCGCCCGCCCATCAGCACCTGCGCCTTGACCACCACAGGCTTGCCCAGTCGCTTGGCGACCGCCTTCGCGTCGGCGGGCGTGCTAACTACCTCTCCTTGCGGCGTCGGAACGCCAAATTCGCGCAGGATCTGTTTCGCTTGGTACTCGTGCAGTTTCATCGTCGGCTCCTAATGCGCCGAGAGTATACCCTGTGTGAGGTACACTCTGGGGCGGTGAACGGTTCAGGGTACATCGTGCCGCAGGTGGGCTGCTCGGTGTGTGGGGCGGGGTGCGACCCGATGCAAGACCGCTGCGCACGATGCCGACGCGACCCCTACGCAGCGATTGGCGTGCGCTGGGGTCCGCTGACGGGGCGTCAGTTCTGGCGCAACTTCGGCTGGCGACTGCTGATTGCACTGCCGTTTGTGGGCTGGGCGCTGTGGCGCGAGCCTGAAGGGCTGCTGCGTCTGATGCAGCTTTCGGGCTGGGCGCAGGTGGTGCTGGGCGCGTTGCTTGCCGTTGGGGGCATGGTGATTGGCTATCACTTGTGGCTGACTTGGCGGGCGGCGCATGCCGCACTGGTGCTGACCCCTGCGGAGGTGTGGCTGCTGCAGCGTCGGGGCGGCAGGGTCTACTTCGAGCGTATGGGGTGGCAGGAGTGCCTACCGCCCGAACCTGTGCGGGGGCAGCGCGTGTTGGAAGCGCTGGGCGCGTTCGCGCACCTGATGATGCACGCCGGGCTGCAGGTGCTGGCGCTACTCATCCCCGATCAGGTCTACGAGCTGCGCCTGCGCAGTCGGCTGGATGCAGGCAAGCGGTGGCGTGTCGCGCTGGTGGGCGCGCGGTACCACCCGCGCTTTGCGCTGAGTGAACTCGCGGCGTTCGCGTTGCCCCACTGGCTGCAGAGCGGGCTGGTCGCGATCGAGCCAGGCTACGAACCCAGCCCAGAGCGACCCTTCCTTGCGCTGGATTTGCAGACGCGCACGCTGCGCGCCTATGCTTTTCGCGAGGTGCGCCTGCCTGAGCCGAGCGTCGAGCTGCCCGACCGTCCCGAAGCGCACAACCCCGACGGCAGCCGCGTGGAGAGCGACCACACGCTTGCGCCCGACGCGGCGCAGGCGGCGCACGCCGAGAAACTGCGCCTGCGGCAAGGCTTGCTGCCCGCCTACGCCGTGCCTTACGGCGACTACTGGCTCCGCGCCGACTGGGGGATTATTCAGCGTATTGAGCATCACTGCGCTGCCAGCGAGACTGCAGTCATACCCGCCCCTGCGTCGAAGCCGTTGTAAACCGTGCAGCACCGTCCCTCAACACCCGCTTTTTGAAAGTGATTTTTGAACGCCGTCAGCCCGCGTTGGGTTCGACGCGCAGGGTCTTTTCGTGGGTATAGAGGGCGAAACCTGGAGGTGCGCCTTTGGGCTTGCGTACATACTTGCGCAGGGTGTAGTCCACTTCCACGACACGGGCGTGCTTGTCCGCGCTGTGTTGGGCTGCCAGTCGCGCGGCAAACTCCAGCGTGCGGCGGGGCACGCGCTGCGGCTGATTCTCCGCGCGGATAATCACATGCGCGCCTGTGCCCGTGCGCACATGGAGCCACCAGTCATTCGGCTTGGCAATTCGGGTCAGCAGGTAGTCGTTGGCGGCGGCGTTCTCGCCCACCAGCACTTGGTAGCCATCAGGGCTGAGGTGCGCGCGGATTTTGTGCCCTTCGAACGGGTCTTTTTCGGCGCGCTTGGCGCGGCTGGGAGGGATCGCCTCGCGGAGCCAGCCGTGTGCCTTCGCTTGCGCGTGCAGTTGCTGCAGTGCGTCGGGGTCGGCAGCTTGCTCGGCTTGCAGGAGCGCATAGCGGAGGTGGCTCACTTCGTCGGCGAGACGTTGCATGCGGGCGTGCAGTTCGGCGCGGCTCTCGCGGGCGCGGCGCGCCTTGTGGAAGTAGCGCTCCGCGTTCTCAGCAAGCGACTTGGTGGGGTCGATGGGGATGGCGATTTCGGGCATGTCGGGCTGCGTGTAGTCGAGCGCGTGCAGGGTGGGCGTGCCTGCGGGTAGGTTGTGCCCGAATGCGAGGATGAGTTCACCGTAGAGTTGCCAACGATCGGCATCTTGGCTTGCGTGCAGGGCGCGTTGCAGGTCGGTGCGGGCGCGCTCACGCGCTTGCAGCGCACGGCGCAGATTCTGCAGCAGGCTCTGACGCAGGGCGTCTGTGTGGGCGTGCTGGATGCGCTCCCCAAACGCCTGCTCCCACGCGAGATTGACGCTGACCCGTGCGTGCTGCCAACCGTCGGGGTAGCGCAGGCTGGGGAACGGGTACGCGCCAAGCGCGCGGTGGGTCTGCGGGTCGCGAATCAGCACGGGTTGCCACGCACCTGTGCGCAGCCGCTGCGCCCATGCCACAACGCCCTCGACGCCCTGTGCGCGGTACACCGCCTCCAGTTCGTCTGCCGTGAAGCGGCTCAGCCCCTCAAGGTGCGCTTGCCAATCGCGCGGCTCGCCCATCTGCGCAATCAGCGTGCGCCAGTCGTCGTCGGTCAGCATCAGCGGGTTCCGCAGCCCCTCCACGCGCGTGGGGGGCAAGCGATACGGCTCGCCCGCACGAATGGGGCGCACTTCGCTCTGGCGCGGCGAGACCCACTTGAGCGCGCTGCGCACCAACCCCGTCGGCTCCACCAAAATGATGTTAGAGTGTTTGCCCATTAGCTCAATCATCAGCCGATAGACTCCCTCGCGCGTTTGCACCTCTGCCTGCACGATGCGGTCGAAACCCAGCATCTGCATCGAGCGCACAATGCCACCCTCTATGTGCTTGCGCAGGCTCTGCAGGAACGGTGGGGGCGTCGGCGCGTTGGGCAACTTCACGCTGACCGTGTGCATACGGGCGAACTGCGCATCCGCGCTAATCAGCAGCCGATGCTCTGTGCGCTGGGCGTACAGGTGCAGCACAATCGTCAGCGGCTCGGGCTGGCGGATGTCCTGAATCCGCGCGCCCGCAAAGAAGCTACGCTCCTGCAGCACTGCGTACAGGTTCAAACTGTCGAACGGTATCGGCTTCGCGTCGGGCATGGCGTAATTATACGAGAAAGGGGCATGCCCTCTAAAAAGTCGCCTTTGCCGCCGATAATTATGCGGGGCAGTGGTATGCAGACGAAGACTTACATCGCACCGACGCGATTGGAGGCGTTGCTGAAAATTCGCGAGGAACACGGGGCAGACGCAGTGATTCTAAGCGAGCGCACCGTCCACAAGGGCAAGTGGCTTGGCAGGAAGCCGTTGGTGGAGATCGTGGTCGGCATTAGGTCCTCAGGGAGCGACTCTGGGGTCGAGCCGCGTCCCGCGTCTAAAGTGGAGCCGAAGGGCATCGACACATACGACCCGACGCAAACGCGCCTACGCAAGTTGGAGCGCGAAATGCAGGAAATCCGTGCGCTGGTGCAAACGATGCATGCCTATCTTGTCGATGGTGCCGCGCCTACGCCCGCGGAAGGTGCTATCGAGCTGCCCCAGCGGGCGTCAAGCCTTGATGAACATCCCCTGCTACGCCCCCTGATCGCTGCGGGTGTGGAACCAGAAACAGCGCAGGAGCTGCTGCGCCGTGTGCCGCGCCTGCCCTATGACGCAGCGGTGGGCGCTCTTCACCGCACACTGCTGGCGCGTATCCCCATCGGCGGCGCTCTGCCCCCTGAGAGTCGCCAACGCCAAGTTGCCGTGCTGGTCGGTCCCACAGGTGTTGGCAAAACGACCACCATCGCTAAGCTGGCAGCCATCCACGCGTTGGACTACAACCGCAAGGTCGCCTTGCTCTCGCTGGACACCTACCGCATCGGCGCCATTCAGCAACTTCGTACCTACGCCGAGCTGATGAACCTCCCCTTGCAGATCGCCACGAATGCCGATGAGGTGCAAGAAGCGCTGGAGCAGTTTGGTCAATACGACCTTGTGCTGGTCGATACCATCGGGCGCGGACAACGCGATGAGGTACACCTGCAACAGATGCGCCACGCGCTGATGCCCCTTCAGGGAACGGTGTACCTAACGCTGAGCGCAACCGCCGACAGCGCCAACCTCTTGGACACTGCCCAGCGGTTTAGCGCCCTGTTCGAGCCCGATGCAATCATCCTGACCAAGCTAGACGAGGCGACCCGCGTGGGCAACTGCATCAATCTTGCCCTGCGCACCGCGCAGCCACTTGCTTACTTCACGACTGGACAGCGTGTGCCCGAAGACATCACCATCGCGAACGCTCAACTACTCAGAGATCGTCTGGTGCTTGCACCTTGCGGTAATGCGCTGCGAAGTGCCTAAGGTGCGCCTGCACGCACTGATGGACATCGCAAGGCGACTTCTGGAGCTCCACGCGCCGAGTCTGGGCGTTGCGCTACGGGCGTGCCCGTTGCAGCTCTTGCTCGATACGGTTCAGCATCTCTTCGTACTCGGACGTTTCCAGCCCTTCCAGCCACATAATTAGTGCGTCTTCTAAGTTGTTGTAATATTTGGGGCGTGTAGCGACGGTTCGGAAGCCGAACTTCTCGTAGAGTCTTTGGGCAGGCGTATTGCTCACGCGCACCTCCAGCGTCGCCTTCACGCAGCCGCGCTCGCGGGCGATGCTTAGCAAGCGGTGGATGAGCCGCTTGGCGAAGTTGCGCCTGCGGTATTCGGGCTTGACCGCGACATTCGTGATGTGCGCTTCATCGATAATGAGCCACATCCCTGCGTAAGCGACCAACTTCCCGTCCACTTTTAGCACAAGGTACAACGCCGCAGGGTTGCGCAAATCGCTCCGAAAAGCCTCCTCCGACCAGCCAAACAGGTTCACTTCCCGCTCAATACGCATCACTTCGGGAAGGTGCGCTTCGGTCATACGCTCAATAGTAAGTATCTCGCCGCTGCTATTCACGGATGCCGCAGAGCTGTTTGTAGACGCGGACAACCTTGCGCACATAGTTTTGCGTTTCGCGGTAGGGGGGAACACCTCCGTGTTTGCGCACGGCTCCTGACCCCGCGTTGTAGGCAGCTAACGCAAGTATGACATGTGTCCACCCGTGCGGGTCGCCTGTCTGCGCCCAGTATTTTTCCAAGTGTCCGCGCACCAGTTTGACTGTTCCATGCAAGTTCTGGATCGGGTCGTAGGGGTCTACGACGCCTAATCCGCGCGCTGTGCTGGGCATCAGTTGTCCCAGTCCCGCTGCACCTTTGCGTGAGGTCGCGTTCGGATTGAACCCCGATTCCACCAGCACGATTGCCACGATGAAGCGCGGGTCGACGCCGTAGTGTGCGCTGAAGCGCAAGATTGCCCATGCAATCTGGTCGGCTTGCTGTGGTGAGAGGCGCGGGTTGCGGCTGCGGATGAAGCGCGAATACTCTGGCACATAAAGATGGAGGGTCGCGCGGAAGGTATGCCAGTCAGGTGCAGGCTGGGAATGCTTTTGTAGAGAACGGATGGACGGTTTGGAGCGATGGGCACGGAGGTTGCCGCGCGCCTGTGCTGCTGCCGATGGAGGTGTGGTGTGCGTGGACGGACGCGCACGCTGCTGCGCTTCCCACTGAGCGACCGTACTGGCAAAGGTGGCGTCCAGCAGCCGATAGGTCGGCGCGACCTGCTCACTTGCGCGTTGAACCTGCACCAGGGCACGGATGTGCAGCTGTCCGCGCGTGAGCCAACTGTGCCCCGCCCCGATCTGTACAACGATGCTGCGTCCAGGCTCGATCTCCATCAGCACGGAGCGATGCTCGCCAACAGCCACCGAGCCGACCACCACGCCTTCCACTTCCAACACTCGTGTGCCGACCACGAGTTCCAGCCCTGCGATGGGCGTTGCACCTTTGATGCGGTGCGCCGCGCGCGTCCTAAGGTACGCCTCTAACTCCTGTCCCGATGCGCTTATTAGCAGCGCACAAAGCCCGCCCAGTAGAAGATGCCGTCTCACATCATGAGTATTCCACGCAGCGGCAAGCATTCCTGCTGAAGTCGCAGCTGTGTGTGAAATCGTCCCGATTTCGGGCGGTGAGCGCAGCCCGCTTGCATGGTGTATAATATGCTGGGCGGTGTGATGAGAACGATTGGGCGATTCTCACTGTATCTGGTGATTCTGTTAGCAGCGGCGGGGCTGTTGAACTGGGCGCGTACCGAGCAGCGACGCGCAGAAGATGCCCTACACGAGACACTTGGCTTCCGTGAGCCTGTGTGGAGCGACTGCTTGCCTGCCATCCGCAAGGAGACCCAACAGCAGCCGACCGACGAAGCTAAGCTGCGCACGCTGGCGGATCGACTGACCCACCACTACCGCGAACTGGATACCCCACTGCGCTTCAAGGTGATCAAGACCGACGACGGCGCGATGGCGTTGCGCTTGAATGTGGCGGTGGCGTTGCCCCGTTGGTACACCGCGCGCGCGGCGCGACTGGGCTACGATGAAGCCCGCCGCGCGCTCGGACGCGAAGTGCCTGTGCATATCTACGAGACCTACATCATCGGCAAGGCACGACTGATAGGCGTCTGCCGCGACCGCAACGGCGTCGTGGAGGTCGCCCTGCGATAGGAGACGCCCCATGCGTGTGGCTTTCTTCGACTTAGAGCCGTGGCAGCCCGACTATCTGCTCGTGGGCATGCAACGACTGGGCATCGCCGAGCGTGTGCAGGCGGACTTTTTCGAGGATCACCTCACGCCCGATACCGCCACTCAGTACGCCGACTACGATGCTATCGTCGTCTTCATCTGGACGAAGGTCAGCAGCGCAGTCATCGATGCGCTGCCGAACCTGCGCCTGATCCTCACGATGTCCACGGGCTACGACCATATCGACCTCCAGGTGTGCCGCGCACGCGGGATTACGGTGTGCAATGTGCCTCATTACGGCGAGAACACGGTGGCGGAACACACCTTCGCGCTGATACTCTCGCTCTCGCGCAAGTTGCACGCGGCGTACTTTCAGGGCTTGCGCGGCGAGTACCGCATCCGCGAGTTGCGCGGGTTCGACCTGTATGGCAAGACGCTGGGCGTCATCGGCGCGGGCAACATCGGGCTGCATGTGATTCGCATCGCGCGCGGGTTCGGGATGCGCGTGCTGGCGTATGACTTGCGCCCGCATCCGCTGCTGGCGGAGGTGCTGGGCTTCACCTACACCGACTTGGACACGCTGCTTGCCGAATCGGACATCGTGTCGCTCCATGTGCCTGCAATGCCCCAGACCCATCACCTGATTAACCGCGAGACGCTGTGCAAGATGAAGCGCGGCGCGCTGCT
>Ga0308411_10003602_pt1 | contig 10291 bp, 12 predicted proteins | sample HotsprottomLayer_2_FD_203530 | JGI IMG/M metagenome (GOLD analysis project Ga0308411, IMG submission 203530) | Hot spring phototrophic mat microbial communities from Octopus Spring, Yellowstone National Park, Wyoming, United States -... | ecosystem: Environmental > Aquatic > Thermal springs >... | reverse complement strand
TAATCGTCAATGGCCTCGAGCAGTTCGGCGATGCCCACTCCCTTGCGGGCCGAGCAGCAGAACACGGGAATGAGCGTGCCGGCTCGCAGGGCACCGGGCATGGCATGTACCAGTTCGTCGTGCGAGATTTCCTCGCCGGCGAGATATTTTTCCATCATCGCTTCGTCCGCCTCGACGACGGCATCGAGCAGCTGCGAACGGGCGGCGGCCAGATCGACCGGCGAGCCGGTCAGTCCACCGGGCGGCGGGTCGAGCAGACAGACGACCTTCTCGCAGTTCGGCCCAGGATGGATCGGCGTGTTGAACAGCACGCAACTCTTGCCGAAGGTGTCGCGGATGGCGTTGTAGATTTCCAGAAACGGACGAGCATTTTCCGCATCGATCTTGTTGATGACCAGGATGCGTGCCAGGCCGCGTTTACCGGCCTCGTGGAACATGCGGCGGGTGTTTACCTCGATACCGTTGACCGCCGAGACGACGATGATGACGGTTTCAACGGCATTGAACGCCCCCAGAGCGTTGCCGACGAAATCCGGTGCGCCGGGAGTGTCGAGCAGATTGATGTGCTTGCCGGCGTGTTCGAGGTGTAACACGGTGGTGTCGATGGAGAAGCGGTGGGCCTTTTCCTCTTCGTCGTAGTCGGAGACACTGGTGCCGTCATCCACGCTACCCTTGCGATCGACGACACGAGCCTGGAAGAGCAGGGCGTCGGCAAGAGAGGTTTTGCCCGACGCCCTATGTCCCGCCAGGGCGATGTTCCGGATGTCTTCTGTGCGATACCTAGCCATGAGAGGGTCTCCAGACAGGAGGAGGTTGAGAAACGAACACAGAGTGGCTCTAGCCCGGAGCCTCGCGTCGAGCCACGGCAAGAGCCTCGGGCAGGTGAATGCGTCCTTCATAGAGGGCGCGACCGATGATGCAGCCAGAAATGCCGGCACGGGCCAATCGGACGATATCGTCCAGATCGGTGATGCCTCCCGAGGCGATGACCGGGATACCAGGCACCGTTCGGGCCAGTTCGACGGTGGCTTCCAGGTTACTGCCCTGAAGCATGCCATCGCGGCTGATGTCGGTGTAGATGATGGCGGCTAGCGGCCAGGAGGCCGCCTGTCGCGCCAGTTCGACGGCCTGTACCGTCGATCTCTGCAACCAGCCCTCGGTGGCGACCAGTCCCTCGCGGGCATCGATGCCCAGAGCGATTCGACCGGGATAGCGTTCACACATCGCTCGACACCAGGCAGGATCTTGCAAGGCCCGCGAGCCGAGGATGGCCCGGCTCAGCCCCCAGTCCAACACCTGCTGCAGGTGGGCCTCCTGCCGCAAACCACCGCCCAGTTGACAGTTCACCCCGGTCGCGGCGAGAATGCGACGCACGCTCTCGCCATTGACCGGATGACCGGCCCGGGCCCCATCGAGATCCACCAGATGCAAAAACGATGCCCCTTGCTCTACCCAGCGGCAAGCTACCCGGGCCGGGTCATCATCGAAGATGGTTTCCTGATCGTAGTCCCCCTGTCGTAATCGGACACACTTGCCGCCACGCAGGTCGATTGCCGGGTAAATCTCCACGCGTAAGCCCCTCAGTCCTTGGGAAACAGGGCGGCGGCAAATCGCTCGGGCAGGGAATGGCGGGCCGTCGCCGCAGGTGGTGAAGACTTCGTGAAGCGAAGCTACTGTGCGTCAATCTAAGAGGGCAGCGCGGCAAAAGCAAGCAGGTGACAAGTTTTGTTGCAGTCACCTATGCTGTGCGGTACTGACGCATCGTGTGCCAAGAACGCTCAATAGAGAGATGAGCAACCAAGACGCATACAAGACGGCCCGGCTCACCGCTTGAGCGGTACGCTCTCGGCACCTATTATGAGCTGATAGGTTTGTTGGGAGGACAGGCATCATGCAGAGCGAATCGACACCTCCGGACGCGGATCTGATGGACAAGCTAGATCGCTTGCTGGCCGTGTTGCGTAGTCTGGGTCGCTGTGTGGTGGCTTTTTCCGGCGGTATCGACAGCACTGTAGTGGCCGCAGCTGCCCAACAAGCTCTGGGCGACCGCGCCGTCGCCGTCACGGCGGACAGCCCTAGTGTGCCGCGTGCCGAACTAGCGGAAGCTCGTCGGCTGGCGGAACGCATCGGCATTCGTCACCGCATCGTGACCACCGCCGAGTTCAGCAATCCCGACTACTTGCGCAACGATGGGAGCCGCTGTTACTTCTGCAAGGACGAACTCTACCGCCAGATCGAAGCGTTGCTGCCCGAACTTGGCGTAGAAGTCATCTGTAGCGGAGCCAACCTCGACGATGCCGGAGACTATCGCCCCGGCCTCAAGGCCGCTGCCGAGCATCGCGTTCGCCATCCGTTGCAGGAAGCGGGCTTCACCAAGGCCGATGTCCGCGCTCTGGCGCGGTTCTGGAATCTGCCCACTTGGGACAAGCCCGCCTCGCCCTGCCTGTCGAGCCGAATAGCTCCCGGTGTGGCCGTCACTCCCGAGCGAACCGCTCGCATCGAAGCCGCCGAACAGTTGCTCCACGAACTCGGCCTGCGCGAGTGTCGGGTTCGCCTGCACGAAAACGAACTGGCTCGCCTGGAAGTCCCTCCTGCTGAGATCCCTCGGCTGAGTGAGCCGGCTATCCGCCAACCCCTGACGGCCCGGCTCCGCCAACTCGGCTTTCGCTACGTCACCATCGACCTGGAAGGCTTCCGCACCGGCAGCATGAATGAACTAATTCCCCTGCAACTCAAACAGCAATATAGTAACTCCGGCCGCTGACGCAGATCGGCTCGCGCGCCGGCTTGCGTCAGCGGCTAGAGATGGCCCAGTTAACCCAAACCGGGAACCACCCTGCTATGACACCCTTGAATGCCAGAACCGCCCTGGATACCTTCTTTCTCGAAGCACGCAGCAAACTGCTCGATCTCGCCGCCATTTTCGACCGCATCGACCGTGGTAGTGGCCGTGCCGACCTGGACGACCCACGCCTACAACGGTTGCGGCAAGCTCTGGAGCTAATCCGCGAGGAAAAGCCCGGTCGAGCCGAGCGCGTCCAGCAGTTGTTCTCGCTGGAATACGATCCCAACTGGGAGAGGCCCCAACCGCGCTTTTGACCTCACCTCGTCACTGAGCGGACACCGATTACGACGCGAGTCGGCCATACTCCAGCCATCGCCAGAGATTCTCCATCGGGCCACGGCGAAACAGCCGCAGCCAGACGCTGGCGAATAGCACCAGTACACTCCAGATGGCCATAGCGATCAGTAGTTGCCAGGCGGGGCCGACCCGACCGAACAATTGCCAGCCCCACCAGTACGACAGCCAAGTCGCCAGCACCGTTTCGAGCAGATAGACCGTCAAAGCCATGCGGCCGGCACAGATCACCGGGCCACTCACCCAGCTCGGCAGGCGTTCGCTCAGTAGACTAAACAGAGCTGCGTATCCCAGGGGCAAGAAGGGAATGCTCAACAGCACGGCAACCACGCTGGCGACGAGAGCCGGCCGACTGCCCTGTAGGCCGGCCATCAGCAAACCCATGGCCAGGCAGGCCAGCAGCAGCCCCAGCGGCAGGGTGAATCTCAGCACCTGACGACGCAGCCCGGCCTGTGCCGGATCGAAGAATCGCACTCGCCACATCCAGCCGCCCAGCAGAAACATGCCGACGATCTGGCAGGCCACGAAAAACGGCACGAACACCAGCAGGATCAGCCAGTTGACCAGCAGATAGGCAAAGGCATCGGCAAACGGCCCTTCGCGAAAGGCGAGGATCTCGCCTTGAATCCACTCCGGCGAGATTGGCCCCTTGGACATGGCCTCGAATCCACGCGGCGCATCCTCGGGAATGACCTGCGGGGCTGTGGGCAGTGGTTCTGAAAACAGCGTGTTGAGACTCTGGAATCCACCTGTGATCAGGATGTTGATGGCCAACAGGATGCCGGCTATGACCAGCAGTCCACGCGCCGACACCCTACGCACCAACAACAGGATGCCGCCTAACCCTGCATAGACGAAGAGAATGTCGCCGTACCACAGTCCCAGAGCGTGGATCAGGCCGAACACTGCCAACGCGGCCAGGCGTCGCAGTGTGAAGAGTACGGCAGATCGACCGGCCGCTTCTGCGCGTTCGATCTGGCTGAGCAACCCGTAGCCGAACAGCATGCTGAAAGTGGAGATGAACTTACCGGCGAACAGGCCGGTCACCAGTACGAACACCAGTTGATCCCACCACGGCAAATGTTCCACACTGCGTGGGTCGGTGCTGGCCAGCAACGGGCCAAACAACGAACTGGTGTTGACCACCAGGATACCCAACAAGGCCAAGCCGCGTACGAAGTCGATGGCCGGCAGGCGTTCGCTCGTCTCGAGGGGACGAAACAGCCTCGTCGGCTCGCCCTGATCCGCGGCAGTTGCTTGCTCCGTCAGAATGTTCTCACTCATGCTTGCCCTTTCGATTGCTGAGAGCCTGTGAAACCATAGCGAGTGGGGAGCGTCAGCACTTAAAGTTGGGGGGGCAAATTGATCTTGACAACTCCTATTCGAGCATGGGGTGGAGGTGTTCCCAGCCGCGCCAAAGGGTGAAGCCGCACTTCGTCGAGCAACGACGGGTCATTGGTTGCCAAAGTCTCGGCCAAGGCGGTCGCCTTCCAGATACCATCCAGGCCGGTGCGAGTGGGCGATGAGCCAACGTTCGCGGCCGCTTGTTTCGCGGCAAACGTGGTCGTTGCAACGCTTGCCGGCTTGGCCTGTTGACCAGGGCCCCGCAGCGGCGAATGCGGCATGGCCCGGACGAACAGCACCGCCGCCACCACCAGCCAGCACCACCAGCCAGCTTTTTACGCTTGCTGTGTCTTGCTGCACAGTCCTATGGATGCCCTGCCTCCCTACCATCACACTGTGTACTCCGTCCACACCTTCATGTAGTGATCAAGCACCGGAGCGTGGTCTTTCGGGTAAATGACTTTCATTAAAGGTTTAACATTCTCCCGAAAGCATATACCGGTTGCCAAAATGCGAACACCAGCTTTCTTGTCTATTAAGAGACTCATAGGATCTTTAAAACAATCGTAGGCTACATCCCAATATATCTCGATGTTGGCGTTAAACCACACTGTAGGCATCTGAATAACGTGTGTATCGTTAGTCTCGATATGTAAATTCCCTTCCCTGTTCTCTGATTCGAGCCGAATTGTGAGGATCCTATGAGAAATGCCATAGCTCCACAGCCTTGCTTGTGAACCCCGCCATTTAGCTAATACATCTCTCCAGTCGGTTTGCGGGTAGGGACTTCCTCGTTTCCGCATAAGAAAGACTCCTCTCACTGAAATGGGTTCGGTACCACTTGACCGTTTCGGTAAAAAATCGTCTTTTTCAGTAATTCCTTGTCTCGGGATATGATCCACAGTTCAGCGGCCGTATAGTTCGTCCGGCCCGCAGCATCACGAACAAAGCCGCTTCTGCCTTGCCAAGCAAATTGGATCGGATCCTCGATTCCGTCCAAGGTGAAATGTATGTTATTCGTACGCTTGGCCGCGTGGTGAAATGCTCGACCAAATCTCTTATAACCTCGAGCAATTTCCCCATCAATCAAATCCGGTACTCCTCGGCGAGTGATACCCTCTCCGAACCAATGCCGCCAATGAACCGCGCCGGTCATCTCGGCCAATCGCTTGAAATGGGGATCTAACCCCAGAGCGATGTCCTTGCATGCATTATGCACCAGCACGCCGCTAGGGCCAACCTCATAAACGTGCTCGCCCTGGACTTCGAGGTTGTAGACCCAGGCGGTCGGGGGACGTGGCTTGATGCTGACAACGGCGGCGACTTCGTCCAGCCGAGTGCGAACTCGTTCGCCGACTTGGAGGTGACCTGCTTCGACAAACTCCTGCCGGTCCTCGCTCCAGAAGGGGTGGTTCGCCGTGCAGCCGATCTTGTCCGTGCCGATGGTAACGGTGAGCAACTCACCGTCCGGCTCGTGCTGCGTCGGCCTGTTCCTGGCCCACCTGCACGGCAGCGCGGAACTCGTCTACAGTGAGCGCCGGCTCGACCGCGAGGTTCCGCGTCCCGTGCCGGACTTTCCGGCAACGGTGAACTGGCCCATCAGACATCTGCGGCCCATCGACCCCGACGTCGATCAGCCGCAGATCCGTTCCCGACACCTCGGCTAGCAGGCTGCTCGCTGCCCGCCCGTCGGCGATGGTACGGACCATCGCCCTCGTTATCGCCGCGGGCCACAACGATACTCCTTCAGCAACGACCCCGTGGTCGGCGGCGAACAACACCACTCGTCGCGCGGCCGGGCGACGGGCATGAGCGTCCGCTGGATGCGGCACAGCTCGGCCGCTAGGTCTTCCAATCGGCCGAGGCTGCCCGGCGGTTTGGCCCGCGAACTTAAATGGGCACGAATCAACTCCGGTGTCATTCCCCTTCCTCTTTTCGCGGTGGCGGGGCGTCGGGTGTCTGCGGCTGATCGGTGGGCGCGTTGCCGTAGGGGGCAGTGCCGGCAGCCGTTGTCGCAGCAGTGACCACGCTTTTTGAGCTTGGATGGTTCATGTGGATCCTTGTTGCACTGGAACGAGGTCGGCGAAGACGAACCCGTCGCGCTCGACCACTTCGCCTGTCCGCACCGGGACTGGGCGGGCGAACATCGGTCCAGCGTGGCAAAAGGTGTGGAACTCGCCGTTCTCGCCGCACGGATCGACGCCCGGCGGTAGGTCGGCGAGTAGGCTAGCGTCGAACTCGCGGCCTGCGAACGCCGGCGAAAGTTGCCTGGGATCGACGCAGCTCAGGGTGGCCCGCAAGCCTCCGGCCATCATCGCGCGGGCCAGGGCCGGCGTGTCATCGACCGTGCCCCATAGCGGGAACAGTGGTTCGATGCCGGTTCCCGCCAGTTGCTTCTCGCGGTACGCCCGGATGTCCGCCAGGAACAAGTCCCCGAACGCCAATGCCGTCACACCTTCCGCGACCGCCTTGCCGATCAACGCCCGCATCCGGGATTCGTACTCGTCGTTCGAGCAGGGCCAGGGTAGCGGTATCGGCCAAAGCGGCAAACCGGCGGCATCGGCCTGAGCCTCGACCAACTCCCGCCGGACGCCGTGCATGGCTACCCGGCCGAACGCTTCATTGAACGTCGTCACCAGCCCGACCACCTCGACGTCGTTTCGTTGTCGCAAGACATAGAGCGCCCACGCCGAATCCTTACCGGAACTCCACGAGAGCAACGCCTTCGGCTTCATGCCGTCACCGCCATGTGGGCAGATAGCTCGCTCGGCGTCAGCCGGAGGGCGGCGGGCAGGCCAGGCGGAAGCGGCTGGACGTCCGGATGCAAAGCGTGAGCGAGAATCTCCAGGCTGTCCACCAGCCGTGGTCCCGGTCGGCTGAAGTAAGCGTTGCCATCCACGAGATACACGCGGCCAGAGCGGACGCAGGACAACTCCGCAAAACCGGGATACCCCGCCAGGATCGGCAGGTCACGTCTCGTCCGCTCGGCATCGAACCCACAACAGGCGATGACCATTACCTCCGGGTCGGTGTCGAGAATTTCCGTCCACGACGTGGTTCGCGACGGCTCCCCTTCGCGGCCGACCATCTCGATGCCGCCCGCCAGCCGAACCAGTTCCGGCGACCAGTGCCCCGAACAGAACGGCGGGTCGATCCACTCCAGCAGCACTACACGAGGACGCACTGACACGGCGGCGGATCGTTCGACCACGGCATCGACGCGGGCTTGCAACCGGCCGATCACTTCCGTCGCGCGGCCCGGCACACCGGCCGCCACCCCGACGAGGCGCAGGCATTCGAAGACTTCGGCCAAACACATCGGTTCCAGATGGACGACCTTCGGCCGGCCCGGCAGCGAACAGGCCGCGGCGTTCACCTCCGCTTCGGCCACCGCGCACACGTCGCACAGCGCCTGGGTTACGATCAAGTCGGGCCGCAGCCGTTCGAGGATGGGCATGTCCAGCGTGTACAGTGCCCGCTGTGTCTTCAGCCGCTCGCGCACCAGGGCGTCGATTTCCCGGCTCGCGGCATCGTGCGGGATCAGCGTCCGGGTGACTCGCGGCAACGCCTTCACAAACGGCGGGTGGTCGCACTCATGCGTCACCCCGACGAGGTCTTCACCGAGGCCGAGTTCACACACGATTTCGGTCGCACTGGGCAACAAGGACACGATTCGCATGGCGGCCTCCGGGTTAGGCAGATACGGGGGCGGGTTGTTCCCGCAGTATGGGGAAGCCGCGTTCGGCCAACGCCAGAGCGCCGAACAATGCCGTGGCGAACACCGCATCGCCCAAGAGCGTGTTCTGGAAGAACGGGATGGCCGCGACGTAGCAGGTCACCAATCCTTCGGCAGTGTGCGGGTAGTACAGCAGCCAGCATGCGAAGTTCGTGACCACGAAGAACTGGATCGAGCCGAGCAGCGTCCCGGCCGCCGTGTTCACAACTGTTCGCCGCGAGCGCAGCCAACGGCCCAGCAGCACGTTGACCGCGAAGCTGCCGTACACGACCGGGATCAGGACGTGCAACCCCAGCAAGAGGTCGCTCAGGAACAGTGCGGCTAATGGCAGCAGGAACGCGAGCCGCCGATCGGCCAGGCACGCCCCACCAAACAGTGCCATCGCACCGATGGGCGTGAAGTTTGGCGGGTGCGGAATCAGCCGCGCGAGGGCCGCGAGTGCAATTATAGCCGTCAGCACCGCGAAGCGTGGTCGCCAGGATGTCGGAGATGGATGAAGCGAGGTTTCGGAAAGCACAGGTCAACTCCTTTTCGCCGGGACGGGCGAAAGGGTGCCTGCGGGTAGCCGGGGGCGGAAAGACAGGGTGTGCGCACGAACGCAAACGGAACGAGCCCGTCGATCCGGTCGCCTGGCTCCGAGGCACCGAAACATGGGTTCGACAGGCAGGTCTTCTGGCTTACGGCTCGTAGCGAGTTGCGGGCGGCCTTCCCATGACAGCTGTCACAGTGACGAAGAATACCCGAATCTCTGACCGCATACAGCAGCGGCCCTGCGCCGGATTCACACCGGCTTCCCTTTTCATCGCCCCGCTGAGGCGGCGCGAACCTGTCAAAGATACATTGTATTTCGCCAGCAGCAGGGCGGCGAGATGGGTGCTTGTCGTTACCACGTTCAAAAACTCCGTTCCCGAAATCGAGAGCCTCAGCCTGCTATGCTCGGCGGAATCGCTGGGAGTTGGTGCCAGTGGCCGACCGGGACATCGTGGCATAGAACTTGCTTTGCCTTGACAGGGTTTCAGGTTCAGGAGATGCGAAGTCGGTAATGGGGAAACACCTCTGGCGAACACTAGATTTTCGCCTGCGTGATGTCATCGTGGTGCTGACCTTGGTCAGCCACCTGATGGTCACGTTCGGGTTCCTGCTGCCTACTCCGAGCCGCAAGAAACCAACGGACGGCATCCCCTACCCGTGTCAGTCCCGCCCGTGCGGGTGCCTCACTGCTGAACAGTGCTGGGCCGGCGATTGCTGCTGCTTCAGTATCGAAGAAAAGCTGGCCTGGGCCGAGGCAAACGGGGTCGAACCGCCCGAACACGTCCGCCCGCTAGTCGAGTCTCGAAAGGCCGGCCCAGCACCGCCGAAGAAGAAATCCTGCTGCTCCGAAGCCGAACCCACCCCCGAGCCGGCCGTATCGGCCCAGCCGACCGGCTGCGTGAAGCAAAAGCCGGCTGCGACGTGTTGCAGCCACAAATCGGTGTGCGAAGCCGAGCGGGACGCCGAATGCCCCCACTGCGCAGCCAAGGCCAAGCCGAGCTGCTGCGAGAAGAAGAAGGCTCCGACACCCGACGGCGAAGCCGGCGTTCGCTGGGTGGTCGGCATCTTCGCCCAGAAGTGTCGGGGCATGGGACCGGCGGGGCTGTTCAAACTCGATCCCTCCGTCGTACCCGATCTGACGCTGATCCACCTTCCCGAACCCGAACGCGACGACCACATTGCCCTGCGTTCGGATCGGATCATCTCCGTGACCCACTCCCCGCCGACACGTCCACCGCGATCCCACTGACCGTTCTCAAAGCCCCGTGGACTGCCCGGTTCGGTCGGCGCGATGCCGTACCCGACGTGTCCTGTGTTGTCGCGTTCCGTAGCTGGGTCGCGCCTCCTCGGTAACGAACGGTTCACATCGACCTGATGCTCGGCAACCACGGCAACGACCACCGCGATTTCAAGCTCGCCGGCAAACTGTTTTCCGGAGATGGTCAATCGGAGTTTACACACCATGAACATAACGAAGCGAACGGGTTTTACCCTCATCGAACTGCTGGTGGTGATTGCGATCATCGCCATCCTCATCGGCC
>Ga0308411_10003600_pt1 | contig 10297 bp, 12 predicted proteins | sample HotsprottomLayer_2_FD_203530 | JGI IMG/M metagenome (GOLD analysis project Ga0308411, IMG submission 203530) | Hot spring phototrophic mat microbial communities from Octopus Spring, Yellowstone National Park, Wyoming, United States -... | ecosystem: Environmental > Aquatic > Thermal springs >... | reverse complement strand
TCCACCTCCTCGGGCGACAGCGACGACACGATCATATCTCTATCTCCTCGGCGGAGTCGTAGTCCATCAGCCGGTCAAGCATCAGGCGGGCCCGCCGGACGCCCTCCTCGTCGCCCGCCTCCTGGGCGTCTCGCCATACGCCCAGCCAGTGCTCGGCGCTCTCCCTGACGTCGCGCCGCGACCGCCGGGACGCCCACAGCGCGTACCCCCAGGCCCCGTCCGGCACGGCGAGGCGCCGTCGCACGACGTCGAACGCGACGGGATCGGTGGCCTCGGAGACGTTCCAGCCCGCGCCGAGCTCCCTGGCGATGCGCGAGAGCACCATCTCCACCATCGCCGGGTCGCCCGAGTCGCGCAGCCAGTCCCTGACGCGGCGGACCAGCGCGGGATACACCGACCTCGGCACGATCGCGCCCGAGGCCCGCATCTCCTCGTAGATGCGCTCGGCGATCTCCTGCTCGGGCTTAGTCCTGCGCGCCGCCATCGGCCACCAGCCACTCGCACCCGGGGTTGCGCTCGACCCACTCGCGCCGGACGCGCCCGTCGGGCAGGAAGTCCTCGAGCCTGATCTCGTGCCCCTCGCCCCAGTGACGGCCGATCTTGCCCTCGGCGACCATGCGCACCGGGATCGACAGCGAGAAGCGCTCGAGCGCCGGCGGGCTCTCCATCGTCTCGAGGATCCGGCGCGTCCAGACCCTCCAGACGTCCTCCCTGATCTGGAAGAGGAGCGCGTCGTGGACGTCGCCCACGATCATGCACTCGTCGGGGTCCATGATCCGCTGGAGGCTCAGGCTCGTCGCGAGGGTGAGGTCGCCGCCGAGGCCCTGCACGGGGCTGTTGATCGCCTGCCGCTCGGCGCGGGCGCGCTCCTCCCGGTCGAGGCTCAGCACCCGCGTGAGGTGGCGGACCCGACCGAGCGGGGACCGCACCCGCAGGTCCCGCCGGACGATCCGGCGCTGGCGCTCGTGCCACTCGACGAGGCGCGGATAGGTGCGGAAGAACGTCTCGCGGAAGCGCTCGCCCTCCTCGTAGGTGAACTCGACGCCGAACGTGTCGCGGGCATACGAGACGAAGCTCATCGCGCCCATCCCGTAGAGGAACCCGAGCACCACCGCCTTGGCCGCCCGCCGCTCCTCGGGGGTGATCTCGGCCTCGGGCTTCTGGTAGATGATCGACGAGGTGTAGCGGTAGATGTCGCGGCCCTCGCGGAAGACGCGGATCATCGTGTCCTCGTTGGCGAGCCACGCGGCGATGCGGACCTCGAGCATCGAGTAGTCGACCTCGAGGAACGTCCACCCGGGCGGCGCGCCGATGATCGAGCGGATGAACCGGTCCCGCGGCACCTGCTGCAGGTTCGGGTTCTCGCACGACCGGCGGCCGGTGACGGTCCCGGTCATGTTGAACCGCGGGTGCATCCGTCCGTCGTCGTCGATCCACTGGCGCCACGCGTCGAGGAACTGGAGCGCCTTCACCGTCTTCCTGAACCGCATGAGCGTCTCGATGGCGGGGTGCGCCCTCGCCAGCTCGGCGAGCGCCGGCTCGTCGACCCGCGGTCTGCCGGTCTTCTCGGTGAACGCGACCGGCTCGAGCCCGAGCCCGTCCGGCGGCGACCCGAACAGCCATGCCCGCAGGAAGTGCTCGTTGGTCAGGTCGGCGCGCTCGCGAAAGTCCTCGGGCACCCAGGAGAGCAGCTCGTCGCGCAGGGCGTCCCGGCGCGCCGCGATCTCCGCCCGGCGCGACTCTAGGCGCTCGCGGTCCACCCAGATTCCGTTCAGCTCCATCCGGGTGACGGCCTCGATGCCCGGGAACACCAGGTACCGCGCGAGCCTGGCGAGGTCCTGGTCGGCGACCAGCCGCTCACGCTGGATCTCGAACAGCAGGTGCGAGTACGCCACGTCGCGCGCGCAGTACGCGCCCATCCCGTCCGGGCCCCACAGCGGGCTCGGGGGGACGTCGCCGTCGCCGAACGAGTGGCGCCCCTTGCCCCAGTCGTCGACGCCGAGCTCGATCGATGCCTGGTTCAGCAGGCTCACGCCGACCTCCTCGTTGAGGAGGTGCGCGGCGACCATCGTGTCGAAGAACACCGTCATGTCAGCGGCTCCGTGTCCCTGTCGTACTCTTCCAGCGCCCTCTCGATCTCCGCGATCGGGTCCTCGGACCGCAGCGCGGCGCGGACCCGCTCGAGGAGCGCGAGGAGCGCCTCCTGCCGGACCTCGAGGGCCCATATCTCTTGCAGCAGGTCCCTGACGTCCGGGCTACCGGCCCCCCTCTCCATCGCCGTCGTCCTCGGCCCCGAGGGCCTCCTCGGGCGTCATCCCGCCGTGCCGCACGAGCGCCCCGTAGAGGATCGAGTTCACGCTCTCCCGCTCGGGGTGATCGATGTCGCCCCAGAGCATCGCGTACCTGCCCCAGCACGGCAGCCGGAACGCCGTCACCCGCTCGGCGGCGTCGCACTCCTCGTCGCACTCGTGCCACAGGGCGTCGATCAGCAGCCTGCGCGCCCGGCCGATCTCCCGGGCGAGCGCCCGCGCGTCCGCGGTCCCGGTCCGCATCTCATTCACCTCCTCTCTCTCCAAGGCTTACCTGGACGACCGTGCCCCTCACCGGGCGCTCGAGCGTCAGCGGCCGGCGGCCCCGCGGCCTCCGCTCGGCCAGCGGCCACAGCGACCGCGACCGTAGCGCCTCGCACTCGGCCCGCAGCCGGTCCTCGTCCCACGTCATGTACCTCCTCCTCAGGGTGGCGAGCCACCGCGCGTCGAACTTCACGTTGTGCCCGCTCGTGCGAGCCCGCTCCAGCAGGTCGCACAGCCCAAGCACGACCGCCCTGAGCGTCTCCGGCTCCTCGAGGAACGGGGAGTCCGGGTGCTCCAGCGGCACCAGCCAGACGTCGATCGCCCCGTCCGTCCTCGAGCCCCGGGTGAGGGCCGCGCACCAGACGTGCGGCACCGCCCCGGCCGGGTGGTCGTTCAGGCCCCGCGTCTCGAGGTCGAACGTGAGCACCCTGTCGCCCTGCGCCTCCAGCGCGGAGAGCATCGCCACGAAGTCCCCGGCGGTCCGCACCTCGATCACGTTCACGCGGGGCGACGTGTCCACCCCGAGCATCAGGCGCCTGAACTTCCGCACGTCCGAGACGAACGCGTCGTGCAGCGCCGGGTTCGCCAGCACCGCGGTCGGGGACACGGTCGGCACGACGATGACGTCCCGCGACGGGTCGTAGAACGCCCTGCCGCGGTTCTTGAAGACGCCCGACATCCGCACGAAGTGCCAGTACCCGGGGGCGCCCATCGAGAGCACCGCCGCCGGGCGCACCGCCGCGATCTCGGCGTCCAGGTAGGCCGGGCCGCACGCCCGCTGCGCGGTCTCCACCGCGCCCGCCCTTGAGGAGCCGACCGGCGGGCGGCACTTGACGGCGAGGGTGACGTACAGGTCCGCCCGGTCCAGGTCGGCCTCCCGCAGCACCTCGTCCAGGTACGCCCCGGCCGGGGTCGAGGGCGACAGCGGCCTGCCCAGCTCGTCGTCGGTCGGCGACGGGTGGTCACCGATGATCATGCCGCGCGCGGGCACCGGCCCCTCGCCGAAAAGGCACGTCGTGCGCGCCGCGCCGCCCAGCGGGCACCGTCGGCACGCGCCGTCCCTGAGCCGGCCGGCCAGCTCCAGGCCCGCGGGGTGAGGGTCATCCGGTCGATCCTGTCTTCTCAGGCGAAACACGAGATCTATATTATCCGTCGGAGGCGAGGCGGCGAGAGAGGGGCGGCCGCGACGCCGCTATAAGTAGTTGTAATCCGGACGAGCGGTCATGACGCCGATCGTCGCCCAGGTGACGTCTCGATGCGCCGCTCTCGAAAGATCATGACGTCTCGATCGCCGCGCTCCTGAGGTGACTCTCCGCTCGTCGCCGCTGAGTATGACACCCGGTCATACATCTTCCGCCGCTGCTGGCTCTTCAGCGCGGATCATGAAGTCTAGCTCGTATAAGCTGATCAAGACTTCTAGCGCTTCAATGCGCGTCGGGACATCTAGCTTCTATAGTCGCGTTCGTGACGTTCGTCTTTAGCCTGTGGCCTTTATCTGTGCCCTTTCCCTGTCGTGTCGGTGGACACAGAGGCCCTATCGCAAGACCCCTGCGGCCCCTTCCCTGGTCGTGTGGGAGCCACACAGAGCTACTCCCGTCCTACCGGCTCGAGCGTGAGCCGATCCCCGCCAGTGCCCGCCTATGATGCCCGGGGACTCGAAACGGTTTCAGGGCGGCGTGGGAATCTCACCCAACCATCCTGGTGCGCCGGCCGGGTCGCTACCCCTTCTTCGCCGCTGCCGGAATTCACCGGAGAACCGAGCGACGCCGGACAAAGCCGGTCTGTTGGCCTATGTCTGTCACGATACTAGCGCCTCTCGCGACGGTTGTAAACATGTCTCGCGAAAAATCTTTGGTCTGCCCGTCGCGTTCCGGTCGGCCGATCGCGATGAGGGCCGCAGAGACCCATTGCCCACGCTGATCGCGTTGGCTCCTGGCCCTCTCAGGTGACGAGAGACCGCATATCTAGACGCTGCGCGTCGGCGCCGGCTGCTGCCGCTCCAGCGCTCGAATATCGGCGCCGGCCAAGTTACAAATATTTAGACGCTATGCGTCGGCGCCGGCTATGGCGCGCCCGCGTTCGAGCGTCGGCGCCGGCTACGGTACTACATCTAGACGCTTTGCGTCGGCGCCGGCTGCGACGCTATGCTTAGACGCCGGGCGTCGGCGCCGGCTGCGGCGACTGCAAGGATCGCCGGCGCTAGCGCCGGCCACTTTACAAATATTTAGACGCGGAGCGTCGGTGCCGGCCACGGCGCGCACTGCGCTTCGCGCGCATCGTCGCGCGCCTGCGCCAGCGCCTAATTTGACGCTCCGCGTCGGCGCCGGCCCCGACGCGCCCTCGCGCTTCGCGCCCATCGTAGCGCGTCGGCGCCGGCTCCTGACAAGGATCGCCGGCGCCTGGCGTCGGCGTCGGCCACTTTACAAATATTTAGACGCGGAGCGTCGGCGCCGGCTGCGGCGCCCAATTCGACGCTCCGCGTCGGCGCCGGCTTCGGCGCGCGCCGCGCTTCGCGCCGATTATCGCGCGCCTGCGCCGGCGCTGGCGCCGACGACGAGCGCCCGCGCGCTTCGCGCCCATCGTAGCGCTCCCCGTCGGCGCCGGGCGGCGGAGGCGGAGACCGCCGCCGCGCGCGACGCGCTCCGCGCACCATTGTCGCGCGTCGGCTCCGCCTCCGCCGGAGGGAGACGAGACGCGCCCCGCGCTCCGCGCGCGGATTCTACGCGTCTCGTCTCCTGGTCTCTCCCCGCGACGCGGGGCCCCGCCCCTGCTCTATCGTGGAGTCATCTCCACGATAGAGCATAGGGGAGAGAGTGGGGATCGGGGGTGTAGGGGAGAGACCCCCGACCCCCCACTCTCGCGCCGCGAGAGTGACGACCTCCACGAAAAGGCGAAGTGACCGCCTTTTTCGTGGTGACCCAGTGACGAGAGTGACGGTAGTGATGAGATGACGAGGTGATGTGAGTGATGAGATGACGAGATGACGGGGGCCCGGGGGGAGTGACCCCAGAGCCCCCGCCGAGGATCAGCCGTGCAGGCAGGCCGTGAATACGGCCTGCGCACGATACTGCTTGCACTGAGAATCCCAGTGCAAGCAGTACACGACGCGAGTGCTATCGCTGGCGGCGGCGTTGATCGCCGCCAGCAGTGCCGGCGTAAAGCCGCTCACGACGATCGCGAAATCCCCGGTCTTGGGGACCGCGGCCTTAGCCTGAGCGGCGAGAGCAGTGAAATCCATGGTGAGATCCGGCGCGAAGATCGCGCCGGAGACCGTCACCGGCGAGTCGATGCCGGCAACGCTGATCGCGTCGCCGACATTGACGTGTCGAGGGGTAAGAGCGAGGATGGGAATATCAGGGTTGAACATAGTGGTACCTCCCTCGCGCGGCGGGCGGTGCCGCCGCGTTGATTCACGATGTAATTATAACACGCGAGCGACACGCCCGGAAAGCAGGTCGCCCGCGCCGGCGTCGCGCGCGCCGGCGATCACGGTGCAAATATAACACGGCCGACGGCGCTTTGGGCGGAGCCCGCGGCGCCGTCGGCGAGGACGCTCAGGCGATTCCGATCTTCGGGGTTCCCTTGATCACGGCGCGGGTGCCATCCCGCGTCGTCAGGATGACGGCGACGGCGCCGTCATCGCAGAACTCAAACTTAATCGAGCCGGCGACCGGTTTGCCAGCGTCGTTCTCGCCCTCGGCGTAGACGCCGAGGGTCTTGAGGTCGACGTCGAGGCGGTCGCTCCAAGCGACCGACTCGAGAACCTCATTGATGATTTCATGAGAGATGTTCTGCATAATCGTCGTAACGTCGCTGTTCATGGGTGCTGTACCTCTGCGAAGATCTTCCGCGCGCCGGCGCTAGCGGTGCCGGCGATCACGGTGTAAATATAACACGCGAGCGCCGCGCTCGGGGAGAGGCGGAGGGACCTCTCCCCGCGAGGGGCTCTCGCATGTTATAATAGTAATTTAGAGGGTCCGCGGGGCCGCCCGCTCTCTCCGCTCCCCCGCCCGCGCCGCTCTCTCCGCTCTCCCGCAGCGTCTCTCGCGCGGACGTCCTCCGCGCGGAGGACATCGTCTCGCGGCGCGCATCCTCCCCGCCGCGCGGGCGGGCGGGCGCCCCCGCCCGGAGAGACCCGCGGGGGAATTCTAAGGGGAGAGATGCGGGGTCCCGGGGGGAAGGGGGATGATACCCCTTCCCCATGATCTCTATCGTGGAGGTGACGAGCGCGTCGCGCTCGTCCGCGACGAGTGACCCGGTGACGTGGTGACCGGGTGACTCAGTGACGGGGGCTCCGGGGAGTGACCCGGAGCCCCCGAGCTGACGAGGTGTCTAGTTAGGCGGCGGCAGCGGCCGGGCAGATCGTGGGCCAGACGGCCCAGATCTTCTCGGCGAGCTCAGGGCCCCGCTTGCTGGCGGGCGGGTAGAACACGCCCGGCAGCCGGTTCTTCCGGTTGCCGTGCGGCATGCGCACGACGAGCCAGTCGTTGAAGTCGATGTCGAGGAAGATCATCTCGCGGCGGCCGGAGACGGTCGCCATGCCACGATCGAGTTCGGGCATGGCGGCGAGCAGCGCCTGAAGAGTGGCTCGAGTGTGAGCGGGCGTGTTGGTCAAGCGGTACCTCCTTTTAGCGCGGCATGCGCCGCGCTTGATTCACGATGTAATTATAACATGCGCGACGGCGCTTTACGCGGAGCCCGCGGCGGCGGCGCCGTCGGCAGCGATTACGGTGTAATTATAACACGGCCGACGCCGCTTTGCGTAGAGCCTGCGGCGGCGCCGCCGTCGACAACGAGTATAGTGCAATTATAACATGCGCGAACGACTCTCGGAGAGAGGGCCCCAGTCCTCTCAGGGGGAGGCGCTCAACCATGTTATAATAGAAACCTCAGGAGCGGCGCGCTAGGAGAGGATGTCAGCCGCCGCCGCTCCTCTCCTCTCTCGCTCTCTCTCCGCTCTCCCTTCGGGAAGCCATCCTCGTGGCCGGCCACATCTCCAGCCGCATCGCCCGCCGCACGGGCGGAGCGCGCGGGGACCCCGTCCGCGGGGAGGGGAGGATCCACCCCCGGGGAGGATCAGGGGGAAGCATGATGCGGGGTCCCGGGGGAAAGGGGGACGATACCCCTTCCCCTCTCTCGTCTTGGTCTCGCGCGGACGAAGTGACGAGAGCGGCTCTCGTCCTCGAGGGTCGCCCGGTGACCGGGCGGCGAGAGTGACGAGATGACGAGCGGTGACCCGGTGACGGGGTGACCGGGGGCCCGGGATCATCGCCGGGCCCCCGAGCCGATGTAATTATATCACGACTGGCCGTCAGCCCATCATGAGGACCCTCCCGCGGATGCGGGCGGTGGCGCCGTTCGCGGCGACCAGGACGACGTCGATCTCGTCGGGCTCGATGCCGGGCACGAGCGAGATCGACCCGAAGCCGTATTCGGCCTCGCAATCTAGCGTATAGCTATTCGGGTCAGCGGTCAGTATGCCGTGGCGCGCGATGTCGTCGATGATATCGTAGGCGATCGCGAGGGCGGTCTCGCGGGCGGCCCGCGCGAGCGCGGCCTTGTCGGTTGTGTTCATCAATACCTCCTCGATCAGTGCTGGTGTAATTATAACATGCGAGAGGGCGCTCGCGGCGGAGACGCCTAGCGCTCGGGGCCGTCGCGGGCGAGGTCTCGCTCGCACCTACCGCACAGCGGGACGAGCCGGCCCTCGCGCTCGATCACCTCGGTCGCGATCGAGGCGCATTCCTCGCACCGGACGGTGGAGAACAGGGTCCGGAACCGCAGGGCGAACTCGCCCACGGACCCGCTAAGGCCGACCCGGGCGAGGGCCACGAGGCCAGTCCCTACCAACCGGCGCGGGCGCGGCCCGCCCACCTGGATCCAGAACCTCGACAGCGCGTAGCGCTCGGCGCCCAGGTCGCGCTCGAGCGACTCGATCACCGCGGCCGTCCCGTTGAAGAGCTCGCTGTTGCTCCTGCTGGTCAGCAGGGTCTCGGCGAGCGTCAGGATGCGCGCGATGGTGTCATCGCTCACGTGGTCGCGGGCGGCGCCGCGATTCTCGCTGGGGTCGAGCTCGCCCCTGAGGAGGGCAAGCGCCGTTGAACTCATCTGGGACTCCTCGTGATGCAATTATATCATGGCCGAGGCCGGGGCGGGCCGCTCCCCCGCCCCCTCGGGGACCGCCCTAGCCCGCGGCCGGGACGGTCCCGAGATTGAACCCGATCAGCGGCATGGGCGGCGTGCAGCTGTCGCACGCCGCCTTGGTCCAGCCGTTCTCGCGCAGCACGCGCGTGCTGCGGGCGCCGCACACCTCGCACGGCGCGGGGGCGTAGAGGTCGTCGAAGACGACCCTCCATTGCATGGCGAACGCCTTCGACGTCCCGTTCGCGGCCATGGCCGCGAGCTTGAGAAGGTCGCGGGCGAGCCGGCGGGGGCCGCCCGGGCGGGCCGGCCGGAGCGTGAACCGCCCCAGCCATTCATCTACGTCCTCGCCGAGATCATAGGCGAGCGACGCGATAGCGTCCTTTGCCTTCTCGGCGATGACTGCGGAGCGCCGGCCGAGCATCACGGCCTCGGCCAGCTCAAGAACGTATTGAACCGTCAGCCCGCTCACGTACTCGTGAGCGTACTGGAGATACCCCCGCGCGTTCTCGCCCTCGATGAGGGCGGCGAGATGCTGTGCACCGACGTTCGTCATCCTGTACCTCTGTGGTTTATGATGTAATTATATCACGGCGGGGACGCCCGATCCGGGAGGATCCCGCGGCCGGCGCCGCCGCGATCGACGGTGTAAATATAACACGGACGAGGGGCCCCCGAGGAGAGGATCTCTTCCTCTCCGCGGGGAGGTCTCGTCCGCGCTATGATATCTATCGAGACGCCGCAAGAGGAGAGGAGGCGATCCTCTCTTTCTCTTTCGCGCTGCCTCTCTCTTTCTCTCTCCGCTCTCTCTCGTCAGCTCTCCGTCCGGCTCATGTCTCCCGGACGACGCCGCCGTCGGCGCCGGCCGCGCGGGGACAGCGCCTCCGCCGATGGCCCGCCCGAGGGGGAACCTGGGGAAACCACGATGCGGGGCCCCGGGGGGAAGGGGGGGAACGATACCCCCTTCCCCTATGATGTAATTATATCACGGAAGTGACGAGCGCGACGAGAGCGCCTCGACCGATCGGTGACGAGGTGACTCTCGCCGACCGGTGACGGGGTGACCGGGTGACCCGGTGACCGCGCCCGTCGAGATAATTATAACACGGCGGTCGCGGCGGCGGGATCGCTCGCCCCCGGCCCTAGGCGGAGGCCGGGGCCGCCGCGATCGACGAACACCCTCCGCCACGCCGTCGCGAACTCGGCGGGCGTCCCGTCGGCGCCGGCGCGGGCGAGGTCGAGGACGTCGAGGGCGAGCCGCAGCCGCCCGCCCGGGCGGACGGGGCGGAGCGAGAACCGCGTCAGCCACTCGACCGCGCTCACCTCGAGGTCAGCGGCGAGCGCCTCGATGACGCGGTAGGCCCGGTCGCGGAGGACATCAGCGCCCCGCCCGGTCATCACCGCCTGGGCGAGCTGGATGATGCGCTCGACCACGGTCCCGGACACGTACCGGGCGGCGTACCCGGAGAACCCGTGCTCCTCTGGGTCGGCGCCGTCGATCATGTCGATCATGTCCTCGATGGTGCAGTAGTCGTCAGGTTCATAGTACGAGTCGAATGAGAATCCCACGTTCTGCTCCTTCT
>Ga0308411_10003599_pt1 | contig 10298 bp, 10 predicted proteins | sample HotsprottomLayer_2_FD_203530 | JGI IMG/M metagenome (GOLD analysis project Ga0308411, IMG submission 203530) | Hot spring phototrophic mat microbial communities from Octopus Spring, Yellowstone National Park, Wyoming, United States -... | ecosystem: Environmental > Aquatic > Thermal springs >... | reverse complement strand
GCTGCATCTGCTGTTCGGATTCATCCGCCTCAGAACCAAGACCAACGTAAACAGGACCTAATCCTTTCAGCTTCTCCGCTGAGGTCTATCTTCGCCTCATTTCGAAAATGTGTATGAAACGAAATGCTAGTAGTAATGATTATGGAACCAAGTTAAAGTGATGAATCGTTTTATCTGCCGCCACTGTTGCTGTTAACCCGGAAGTCTCTGTGCTGTGATATCTTTTGGGGATGTTCTTCACATTCTTGTATGTGGGATTCGGAATGCCAGATGAATTATCAACAAGGTAAGGCGGGGTGATAATCACTTTATAAGTTCCTGGATGCAGTGCAATCGAATACTCGCCGTGAGAGTTAAGGCTCACCTGACCGCCTCGGCCCGTACGATCGTCAATAAACTGAATGTCGCCTTCCGTCACCGGTTGGTCGTTAAACTTCACAACTCCTTGGATGGTGAACTTACTCTCAGATGAATCGCACCCTGTCATTATAAGTAAATGTCCGCTGATCAATACCATAGCAGACAGCCAACTATTCATATCATACCCCCGCCGATCGAAGTGAATCTAAGAGCTATTCAAGTAAAAAGCTGCACTGGGTTTTCTTTCCGATCCACTCTGGATCGGTATTAACTCAATCAGGCATGATTACTTCTGCTAAGAAGTAATACAAACCAGATATGAGACTTTATATACGAAATTCCGGATTCTAAGGCGCACTCACAGCAACGCCATCATTGATATCGCAGAGATTCTGCAAGACGAGCAAATCAATACTGTTATGGACGAATGACACAGCACCATCCCCATGCAACATCATGATACCACCCGCGTGATTTGACGTTAAAGGGGTGTTGCAGTTAGGATAGAGTTGCCAATTTGCTGTCACCGGGGGATTAGGTGGTTGCCTTACGCTAGTAAGATTGATGCATCGGCAATCGGTGTCATTATTGAGATATGTATGCGTACCCGTGGAAGAACATGTGCCATTTCCGTTGGGGACGCGACTGTTCTTGACTCCAACGGTATGGCCGCCTTCGGGCATGGCCGTGCGGTTTTCCCGATTCTCTTGCAGATACGCCGACTGCTCACCGATCATGAAGATGTTCGATAAGCCATCAGTCATATCCGCAAAACGCCGGGCTCTGGCACCAGGAAAAGCCCCACCCGCAGACCAATGCGACGCGCCAGGTGGGGTGGTCCGATCCGTCGAAGCATGGTTTGTGCTACCGGCGATCGCTACATAACTCGACCATAGAAATTCCCACCGAACGCCTGTTGAAACGGGGATTTCAAAAGTGGTCTGTGGCAAATTGGAGGAAGGACAACGATAGATCTTTGGGCGAAAATTACTGACGATGATCCGCTTCTTATCAAATTCGACGGGATTTAAGCTATCTCCTAACCACCATTGAGACATCTGTGAGAAAATACCAGGTCCCGGTGGTAACGCATTGAATGCATTGCCCTGTTCGATGAATTCACTCAACAACCACCATAAAGTTGGACCATGCCAAAATGTGCCAGGTGCGTAGATTCTGGTCTGCGGTGGCAGGGTTTGGTAGACCGATTCATAATTGTGGATGGCCACGCCAATCTGCTTCAGATTATTGCTGCATTGCGTTCGTGCTGCGGCCTCCCGAACTTTTTGCACCGCCGGTAGCAATAGACCGATCAAGATTGCGATGATCGCAATAACCACCAAAAGTTCAATGAGTGTAAACCCCACGCAAAGATAGGTACGGCGCGATCGTGATGTGATCATACCTGATACCCCAGAAACTGAAGTAAGCCAGAGTGATTGGAACAAGAACTGAGCTATTCTCATTAATTTTACATAACCTGCCTGACGTTGTCAAGTAAAATCACGACACGTTCATGTTCGCCTCAGCACAATCTGCCAAGAGAACGAGTGGCGAAAGATGGCCAACGATCGGCCCCGCGCGTGCAAGCCCGCGACCGGCGACGGCTTCCGCTGTGCACCTTGAAGCGGGTCACAGACAAGAAGTGGCGGCCGAACATCAACGCTGCAGGCGACGGCGGGGCAGGATTTGTTTGTCGTGACCGCAGCTCACTCGGCCTCGTGGCTGTTGAGCTTGTCCGTCGCTTCAACGGAGGGCTTCGGTGGTGTCGCTCGACTACCCGTACTACGAGGAGTTGTGTCGTCGCAAACATCGGGCGGCGTGGTGGTGGCTGGTCGGCGACCGACTGTATTACCTCGGGTTGCTACCTGGTATGCTGGCCTTGCCGACGGCCGCGATGCTGTATGTTGCCTGGGTGTTGGGCCTCGGCGACCAGTACTTGGAGGTCGCGGGGTTCGCGGCGGTTACATTCCCGGTCGCAGTGGTCGTGTTCGTCGTCGGGTCGTGGTTCAAAAGGCACGCCTACACGCTCGCCGAGCGGGATGGTATCTCGTCAGCCGAGGTGTACCAGCGTGGGGCTGCTCCCCAAGCCCCAGATGCCGAGCCCGGCATTGTAGCCGATCGGTGGGGCATGTAGGCTTTCCCGGATCTGTAGCTCGCTTGATCCTCACTGCGACTGAGCGAGGTCATACTGCGAAAACACCATGCTTAAGCTTTTCGCTATGTGGTTCAGTTTAATCATCCTCTTGATAGGATCTCTCGGAGCCATTCCTGTTGTTATTTTTTGCTCCGTCTTTCGCGATACACTCCAAAAAGAACTCAGCCTTATGGATGTAATCATTGCCTGCATGGTTGGACTACCTTCCATTGTGTTCCTAGTGTATCTTGCCGTATCAGCCTGGCTCTTAGTTTGGCGTTATAGTGCGACACGAGCGGAGGTCATGCAGATTGCATCATCGGGAGCCTTGACCGCATTTGATCGATGGCTTATTAGGAAACTTGGACCACAACAATAAAAGGACGAACTTTGCGATCTTCCGAACACCGATCCGTGTCATGCTCCGTGCGTGGTGGCATTGCTTATGGCCGGGTTCTCGCCACGGGTAGGTGTCGGTGGTTGTAAACGTTCATGCTTCGCAGATGTTCCTGATGGCGTTGCGGAAGCAAGGTAAGTGGCGGTACAGCGACAGCCAAGCCGACATTCGTGCGGAGATCGTGCGTTACAGCAAGCTCAACGAGCACCTCGCCGAACAATTCGCCGACGCGGTGTGCAAGTGCGGCGGCCGGCTCTTCGTCTTGAGGATGGATGACACAGTCGGGGCCGCGGTCCGAAAGTGCGTCGGCTGCGGTGAGGAGCACGCGATCGGAGACAGTGGCGAGTACCTCACGGAGGCCGAGCTCCAGGCGTATGAGTGCGTCTGCCTCGAAAACGTGTTCGAGATCACCGTCGGGGTGTCCCTGTACGAGGACAGCGAGGATGTGCGGTGGCTGTACGTCGGATGTCGCTGCCCTCAGTGCGGGCTGACCGGGGTCTACGGCGATTGGAAGAGCGAGTTCAAAGGGTATCGCGATTTGCTAGCCCAGGTCTAGCGGTTCCGGTCGAATCATTCCTACATTCCTAGCAGCAGATCAGGTCCGCACATAGTCTTTCAGAGCCTGAAAGCACCCCGCACGGCCACAGCTCTTGAGCAGATCCCTGTCGAGGTGTCGAAGTGCACGATCGCAACTTAGGCAGAGGTCGCAGGCAATGGCTCACCGACACAGAGAATGGACCGATACGTTTTGACGGAGGTGCCGAGTGCCATGCTCAGTCCACCGTTGCTTGAGCCAGGTGATGTCATCGGAGTTGATCCAGCTTCTGATCACCCTCAGGACTGACCACATCGGAGTTGCCAGACGCAAAACTCCGCGTCATCCAGTACCAGCAACAATGCTAATCATCGGACGTGTACAGTTCATCCTGCTGACGGGTTCCGCTGCGTAGCACCCTCAGGATGTCGTCCTGGCATTCGCGGACCTTGACCCGTGGTGAGGTGAGGCTGGGGAACGGCACTGTTGAGGGAGGCATGCCTCGATCCGTCGCCTCTGCTCAAAGCAGTGTGGGCGTGGCGTCTGCCGTGACAGCGCCTGAATCTTTGCACCGACCACGTCAAGCCCCGTCACTGATGGTTGGCAGTACCACGTTCTGAAATGGCACCAAGGTGTTTCCTGTCGTGCGAGGCAGGCCAGGTTCACATGATGTCGCCTGCTTTGTTATCCATGAACGGCGAGGGGAAGTGCTCACAAGAATAAGATGGCTTCGGCGACGAGGCCGGGTCCGAAGCCGAGGGCAAGGCAGGGTCTCGGGGCGTGTGTTTGCCGCAACCGTTCCAGGATCAATAGCACCGTGGGTGAGGACATATTGCCGAACTCGGCATACAGATTCCGTGAGGGCTGTGAAGCATCCGGCGTGAGATGGAGTCCTTCTTCCACCGCCGCCAGGATTTTCGGTCCTCCGGGGTGAATCGCCCAGCTACGGATGTCGTCAATTTGCAAGGACTTTTCGGCAAGCCAGGATTCGAGCCAGGGGCGTAAGTGCTGGCTGATAAATTTAGGAATCTGCCGGGATAACCCCATCTCGAAGCCGTGGTCGCCGATTCGCCAGTGCATTGCCTCGGCGGAATCGGGAATCAGGCATGAACCGGTGGCGGCAACTCGCCAGCCTTGCTGAGGTTCGGGTTCACCACTGCCGGCGACCGCGGCGGCTCCATCGGCAAAGATGGCGTTGGCGACCGCTTTATCGGGATCATTGCCGTAGTGATAGTGCAGGCTGCAAAGTTCCACAGCGACCAGCAATACACGTTCGGTCGGTGCCGCCCGCGCGAATGCGTTGGCCACACGCAGAGCATTCAACGCTCCGTGACACCCCATGAACCCGAGATGGGTTCGCTGGACGGTGAGTCGCAGCTTCAAGCGATCAATCAGATGGCAGTCAACGCCTGGAGCAGCGAATCCGGTGCAGGATACGGTGATGAGGTGCGTGATGGAGTCGGGGGGAAACTGAGCCGCTTGGAGGGCATTCTCTGCTGCACGCAGGCTGAGGACAGGTGCCTCCGCGGCGTAAATGCGCATGCGTTCCGCGGTGCTCGGACCAAGCTCGTGTCCCGGGAGAAAAGGCGACGCGGTGACTTGTGTCCCGTGCAATAAATCCTCAACGAGTTCCCGGCCGAGCACCTGATGCCGGGTCAGGATGCCTGAATGTTTGTAGACGGCATCGAGCCAGCCCGCATTGCGGATTTTCGGTCCGCTCAGCACTCGTGCGATCGCGAGGCCTTCGTCTTGAGTGATTCGCCCCGGAGGCAGGGCAAAGCCGAGGCCATGCAAGTACAAACTCATGTGGAACAATTCCTCTCTGTTAGCATGAGGAATGGCGGCGATTCAGTGCCACGGTTACAGGGGCAGCCAGCCAAGGCGCGACCGCAAGCATTTGAATAGCAACCCGGCAGAGCCAAGGTCTCCTGAGGACTTGCGAGACTAGTCGGCATATGGTCTGACGACGACGGATCGACCGCTGGTAAACTCGTTCCCAGTTGAGGATCGCGGTGACAGACCAGTCCCGGGACGATAACGCGGTATCAACGACCGGGGCAACAGCCCGGCCGCAGGCGAGGGCCCAGGCGATTCCTTCGCCGGTGAACGGTTCCACATAGCCAGCGGCATCGCCAATCGCCAACCAGTGCTCCCCGCCTAGGCGTTTGGGCGTTCTCGTCAACGGCGGGGTCCCTTTCCAGCCGGCTTCCGTCAGCCCCGCGATCGCAGGGAACCCGGCGTCGCGCAGGATCTGGGTCGCAACGACTCCCGGGCCCCCCGCGGCGCGAACCGCTGAGGCCGACAACGCTGCCGCCAGATCCAGTCGGCCATCCTCGAGCCGCACGAGCCCGACGTATCCGGGCTGTCCGACAGCCATGTGGATCGTACCAGGCGGATAATCGCCGTGGGCGGTTCGCAGGGTGACTCCAGCCCCTATGTAAGAATTGCTTGCGATGTGGGCGGGCCCCGTTTCCCCGCTGGCTAGCCGGGAACCCAGGCCATCGGCGGCGAGGATCACTCGGGCCCGAGCCGGGATCGTCTCCGCCGCTGTGGTAATGTCCACGACACGCCCCGTCGGCAATGTTTCTCCCAGTCGCGCCATGGCTCGGGGAAGAAACGTTACCCCCTCCTTCATGGCAATATCAATGAGGGCCGAATCCAGTGCTTCGCGGGAAAGAGATACCCCACCGGGCAGCGAGATGATTGCCGATCGGCCAGCGGTTTTGAGGTGAAGCCACCGTAAGGATACGGCGGCAAGTGAATCGGTGAGGTCAGCGAGGCCAGCATCGCGGAGTGTCGCCAGGGCGGCTCCGTTCAGGCAGCAACCACAGACTTTCCCCCGGGGAAACTCGGCGCGATCGACAAGCAGAACCGTATACTGGCGACGGGCGAGTTCGAGAGCCGCCATCGCCCCCGCTGGCCCCGCACCCACGACGATCACATCCCAGAATGTTTTCGTGAGATGCTTTTTGTCGGTCCGTAGATCGATCGTCATGGCTATTTCCCGATCAATAAGAATCGGCACGGTGGACGACTGATCACTCGAACACGGGGAATGCCGGCCTGTTCAGCCAGCGTTTGAATCTCAGTCGCAGTAAACGCCGATCGGACGGATGCCGGGCCGTCAAAGTGCACGACCGACGAGCGACTCACAAGCCGACATGCGAGCCAAACCAGCAGCCAGTTCCCCGGGCTACGCACCAGGTCGTTCACCAGGATTCTGCGGCGGGCAAGCTGATTCATCCGCCGTAACACACAAATCGCATCGTCATGGGAAAGATGATGAAGGAACAGCGAGCATGTCACAATGTCATACGATTGATCAAAAGGATCGTTGAGAATATTCCGGGGGAAAAACGTCACAGGAAGTCCGGTGCTCGCTGCAGCCTTCTGTGCTTCGGCCACGGCAGTCGGGCTGATATCGCAGCCGTGAAATTCCAGGTGGGAATAACCGTGGCCGCGAGCTTTTTCCGCAAGGCGTAACGGAATGTCGCCAGTACCCGTGGCAAGATCAAGTACTCGCAGCGGTTGCCCGGGGTGAGCGCGGGCGAGCCGGGCAATTTCCGGCCAGAACAGCTCGGCACTACGGCTAAGCCTATTGAGCCTGGCCAGGCCGGCCAGGGCTCGCTGGTGCTCGCCGGCATCGAGCCTCGGATCATCCATCCGTTCCGCGACACGCTCACGTCGGGACAGCCGGTCCAGCCACAGCATCGATGACTCCCGGATAAACCACGGTCGGTCCACCCACCACGGCCGGAACACTAGCGAGGAATGACGGAAATGTTGCTATCTTAGTTCTCGAGAGGGGGATTACCCAGGTTCTCTAAAGTGGAATCATCCGCATCAGCAATCAGCGTGACAGCGAAGCAGTCATGAATCAACCGTTCCGCCGCATCGAGCGTGAGTTTGGGGTGCCATTCCCAGGCGAGATTCTTCCGCCGGAAAAGTGGACGCAAACAGCGTTGCGATCGCTGCCGGAAGGCTGGCTCGACTGGAATGCTCTTTTTGGCCGAGCTGCACCAATCGTGCTCGATCTGGGTTGTGGCAACGGCCGATCGGCGATTCAAAGTGCACTTACCCGGCCCAGCCACAATCACCTCGGAATTGACATTTTGCCGGTGGTGATCCGTTATGCGCGCAAACGGGCCAATCAGCGGGGATTGTCGAACATCAAATTCGCCGTGATCGGGGCTCGGGAGTTGCTGGAACGGCATGTGAAACCCGGATCAGTGGCCGAGATTCATTGTTATCATCCCCAGCCGTATTATCATCCCAGTCAGATTCATAAGCGACTGATCACTCCGGAATTCCTGGCGATGGTCCATCGCTCGCTGGTGCCGGGAGGGCTGTTTGTGATTCAGACCGACAACCCCGGCTACTGGAGATATATTCAAACGATTACTCAGGTCTTTTTTGAGTTTCATGAACGCATCGGTCGCTGGCCGGATGCCCCGAAGGGCCGGACCCGGCGGGAAATCCTGGCGTTGAAGCGGGGGTTGCCGGTCTTTCGGGCCACTGCCATCCCGCGGGCCAACCTCAGCGAAGCCGAGGCCTTGACGCTGGCGGAGTCGCTGCCGCCACCGACTTTTGACGCCGATCGCCGCCTTCGCGATCTGGATCGGCTGGGGTGACCGTCGTGCTTGGCTGCCACCGCGGGTCACCCCGCTGCCCTTCTGAGGATACTGATGGCCGTCGATCTGACTCGTATTCCGCAACTGGCGCGGAACTTGAACCGGGTCATCGAAATCGCCGCGATTCTCGCCAAGTATGGCTTTGCCGACTGGCTGGCTCGGCTCGATGCACGATTTCTTTCCCGCTGGGTGCCCGTCAAGTCGCTGGCTCCGATCACCGATGCCACCCATGAAGCCCGGCTCCGGCTTGCGTGCACGGAACTTGGCACCACCTTCATCAAACTCGGGCAGATGCTCAGTACCCGCCGTGATCTGATCGGCCGTGAACTCGCCGCCGAACTTTCGCAATTGCAAACACAAGTGCCCGCCGATCCCTTTGAGGTGACCCGCGCTACCATCGAAGCAGAACTTCGCCAGCCGCTCTCGTTACTTTTCCCCGAGTTTGAACCGGTGCCGATTGCCTCAGGATCAATCGGACAAGTCCATCGTGCCCGGCTGCCGTCGGGGCGGCTCGTGGCTGTCAAGGTGCAGCATCCCGGTATCCGCGAACGCATCGAAATTGATCTGGCGATTCTGACCGAACTCGCTGCCCTGGCCGAAGAGTACCTCAGCGAGCTTCAAAGTTATCGGCCGGTGGCCATCGTCCAGGAATTTCAACGGGTCTTGCTCCGAGAGCTCGACTTCCGCCGGGAATTTCGTCATCTGCAACTCTTTCGCCGACATTTCCGCGACGATTCACTGGTCCGGTTTCCAGAACCGATCGCCGAGCGGAGTTCCATCCGAATTTTGACCCTCGAGTATTTGGAAGGAATTGCACTCAGCCAGATCGATCCCCAGTCGCTTTCGGATGACCAGGCCACGGAACTGGCACGCCGCGGTGCGGTCATCTTCCTGGAAATGATCTTTCGCGATGGCTTTTTCCACGCCGATCCGCACCCGGGCAATATCCTGCTGATGCCGGGCGGTGTCATCGGCCTGCTTGATGCGGGGATGGTCGGCCGCGTCGATGATCGACTTCGTGGCTTGATTGAAGCCGGTATGTCCGCCGTGATCGCCAACGACGCCGAAACGTTAACCGATCTGATCGTGCAGATCGGAGAGATTCCCATCCATCTCGATCAAACCTTACTTCGCCTGGAAGTCGCGGATCAACTGGCGTTTTACTGGGGCATGCCCCTAGATCAGTTTCAACTGGCTGCTGCCCTGGAGGAATTCACCGAGGCCATCCGCCGTTATCAGATCATTCTGCCGCCCCCACTGGCGTTATTGTTGAAAGTCCTGATCATGCTTGAGGGCACCGCCCGATTACTGAGCCCACGCTTCAATCTGGTTGAAGTCTTGCAGCCGTATCAACGCCGGTTTTTGCGCCGCCGACTGTCCCCACGGTTTTGGATGCGACGATTTTGGACGATGGCCTACGACTGGGATGAGGTCGTCCTCGGCATGCCAAGGATGATTCGCGATCTCATGCAGATCGCCCGCAAGCAGCAGTTCGCCGTGCAACTCGAACATCATCACCTCGAACCGTCAGTCAATCGGCTCGTCTTCGGGTTGCTGGTCAGCTCCCTCTTTGTGGGCTCGGCAATGCTCTGGGCGTATCGGGCTCCGCCGCTTGTGGGTGATATTTCCCTCTTCGGCATCAGCGGCTGCCTGATCGCCTTTCTCCTCGGCCTGCGATTGTTCCGGGCCATCCAACGCAGCGGCCGGCTCTATGATTCTTAATCTGGGCATTGCCCCACCCCACCACGGCTCCCGCCGGTGCCCGCACTGAAACAGCGGTCGGGTTCCCGGTCGACTGTGGAACCTTATCGCCTGGGCTGGACGAAGCGTCCGGCAACGATCGTTTCCGGAATCGAGAAACTCTGGCATGTTCCGCTTGGAGCAAAAAATGCCCCACCAGAGCACACCCAGGCAAACAAAACTGACCCGGAGTCAGTCTGGACAATGACACCGGGTCATTTATCGGGGCGACAGGACACGGTTAGAACTTTTCCGGGCCGGCGTCCAGGGACTGCCGGCGACAATCCGTGCCATGCTGTGGCAGGCGGCGACAGCGTGAGACACGGGGAAATCGAGTTTCCCGGTAATTTTGCCGCAAGCTGCGGCAGAAATCCCGGATCGCCATACGCAGTAATTGTGCCGCAGGTTGTGGCACAATTCAATTCTGCTGGTCATCAGGCCGCGAGGCCAAGCTGGATGCGCACGGCCATTTCGACGCCGCGCATGTCCTCCTGGGAA
>Ga0308411_10003598_pt1 | contig 10299 bp, 8 predicted proteins | sample HotsprottomLayer_2_FD_203530 | JGI IMG/M metagenome (GOLD analysis project Ga0308411, IMG submission 203530) | Hot spring phototrophic mat microbial communities from Octopus Spring, Yellowstone National Park, Wyoming, United States -... | ecosystem: Environmental > Aquatic > Thermal springs >... | reverse complement strand
CGTCGAACGGTTCGCGATCGGCACGCTGGCGATCGACGGCGGCGGCGGGCCGGTCGAGGTCCGCGACGTCGCCGGCGCCTACCGCGGCGGGCCGAAGGGACACCGCATCGAGCTCGCCCGGGCGCACACGCCGTGGGGCGATGCGAGCGGGCTGGCGACGCTGGGCGCCGAGAAACCGTTTGGGATCGAGGGCGGCGTGCACTTCGTGCGGACCACGCCGCCGTGGCGCGTCGAGGCGACCGCCGGCCTCGCGGGCACGCTGCTGTCGGTGAACGTACGCATCGACGGCCGCGTGGGAACCGCGCCGATCGAGGGCGAGCTGGGACTCGCGCCGTTCGACGAACGGTGGCTCACGCGCGCCCGCGCAGCCGCGCGCGACGTCGACCTCGCGGCTTTCGTGCCGGGAACACCGAAGACCGCCGCCACGATCCGGCTCGAAGCGGCGAGCGACGAGCGAGGGGGCTATGCCGGGACCATTTCCCTGGAGAACGCCTCACCCGGGACCTTGACGGCCGATCTCGCACCGCTGAAGGCCGCGACGAGCGCGTTCGCGCTCGACGGCAGGCTGCTCCGTCTGGAAGACCTCGCCGCCGACCTCGGCGCCGCGGGCCGCGCTCGCGGCACCGGCGAGGTCGAGCTCGCCGGCGGCAGCAGCCGCTGGAATCTGGCGGTGGAGGCGCTGAATCTGCGCGGGCTGCACGCGCCGCTGCGCCAGACGAGCCTCGCCGGAAAGATCGTCGCCCGGCTCGACGAACACGCGCAGTCGCTGGATGTGGACGTGCGCGAGCGGGGCATCGCCCTCGTCGCCACGGCCTCGCGCGAGGGCGATCGGGTGGTCGTTCCGCGCCTGCGCGCGGCCGCGGCCGGCGGCGAGCTCACCGGCGAGGCAACGGTCTCGCTCGCGGGTGCGCGAGCGTTCGAAGCGGGCGCGAAGTTCCGCCGCTTCGATCCGTCGCAGTTCGGCGACTGGCCGGCGGCGACGTTGAACGGCGAATTCACCGCGCGGGGCGAGCTCGAACCCGCGTGGCACGCCGCCGTGCGCCTGCGTCTCGCCGACAGCCGGTTTCGCGGCGTGCCGCTGGCGGCGAACGGAACGTTCGCGCTCTCGCCGGAGGGCGTGCGGGACGCCGACGCCACCGCCACGGTCGGCGCGAACCGGGTGCAGGCGAAGGGCGGCTACGGCAGGGCGGGCGACTCGCTCCTGCTGGATCTCGACGCCCGCAACCTCGCCCAGCTCGATCCGCGCGCGGCCGGACGCCTGACGGGCCGGGCGACGATCGGCCAGGGACGAGCCGGGCACGCGATCGGGTTCGATGTCCGCGGCGAGCGTCTGCGCTGGGCGGATATTCGTCCGATCGCCACCCTCGCCGCGACCGGCGACCTGGTGGCGGGTGCGTCGCGGACGGTCGATCTCGCCGTGACGGCAGAGGGCGTCGACGCGCTCGCGCGCTTCGAAGGAACGTGGGACGGCGCGCGCAGCTGGCGGGGCTCGCTCGTGCGCTTCGAGAACCGGGGCGAGTACGCGATGGCGCTCGTCGCGCCGGCGTCGCTCGAGCTCGCGCCCGATCGGGCGGCGCTCGGGACGGCCGCGGTGCGCGGGTTCCAGAGCGAGTTCCTCTCGGAGCGGCTGCTCTGGGAGCGCGGCCGCCTGGTCGCCGCCGGAAGTCTCCGCGCGCTCCCCGCGGCCGCGCTCCTGGCGGCCGCCGGCTGGACACCCGAACGAGGCACCGATCTGAGATTGAAGGGCGAATGGTCGATCGAAACGGCGCCGCGCCTGAACGGGACGGCGCGGCTCGAACGCGAGAGCGGCGACGTGGCCGTTGCGGCGACGCCGGTGCTGGCACTCGGCCTCACGCGCCTCGCCGTCGACGCGCGCTTCGTCGACGACGCGGTCACCGTCGAGGGCAGCCTGGCGGCCGCGAACCTCGGGGAGGCTTCGCTGGCGGCGCGGGCGAGGGGCCTCGCGCGCGACGCGCCGCTCGCCGGCCAGCTCACCGCGGACGTCCGCACCCTGCGCCTGCTCGAGGAGGTCATCGGCACGGCCGCGGTGATCGACGGCCGCGCCACCGCCGAGCTCGCGCTCGGCGGCACGCTCGGCGCGCCGACGCTCGCCGGGACCGCGCAGGCCGACGCGATCCGCATCGACATGCCGCAGTACGGCCTCGCCCTGCGCGACGGCCGGCTGCGCGCGAAGCTCTCGGGCGACGAACTCCTGCTGGAGGCCCTCTCGATCCGAGGGCCGGAAGGCGAGCTGACGGCGAGCGGCACGCTCGCGCGCGGTGGCGAAGGCGCTGCGCTCGCGTGGCGCGCCGAGCGGCTCCGGGTGTTCAACCGGCCCGACCGCCGCCTGGTGGTCACCGGCAGCGGCAGCGTGGCGGTGTCGCAATCGAAGCTCGCGCTGCGCGGGGCCCTGCGCGCCGACGAGGGCTATATCGAGTTCGCCGGCCTCCAGCCGGGCGACCGGCTCGGCGAGGACGTGGTCATCGTCGGCCGCCCGCCGCCGCCGAGGGCGACCGGCCCGCGCGCCCTGCCGCTCGACCTCGACATGACGCTCGATCCCGGAGCGGGCTTCCGGATCGTCGGCCAGGGGCTCGACGCCTTCCTGCGCGGCAAGGTCCAGGTGCGTTCGCGCCCCGACGGCGCGATCGTCGCGGCCGGCGCGATCGAGACGGCGCGCGGAACGTTCTTCGCGTTCGGCCAGCGGCTCGAGATCGAGCGCGGGCGGCTCGTCTTCGACGGGCCGATCGACAACCCGGCCCTCGACGTCCTGGCGCTGCGCAAGAACCTCGCGGTGGAGGCGGGCGTCGAGGTGACCGGGACGGCGCGGGCACCGCGAGTGCAGGTCACGTCGCGCCCGCCGGTGCCGGAGTCGGAAGCGCTCTCCTGGCTGGTGCTCGGGCGCGGCGTGCCCGACGCCTCCAGCGCGGACCTCGCGCTCATCCAGGCCGCTGCCGCGCAGCTCGGCGGTTCCGGCGGGGCGGCGCCGCTGCAGCGGCGCATCACGGAGGGCCTGGGCCTCGACGACATCTCGATTCGCGGCGCGGGCGGCGGCACCGCCACCGGACAGGTGGTCGCATTCGGCAAGCGCGTCTCCGATCGCCTGTACGTCGAGTACGAGCAGGGAATCTCGGTTGCGGCGAATCTGGTGCGGCTCACCTACGTGCTCACGCGCCGGCTGAGCGTCAACGCCCAGACGAGCCAGACGACCTCCAGCTTCGGCTTCACTTACCGGCGATCCTTCGAATGAGCGTCGATCCGCGCAAGCGCCTTCTGCCCATGCTCCTCCTCGCGGCGCTGACCACGGCGGCCGCACCCGCGCGCGCGGACGATGCCTTCGCCCGCTGCCTCGCCAAACTGCAACCGGCCGCGCAGGCGGCCGGCGTGTCGGCCTCGACGTGGCGCGAGCACACCGCCGGCCTCGCGCCCGACCCGAGCGTGCTCGAGCGGCTCGACTTCCAGCCCGAGTTCCGCATCCCGATCTGGGACTATCTCGCCGGCCTGGTGGACGACGAGCGCGTCGCCGATGGCCGCGCGCGCCTCGCCGAACATGGCCGGACGCTCGCCGAGGTCGAACGCCGCTTCGGGGTCGATCCCGCCACGGTGGTGGCGGTATGGGGCGTGGAGAGCGATTTCGGCCGCAGCCGCGGCCGGTACCCGATCGTGCAGTCGCTCGCCACCCTGAGCTGCGCGGGCCGGCGCCAGCCCTTCTTCCGCGGCGAGCTCTTCGCGACGCTGCGCATCGTTCAGGGCGGCCACCTCGCACCCGATCAGCTGATCGGCTCGTGGGCCGGCGCGTTCGGCCAGACGCAGTTCATGCCGAGCACCTACGAGCGGCTGGCGGTCGACTTCGACGGCGACGGCCGGCGCGACCTGGTCGCGAGCATTCCCGACGCGCTCGCCTCGACCGCGCACTTCCTGCAACGCGCCGGCTGGCGCACCGGCGAGCCGTGGGGGTTCGAGGTGCGATTGCCCGCGGGATTGGACCTGAACGGCGAGGGCCGCCGGGTCAAGCGGCCGCTGTCGGCGTGGACCGCGCGCGGGGTGCGCCGCGCCGACGGCTCGCCGCTCGCGCGGGACGGCCTCGGCGCCGACGCGCGAGCGGGCCTGCTCGCGCCGGCGGGCGCCGCGGGCCCGGCGTTCCTGGTCCTGCGCAACTTCGACGCGATCTACAGCTACAACGCCGCCGAGAGCTACGGCCTCGCGATCGCGCATCTCGCCGACCGGCTGCGCGGCGGCGCGCCGTTCGTCGCCCCGTGGCCGACCGACGATCCCGGCCTTTCGCGCGCCGAGCGCCGCGAGCTGCAGCGCCTGCTCATCGCGCGCGGGCACGACATCGGCGAGGTGGACGGCATGCTCGGTGAGCGCAGCCGCGCCGCGATCCGCGCCGAGCAGCAGCGCCTCGGCCAGGAACCGACCGGCCGCGCGGGGCAGAAACTGCTCGCGGCGCTGCGCGGCGGTTGACGCGAGCCGCGAACCGCTACACGCGGTAGAACCCGACCGGCTCTTCGACGCCAGCGGCGCGAAACGCCTCGCGGCGCTTCACGCACTGCGGGCACCGGCCGCAGTGGACCGGGTACCCGAGCAGGCAGGAATAGGTCGAATCGAAATCGACCCCGAGCTCGCGGCCGCGGCGCACGACGTCGGCCTTGGAGAGGTCGAGATAGGGGGTACGAAGCTCGGTGTCGCCGAGCAGGCCGGCGAGCAGCCGGAACTGGGCGAGAAAGGCGTGCGAGGACGACGGGTAGTCCCGGGTGTCTTCGCGGTTGGCGGCGAGATACAGCCGCTTCGCGCCGAGGTTCGCCGCGTACGAGAGCCCGAGCGAGAGCGCGACGAGGTTGCGGTGCGGCAGCGGGACGTGCGCCTTGCGCTCCTGTCCGCGCCGGAAAGTCGCGCCGACGCGCGCGAGGTCGAGCGCGACCAGCTCCACCCCGAGCGGCGCGCACTGCGCTTCCGCAGCGCGCCGCTCCTCGCCGGCGCCGCGCTGTCCGTAATCGATGAAGAGCCCCTGCACCGGCTCGCCGCTCCGCGCGAGCTGGTGCAGCAGCGTGGCGCTCTCCACGCCGCCGGAGAGGAGCAGGATCGAGGCGCTGTCCATGCGGCTCAGGTTAGCATGCGTTCGCTCGCCGGGCGATGCGGAAGCAGCGGCACGTTGGCCGGCGCGGCGGTATTGCCTCTGCGCGCACCGGGTATTACCATCGGTCCGTGGAGACGGTCTCGTTCAAGCTCCCGCAGGCGCTGCGCGAGCGCCTGATCCGGGAGGCCAAGCGCAGACGGATCCGGCAGTCGGAGCTGATCCGGGAGGCGCTCGAGAAGTCGCTCGGCGGCGCCCGGATGACCGGGCGGGAACTGACCTGCGCAACGCTCGCCGGCGACCTCGTCGGGAGCGTCGTCGGGCCGCGCGATCTCTCGACCAACCCCGTCTATCTGAAGCGCGCGCTGACGCGGCGCCGTGCACGGCGGACCAACGGTAATCGTTGACGCCGGACCGATCGTCGCGTGGCTCACGCGATCGGACGCCCATCACGCGTGGGTGAAGGCCCAGTTCGAGCGGCTTCGCCCGCCGCTCCTGACCTGCGAGGCGGCACTGACCGAGGCTGCTTCCCTGGTCGAATACGCCGGCGGAGATCCCTCGAAAGTCCCCGCCCTCTCGGCGCGGGGTGTGTTCCGACTCGCGCCGGTCTTGGCCGAGCACGGTGCACACGTGACCCAGCTGATGCGTCGCTACAGCAACGTGCCGATGTCGCTCGCCGATGCCTGTCTCGTGCGCCTGTCGGAGATGGTCCCCGATGCGCTCGTATTCACGCTGGACACCGACTTCTTCATCTATCGCCGGCGTGGGCGTGCAGTCATCCCGCTGCTGACGCCCGCTGGGCGCTGGGCGGCGGCGCTGCCGGGCCGCCTATAATCCGCGCGTCGCCACGAGGCCCGCGATGAGCTATTACAAGCATCACGTCTTCTTCTGCTGCAATCAGCGCGAACCGGGCGAGGCGTGCTGCGGCAACCACGAGGCGGACGAGATCCGCGACTATGCGAAGCGCCGGGTCAAGGCGCTCGGCCTCGCGGGCAAGGGCAAGGTGCGGGTGAACAAGGCGGGCTGCCTCGACCGGTGCGACGAGGGCCCGGTGATCGTGGTGTACCCCGAAGAGGTCTGGTACACCTACGTCGACCGCTCCGACGTGGACGAGATCATCGAGGAGCACCTGAAGCACGGCCGGGTCGTCGAGCGGCTCAAACTATGATCCGGCGGCCGCCGGAGCGGCTGTCGACGCGCGGGCCGGCCGGGGATATCGAGTTCGTCGTCGATCACCCCGCGGTCTTCCCCACCGAGGGGGCGGACGAACCGGCGCGCGGCATCGCGGTCGTCGCACACCCGCACCCCCTCTTCGGCGGCTCGCTCGACAACAAGGTGACGCAGACGCTCGCGCGCACCTTCGCCGAGCTCGGCTACATCGCCATCCGTCCGAATTTCCGCGGGGTGGGGGCGAGCGAGGGCGTGCACGACCACGGCGAGGGGGAGACCGACGATCTCATCACGGTGATCGATTGGGCCCAGGGCCGCTTCGGGCCGCTGCCGGTCGCGCTCGCCGGGTTCTCGTTCGGCGCATATGTGGCCACCCGCGTCGCGGCGCGCGTCCCGGTCGAACGGATGGTGCTCGTCGGCATGCCGAACGGCGTCGTCGCCGGCGGACGCACCTACGTCCCCGGCCCGGTCCCAGCGGACACGATCGTCATCCACGGCGAGCTCGACGAGACCGTCCCGCTCACCAACGTGCTGGAGTGGGCGCGGCCGCAGGACCTGCCGATCGTGCTGGTGCCCGGGGCGGACCACTTCTTCCACCGGCGGCTGCACCTGCTGCGCGCGATCGTCAAGGGGCAATGGCGCGCGTGAGCGACGCGGTTCTGCGCGTCGAGAATCTCCGGAAGCACTACGGCGACACCGAGGTGGTCGCCGGCGTGTCGTTCGAGATCCGGCGCGGCGAGTGCTTCGGCCTGCTCGGGCCGAACGGGGCGGGCAAGACTACGACGCTGCGGCTGTGTCTCGGCCTGATCGAGCCCGACGGCGGTTCAGTCGAGCTACTGGGCGAGCCGGTGCCGCGGCGCGCACGCGCGGCGCGCCGCCGGGTCGGCGTGGTCCCGCAGTTCGACAACATCGACCCGGATTTCACGGTGGTCGAGAATCTGCTCGTCTACGGCCGCTACTTCGGCATTCCCGATCACGAGATCCGCTCGCGCATCCCCGAGCTGCTCGAATTCGCCGGACTCGCCTCGCGCGCCGACGTGCGCATCCAGACGCTCTCGGGCGGCATGAAGCGCCGCCTCACCCTCGCCCGCGCGCTGGTCAACGACCCGGAGCTCGTCTTCATGGACGAGCCGACGACCGGCCTCGACCCGCAGGCGCGGCACGTGATCTGGGAGCGGCTGAAGCAGCTGCTCGCCCGCGGCAAGACGATCCTGCTCACCACGCATTTCATGGAAGAGGCGGAGCGGCTCTGCACCCGCCTCGTTGTGATGGACCGCGGGCGCATCATCGACACCGGCAGTCCCCGCGAGCTGATCGCGCAGCGCATCGAGCCGCAGGTGGTCGAGGTGCACGGCGACGGCGTCGAGGCGTGGAGCGCCGGGGAGGCCCGCTCGCTCGCCTCACGCGTCGAGCTGGCCGGCGACACCGCGTTCTGCTACGTGCGCGACCCAGCGCCGCTGCTCGCCCACCTCGAACGCAAACCCGCGCTGCGCTACCTGCACCGGCCGGCCAACCTCGAGGACGTGTTCCTCAAGCTGACCGGCCGGGAACTGAGAGACTGACCCCCATGAGCGCCACGTTCGCCCTGCCCCGCTTGAGCGTCCGCTTCGTGCCGGTCTGGCGGCGCAATTTCCTCGTCTGGCGCAAGCTCGCCGCGCCCTCGGTGCTGTTCAACCTCGCCGACCCGACGATCTACATGCTCGGGCTCGGCTACGGTCTCGGGGCGCTGATGCCCGACGTCGCGGGACGGCCGTACATCGCCTTCCTCGCCGCCGGCACGCTCGCCTTCTCGGTGATGAACACGGCAACCTTCGAGACGCTGTACTCCGCGTTCTCGCGCATGCACGTCCAGCGGACCTGGGACGCGATCACCAATGCGCCGATCGCGCTCGACGACGTCGTGCTGGCCGAGCTCGTCTGGTCGGCCTCGAAGGCGTTCCTGTCCGGCGTCGCGATCTTCCTGGTCATCGCGGCGCTCGGGCTCGCCAGTTTTCCGACCGCCCTCTGGGCGCTCGCGGTGGTGCCGATCGTGGGCCTGTGCTTCGGCGCGCTCGGCCTCGCGGTCACCGCGCTGTCGCCGTCGTACGACTTCTTCAGTTACTACTTCACGCTGGTGATCACGCCGATGGCGATGCTCTCGGGCGTATTCTTCCCGCTCGAGCAGCTGCCGGCGGTGATGCAGGCGATCGCGCGCGTCCTGCCGCTCGCGCACGCCACCGAGCTGGTGCGGCCGCTGCTCTTCGGCGAGATCCCGGCCGACATTGCGCTGCACCTGGCAGTGCTGCTCGGCTACGCCGTGGCGGGGTTCTACGCCGCGCTGGTGTTGTTCCGCCGCCGCCTGGCGAGCTGATGGCCGAGCCGGCGGCCGACCCCTGGTGGTGCACCCCGCTCGCCGAGCTCGCCGCCGCGCTCGGCGGGGGGACCGACGGGCTCGACGCCCGCGAGGCACGCGCGCGCCTCGAGCGGTTCGGTCCCAACCGCTTCCTCACCACACCGCGGCGGCCGTTGTGGCTGCGCTACCTCGCGCGCTTCCGCAATCCGCTGGTGCTCGTCCTGCTCGCTGCGAGCGCGGTCAACGCGTTCACCGGCGAGCTCGCCGGCTCGCTGATCGTCGCCGTGCTGGTCGTGGCGTCGGTCACGATCGACTTCGTGCAGGAGACGCGGGCCGACCGCGTCGCCGAGCGGCTGCGGGCGAGCGTGGCGGTGCGCGCGCGGGTGCGGCGGGACGGCCGCGATCTGGACCTCCCGGTGACCGAGATCGTTCCGGGCGACGTGGTCGCGCTCGCCGCCGGCGATCTGGTGCCGGCCGACGGCCGGCTAGTCGAGGCGCGCGACTTCTTCGTCCAGCAAGCGAGCCTGACCGGCGAGCCCTACCCGATCGAGAAACACGCGAACGATCTCGCGCGCACCGCGCTCGGCCTGGAGCAGGCGGTGAACGCGGTGTTCATGGGCAGCGCGGTGATCAGCGGCTCGGCGCGGCTGCTGGTTTGCCGCACCGGCGAGCGCACCGCGATCGGGCAGATCGCCGGCGGCATGCGCGACCCGGCGCCGCCGGACGCGTTCCAGATCGGCACCCGCCGGTTCGGGCTGCTGATCATGCGCCTCACGCTGCTGCTCGTGCTCTTCGTGCTCGCGGTCACGCTGGCGACCGGCAAGCCGTGGGCGCAGGCGCTGCTGTTCGCGGTGGCGCTCGCGGTCGGGCTGACGCCGGAGCTCCTGCCGATGGTGGTCTCGGTGACGCTGGCCGCCGGCGCGACGCGCATGGCGCGCGCGGGCGTCGTGGTCCGCCGCCTGGCCGCGATCCACGACCTGGGTGCGATGGACGTGCTGTGCACCGACAAGACCGGGACGCTGACCGAGGCGCGCATCCGCCTGGAGCGGCACGTGGACCCGTCGGGGCGCGCGACCGACCGCGTCCTCGTCCTCGCCTACCTGAACAGCCTCTTCGAGACCGGCCTGCGCAGCCCGCTCGACGAGGCGGTGCTCGCCCACGGCCGGATCGACGCGAGCCGGTGGACGAAGGTGGACGAGGTGCCGTTCGACTTCGAGCGCCGGCGCGTCTCGGTGCTGCTCGACGACGGCAGCGAGCGGCTGCTGGTGGTCAAGGGCGCACCCGAGGACATCGTGCGGCTGTCGGCCGATTACGAGGAGTCCGGACCGAAATTCCTGCGCGCGCTCGACGCGCCCGCACGCGCGCGGATCATGGCGGTGCACGACGCGCTCGCCGACGAGGGCTTCCGGGTGCTCGGGATCGCCTGGAAGCGGGTCGGGCGCGACCACGACCACGCGGTCGTCGACGACGAGACCGGGCTCACCTTCTGCGGCTTCGCCGGGTTCCTCGATCCGCCGAAGCCCGACGCGCGCGAGGCGATCGAGCTGCTCGCCGCACGCGGGGTCGCGCTCAAGGTGGTCACCGGCGACAACGAGCGGGTGACCCAGCACGTGTGCCGGGCGCTCGGCGTGGAGGTCGCCGGAGTGCTCACCGGCGCCGAGATCGCCGCGATGGACGACGACGCGCTGGCGCTGCGCGCCGAGCAGGCGAACCTGTTCTGCCGCGT
>Ga0308411_10003597_pt1 | contig 10306 bp, 8 predicted proteins | sample HotsprottomLayer_2_FD_203530 | JGI IMG/M metagenome (GOLD analysis project Ga0308411, IMG submission 203530) | Hot spring phototrophic mat microbial communities from Octopus Spring, Yellowstone National Park, Wyoming, United States -... | ecosystem: Environmental > Aquatic > Thermal springs >... | reverse complement strand
TTTTATATGGAAGTTGTCGGTTATATATACAGTGAACGGTAAGGGGAGATTGGTCATCAGTATAGACCGATCAATCTGGAAGTGCCTCTCTTTTGAGATAGAATACCTCTGAAATGCTATTGGGTCATCAAGGTTAGGCAGTTTGAGACCCTCATTCTTCTCTATATACTCCTGAAGCAGGGCCTCATTCTTCCTATTGATATAGGCAGTCTTAATCCCTCTATTGATAAGGTCGTCCCTTGCTGCTGTGCTCCAGAGTGCACCCTTGCCTAAATAGTGTATAACTATACCCTTGTCTTTGATATAAACATCAAAGGGGAGATGGTCGCCTGTCCTTAGTTCGCTGATATTAAAAGACCTTAGAGGTGTCTCTTGGATGACCTTTCGGGCAATCATGACATAAGAATTCTATCACATAGCGCTTCTGTAAACAAGTAACACAGTGCGTAAGTTGGGAAGTGCGTTACCCTAAAACAGAGATAGAAAATTGTTCACCCAGTAAATCCCTATCCCCTCAAGGGAGAGGGAACAGATTTGGGATTTCTAAATAGGGATTTGGGCGTTAGTAAAGGCGTTTTTGTTTCCGACTTCTCCCATGCCTTTGGTCAATGCCGGTGGAGAGATTTGAACTCTCACTTCCCGAGGGAAAGCGGATTTTGAGTCCGCCGCGTCTGCCATTCCACCACACCGGCGAGTAGACCTATTTGCCCTTCATCCTAAGGAAGTTGCTTACGGAGCGGTCGTAAGTGCGCTCGTATTCTGCAGTAAAATAACAGGCCGGGAGTTCGCCATTTGATCGGTGATAGTGCATACACTCGCAGCACTTGAGCTTTTTACTACAGGAGGGATAGGAACAGTTACAGTATTTTTTGAATTTTTGAGCAGCAGTGCATTCCATAGTAAAGATATAATACCACAAAAGGGCCTCAATGGGAAGGTATCAATGTGCCAAATCAAAGGGTCTTAAGTTTCCGTGAAGATGGACATAATTGCCTAATTCTGTGAAGTATTGACTTCGGATTAAACTGGGTGTATCATACAGTAATTGAAGATATAATGTGTAGAAAATACACAAAAGGAGGTTAACTATGGATCTATCAAGAAGGGATTTCTTGAAGATTACGGGGGGCACTGCAATTGCGAGCACAGTGGGTCTTGCTGTGGAGGCAAGAGAAGCCGATGCCTCTACTACAACGCTAAGGACAAAGGGCGCTAAGGCCACAACTACAATCTGCCCATATTGTTCAGTGGGTTGTAGTATTATTGTGCACACGAAGGATGGTAAGGTAATTAATACTGAAGGCGACCCTGAATCTCCGATTAATGAGGGGACCCTGTGTCCGAAGGGGGCTTCTCTTTATGAACTTGCTAACAATCCCTACAGACTGAAGGCACCTCTGTATAGGGCACCTGGTGCAACAGAGTGGAAAGAGGTTGAATGGGATTGGGCACTTGACCAGATAGCCCGTAGGGTAAAGGCCACAAGGGATAAGACCTTTAAGGCCACTGCTATTTCAAAGATCAAAGAAAAGGGCCCTGATGGGAAGGAAGTTGAGACCGAAAAGGAGTTTGTGGTCAACCGTTGTGATGGCATAGCCCATGTAGGTAGTGCCGCAATGGACAACGAGGAGTGCTACCTGATGCAAAAACTACTCCGTTCATGGGGGCTTGTATGGATTGAGCATCAGGCACGAATATGACACTCCGCCACTGTAGCGGCTCTGGGAGAGTCGTTTGGTCGCGGTGCAATGACTAATCATTGGGTAGATCTAAAGAATTCTGATGTTATTTTGATAATGGGCGGTAACCCTGCTGCAAACCATCCTGTCTCCTTTAAGTGGATCATGAAGGCAAAGGAGAGGGGCGCCAAGATGATTGTAGTAGATCCAAGATTCACACAGTCTGCGGCTAAGGCTGATGTATATGCCCAAATACGTTCAGGCACAGACATAGCCTTTTTGGGTGGCATGATAAAGTACATCATTGACAACAACCTGTACTTCAGAGAGTATGTAGTAAACTACACAGATGCTCCCTTCTTGGTAAACGATGACTTCAAGATGCCTGGTGAGCTTGATGGACTCTTTTCAGGCTATGACGAAAAGACAAGAAAATATGATAAGGCAACATGGACCTTTCAACTTGATGAAAAGGGGCTACCAAAAAGGGACAATACACTAAAAGACCCGCGCTGTGTCTTTCAACTCCTTAAGAAACACTACTCAAGATACACCCTTGATAAGGTGTCTGCTGTAACGGGCACACCAAAGGAAAAACTCATTGAGGTCTATAAGCTCTATGGCTCTACAGGTAAACCCAATAGGGTTGGGACGGAGCTCTATGCAATGGGCTGGACCCAGCATACTGTAGGCACTCAGAATATCAGGGCAATGGCTATAATACAGCTCCTATTGGGCAATATAGGTATGCCGGGTGGTGGGATGAACGCCCTGAGGGGTGAGTCAAATGTGCAGGGTTCAACTGATTATGGCCTCTTATTTCATATATTACCAGGTTACAACCCTACACCAACAGCATCTTTAGTCAATCTACAGGCCTATATTGATAAATTTACCCCAAAGACAAAAGAGCCAAGGAGCGTCAATTGGTTGTCAAACAGGCCCAAGTATATTACCAGTTACCTAAAGGCTCTCTATGGAGATAAGGCCACAAAGAGTAATGACTTTTGTTACAGCTACTTACCTAAATTAGACGAGGGGATGAATGCCTCATGGCTCAATCTCTTTGACAGTATGTATAAGGGCAAGTTTGAGGGCTTCTTTGCCTGGGGACAGAACCCTGCCTGTTCTGGTGCAAATGCAAATAAGACCCGAAAGGCCTTGGCAAGGCTAAAGTGGATGGTCAATGTAAACCTGTGGGAAAACGAGACGAGCACCTTCTGGAAGGGGCCCGGTATGGATCCAAAGGAGATACAGACAGAGGTGTTCCTGCTACCCTGTGCTGCATCCTTTGAGAAAGAGGGCAGTATCACAAACTCCAGCCGCCTTGCCCAGTGGAGATACAAGGCCGTTGAACCCCTTGGAAAGGCTATGCCTGATGCAGAGATAATCAACGAACTATACTTTAGGGTAAAGAGGCTTTATCAGAAAGAGGGCGGGAAGTTCCCTGAGCCGATCATCCATCTAACTTGGAATTATGGCGAAAAGGACAAGGATGGGAAGATCAAACACATTGATATCCATGCTGTTGCAAAGGAGATAAACGGTTATTACCTTGAGGACATCTATGACACCAAGGTAACACCACCGAAGCTTATTGGCAAAAAGGGCGAACTCATCAATGGTTTCCCAAACTTACAGGCCGACGGGACTACCTCTTGTGGAAATTGGCTTTACTGCGGTAGTTACGCCCATGTGGATGGTAAGGTGGTCAATAAGCTCGCAAAGAGGGGTAAGGACGACCCAACAGGGCTCGGTCTATATCCGAATTGGGCATGGTCATGGCCACTTAATAGGAAGATAATCTATAACAGGGCATCGGTTGACCAAAAGGGCAACCCTTGGGACCCTAACAGGCCATTATTGAAGTGGAACCCCACAAAGGAAAATCCTGCCACAGGCAAACCAGGCATGTGGGAGGGAGATGTGCCTGATGGACCGGCACCACCCCTTGCCGATGAAAAGGCAGGCAAGTTGCCCTTTATAATGAAACCACTCGGGGTGGCCTCACTGTTTGGTCCCGGGCTTGCTGATGGACCATTCCCTGAGCACTATGAGCCCCTTGAGTGTCCCTTACAGGAGAACCCCTTTAGTAAGAAGCATAGGATAAATCCTACGATAAAGTTATTCTATTCTAAAGAAGGTGGCCTCCCAGAAGACATCTTCTTGAGTTGTGATGTGCGTTACCCTTATGTCTGCTCAACCTACAGGGTTACAGAACATTGGCAGACTGGGGTTATGACAAGACATACTCCGTGGTTACTGGAACTCCAACCACAGGTCTTTGTAGAGATTAGCAGGGAGCTCGCAGCGGAAAAGAACATAAAAAACGGCGACAAGGTCATTGTCTCTTCTGCAAGGGGAAAGATATGGGCTATAGCGAATGTTACTGACAGGCTCAAACCCATAAAGGTAATGAATTCAACTATACATCAGGTAGGCCTGCCCTATCACTATGGATGGAAGTTCCCTGTTGATGGCAGTGGGGGAGACAGCGCTAATATTCTTACCCCAACTATTGGTGACCCAAATACCATGATACCCGAATCAAAGGCCTTCATGGTCAATATTGAAAAGGCATAGGAGGTGATAAGATGGCAAGAAAGGCCTTATTAATAAGTCCAGAGTTGTGTATTGGGTGCAGGGCCTGTCAAGTGGCATGTAAGTCCTGGAACCAGCTCCCTGCTGAAAAGACCACTAATAAGGGGACTTACGAAAATCCGAGCGACCTTACACCCACCCTTTACAATAGAATAAGATATGTAGAGGTGCCTTCACAGGAAAATCCTGTAAGATGGCTCTTTGTAAGCCAAAGGTGTATGCACTGTGACGATGCAGGCTGTATGAAGATATGTCCGGCTCCAGGTGCCCTTTATAAGACACCAGAGGGGATAGTCTCTTTCAATCAAGAGAAGTGCATAGGTTGTAAGCTCTGCATTGCAGGATGTCCCTTTGATGTGCCCCGATACAATCAAAAGGAAAAGATCGCAAAGTGTAATCTCTGTGAGGACAGGGTTAGAGAGGGGATGCCCCCTGCCTGTGCCAAGACCTGTCCGACCGGCTCTATCACTTATGGTGACAGGGATGCTTTAATTGCAAGCTCTAAGAAGGCAGGTTTTGAGAAGCTCTATGGGCAGATGGACCTCGGTGGTTTAGGTGTGCTTTATGCCTTTAAGGAGACACCAAGGCTCTATGGACTTAATGAAAATCCAAGGATACCAGAGTCAATAGTATTCTGGCACAATGTATTAAAGCCCCTTTCATATATTGGACTTGGTGGTGTGGTAGCGGCCTCTGTGCTTCACTACCTGCTCATTGGTCCTCACAAAGAACAGGAGGAGGTATAACAATGGCAGAAATGGTTAGAAAGGCAAGTGCCTTTGAGATATTTAATCATTGGGTATTGGCAATAAGCTGTCTCTTGCTGGCGTTATCAGGATATGGATTTTTGTTCAAGATTGAGGGCATCACAAACCTCTTTGGTGGGGCAAATATGATGAAGGACATCCACAACTATCTTGGCATAGTGTTCAGTGTCTCACTGTTTTTGAGCATCTTTAATTGGCTTAAGGATGCCTTGTCTTTTGATTCTGACGACATCAAATGGATTGCCTGTGCCGGTGGATATCTGTCTAAACACCCAAGGGTCCCGCCTATGGGCAAATTAAATACAGGGCAGAAGTTTTATTACCTTGCCCTCCTTGTCTTTGGCATAGCAATAGCTGTAAGCGGCTTTGTGATATGGTTGATGCCCGGGCAGAGGGACTATGTATTGCTATCCCATCTGGTGCATAACATTAGTTTTGTGGTCATCATGATAGCCGTGCCTGTTCATATCTATCTTGCCACTATTGCCAATCCAGGCACCTTTAGGATAATGGTCTATGGGACTGTGCCCTATAAATGGGCTTTAAAGAGACATCCAAAGTGGATACAAGAGTTACAGCGCAGTAAATAATTCAAAAGATGCCCCCTGTTGGTGAGGGGGCATCTCTCTTGCTAAAGTGCAAATCACTGCTTTTACCCTTCTGATGTTTGTAGTTGTGGTCAATGGGTGGAGGACTGCGTCATCTACTATGCCTATTTAAAACCCTTGACATTACAAACTGTTTGTAGTATAAAATCTACACTTTCAAAAAATTCCGCTATCCACAAAAAAATAAATCTTAAAGAGGTGTTTTAATGACTAAGGCTGATTTGGTAAATCTTTTGTTTGAGAGGGTCGGTCTGCCAAAGGCAGAGGCACATGCAATAATTGAGTTAGTGCTTGACAATATAAAGGAGTCTTTACTTCAGGGCGAGATAGTGAAGGTCTCTGGCTTTGGCACCTTTCAGGTAAGAAAAAAGGGCTCAAGGGTGGGGAGAAATCCGAGGACACTTCAAGAGGTGGAGATCACACCACGGAGGGTCGTTACCTTTAAGGCGAGTGAACAACTAAAAGGGTATGTTGAAAAAGGCACAATAAATCCCTGAGGGATTTTTGCCACAATACTATGCAGAGCTCAGAGGAGTCCGAGCAGCAGCCTTTTACCCTCTCCTCGGAGAAGATATTTTATAAGATCGGTGAAGTGAGCAAGATTACAGGCCTTGAAACCCATGTTATAAGGTATTGGGAGACGGTCTTCCCCCAGTTGAGGCCTAAAAAGGGTAGCACCGGTCAGAGGTTTTTTCAGAAAAAGGACATTGAGCTCCTTCTCTATATCAAACATCTCCAAGATGTAGAGGGTTATACCCTTGAGGGCATAAAGAAGAGGTTAACAACCACTAAAAGCACTGAGATAGCAAATATGCCAGCACAAGCTACTGCCCCTATTGGTTCAGTTAAAGAGGTAATAAGTCTTGTAAAGTCAAGGCTCTTGGAAATTTTAAGAGATATCAAGTAGGCCATTGTCTCTTAACCCAAAAAGGCGATTAAAGATGCCCAACCAACCCACCTCAAAAAACCACCTACACGCCTGAAAGGTATGGATATTGTTCACAATCACCCCCCCCACCACCACACCAACTCAACAAGTGATAGAAATCTCTTGAAATCCAATGGCAAGAATATACGAGTAGTGATTAAGTAAGTAAGTAAGTAAGTCAGTAAATTGAGAGACAAACTTAAGCCTAAATCACTAACAGTTGTCGTTCCGTGCAAACGAGAGGGATCTCTTAAAACCGATGCCTTACAAGACCCCTTACTTTCTTCGGGGTGACAAAATGGGAACTTTCGTAAGAGGCTTGATAATAAATGGGGGATAAAGGTCATTTTCGCAGTAAGCCAATAGGGCCTAAGTACTGCCCTAAAGACCATTTTTGGGTAGATCATTATGCACAAGAGGTCTAAAGGCCTTTTAATCCTTCTTTCTGTAATTTCTCTACTGCTGCTGTCTTATTTGCTGTTACCCCACATTTTGACTACCTTAGTCAGCCACCTGACTGGTAATGAGGTATCTGTAGAAGAAGTAGTTTTGACTCAAGGCTATATAAAGGGTCTAAGGGTTATCAGCCCTGACTTTACCTTTAGGGCATCAGAGACGAGGGTCATTAGACCCTTATCAGGCCTATTAAGTAGAGACTTTGATGAGATATCCCTTATTGAGCCATCTATTTACCTTGTTGCCTTGTCCGATGCCGATTCAGAACTCGGTTTTCTAAAGAGACTTCCAAATATCAGGAGACTAAATATTGAACATGGCCATGTTAGACTGACAGACAAGGGCTCTGACTATGAAATAGTCCTTTCAGGTCTGAAGGTCATTATAACTAACTATTCGCCTAAAAGGGGCGGTAAAATGACCTTTAATTTCCACTTTAGGCTTGCCAAGAGGGTAGGGTGGGACACCGTCGCCTCAGGTTCGGTAACTGGCAACTCTATAATCAAACCCTATGAAGGAGACATTGCCTTCAATGGTGACCTTGAGATATCCCTTGAGGGTGCATCCTTAGGCCCTGTCTCTATTGGTCAATCAAGTGCAAAGGGAGGCTTTATCTACGAAAAAGGCTCTCTTTATCTGAAAGGACTATCCATTGAGGTATCGCACCTAAAAGCAGAGACCGATAAAGGTAAATTGCCCTTAGGCCCTTTGACCGTTACCTCAGAACTCTTCTTTAATTCCAAGACAAAGCAGATGAGGCTCACTAACCTCTCGGGGTTATTGAGGGGTATTGGTGATTTTATGGGTGATTTAGATATTGTGCTTACAGAGGACTACGGTTACCGTTCTCATTTGACCCTGCCAAAGGTTGATATAAAGACACTGCTTGAACTATTTGGACCCTTATTGTCTGATAATTTGAGGCAATGGAATTTATCTGGCAAGGCGTCGGTTAAGTCCGCTTTTAAGGGAAATTTTCAGGGAGGCCAACCACACTTAGAGGGTGAGGCCACTATAAAACTGTCGGAGGGGTCCTTTGTGTCACAGGACGCCTTAAAGGCAGGTCAAGGGATTGCTGCTGAATTCGTAATGGACCTCAAATATCCACAATCGGTAAAAAAAAAGTCCATCCAGCTCGGGCTAAATACAAGGCTCACTGAAGGGGAGTATCTCTGGGATAGCTTCTATGTAAATCTAAGGGATAATCACATGGTAATAGACACAGGGCTTGTTTTTCCCCTTGATAAGGCCGATGAGATAGAGTTGGCCCTTAAGACAGATCTCATGGCAACAGGCGATTATAGGGTCTTTGTAAGAAAGGCATTAGGACAATGGCAGATCAAGACCCGTTTTCATGAGGTTGACCTTAAGGGTTTGCAGGGTTCAGTCTTTAGAGACTCAATCTCCATACTATGGCCCTTATTAAAGGGGTTGGATGTAAGCGGATATATAGATATGGATATTGATACCCTTTTGACCTCTATGGGCCTCTTGATGCAGGGTCATATTGAAATTAGGGACCTCTCGCTGGTATCTCCATCAACAGAACTGAAGGGTCTCAACGCAAGGCTACCGATCATGATATCTCCATCAATGGCTACGAGTGTTACGAGCGATACTATGGGCTTTGTATCAATGCAGAAGGGTAGGATAAAGGATATTGAGTTCCCATATATCCACTTACCACTAAGGTCTGAGGGCAATAGACTCAGGCTTACAGAACCACAAAGACTCGCCTTTCTTGGTGGGTATCTAAATTTAGATGCCCTTGAGGCAGTTATGGATTTGCAAGAGGAACTGTTTTTGAGGGCATCTGTTAGGTTGTCAGAAATCAGTGTTGCCCCTATAACGGAGGCCATTGGTTTTGGTCCCATTAGTGGGAGGTTTAATTCTCACATCCCCAATATCAAATTAAAGGGCAAATCTATATCCACAGAGGGTCAGATAGATATTGAACTCTTTGGGGGTAGGGTGTTAGTATCTAACATCCATGGCCAACTACCCTTTAATTATATTGGTGCAGACATAGAATTTCACGATATTGACCTTGAGAGATTGACCGAGACCATAAAGATCGGCAGGATAACTGGTATTGTAAAGGGTTTTATTAAGGACCTTGAGATCCAATATGGGCAGGCAGCCCGTTTTGTTATGGAGATTGACTCAGTCCCTGTGGATGGAGTTCCGCAATTAGTCAGTACCGATGCGGTTGAGAGTATATCAATCCTTGGAACTGGGGCAGAGGGACTGTCAAAGATACTCTCCTCTGGAATTAACCAGTTTTTCAAGGATTTTCCCTATAAACGACTTGGCCTTAGATGTACCCTTGAAAATGATGTCTTTACCATCAGGGGAAAGATTAGTGAGGGTGGTAAGGAGTATATCATTAAGCGGGGACCCTTTAGGGGTATTGATGTAGTAAATCATAACCCTGAAAGTACTATAAGTTTTAGAGAGATGCAGACAAGGCTCAAGGCCGTACTTCAAAAAGACGAGATCAGGTAGGGGTATAATGAATGCTCATGCAGAGGTCTTTATAAAAAGGGCAAAAGGGCGTAAAGTAAGAATATAGCCTCTTGAGTCCCTGCTGTTCTGAGATTGCTCTCGCTGGTCAGCCTTTAACGATACTTAATGAAATACAAGGAGGTAAGAAATGAATACCAAATGGATGAGTTTTTTGTTGCCACTTTTCGTAGTAGCCTGTGTGACGGTGAACATCTATTTCCCTGCCTCAGCGGTGCAAAAGGCTGCCGACGAGATTGTGGATGAGATAAGGATTGAGCGTGGCAAAAAGACCGAACCCAAGAAAGAGGAAAGGCCCAAACAAGAGGGCTATTTATTAAACCAAAGGATTGCCTCTATATTCAGCCTCAGCGAGGCCCAGGCTGAGATAAATGTGGAGGTCTCAACACCCGCCATAAGGGCCCTAAAGGAGGCCATGAGGGGTAGGTATCAGTACCTTGAGTATTTTTACAATAAAAAGGCAATTGGTGAAAATAGGGACGGGTATGTGGAGGTCAGAGACACCAGTATGCTCAACCTTAAAGAACGATCTGATGTAATGAATCTGGTCAATCAGGAAAATAGAGACAGGCAATCCCTTTACAACGAGATAGTCAAGGCAAATAAGTTTGGCCCCGAGACCCTTCCTCAGGTGCAGAGGATCTTTGCAAACAGCTGGCGTGGCAAGTCTCAGCCTGGATGGTGGATACAAGAAGACTCTGGCAACTGGAGACTGAAGTAGAGATTGTAAACACTGTACCATGC
>Ga0308411_10003595_pt1 | contig 10308 bp, 9 predicted proteins | sample HotsprottomLayer_2_FD_203530 | JGI IMG/M metagenome (GOLD analysis project Ga0308411, IMG submission 203530) | Hot spring phototrophic mat microbial communities from Octopus Spring, Yellowstone National Park, Wyoming, United States -... | ecosystem: Environmental > Aquatic > Thermal springs >... | reverse complement strand
CCCGCGGCCAGGTCAGTCCAACGTAGCCTGCCTCCCAGAGGCGCCGCTGCCAGTCGCGCAGGAAGGCCACTTCTTCTGCCAGCGAGGCATCGTCGTGTGGGACCCGTTCGGGTCGTGCCGGGACGTTCGCGGCGAGCCAGGCGCGCAGCCCGCGGCGGAATTCCTTGTCCGCTGGCGACCAGGCAAAGTCCACGACCGGATCCTTCAGCGCGCGTAGAGCTTGGCGAAGTAGTCCTGCAGCATCCGGTTCGAGGAGAAGCGCTCCTGCGTCGAGGCGATGCTCGCCTGCATCATGGCCACCCAGCGCCTCCGATCCCCGTAGGCCGGCAGGATTTCCCGCTCGAGCACGTCGTAGAGCGCGGCGGCATCGCGATCGTCCTGATCGGGAGCTCCCGTCGTGCCGTCGCCGATGGCCCAGCCGTTGACGCCGTGGTCGCAGGCTTCGGGCCACCAGCCATCGAGGACGGAGCAGTTGAGCACGCCGTTCATCGCCGCCTTCATGCCCGAGGTGCCACAGGCCTCGAGAGGCCGGATGGGGTTGTTGAGCCACACATCCGCGCCGCGGGTCAGCTGACGCCCCAGCGCCATGTCATAGTCGGGAACGAAGACGACGCTCTGCGGCCACTGGCGGGCCATGGCGATGAGCACGCCGAGAATGCGCCGGCCAGCCTCGTCGTCGGGATGCCCTTTGCCAGCGAAGATCAGTTGCAGCTTGCGGGTCTCGAGCCACCGGGCAATCCGCTTGTGGTCGCGGAAGATGAGATCGCTGCGCTTGTAGGAGGCGGCACGGCGCGCAAAGCCGATGGTGAGCACGGCGGGGTCGAGCTTCACCCCGGTGCGCTGGCGGACCGCAGCGAGCAGCTCGTCCTTGAGCTCCTGGTGCGTGGCCCACAGCCGGTCAGGGGAGCCGCTGGCGGCGCGGATGCGGGCGTCTTGCCAGGTCGGGGGGTGGACGCCGTTCGTGATGGGGATGATCTGGCTCGCGCCCTCGACGTCGCGCCACATCTCGCGCGAAACCAGCGCGTGCAGCTCCGAGACGGCGTTGGCGCGTCGCGAGAGCCGCAGGCCGGCCATGGTCATGTTGAAGGGATCGCCACCGATGGCCCGCATCTCGGCGTCGACCAGCTCGCAGCAGGCCCCGAGCCGCCGGAGCTCGGACAGCGCATGCACCTCGTTGCCCGCGGGGACCGGTGTGTGCGTCGTGAAGACGATCTGCTCGCGTACCGCACGCCAGGCCTCCTGGAAGCTCTCGCCGCGCGCCATGCGCTGGGCGATGAGCTCGATGCCGGCAAAGACCGCATGGCCCTCGTTGAAATGGTAGGTGTCGACGTCGATGCCGAGCTTGCGGAGCGCCCGCGCACCGCCGACCCCGAGGAGGAGCTCCTGCGCCACGCGACAGTCCAGCGTCGGATCGTAGAGGCGATGGGTGATCCACGCATCGCGCGCCGAGACCGGCTCGAGCAGGAACAGCGGCGCGTTGTTCCAGCGTGTCGTCCGCCAGACGCGGGTCTCGACCTCGCGGGTGGCGACCCGCACGCGGACGCGTACGCCCGTGTCCTCGAGGAAGTCCGCGCGATAGGACGGAAACTCCGACACGGGCAGGCCATCGTCGCCGATGCGCTGGCGGGAGTAGCCTCGGGCCCAGCGCAGTCCGACGCCGACGACGGGGAGATCCAAATCGTGAGCCGACTTGATGAAGTCCCCCGCGAGGATGCCGAGGCCGCCCGCGTAGATGGGAAACTCCTCGGAGAGTCCGAATTCCATGCAGAAGTACGCGACGGTGCCAGCCATGTTCGAACCACCGAGGCTAACCCAAAGGCTCGCCCGTCGAAAGCGCTGCGCTGTGCAGCCGACGCCGGACCAGCAGCGGCAGCGTCAGCGCCGGTCCGGGTAGCGTCCCGGGCGCTTCTCGAGGAAGGAGCGCATGGCCTCGCGGCCGTCGGGCGTGAGGGCGCTCGCAGCCATGGCCTCCACGGCGCGGGCGTACGCGGCGTCGGTGTCGAGCTCGAGCGTCTCGTAGAGAACTTGCTTCCCGAGCGCCTTGGAGGCGAGGCTGCCGCGGCTCGCCGCGCGAGCCAGGGCGCGGGTTTCGTCGACGAGTCGAGGCCGCGGGACGACCCGGTTCACGAGACCCCAGGCCAGCGCTGTCGGCGCGTCGATGGCCTCGCCGGTGAAGGCGAGCTCGAAGGCACGCTTGCGTCCGAGGGCGCGTGCGATGGCCACCATGGGGGTGTGGCAGAACCATCCCCCGCGTCCCCCGGGCGCAGCAAAGGTGGCATCGTCGGCGGCGACCGCGAGATCGGCCGAGGCGACGAGCTGGCAGCCGGCGGCCGTGGCGACACCGTGGACGCAAGCCACGACGGGCTGCGGGAGTCGCTGCATCGTCCGCATGAGCTCGGCGCACAGCCGGAGCAGACGCCGCATGCCGTCGAGGTCTCGCTCCACCATGTCGGCGAAGTCGTGGCCGGCACAAAAGGCCGGCCCCGCGCCGGCGAGAATCACCGCGCGGCAGCTCGGATCCTCGCCTGCCGCGCGAAAGGCCGCCAGCAGATCGCTCAGGTGCGCTTCCGAAAGCGCATTGCGCCGCTCGGGACGGTTCATGGTGATGGTGCTCAGGCCGTCCTCGGCGCTGACGAGCACGTGTGCGTAGCGCATGGGGAGCGTATAGCACCGCGAGCGGCTCTGCTACACTCCGCCGCCATGATTCTCACCCGCGACGCCATCTTCCTCGAGCTCGAGTCGGGCCGAGTGGTCATCGATCCGCTCGTGGCCGATCAGGTGGGCCCGGCCTCGGTCGATCTGCACTTGGGCGACGAGATCGGCGTGATGGACCCCAGCGCGGAGCCCGTCGCCGTGACCGACGATGTCGACTACCGCAGCTCGACGACCGTGCGCGGTCTGGACGAGCCTTACGTGCTGCAGCCGGGCGAGACGGTACTCGGCATCACCCGCGAGCGTATCAAGCTCCCTGGAAACGTAGCAGGCTGGCTGGAGGGCCGCAGCCGCTTCGCCCGTCTCGGGCTCACCATCCATGTCACTGCGGGCTTCGTCGCCCCCGGCGTGGACGGCCGCCAGGTGCTCGAGCTGTCGAACGTCGCGCACCGGCCCCTCGTGCTGCACGCGGGCGTCCGCCTCTGCCAGATCGTGCTGCAGCGCTGCGAGGGCAGCGCGATCTACGCGGGGCGTTTCGCGCGCCAGGAACGGCTCTGAGCGGTCTCAGAGCAGTCCCACGGCAGCGACGAGGCCCGCCCCGATCACGGCGATCGCGACCCAGAATTGCGCCACGAGCGGGCTCGGTCGGAGCCGGGGATCGGCGGGGGGGCGCGGCGCCGCGCTCCGCAGCGGCTCCTCCTCCCCGGCCGTGGGGAGATCCAGCAGGCCGGGCGCTACGCCCGCGTCGTCGGGCTGCACGGCGCTGGCCGGATCCGGCTCCTCGGGCTGCCCCGCAGCCACCGGTGGGCCGCCGAGGACGAGGAGGAACAGCCCCGCGATCGCCTGGGCCCGACGACAGCGGGTGCCCGCCAGACAAGGGCTCATGCGTCGACGCTAGCCGGCGAGCCCCGGGGTCGCAATCCCGCGGCTGCCCGCGCGAGCCTGCGTCAGAAGCCCTTGACGGCGGCGGCCTTCGCGTAGAGCTGCATGACGATCCACCAGGCGACCGCGGTCAGGACGAGCAGCACGAACAGGCCTTCCAGGGGCCCCACATTGAAGCCGGTCGTGTGCTGGTCGATCATCGTCCAGACCAGGGGCACCGACATGTACACGTTGTGCCGCGAGCGGGTGCCGGCCAGGGCCACCAGCGCCGCATCGGGGGCCTGGCCGTCGCGGATGGCGGCGATGATCTTCTGCTGCGCGGGCCAGATGCGCATCCAGACGTTCGCTGCCATCAGGGTGCCGAACATCGACCCGACATGGATCACCATGCCCCGGTACCCGAAGCCGCCGAGCAGCACGAAGAGGAGCCCCGCCACCGCCGTGAGCACGAATCCCGCCAGCGCCATCTTCTGGTTGTCCTTGCCCAGCTCGCTACCAGCCAGAGGATCGTAGACGCCGAAGGCGAGGAAGGTGATGGCGATGCAGACGAAGGCCCCGATCGTCCAGCCGCGATCCGGCGCGCCGAACACCACGCCGCCGTGGTAGAATACCAGCAGCACCAGGAGCAGGCCCGTGATCCAGGTCCACGCTGCCCCCCAGCGGAACCAGAACAGCGCGCGCGGTCGGAGCTGGGGCACCACGGCCTTTTTCGTGCCCCCATCGAGCGTGCCTTCGAACGGAGCGTTGACGAAGTTGAAGAAGTAGAGGTGACCGATCCACACGATGCCGGCCACCACGTGGACCCAGCGGAACAGCGCCTGCAGCAGATCCGAGATCTCCATGACCCCACCTCCCGTCGCAGTCGGATGTCGCCCGGGGAGCTGCCTAGCAAGCCGCCCCGCAGCTGGTCAATCGGCGTTTCCGGTCGGGGAGAAGACGAAGAGGATTTCTGCCGTGCCGCCGGCCTCGACCGAGGCCGTGACCTCGCGGGTGCCGAAGCGCTCGTGCCATACACCGACGGTATACGTTCCCGCGGGGACCCCCTGCAGAGTCACCTGGCCATCGGGGCCAGTCACCCCGAAGAAGGGATGGTCCACGACGGCCACCCAGCCCTGCATCCACGGGTGCACGTCGCAGCCGACGCTGATCGCCACCTCGGGCTTGTCGACCCGCACCACGCGCTGCGTGCCCTGGCGGGCGAGCGAGACGTTCCAGCGCGGGGAGCGTGCGGGCTTCCCGTGGACGTTGTGCAGCAGGGCATCGCTGTTCCGGAACTCGATGGGCTGGCCGACCTGCACGCCGAGGACCCGCGGTACGTAAACACATCCGACCTGATCCATCACCGCCGGCTCGGTCGGCACGGCGAAGACGCGTTCGCCCAACCCCGCCTTGAGCCATACGAAGGCGTTCTCCACCTTGCCGTCATGCACCAGCGCGTCGCCCGCGAGCACGGGGCCCGGGTGCGCCGCCGCGCACGGCGGGACGCTCGACATGTTTAGCACCTTCATCGGGGGTGGGTCGCCCTGGTAGCGGACCCTCACGAGCAGCGTGCCGGTCGAGGCCGGGTCGATCGGCGTGGGCTCGCGCGCCGTGCGCGGGCTCTCGTCGCCTGCGCAGGCGACGAGCGCCAGCACGAGCGGGGCGATGCGGAGGAGACAGCCGGGCCAGCACATGCGCGCGGCATACGGCGAGCGCGCCCGTCGTTCAACGGGCCGTACCTTGTTCGGCCAGCGCCGGGTCGGTATAGGGCGCCCGGCATGAGTCGTCTCCGGGTGGGGAGCGACGAGCACAAGCGGCGGTTCTGCCGCGCGTTCGTCGAGACCTTTCACGCCTACGAGCCCCGAGAGATCCGCTGGCCGGCGCTCGAGCCGGCCGCGCGCGAACGGCTGCGCGGGCTCCCGTTCTGGGGCGAGGCCATCGGCAGCGAACGGACGGCAGCCGCCCGCGTCCGTGCCATGGCGGAGATCGAGCCCGATCCGACGCTGCGCGAGGCGATTGCCCTCCAGGCCTACGAGGAAGAGCGGCACGCGCGGTTGCTCGAGGGGCTGCTCGCCTTCTACGAGATCCCCATACCCGACGAGGCCCCGAGTTGGCCTCGCGACCCCGAGTGGGGCTTCGTGCGCATGGGCTACGGGGAATGCTTCGACTCCTTCTTCGCCTTCGGCTTGTTTCGATTGGCGCAGGAAACCGGCTTTTTCCCCGCCGCGCTCGTGCAGATCTTCGACGGCGTGATGCAGGAGGAAGCCCGCCACATCCTCTTCTTCGCCAACTGGGCCGCCTACCGGACAGGGCGTCTGCCCGCGCTTCGCAGGCCAGCCTTCGTCGTGCGCCGCGGGCTCGCCATCGCGCTCCAGGCCTTCGGCCGGATCCGGACGGCGCTCGACCTGCGCCGCGGCACGCGGGATGCCGACAACTTCACGATGCAGGTGCCCGAGGAGCTGGCTGGCGAGGGCGAGCTGACGCTCGGTCGCTTTGTGCGCACCTGTGTCGACGAGAACGCACGACGCCTCGCCCCCTACGATCCGGAGCTGCTCCGCCCGCGTTTCGTCCCTGAGCTGGTCGGCCTGACGCTCCGAATCCTTCCGCGGAGCGGGTGAGAGCCCGTGCCCGGGCTCCGACACTTCGCGGGCCGTGTCGGGCTCGTCACCGGGGCCTCGAGCGGCATCGGGGCGCAGCTCGCTCGCGAGCTCGGTGCACGGGGGATGCGGCTCGCGTTGCTCGCTCGCCGGGGCGACCGCCTCGAGGCCCTGGCCCAGGCCCTCGGAGGAGACGAGCGGGCGATTCCGATCGTGGCCGACGTCGCCGACCGCGCGCAGGTCGATGGTGCGGTGGCGCGCGTTGTCGATCGCTGGGGCGGGCTCGATGTGCTTGTGAACGCCGCCGGGTATGCGCGGCATCGGCTCTTCAAAGACGAGGCGGTCGCGGAGATCGCCCGCATGATGACCGTGAACTATCTGGGTGTCGTCCACGCGATCCAGGCGGCCCTGCCGTCGATGCGTCGGCGCGGCGAGGGCTGGATCGTCAACGTCTCCTCGGTGGCGGGCCGGCTCGGCCAGCCAGACGAAGCCGCCTACTCGGCGACCAAGTTCGCCGTGACTGGCCTGAGCGAGGCACTTGCGCTCGAGCTCGGCCCGCTCGGGATTCACGTCCTCACCGTCTACCCCGCGCTCGTGCGCACGGAGATGTTCACCCCCGAGATCCTCGCGCGCATGCCGCCGCGGTTGCTGCGCACCTTCGTCGAGCCAGAGGTCTTCGCGCGGGCCGTCCTGCGCGCGCTCCAGCGCGGGGCGTACGAGCTCACCGTGCCATGGCACGTGCGCATCGCGTATGTCCTGCGGGTGCTGTGCCCCGGGCTCCAGCGACGGATCACGGCACGGCTGCGGCTTTCTGCGCTGCCGGACCTCCGCGCGTGAGGACCTCCGCTGGGGGGCGCGCCCTCGCGGGGCGAGAGGGCTCAAGGATGCGGGGTCTTTCGTCGATAAAGTCTCGGACGCGGACACCGCGACCACGCACGGGCCATGGCAAGGATGCAGGACCTCGCCGCCGTCGCCGGGGGCCTTCTGGCGGCACTCGGAACGGTGGCGGTCGCCGGGGCGCGGCGCCTGCGCAGACGGGGGCTGCCGGCTGCCTGGCAGGGATTCCTCGATGCAACGAGCGAGGCCGTGGTCGTTCTCGATCACCGCGGCGTCGTTCGTCACTGGAATGCCGCTGCGGAGGCGCTCTTCGGTTGGCCGGCCGAAGGGGCGATCGGGCATAGGATCGATGCGCTCTTCGTTCCGGCGGACGCGGCCGCTACCTACCGTCCCCTGCTCGAGGGGGTGCTGCCTCGAGGGACGCCATGGCGGGCCCAGGTGCCTGCGGTGCGACACGACGGGAGCCGCTGGCTGCTGGACATGGCCGCCTGGTCTCCCGCCAGGAGTCCCTGGGTCGTCGTCCACGCGGCAGGAGGCGTGCACTGTGTGGTTCCTGCCCATGCGCGGTGGTGCGAGCGCTATCGCCGGACGCACGTGACTGCCCGGGCGGTCGCCGTCGAGCTCGATCCGGTGCGTCGGGAAGTATGGTACGGCCCGGAGGTCGAGCAGGTGCTCGGGTGGCCGCCGGAGGACGTGAACGGCAGCATCGAGCGCAGCCTGGGCTTCGTGCATGCGGACGACCTCGAGCCCATGCTCCAGGCGATTGACGAGGCGATCGCGTCGAGGACCGTGCCGACCCGCGAATACCGCTGGCGGCGACGCGATGGCTCGTGGGCCGTCCTGCGTGCGCAGGGGGGATGGGTCGACGAGGTCATTGCCGGCTTGATCGTCGACGTCACCGAACGCCGGCACACCGACGCGGGCCTGAGTCGCTTCTTCGAATTCTCGAGCGATCTCGTGTGCGTCGCGGGCTTCGATGGGCGTCTACGACGCACGAACCACGCCTTCGATCGGATGCTCGGCACGCCGGGCCGCGAGGGCCCGTCCTCGCTGGCCAGCGTGCTCGCGCCCGATGACGAGAGCGAGGCGGAGCGGCTCCGGCGGTGGCTCGCGAGCGGCGAGCACCTGATGCAGCATACCGTGCGACTGCAGCGCCGCGATGGCGAGCCGATCTGGGTGGAGTGGCATGCCGTGCCCTGCGGCATGGACGAGGAGATCTACGTTGTCGGTCGCGACGTGTCCGCCCGTGTCGTGGCGCAGCAGGAGCTGGAGCAGCTCGGGCGACGGGCGGACGCGGCCAACCGCGCCAAGACCGAATTCCTCGCCAGCATGAGCCACGAGATTCGGACGCCGCTCGCCGCCATTTTGGGATACGCCGAGCTGGCGGCCGATGACGGGATCGGGGACGAGGAGCGGCGCGAGATGCTGGCGACCATCCTGCGCAATGGGAAGCACCTTCTCGACATCGTCAACGACATCCTCGATCTCTCGAAGATCGAGGCGGGCGCGCTCGACGTGGAGCGCGTGCCCTGCTCGCCGGCGCGGATCGTCGACGAGGTCGTTGGCCTGCTCCGGGTCCGGGCCGCCGACAAGGGCATCGGGCTGCGCGTCGAGCAGGAGCCGGCGATCCCCGAGGCCGTCCTCTCCGACCCCCTGCGATTGCGACAGATCCTGATGAATATCGTCGCCAACGCCGTGAAGTTCACCGAGGAGGGCAGCGTGACCGTGCGGCTCGGCATGCGCGAGGGGCGACTGCGCTTCGAGGTCGAGGATACCGGGATAGGCATGGATCCGAGCACGCTCTCGCGGCTTTTCCAGCCGTTCACGCAGGCCGACTCCTCGACGTCCCGTCGCTATGGGGGCACTGGCCTCGGCCTCGCGCTGACCCGGCGGCTCGCGAACCTGCTGGGCGCCGAGATTGCCGTGCGCAGCGAGCTCGGCCGGGGGAGCACCTTTACGGTATCGCTCCCGGCCGTGATGGCGCCCGCCCGGCCCGTCGCGGAGGCCGATGACGACTCGCCCGGTGCGGCGACTTCTGCAGCCACGCTGCGCCAGGGCTGCCGGGTGCTCGTCGCCGAGGACTCGCGCGACAACCAGGAGCTGATCGCGCACATTCTGCGGGCGGCAGGAGCGGAGGTCGATGTCGCCTCGACGGGTCGGGTGGCCTGCGAGCGCGCCGCGGAGGCTGCGGCCCGTGGCCAGCCCTACGATCTGGTGTTGATGGACGTGCAGATGCCGGAGCTCGACGGACTCGAGGCGACGGCTGCGCTCCGGGCAGGAGGACACCGCTTGCCGGTCATCGCGCTGTCGGCGGGCGTCTCGCGCGACGAGCAGGATCGCTGTCTCGCGGCGGGCTGCGATGCCTTTCTCGCGAAACCCATCGATCGACGCGCGCTCGTCGCCACCGTTGCGCGCTACACGACGGCGCTGCCGCCGCTGGTCCGACAGCTCGACACCGAGGACGACGAGACGCTCGAGCAGCTCGCTCGCGAGTTCGCCATGCGCCTGCCCGAGGTCATCGATGCGCTCGCCCGCGCCATCGAGTCGAACACGACCGAGGCGCGACGCATGGTGCACAAGCTCAAGGGCTCGGCCGGAAGCTTCGGGTATCCCGAAGTGACGGCCGCCGCCGCCCGGCTAGAAGAGCTACTCCTCGCCGACGCCGGCGACGAGGCGCTGCAGGAGCCCGTGCAGCAGCTGCGTTGGCTCGGTGCCCGGGCGGTGGCTGGCCTCGACGGAACGCCCTGAGCCCTCTGCGCTCCTTAGCGTGTCACCACCCGCAACACCTTCGGCGAGCGAAAGGCGAGGCCGGTGATGGCGGGTGGTGGGGCATCGGGGTCGAGGCGCAGCTCGGGGAAGCGTTCGAGCAGCGCGTCCAGGGCGATCGATGCCTCCAGACGGGCCAGGTGATAGCCCAGGCAGTGATGGCGGCCGAAGCCGAACGACAGGTGGTCGTCCGCCCGCCGATCGAGGTCCCACTCGTCGGGCCGCTCGTAGTGCCGTTCGTCGCGGTTGGCCGAGCCGACGACCACGGAGACCATCTCGCGCTCGGGGATCTGGACGCCGTGCAGCTCGACCGGTCGGGTCGTTTCGCGGGAGACCATGAGCACCGACGTCTCCCAGCGTAGCGTCTCCTCGATGGCCCAGGGGACGAGGCTTCGGTCGGCGCGGACGCGCTCCCAGCGGCTGCGCTCGCTCAACAAGGCGACGAGCAGGTTGCCGATGAGGCGCATGGTCGTCTCCGCCCCCGCCGGCACCAGCAGGCGCAGGAAGCTGACGATCTCCTCGTCACTGAGACCGTGCCCATCCACGCGGCCGGTCACGAGCTTCGAGATCACGTCGTCGCGCGGCGCCGCCGGAC
>Ga0308411_10003594_pt1 | contig 10308 bp, 5 predicted proteins | sample HotsprottomLayer_2_FD_203530 | JGI IMG/M metagenome (GOLD analysis project Ga0308411, IMG submission 203530) | Hot spring phototrophic mat microbial communities from Octopus Spring, Yellowstone National Park, Wyoming, United States -... | ecosystem: Environmental > Aquatic > Thermal springs >... | reverse complement strand
CACAAGCACTGTCGCTGGCAATACAAGGACTTCAAGCCTGGCGCGTTCGAGGGCGACGCACCGATGAAGAACGCTTTCGCCCCCGACGCGACCGAGTCCATGCCGTCTGATGAGCGCATCACCACCTATGTGCGCGTCTTACCGGTTGGCCAGGCGACCGACGTAATGGTCGAGAGCATCAAGGAGAAGATGATCTACATTCTGGAGGGCGAGGCGCGCATCGAGATCGAGCGGCTCAGCGGAATGATGCAACCCAATGACTATCAGCATGTGCCGGCCACCCACCACCACCGCATCGTCAACACCGGCCAAACGCCGCTGCGCTACTTCGAGTTCGTATGCTTCGATCCCACCGCACCTGCCATCATTAAGCCGGAGGATGCACATCTGGTGAAAGAATGATGCGTCAGCGAGGATGTGATGCAACGCGACAATCGCCCGTTCTGGAGCCGGCCAGTTGCGCCGATCGCCATTGCGGCTGCCATTGCGCTGGCCATCCTGGCCATCGGCGCGATTGCTGCGTCATCCATCATCTCGCGACCTGCATCACAATCTGAACCGGTCGCCCAGCAGCAGCCGACCGTGGTTCAGACTGTCGAAAGGCTGGTCATCATCATCACTGCCACGCCGGCTCCGACTGAACTGCCGACACCGACGTTCACTCCGGTGCCGACGGCTACCCCAGAACCAACGCCGACCGCGACATCCACCTCGACGCCAACGCCGACGCCGACGCCGCTGGCGCCGCCGAAATGGGGCGAGCTGGGCGATCTGAGCAGCGTAGAGTACACCGCTTCCACGGTGGTCGAACGGTCGCGGCCACGGGAGGGAATCAGCGGTGTGCTGCTCGGCACCGATCGCGTTGTGATTATGGCTCTGGGTAGAATCCGCGCTGGCGTAGATCTTGGAAAGATCAAGCCATCCGACGTTCAGGTGACCGGCCGAAGCATCAGGATCAGGTTGCCGCGCGCACAGATTTTCACCGTCGAGCTGTTGCCCGAAGCGTCGCGCGTGTTCGACAGCCAGCGCAGTTGGCTGTTCTCCGAATACGAAGGTTTGGAGCTTGAGGCTTTGGACGAGGCGCGGCGCAAGCTGCGCCAGGAGGCTGAACGCAACACGGCCATGCTCGAAATTGCCGAGACCATGGCGCGGCTACAGCTTGGTGAGTTCTTGCGCAAAGCGGGCTTCGAGCGAGTGGAGATCGAGTTCGAGCGCTAGCGCTGTGACACAGCTCTGCGGTTCCGCTCCATAATCGAAGGTTCTAAAATGCGGCTATGAGCCAGCGTTCTGCGCCAGTTCGACCTGTCCAGCCGAGCACTCGCCGGCGCATCGTCCGGGGGGTGAACCGGACGGGCACAGTCGCGTCCACAGACCGTGGGACAAAACTACCCGGAAGCTCGACCGCGAAAAGGTCTGTTTCGACATGGCCAGGATGAAGCGGCAACTGCGATGACTCCGCCCGCCATGGAATTCCACATCTCTCGCGCTGCTCGCGACCGCTACAACTTTGATCGGTCCATCTACCAATTTACCGGCAATGCCGTCTTTGCCGATTTGCGGGCCGTGCGCGAATTTGCCCAACGCATGAACGACCGCCGCGATACAGCCCGCCATCCTCATCTGGCTGTGCGCGCCGGAGATCTGCATGCCATGGGTCTGATTGACGAGCTGTCGCACCTGGTCATCCGGTTGTATGACGAAGAGATGCGACGCCGCGGATTGATCCCGTTCGATCGGCGCATGTTTAGCGATGCCCTGGACTACGCCGCTCACAAGCTGGGGCCTGAGACGGTGTACGAGGTCCTGGCGCGCTTCACCGATCGCTTCCCACCGCTGCCGGTGTATCGCCGCGAGGCCGATGCAGCGACGTATCTGGCAGCTTATAGCGTGGATGCCCTCGAAGAGCTGGTGATGCTGTGGCTGGAGAACACCAATCCGGCCTTCGAGCCGTTCGAGGAGCTGTTCGACGATGGTGAGGTGGCCGAAGGCACGGCCTACCGCGAAGTGGTTCAATTAGTTCGCGAGTTCTTCGATCGGCAGCCGGGGTTCGGCCCAGACAACCAGACGCTGCTGGAGATGCTGCAGGCGCCGGCACGCGCGGCCCCGAATTCGCTGCAGGGGCAGTTGGCGTTCATTCAACAACGCTGGGTGCCGTATTTCGGTGAGGCATTTGGGCGCTTCCTCACCCGTCTGCTCACCAGCTTCGACCTGATCCGTGAGGATGAAAAGGCGGCCTTCGGGTTCGGCGGACCTGGCCCGGCCGTGGTGCCAACCATCGAGGACCTGAGCGGCGCGCGCGCCGCGCTGGCCGGCGACATTGCGGTAGTCGAATACGAGGCTTTCACCCCCGATACCGAATGGATGCCGCGGTTGGTTTTGCTGGCCAAGAACACCTACGTCTGGCTCGACCAGCTCTCGCGCAAATATCAGCGCGCCATTACTCGGCTTGACCAGGTGCCGGACGAGGAGCTGGAGCAGATGGCCAGGTGGGGCTTCACCGGCCTATGGTTGATCGGCCTGTGGGAGCGCAGCAAAGCATCGCGGCGCATCAAGCAGATGATGGGTGCATCCGATGCCGTTGCGTCGGCCTATTCGCTGCACGACTACGTAATCGCCGAAGATTTGGGCGGCGCTGCTGCGCTCGATCATCTCAAGGCGCAGGCCCGGCGCTACGGCATCCGCCTGGCCAGCGACATGGTGCCCAACCATATGGGCATAGATTCCAGGTGGATGATCGAACGACCGGATTACTTTCTCTCGCTCGACTATCCGCCCTTTCCATCGTATACCTTCAATGGTCCAGACCTCTCCAGCGATGAGCGAGTGGGCATCTTTCTGGAAGATCACTACTACACGCGCACCGACGCCGCCGTGGTGTTCAAGCGCGTGGACAGGCGGACGGGCGACGTGCGCTACATCTACCATGGCAACGATGGCACGTCCTTCCCATGGAACGACACTGCGCAGATCAACTATCTCAATCCAGAAGCCCGCGAAGCAGTCATCCAGACCATTCTGCGGGTAGCGCGGCAATTTCCCATCATCCGTTTCGATGCGGCCATGACGCTGGCCAGGCGGCACATTCGCCGGCTGTGGTTCCCCGAACCCGGAGCGGGCGGGGCGATCCCATCCCGCGCCGGACACGGCCTGAGCGCCGAAGCATTCGATGCGTTGATGCCCAACGAATTCTGGCGCGAAGTGGTGGATCGCGCCGCAGTCGAGGCGCCCGATACGCTGCTGCTGGCCGAGGCTTTCTGGATGCTGGAGGGCTACTTCGTGCGCACGCTCGGCATGCATCGGGTTTACAACAGTGCCTTCATGAACATGCTGCGCGACGAGAAAAACGACGAATACCGCCAGCTCATCAAGAACACCATCGAATTCGATCCGGAAATCCTGCGTCGCTACGTCAACTTTCAGAACAATCCCGACGAGAAGACAGCCGTCGAACAGTTCGGCAAAGGCGACAAGTATTTCGGCGTGTGCGTGCTCATGTGCACCATGCCCGGCCTGCCGATGTTCGGCCATGGTCAGATCGAGGGCTACACCGAAAAGTACGGCATGGAGTTCCGCTACCCCAAGCTCTGGGAGTGGCCTGACCCGGCGCTGGTGGCGCGGCATGAGCGCGAGATTTTCCCATTGCTGCAGAAGCGCTACCTATTTGCGGGCGTAGATCGCTTCCGTTTGTTCGACTTCTTCATGGCCGATGGCAGCGTCAACGAAGACGTATTCGCCTATTCAAATGCCTGCGGCGACGAAAGGACGCTGGTGCTGTATCACAACAAGTTCGCCACAGCCCGCGGTTGGATTCGGACGTCGGCGGCCTACGCCGTCAAACAGGGGGATCGAAAAGCGCTTGCGCAGGCGACGCTTGGCGAAGCGCTCGACCTGCACAACGACGAAGCACATTTCACCGTGTTCCACGATGCGATCAGCAAGCTGGAGTTCATTCGCAGCAGCCACGAGCTGTGCACACAAGGGCTATATGTCGAGCTGAACGCCTACCAGTATCACGTCTTCGATTACATCCGCGAGGTGGTGAGCGATGCAACTCACCCCTACGCAGAGCTAAACGCTCGCCTGCAGGGACGTTGGGTGGCGAGCATCGAGGAAGAGCTAGAGATCGTCCGGCTCACGCCAGTGATTCACGCCTATCGGCGCCTGGTAAACGCTGGCTGGATGAGGCACATCGCCGACGATGCTATCCGGGGCGACGCAGCCGAACGCACGCGGCTGCTCGATGACGTCGAATCGCGCATGCAGGCTGTGTTGGGGGCGATTCGACAGCACATCAAGGGGGCGCATGGCGTGGACGGGGAAGTCCACAGCCGCGTTGCGCGCGCAGTTCGCGATGACGTGCAACGCCTGATCGAGGCGCGTGACCAGGGCGCGCTGCCGAAAGACGCTGTGACGTTTGCTGCCATGCTTGGCTGGCTGCTGTCGCGCCGGCTCAGCGAAGCTGCGCTCGAACCCGATGGCGACGGCGCAACCAGTCGCCAAGGGATCAGTCGAGAGTGGCTGACGCGCTGGCGGCTGGGCGACGAGCTGCAAGCTGCCCTCCGCGACTTCGGCCTGGACGACCGGCAGGCCTGGCAAGCCGTGATGCAGGTTAAGCTCATGTCAACACACGGCAGCTTGTTCGACCGCGACTCATCTATGTCGCCCCTAGACGAGGATACGTCTGGTTCCAACTCCCTGCCCTCGGCGACTGTGGACTTCCTTTCCAAGCCAAGGCTTTGGCGCCTCTTCAAAGATCCCGACGCGGAAGCGCTGCTGCAGGTCAATCGGCACGCTGGCGCGACGTACTTTAACAAAGAGGCCTTCGAGGCGCTGACCGCGGCTCTGCATGCAGCAGCGATCTTCGATCTTATGGGCAGCCTTCGGGGAGAGGTAACGCTGCCTGGTGCGCAGGCCGCACATAGCGCTGCCCGGCGGCTGATTCAGGCAGCGGAACAAGCCGGGTACTGCATCGAAAAGCTAATCGGGGCTGACGATGATGGACTAAGTTCGTCGAAGCGCGCCGACGCCGATCGCGCCCAGCAACCACGCCCATAACCGGCTTGACAGATGCACCGGCATTCGATTAGGATATCTGCATATTAGGCCGATGTAGCTCAGTTGGTAGAGCACACGACTGAAAATCGTGGGGTCGTCAGTTCAATCCTGACCGTCGGCACTCCTCCGCCTGAGGTTGTGGTATACTACGGGTGTCTAGCGGGAGTGGCTCAGATGGTAGAGCGATTCCTTGCCAAGGAATAGGTCGCGGGTTCAAATCCCGTCTCCCGCTCTGAACGATGTCGAGTTGCGAATGTCGGATGTCGAATAACGATCGCATTCGACACTCCCAATTCGGCATTCTTTGTTTTCTGGGCCTGTGGCGTAGCTGGGAGCGCGCCTCAATCGCACTGAGGAGGTCAGGGGTTCAAATCCCCTCAGGTCCACCTGAACCCTGCGCATGTCGTCAACGACCAGGCGGATCGCTCATCATCCGCCTTTTTGCTTTTCCGACAAACGCTTTCGTAGTCGGGAGCAGCGACGAATAGGACTCGCACATGCACTGGATCATTGATACCGACGCTGGCGTGGACGATGCAATCGCCATTGCCATGCCGTTCGTCCCCGACCGGCCGGACCACCATGTGCTGGCCATCACCACCGTCACCGGCAACGTTCACGTGAGCAAAGTCAACGTGAACGTCGGCGCTGTGCTCGATGCGCTGGGGGTTCAAGTGCCCGTTCACGCTGGCTGCGACCGGCCGATGATCGAATCGCACATTCATGCTGAGGAATTCCACGGAGCAGATGGCCTGGGCGACGCCGGTTTGTCGAAGACGGATCGCCAGCCGGAGCGAGAACATGCTGCTCTCGCCATTGTTCGGCTGGCGCGAGCGCACGAGGGCGACCTGGGCCTCGTCGCGCTCGGCCCACTCACCAACATCGCGCTGGCCTGCAACCTTGATCCCGATCTACCCAGGCGCGTGGCCAGGCTGGTGGTAATGGGCGGCGCCTGGCAAGCTCGCGGCAATCAAACCCCGGCTGCTGAGTTCAACATTGCTGTGGATCCAGAGTCGGCCTGCGCAGTCTTCGATCGCTTCCCCAACGTGGTCGTGTTGCCCTGGGAAGTATCGCTCGATCAGATGATGCCGTTCGAGGTGTTCGAGCGCATCCGCGGCGGCAGCTCATCGCGAGCGCGCTTCTTTGCTGCGATGTGCCGCGTGGTTTACGACTGGCGCGATCGGTTCGGCTTCGCCGGTGTGCCATTGCCCGACCCGCTGGCGATGGCAGTCGCCCTGGACGAGCGCACCATCGCGCGCGAGTTGCGGGCGCGCGTACGGGTGGACATCGGCAATTCCGTTGGGCGCGCGTTGTCATCGCTGGATTACCGTCACCCGCAGCCCAACGCGCGCGTCGTGATAGCCGTGCACGGTGACGTGGCCTGGCCCATGATCGAGCGAGCCTGGATGCTGTGAAGACGCTGCTGCTGGCCGATTTGGTGTTGACGATGGATGAGCAGGGCGCCATCCATCGCGATGCTGGCGTGTTGCTGGAAGGCGCCCGCATCGTGGCAGTAGCCCCGCGCGCGCAGTTTGACGACGTCGAAGCTGAACGGGTGGCGCTGGGGCGTCGCCTGCTGATGCCAGGTTTGATCAATGCCCACACGCACACGCCGATGACGCTCTTCCGCGGACTGGCGGAAGGATACTCGTTACTCACGCTGAAAGGCTGGTTCGAGGGCATCCGGCTGTGGGAGTTAGCCATGACGCCTGATATGGTGCCGCCCGCCGTAAGCGTCTCGTGCGCCGAGATGATCCGCACCGGCACCACCTGTTTTGCCGACCAGTACTTCTACATGGATCGCATCGTGCCAGCAGTTCGGGCGAGCGGTATGCGCGCAGCGCTGGCCTACGGCGTGGTGGAGGTGGGCGACGCAACCGCAGGTGACCGGGCGTTGCGCGCAACAGCGCAGTTCCTGGAATCGCTGAGCGACGATCCGCGCCTTACCGGATGGATCGGCCCGCACGCCCTCTTTGTGGATAACCAGCCGACGACGATTGAGGCCGAACTGGCGCTGGCCGATAAGTATGCGGCCGGCTTGCATATCCATCTGGCGACGTCGGGAGAGGAGGATGCTTATTGCCTGCGGCACTACGGCACAACAGCCGTTCAACAGATGCAGCGCATCGGCATGCTGCACCGACGGCTGATCGCAGCGCACTGCCTGACCATCCCCGATGAAGACCTGGCAACGCTGGCTGCGGCGCCATTCACGGCAGTGATTGCGCCTTCGGCATGCATGCGCGCCGGCAGGCCGGCTGCACCGCTCAGGCGCATGCTGGCCGAGGGAGTGGGCGTTGCGCTGGGAACAGACAATGTAACGGCCAACAATTCCTACGATCTGTTCAAAGAGATGCAGATCCTGGGCAAGCTGATGTCCTATCGAGAAGGCACGCCGAATCCGATCCCGGCCCGAACCATCGTGGAGATGGTCACCACGCGCGCCGCAAACGCGCTTGGGCTGGGCGGCGAAACAGGCTCGCTGGAGGCAGGCAAGCGAGCCGACCTGATCGCAATTGACCTGGATGCGCCGGGCTTTGCACCGCGCCGCGCCCAGGACATCTATACCGCATTGGTGTATGCGGTGAGTGGCATGTCGGTGACGGATGTGATGGCGGATGGTCGCTGGCTGATGCGCGATGGTCGGCTGCTCACCGTGGACTATCGCGCAGCGTGCGAGCAGCTCGATGCGGCCCACGAAGCCTTAGTTGCCAAGCGTCAGCGTCTGATCACCGACGGAGCGCTGAGAGAGGTGTAGTCATACGGAGTCGGTTCAATCCCTGAAGGTTGTTGTGGCCAAGTCGCGGACTCGTCGCTATAATCGCCGCTTGGCTTATTTCCGCAAGTCACACCAAAAAAGGAGAGAAGAAACGTGAGCAAGAAAGTACACGCCCTGTTCGGACTCGCCGTCGCTACCAGCATAGCGCTCGCCGCATGTGCTCCGGCTGCGCCGGCTGCTCCGGCTCAGCCGGCTGCCACCGAGGCACCGGCCGCCGAAGCCCCGGCAACGGCTGCAAAGAAGCGCGTTAAGCTTGTGTTGAACGGCACGCTCGGCGATAAGTCCTTCTTCGACAGCGCCCAGCGGGGCATGGACATGATGAAGAACGAGCTGGGATATGAAGTCAGAACGGTTGAACTGGGCTACGACCGCAACAAGTGGGAACCCGGTCTCGAAGACGCGGCGGCAGCGGATGACTACGACATCCTGATCGCCGGCACCTTCGACATGAGCGCCTACGTCAGCCGGGTCGCGCCTCAGCACCCGGACAAGAAGTTCTGGATGTTCGACGCGGCGCCGGACTACGAGGGTAAGGAAGGTGGCTGCAGCAACAAGTGCGAGAACGTCTACACCGTCCTGTTCCGGCAGAACGAAGGATCGTACTTGCTCGGAGTACTGGTCGGCGAGTTGCTCAAGGAAGGCAAGCTGCCGGGCGCCGAGGGGCGGACGAAAGTCGGCATCGTAGGGGGCGCAGACTTCCCCGTCATCAACGACTTCATCGTCGGCTTCAAGCAGGGCTTCGCCGAATCCGGCCTCGATCCGGAGGAGAACGTGCTGGTGCAGTACGTCGGCGGCGACAACCCGTTCAACAACCCGGCCAAGGGCAAAGAGATCGCCAGCTCGATGTATGACCAGGGCGCAGTCATCGTGTGGGGTGTCGCGGGCAACTCTGGCAATGGCGTGTTCGAGGCAGCGGTCGAGAAGAAGCTCTACGCGCTCGGCGTGGACAGCGACCAGTACCAGACCATCGCCGACCCTGCCCAGAAAGCGACCATCATCACCTCGATGCTGAAGAACGTGGACCAGGGCTTGCTGCGCGCCGCCAAGCTGGATGCCGAAGGCAAGCTGATGTATGGCGCGCCCGAGAGCGTCGGCGTGGCTGCCAACGCGGTGGGCGTGGCCGACAACGAGAACTACCAAAAGTTTGTCTCCAAGGAAATTCAGGAGAAGGTGAAGGCGGCCTTCGAGAAGGTGGCCAAGGGCGAAGTGAAAGTGGATTCGGCCTTCAAGTAATCGAACGGCGAGGCATTTGACAACAGGGCGCGTGGCGGATTAAATCTCGTCGCGCGCCTTTTGTTTTCGCACGTTGCGCCCTGTCGGGACACAGAGGCCGACGCGATGGCAGCCACCGATCTTATTACGAGGAGGATAAACGATTAGCGCTCACACATCACAGGCAATGCCGACCGCATCCGACTCAGCCGCGGCACCGCTGATCGAGATGCGCAACATCACCAAGATTTATCCGAACGGCGTTTTGGCCGACAACGACGTGTCGTTCGAGGTTCGGGCTGGCGAGATCCATGCCCTGGTGGGCGAAAACGGAGCGGGGAAGTCCACGCTGATGAAGATTTTGTATGGCATGGAGCGACCGACATCCGGCCAGATTTACCTGCGAGGCGCGCCGGTCACCATCCACACACCGCACGAAGCGATCGCGCTGGGCATCGGCATGGTGCACCAAAACTTCATGCTTGTCCCATCGTTCACGGTGGCAGAGAACATCGTGCTGGGCAGCGAGCCGCTGCGCGGCGCCTTCGTGGATAAAGGGGCCGCAGTCGCAGCGACGACCAGCCTGGCTCAGCAATACGGTTTGAGCGTAGATCCGGAGGCAGTGGTGGATGCCGTGCCGGTGGGCATGCGTCAGCGCGTAGAGATCCTCAAGGCGCTGTATCGCGGCGCCGATGTGTTGATCCTCGACGAGCCGACAGCGGTGCTTACCCCGCAGGAGACGCATGAGCTGTTCGCGGCCATCCGCCAGCTCGTAAACGCCGGCAAGACGGTGATCTTTATTTCGCACAAACTGCGCGAGGTGATGGAGATCAGCGATCGCATTAGCGTGATGCGCGATGCGCGCATGGTGGGCACTATAGACAAGCGAGACGCCAACGAGCACTTGCTGGCCAGGATGATGGTCGGACGGGAGGTTTTTCTGAACATCGCCAGGCCGCCGGCGCAACGGGGGCCGGTCGTGCTAAAGGTGCGCGACCTCGAATATGCGACCGAGGCCGGCGTCGAGGCGCTCAAGCACGTTTCATTCAACGTGTACGCTGGCGAGATCTTTGGCATCGCCGGCGTGGAGGGCAACGGACAGACCGAGCTGGTCGAGGTGATCGCCGGCCTGCGTGCTCCGCTGGGCGGCACGATTGAGCTGGAGGGCAAATGCATTGCCGGGCTGACTCCGCGCGGCGTGCGCCAGGCCGGCGTCGCGCACATCCCCGAAGATCGGTTGACCAATGGCGTAGCGCTGGAGT
>Ga0308411_10003592_pt1 | contig 10310 bp, 8 predicted proteins | sample HotsprottomLayer_2_FD_203530 | JGI IMG/M metagenome (GOLD analysis project Ga0308411, IMG submission 203530) | Hot spring phototrophic mat microbial communities from Octopus Spring, Yellowstone National Park, Wyoming, United States -... | ecosystem: Environmental > Aquatic > Thermal springs >... | reverse complement strand
GTGCTCTTAGCCAGCCGCCCGGTCTACCTGGCCATTACCCAGCGGCAAAACGACTACCTGAGCAGCCCAGAAGGCCCTTTGTGGCTGCTGCTGGTGGGGGCCGTAACCCTGATTCCAGCCCTGCTGGTGCTGGGGTTTGGCTACCGCCGAATGGGAGAAAGGTGAACGAGGCCAGGCGGGAAATCCTGAGGCTACGTCAGATGTATCCAACCCACATTCCGCACCCCTCTACCTTGACTTTAGGATTTTGGGGTGGCAACCAATGCTGATCTTCAGGTCTACGACTTGGCCCACCTGGGTCTGGTGGCTGGAATCATGGATCGGATAAAGCTGGTGGAGACGGTGGATCATCAGGTAGGGCCACGCCCCAACGAGAAGGTCTCCACCGGCGTGGCCCTCAAGGCCGCCATCCTGAACGCCTTGGGCTTCGTCGCCGCCCCCCTCTACCTCTTCGGCCACTTCTTCCAGGGCAAGCCCACCGAGCTGCTCCTGGGGAAGGGCATCACCCCCGACCTCCTCAACGACGACCGCATGGGCCGGATGCTGGACACCCTCTACGCCGCTGGGGTCACCGAGGTGTTCCTGGAGGTGGCCAGGGAGGTCCGCCAGGCCTTCCCCTTTCCAGTTCAGGCTCTGCACGTGGACTCCACCAGCTTCCACGTCCACGGGCAGTACGAGGGCCTGGGGGAAGAGGCGGGGGCCATCCGCGTCACCTACGGCTACAGCCGGGACCACCGCCCGGACCTCCAGCAGTGGGTGATGAACCTGGTCTGCGCCGACACCGGGGGGATTCCCCTGCTCTTCGCCCCCGGGGACGGCAACCAGTCGGATCGAGCGGAGCTGGTGCGGCTGGTGAGGCGGTATCGGGAAAGTTTGAACTTGGGGGCGGTGGTGGTGCTGGATGGGGCCAGCTACAGCCAGGAGAACCTCCGGGCCCTGGCGGGGTTTGGCTGGATTCTGCGGGTGCCCGCTTCCCTCAAAGAGGCCCGGGCCCTGCTGGAAGGGGAGTTCCCAGGGGAGGCCTGGCTTCCCCTGCTGCCCGGCTACCGGGGGCTGGAGGTGGAGGCGGACTACGGGGGGGTGCGGCAGCGCTGGCTGTTGGTGGAGAGCGAGGCCCGGGCCCGGGAGGAGGAAGGGGGCCTCCGGCGGCGGGTGGCGCGGGCCCAGGGGGAGGCTGAGAAGGCCCTGGGGAGGCTCCTTTCCCGCAGCTTCGCCTGCCAGGCGGACGCCCGGCGGGCCCTGGAGGAGGCCAGTGGGAAGCTTCCCTACCACCGCCTGGTCTACCTGGGGGTACAGGAAGAGCGGCACCGGGGGCGGGTGGGGCGTCCGAGGAAGGGGGAGGCGCCCCTACCGCCTCCTGGCCCGCTTGGGAAGCTGGAGCGGGCGAGGCGGGGCCTGGGACGCTTCCTCCTGGCCACCAACGTCCTGGATACCCTGCGCTTGCCCGCGGCGGAGGTGCTCCGGCGCTACAAGGATCAGACCCGGACGGTGGAGCGGGGATTCCGGTTTCTCAAAGACCCCCTGTTCTTCGCCTCAAGCACCTTCTTGAAGCGAGCGGAGCGGGTGATGGCCTTGGGGATGGTGATGGCCCTGGCCCTGTTGGTCTACGCCCTGGGGGAATGGGAGCTCAGGCGAAAGCTCCTGGAGAACCAGGCCAGCCTGCCGGACCAGAAGGGCAGGCCTACCCAAAGACCCACCCTGCGCTGGGTGTTTCAACTCTTTATGTGGGTGCGCCTGGTGGAGCTGGAGGGCAGGCCCCGGGTGCTCAACCTGGCCCCCCATCACGAGACGGCAGCCCGTCTGCTGGGGGCACAGCGATATTACCTCCTGGAGTGAGGGGGGTGCGGAATGTCGGATCCAAGGCCAACTACCGGTGGTTTTTTACACCCACCCTAATCCCAGCAGCTAAAAAGTGCTCTGGGAGTCAGGATGCTCAGAAAAGCGACAGTTGACAGGCTTCGGTTAGCTCTGTGTTTTTGGCAAAGAGTCTGTAAACGCTCCGACTGTGTGTAGCTATGAAAAGGTATTCGCGATTTGCGGTGTGGGAAACCCGTCCCACCTTTTCCCCCTGCGGGTTGTAGATCCCGATGCGTGCACCCACATACCTGGAGTGGGGGCGGGTCAGACGGCACACGAACCCCCAGTGCCGCAACATATCTTCGATTTCCTCAGTGGTGAAAAAGCCTTCATTGTTGAACGAAAGCACCAGGTGCCGGGCCTTAATACGCCCGAGTAGTGTTTGCATAGCCTCTCTGGCCTCGCGCTTTGAGTTGAAGGGGCTTTTGCGCTTTTGTACATCTACCCGCTTGTTGGCTACCCCGTAAGTTCGCGGCTTGTCCCAGCGCACCAAGGTTTCCCAGACGTGGTAATTGCCCAGGTACGAATGCTGATTGTACGGGGGATCAAGGTAGAAAAGGTCGGCTTCCAGCGCAGCGGCTACCTCGAGCGCGTCCCCCTGCAGGGCCTGACCAGTGCCTGGTAGCAGGGGCGGGTACTCCAGGCGCAGGTCGTTGTGAGCGCGCGGTGCCCATCGCTTGAGGTAAGCCATCTGTACACCTGTAGTGGAGTCTACCTTATCGGCTGCCAGTATCAAACTGGTAAGCAATATAGCTCGAAGAATAGGGTCATCACCCGCCTCGGCTTCAAGCGCCTCGCGGATAACCTCGATGCGCGCACCATTTTTGGGCTGAAAGTAGCGGGCCTGCTCACAGTAGTCATGGGTAAACCAACCTTTGCGCGGCGGCAAGGATTGCAACCTGTCCAGTATGGGCCGGATGCGCTCTGGAGGGTAGGTTCGCGCGTCGGCCTCCACCAGGGCCTGGGCCAGCACGTAGGCGTAGGTCATTAGGTCGTTGCTGGTAACGTGGAACCCCAGCGCCTTCAGCGCATGCCCCACCCGGGCGCTGCCAGAAAACAAGTCCACCACAGTGCGAACCGGTTCTTGGTGACGAATGGACTGAATAGTTCCCGTAATCCAGGGAAGTAAAGCTCGCTTTGAGCCAATATATTTAATCATGAGGTTCCCTCAAGCCAGGATTTCCAAGAATTGAGCAGCCGTACATACTGGCTTTTTGTACTGACCATATCGAAACTGTAGAAACCAAAGGCGTTACTTAACCGCAATGCATGAACTCCGAAACCGGTATGGTACTTATTTCTGTACTTAACAAAAGCAGCGTTAGTTAAAAGTAGAAGTTGAGTTGCAGGATATAAAGTAGCTAGCTCGAGATACTCAAGGTTTTGGTATGAAAAACGCTCATGAGCATTCCCGTCCACACGCTTCCCGTTAGACGATTTCGCCGACTTGACTTCGATAAATACCTTGCGCCTCAACTCATTCGACTCAACCAGCGCAATTGTTCCATCAAAAGCGATCTGTGCGCCTTCATATATTTTTGGATACTTTTCCGCACAAAATTCTGTTACGTCTTCAGGAATAGGCACCCAGCCTCTCTGAGTAAGTGCACCCAGAGCAGGGTTATACCAAAGGCTAACGTCATATTTTCGAGCCAGCCAGGAATACCGTACTGTTGCGCTATTACTCCTGGCTAGATTATGCACCTTTAGCTTGGGAAAATTCCAAATTATAGAGCGATTGTTGTTATTTAGACTTACGTATATCTCATCTTTGAGGATTTTCCCGTCATCAGTTTCTCCTCGAATCAACAGGGGTTGAACGCCCAATTCATCTGCGATCTGGGTTATAAAACTACTTAGGTTTGAAGCAAGGATGGCCTCAAAGCTCCGCCCCCCTGTAGCTTGACCAGTTGGCCTACCCTTCTGTGTTTCTTCATCTTCAAATCCGGCGATGTTCTCGGCTATTTGGCTGGGGTCGTAAGGCATGTTGCCCTAGATATTACCCTAGCCAGGATTAACCTGCCAAAAGCAGGGATAATCAAAGTATGTGCAAAATCACTGGTACCTTGACTGCTATCCAACGGGCGGATTTTCTCGAAACGAGACACAGTTAAGCTCACCCGTTGTATAATCGCATTAGAGGTCCCTATGTTCGACTTTTACCAGGTAACCGAGCTGCTCACCCCCGAAGAGCGCGAGATTCAGAAAGCGGCCCGTAAGTTTCTCGAGGCCGAGGCCCTGCCCCACATTGCGGAGTGGTGGGAGAACGCCGAGTTTCCGGTGCACCTCATCCGAAAGTTTGGCGAGATGGGCTTTCTGGGCACCACCATCCCCAGCGAGTACGGCGGGATGGGGGCCAGCGCGGCGGCCTACGGGGTGGTGGGCTACGAGCTCGAGCGCATCGACTCCGGCCTGCGCAGCTTTTGCAGCGTGCAGAGCAGCCTGGTAATGTACCCCATCTGGGCCTATGGCTCCGAGGAGCAGAAGCGCGAATACCTGCCCAAACTGGCCACGGGCGAGTATGTGGGCTGCTTTGGCCTGACCGAGGCCGACGGCGGCAGCGACCCCGACACCAACATGAAGACCCGCGCCCGGCGCGACGGGGGCGACTACATCCTGAATGGCTCCAAGATGTGGATTACCAACGGCAACCTGGCCCACATCGCCATTATCTGGGCCAAGGACGACGAGGGGATAGTGCGCGGCTTTATCGTGCCCACCGATACCAAGGGCTTTAGGGCCAACAAAATCCAGCACAAGGCCAGCCTGCGGGCCTCCGTGACCAGCGAGCTGGTGCTGGAGGACGTGCGGGTGCCGGCCAGCGCCATGCTGCCGGGGGTGAAGGGCCTCAAGGGGCCGCTTTCTTGCCTGACACAGGCCCGTTTTGGCATCGCCTGGGGGGTGCTGGGGGCTTTGGAGGCGGTGTATACCGAGGCCCTCGAGTTCGCTCAAAGCCGCGTCACCTTTGGGGCCCCCATCGCCAGCCGACAGCTCGTGCAGGAAAAGCTGGTGCGTATGGCCGCTGACCACACCAAGGGTCTGTTGCTGGCCTGGCGCTTAGCCCAGCTCAAGGACGCCGGTACCCTCAAACCCGCCCAGGTCAGCCTGGGCAAGCGCGACAACGTGCGGGCCGCGCTCAACGCCGCCCGGGCCGCCCGCGAAATTTTGGGGGGCAGTGGCATCACCCTGGAGTACCACAGCATCCGCCATATGCTGAACCTCGAGACCGTGGACACCTACGAGGGCACCCACGACATCCACACCCTGATCCTGGGCCGCGAGCTGACCGGCCAAAACGCCCTGGGCGAGAGCCCCAAGAAGGAAGCGGTGGGCTCGAGGTAACCGCCCGACACACGCCAAGGATGGGCAGGCTCTGCTTACCCAAGGGGAGATGTTTTTGCTTTCATCCGAGGCTGCTATACTGCTGGGAATATGCTCGAAATGTCCAGCAAACCCCGTTCTAGAACAGAAAAAATCCAGCAAGAAGGCCTGACCTTCGACGATGTGCTGCTCATCCCGGCTTACTCCGAGGTGCTGCCCCGCGAGGTGGACACCCGCACCCGGCTCAGCAAAAAACTGTGGCTCAACATCCCCATCCTCTCCGCAGCCATGGACACCGTCACCGAGGCCGAGATGGCCATCGCCATGGCGCGGGAGGGCGGCCTGGGGGTCATCCACAAAAACATGAGCCCCGAAGAACAGGCCGCCATGGTGCGTAAGGTCAAGCGCAGCGAGGCCGGCATGATTCAAGACCCGGTCACGCTGGCCCCCAATGCCACCCTCGAGGACGCCGAGCGCCTGATGCGCGAGTTCAGGATCGGGGGGCTGCCGGTGGTGGACTTCTACGGCAAGCTGCTGGGATTGGTCACCAACCGCGACCTGCGCTTCGAGCGCGACATGGGGCGGCTGGTCTCCGAGGTGATGACCCCGGTTGAGCGCCTGGTTACCGCGCCGCCCGGCACCATCCTGGAAGAGGCCGAAGCCCTGCTGCGCCAGCACAAAATCGAAAAGCTGCCGCTGGTAGACCACGAGGGGCGGCTGCGGGGCCTGCTGACCCTCAAAGACCTCACCAAGCGCCAGAAGTTCCCCTTTGCGGCCAAGGACGCCCAGGGCCGCTTGCTGGTGGGGGCGGCGGTGGGGGTCTCCAAAGACCTCGAGGCCAGGGCCCAGGCCCTGGTGGAGGCTGGGGTGGACGTGCTGGTGCTGGATAGCGCCCACGGCCACAGCCGGGGCATCCTGGAGGCATTGCGAAAGCTCAAGCAGACCTTTGGCGATGCGGTGCAGATCATCGCCGGGAACGTGGCCACCGCCGAAGGGGCAAGGGCCTTGGCCGAGGCCGGGGCCGATGCGGTCAAGGTGGGCATTGGGCCGGGCTCCATCTGCACCACCAGGGTTGTGACCGGGGTGGGAGTTCCGCAGATTACCGCCATTATGGAAGCGGCGGCAGGGCTCGAGGGCCTGGACGTGCCGGTGATTGCCGACGGCGGCATCAAGTACTCCGGCGATGTGGCCAAGGCCCTGGCCGCCGGGGCGCATACAGTGATGTTGGGCTCGATGCTGGCCGGTACCCAGGAGGCCCCCGGTGAAGAAGTGCTCAAGGACGGCCGCCGCTATAAGCTCTACCGCGGCATGGGCAGCCTGGGGGCCATGCGCCAGGGCTCGGCCGACCGCTACTTCCAGGACTCGGGCACACCCCCACGTAGCGCAGGCTTGGCCCAGGTAGAGGCCAAAAAACTGGTTCCCGAGGGCATTGAGGGCATGGTGCCCTACAAAGGCCCGGTAAGCGATGTGCTCTACCAGGTGGTGGGGGGGCTTAGGGCCTCGATGGGCTACTGCGGCACGCCCGACCTCGAGGCCTTCCGCAAGGAGACCCGTTTCACCCGCATTTCCCATGCGGGCCTAATCGAGAGCCACCCCCACGGGGTGCTGATCACCAAAGAAGCACCGAATTACTCGAGGTAGATCAGCGATTACCCTGCGCCCGCAAGGCTTGCAAAGCCATAGCCGCCTCGTGGTAGCCGGGCCTGTAGCGCAAGGCCGCCTGAAAATCGGCCCGGGCTGCTTCCAGGTTGCCCAGGGCTTTGCGGGCCAGGCCGCGCCAGTAGTAGCTTTCTTCGTGGTCGTCTATCCGGCCCAGCACGTCACTGGCTAGGGCGACGACCTCCGGGTAGCGCCCGGTTTTGAAATAGGCCTCGTAGGGGCCAAACTGGTACCACAACATCCGCCAAGGCCAGTTGTTTAGGGCATTGGCCGGGCGACGCGGGTCGAGGCTACTGTCGGGCACGATGCGGCGGGATTGGTCGTAGGCCTGGGCAGCGGCCTGGGCCTGGCCGAGCCGAAGTAGGCTGCTGCCCAGGTTGAACCAGGCAAAAGCGTTCTGGGGGTTGGTCTGGGTTTCCCGCTCGGCCTGTTCCCGCGCCATTCGCAGCTCCACCGATGGGTTCTTACGCGGGCCCAGAATTGCCGTGAGCCGGGCCTCGAGGTTTTTGGGGTAGACCACCAGGTAGGTGCGGTTGAAAACCTGCCAGAGCTGGTCGGTCTCGCCATAGCGCAACGTCACCTTAGGACCGTAGTAGCTATCGAAGGCCCTGAAGATGCCCTGGCGGTCGTCGTAGCCCACCAGCAGGCGGTAGTGCCCCATCCCGCCGTGGTCGGGGGTGACAAACCAGGTCTCGACAATCACGGGAAAACCCCCAGCCAGGAGTTGCTTGAGCAGGTTCAGGTCGCCGGCTACCCCCAGATGCACACCAAACCCCTGCTTGCGGGCAAAGGCGGCCAGCTCTTCAGGGCTCACGTTCTTGTCGTTTTTATTGGGTTTGAGCACCGGGGCAATCTGGTACTGATTAAGGGCGCTGCCCCAGTAGCTCAGGGCCATGCCTATGGTAACCGGGCCGCAGTTGTTGTAGCGCTGGTACTCGTGGCGCGCACCGGAAAGAAACACCGCACCCGCCTGGGCCATCAGGCTCAGCCAAAGAAGCGCAATCAGAAGTAAAGGCACTTATGTATTATGCCAGACCCATTGCGGGGAGATAGCGTGCTATAACATGGAGCATGGTCGTGCTGCAATCTACCCTTCAGTGCCCCTCCTGTGGCCACGCCGAGCGGCTGACCATGCCAGAGAAAGCCTGCCAGCACTCTTACCGGTGCAACTACTGCGGCTTTTGGATGCGGCCTAGGCCGGGGAAGTGTTGCGTGTTCTGCAGCTATGGGGATGTGCCCTGCCCCCCCAAGCAAAGAGAAAAGCCCACTTTAGGCTAAGCAAACGCCCAGAATCTGACCCTTCGTACTGGGCATTCAGGGGGTAGTGCTCGGATTTGTGGCACCAAAGCGGCTACTGGGTAGAGGTGGTGCTGGGAAGGATGTGCTTGGCCTCGAGCTCACGCAGCCAGCCACGAACCTTGGCAGCAATCTGATCGCGCACCGCACGAAAGCGCTCGAGCTTTTCTTCATCAGATCCCTGGGCAGCGCTGGGGTCTTCGAAAGGCCAATAGAGCCGATAAGTGCTGAAAGGGAACAGGGGGCACTCCTGCTCGGCCCGGTCGCAGACCACAATCAGGTAGGTGAAGTTGAACTTGCCGCCCCAGTACTCCATCAGGCTTTTGGCGTACTGGCCTTGCATATCCAGGCCCATCTCCGAGAGCACTTGGCGGGTGAAGGGGTTAATCTCGCTAGGGTTTAGCCCGGCGCTATAGACCTCAAAGTGCTCGCCCCCGTAATGTCGCAACAGGGCTTCGGCCATCTGGCTGCGGACCGGGTTATGGCTGCACAAAAACAGAACCGAGAGTTTGCGCCGCTTCATATCGCCTCCATCAGGTGAGCTGCTGTAGCCCTGCGGCCTCCTGCAGCTCGGCCTCGCTGGGAATCTGGCCTTGCTTGAGGCGCCGAATCAGGCGTTCGGACATGCGACCCAGGGCATCCCGCACTGCTCGCCAGGCCTCCAGGTCCTTGCCTGTGGGATCCGGAAAGGATACGTGCAGCCTTTGGGTTCGGGCTGGATAGACCGGGCAGTTCTCGGCAGCCGAGTCGCACACGGTGAGCACCAGGTCGAAGCTCCAGGGATCGGGCAAGTCCTGGAGAGTTTTGGAGGTGTGGGCGCTCAGGTCAATCCCCACTTCCTGCATCACCCTGATGGCATCGGGCTTCACAAAGGTTTTTTCAGTACCCGCCGACCAGATTTCGGCAGGTAGCTCGAGCCGCCTGGCCCAGTGCCGCAACCAGCCCTCCGCCATCTGGCTGCGGGCCGAGTTGTGGGTACAGAGCACTAAAACACGCATTTTTCTTATAGTAGCAGCCTGTCTTCATGAAAGTGTCACGTACTGAGCTACCGCCTGTGCCATTGCCGACCAACCCCCAAGACAATCGGCCACGTACCTATCCTGCTCCGAGGCGTCCATCGCTTTTTTGCGTAGGGAAATCCCTTACAATCAGCCTGTGCAGCCCCAATCGCGCGAGCCCTTTTTGGATGCGGTACGGGGGCTGGCCCTGGTAGGCATCTTGGCGGTCAACCTCGAGCACTTTGCGGGCGTGGAGCTGTATGCAACCCTGCACGGCGAGGGTTCTGACTACACCCTGGGTCGGCAGATTCTGGCTTTTTTCTTTAGCGGCAAGTTCTACACCATCTTCTCTATTCTGTTTGGGCTGGGGCTGGCCCTGCAGTACCGGCGCTTGGTGGCCGCCGGTCTGGCGGCTAACGTACTGCTCAAGCGACGCCTGGGGTGGTTGCTGGGGCTGGGCGCTCTGCACGGCATCTTTTTGTTCGAGGGCGACATCCTGGGCACCTATGCCCTGGTGGGCCTCTTCGCGCTGCGCTACCTGAGTCGAGAGGTTCGGCCAGTGGACATCGGCAAGTTTTTGTTGCTGGGGTATGCCTTGTGGTGGGGCATTACAAGCGCTTTGCCCGATCGGGTGGGCGTATTCCCCCACAGCGAGGTGTTCCTACAAGGCAGCTTCTGGGAGGTGAGTAGGACCCGGCTCGAGGCCTGGCTTTACAACACCCCCCTGTCCGCTTTGCTGTTCGGCGCCGAGCTGGTGGGCTTGTTTTTGCTAGGGATGTACCTGGCCCCGCGCTGGCAACACCTCGGCCCAGTCCTGCTGTGGCGCGTGGTAGCAGCTGGGCTTCTGGTGGGGGTTCCGGTCAACCTTTACAACGCCCTGCACCCCGATTTGCAGCCGCTGCGGGGGCTGGGCGGGCTTTGCTTTGCCCTGGTCTACCTGGCCCTTTCGCGCTTGTTCTGGGACAGGCTGGGCTGGTTGCATCACCTGCGCTACGCAGGCCGTATGCCCCTCACCAACTACCTGCTCCAGTCCGCGGTTATGAGCACGGTTTTTTATGGCTATGGCCTGGGGCTGTACGGCCAGGTCAGCCCCATCTGGTTCCCCATGGTGGCCGTTGGCTTTGTTTGGATACAGGCCGGTGTGAGCCGCTGGTGGCTGGCACACCGCCAGCAAGGCCC
>Ga0308411_10003591_pt1 | contig 10310 bp, 6 predicted proteins | sample HotsprottomLayer_2_FD_203530 | JGI IMG/M metagenome (GOLD analysis project Ga0308411, IMG submission 203530) | Hot spring phototrophic mat microbial communities from Octopus Spring, Yellowstone National Park, Wyoming, United States -... | ecosystem: Environmental > Aquatic > Thermal springs >... | reverse complement strand
AGTGCAGGGATGAGATCGGTCAGGGCGCCGGGTCCGAGCATAATGTCCACGCCGAATTTGGCCCCCATTGCCTGTCCTTCGGGCAACTGAGCCAGACATCCCATCAGTGCCACCGTCACCGGTCGGCGCTTTTTCTCCTTGCGCAGTGCACCGAGCAGGGAGCGGGCTTTCTCGACCGGCTTGCCGCGTACGGCGCAGGTGTTGAGCAGCACCAGGTCAGCCTCGTGAATGTTGTCCACGAACGAGTAGCCCACCCCGGCCAACTGGGACTGAATGGCATGGGTGTCATACTCATTCATCTGACACCCAAGCGTGATGACGCAAGCTTGCATAAGACGAACGACCTACCCTTGGCAGCACGGATAAGGTTTGACTATAGCGCGTAGGGCAGGCTTTTCAATGACCGTTCGGGTCAGCAACTTCCAGCCAGGGCTTGACCCGTGGCGAGTAACGTCCAACAATGAGCGGCGGTTTGCCTGACGACTTGCCGCTGGCGCGCGGGTCGTGTCTTCTCAACTTCACCCACCCCAGATATGCCTATGAAGTCTGTTCCTCGCACCCCATCGCGGTTGGCTGCCGGTGTCATGAGTTTGGTTTGTGTCACGTGTCTCACCGGATTCCCGGTGCCCACCGGGGGAAGTGGACGCGGACTCGTCCAGGCTCAGGAAGTCGAGTTTGGACTTGGCCCCGAACCCGGCGATGTGTGGAAAGGCAAGGCCGTGACTACGGCCTACGTCGAAGCCCTGACGCTGGCCGAGGAACACTATGCCGGGCCGATTGACCACGAGCGGCTCTGCGATGCAGCCGCCACCGGCATGCTGCGGACGCTCGACCCACACTCCAACTTCTTCACCCGCGAAGAATTCAATGAGTTCCGCAGCCAGCAGCAGGCCAACTACTCTGGCATCGGCTCGCTCATCACGCAGCACGGCAACAAGGTCTATATCTGGTCGCCGATTGCCGACACGCCAGCCTACCGGGCGGGGCTGCGCTATGGAGATGAAATCATTGCCGTGGATGGCGAATCCACCGAAGGTTGGGATGTCTCCAAGGTACGCTCACGGCTCCGGGGGCTGCGCAGCACGGCCGTTACGGTTACGGTCAACCGCCCCGGCGAGCCATCACCGATCACGGTGCGCATCGTCCGCGACTCCGTAGGGCAACCTTCGGTATCGAACGTCTTCATGCTGACCCCGGAAGTCGGCTATCTGGCCTTCCGCCGTGGCTTCGCGCAGGCCAGTGGGGAGGAAGTCGCGGCTGCCGTCCGCCAACTCAAGGCACGGGGTGCCAAGGCTATTGTCTTTGACCAGCGCGACAACCCTGGCGGACTTGTGGACGCCGCCCGTGCCATTGCGGAGCTGTTTCTCGCCCGTGGTCAGAAAATCGTCAGCATTCGGGGAAGAACGCCGCGCGGCCTGACCTACGAAAATGCCCTGACTTCCAACAACCCCACTCCAGAGGACATTCCCCTGGTGGTACTCATCAACGGTGGCAGTGCCAGCGCCGCAGAAATCCTGGCTGGTGCGCTTCAGGATCACGACCGCGCACTGCTTGTTGGCGAGACCACCTTTGGCAAGGGCCTGGTCCAGACGCCCTACCGCCTGCCGGACGGGTACGGCCTTACCCTGACTTCGGCCAAGTATTACACCCCAACGGGCCGCCTCATCCAGCGGCGCTACGACAATGTTTCGCTCTACGACTATCAGCGCCGCCGCTCACGCACGGAAGCCACGGGCAAGGATGGGCTGACGAAATACCTCACTGACGGCAAGCGTACTGTTTACGGCGGTTTGGGCATCACGCCGGATGTCGAGGTCAAAGGCGAAACCTACACGCTTGCCCAGGGACAGCTCACGAGCCTGACCTTTTTGTTTGGCCGCCTGCTGGCGAACGGGCAGGTTGAAGGTTTTGCCCAGTACCGTGTGCCGCGTGACGTGGACTACAACCACACGCTCCAGGACAGCGACTACCCCATCACCGACCAGCTTCTGGCGGCCTTCAAAGCCTTTGCCCAGCCGCGTCTCCAGGAATTTGGCATCGCGCCAACGGCCCTTGTAGGCAATGACGCCTTTTTGCGGCAGCAACTCCGGCGCGAAATTCTGACCGCAGCCTACGGCTTCGACACGGCGCAGGAAGTCATTATCCGGGAGGAAGCGGTTGTCAAGCGTGCCATTGCCGAAGTCCCACAGTCACGGAGCCTGGCGGAGAATGCGCGCCGGCTGATGCCATCGCCCTTGCGCCCGACAAACAGCTTCAAGAACTAGCCGCCAGGCCAGCCGCCAGGGATGATGAGAGGACAGTGATGGACACGCCAAGTCATGTCGTCTGCTGACCGAACTTCCATGCGGCGCCTCGTTGCGGGTGAAACGGACGGTGAAGAACGAAACCTCGAGTCTTCACTGCGTCCGCGCCGGCTGCGCGACTACATTGGACAGAACCGCGCCACGGACAACCTGGCGGTCTTTCTGCAGGCGGCCCGCCAGCGGGGCGAGCCGCTTGATCACCTGCTGCTGTGCGGCCCACCGGGGCTGGGCAAAACGACTCTGGCGATGATCGTGGCCCATGAGATGGGGGTCGAAATCAAATCCACGGCCGGCCCCGTCATTGAAAAATCGGGCGACCTGGCGGCGCTGCTGACCAACCTTCAGGAAGGCGATGTGCTGTTTATTGACGAAATCCACCGCCTGTCGCCGGCCATCGAGGAAATTCTCTACCCGGCCATGGAGGATTTTCAGCTCGACATCGTCATTGGACAGGGACCGTCCGCGCGCTCCATCAAGCTGGATTTGCCACGCTTTACGCTCATCGGCGCGACCACCCGCGCCGGTCTCATTACAGCTCCGCTGCGGGGGCGTTTCGGCATCAACTTCCACCTCGATTTTTACACGCCGGAGCAGTTACAGCAGATTGTGCTGCGTTCGGCCCGGATTCTGGAGACGCCGATTGACGAAGCCGGCGCAGCGGAAATCGCCCGCCGGGCGCGTGGCACACCCCGGATTGCCAACCGCCTGCTGCGGCGGGTTCGGGACATTGCCGAAGTTATTTACGATGGGTGCATCACGGCGGATGTGGCGGCCGAGGCGCTGGACCGCCTGGAAGTGGACCGGTTTGGGCTGGACGAAGTTGACCGCAAGCTGCTGTTGACCATCATCGAGAAGTTTGATGGCGGCCCCGTCGGACTGGGGACAATTTCAGCCGCCATCAACGAAGAAAAGGATGCCATCGAGGAAATCTACGAGCCGTATCTGCTCCAGATTGGCTTTCTCAACCGGACGCCCCGCGGCCGGGTCGTTACGGGCGCGGCCTATGCCCACCTTGGCGTAGCACACCGTTTCCGCAGCGCAACCGCCCAGACCCCGCTCTTTGGCGAGGAATGAACAAAAGCATTGACAAGCCGCGATGAGGTCGCTACAAGACTGACTTCCGTTCCTCAGTAGCTCAATGGCAGAGCATTCGGCTGTTAACCGAAGGGTTGTAGGTTCGAGTCCTACCTGAGGAGCCACCTTTTTCAAGCCGCAGAATTCTGGCGGGCCGTACACTGTGCAAGACCCCCTTGGGAGCGCCCAACGGGGTCTTGCTGTTTTGGGTGAGTCCACGCCGCCTATACCCACCCGCCCCTTGCCCTGCGCTTTCGGCTGCCGTTTTTCGCTTTTCCTGCTTTTCCCGACGTCAGAACGGAAAACTGTGGAATTGGTCAAGTATCCCAAGGTTCGCAGCTATTGAACTTGACCATGGAGCTATTTGCCGACACGACGAATGCGCAATGTCCCTGGCGTGATGACCGTAAACGAATGTGAAAGTTCCGGCAGATGCTCCCTGACTGCCAAGCGACTACCTCCGCTTTGCGAACAGGTGTCAGCCGGCCAGACGAATCAGCACCACCCCGTGGATGTTAAGTCCCTGACGAAATACCATCTCACCGAAATCCTTGTCTGCGGTCAATAACAATGCTGTTTTCCTGATTCGCCAGGTTCAGGACAGCCTCATCGGGCATCCCTGGCCCAACTCGGCAATGTACAAAACCCGACGCCCCTCCTGCCGCAGGTGTTCGACAACGAGGCGGTCAACACTTTCGTCAGCCAAAAAGTTCATGCGGGCGTTCAGCCAAGGGGATATACCACATCGGCGCGCAGTGCATCTCTGGCAAATACCAACGCTGCCAAAACGGCTTCGCGAGTCAATTGCGGATGCGCCTCAAGAATCTGCCCTATGGTTTCACCCGCTGCCAGTTTCTCCAGGATGAGTTCGACGGTGATGCGTGTTCCTGTAATGACAGGCTTGCCCATCATGACCTTTGGATTTGTACAACCCACTGCCTCTGCATATTTTTCATCTCCACATTTGGCAATACTTGACTTGAGCAAGGGGCTATGCCTCCAGTGCAGACAAGTGCACCACATCTCCATAATCCCCGACATTCTTTGTCTCGAAAAGCGGGTTTGAATCCTTGCTCCGCTCTCTACTCAATCCGGTTTGCTTTTTCCATTTTGGCCTTTGAGATAGCCCCTTGTTGTCGGTTTTTCTGAATCCAACGGTGCCGGCTTCTGGAAACAGCGACTCACCGCCAACGGAAAGAGACTGGACGGTGCAAGCCCCGGCGCCGGGATACCGTGACGGGCGTTGGCCACTTTGTGCCGGAAAGGTGCTTCAGGCCGCCCGTGGATAATCCACCGTGTGCAGGGTCAGCTTCGGGGCGCGCCAGGCCGAAGGCGCCACGAAACTGCGCAGCACACGCCCCTTCAAGGTGACATAGTCCACGTCACCGGCCAGCGCCTGCTGCATGATGCTGACGACACCGCCGTGCAGCGTCGAAAGCTGAAGCACCCGGTCAATGACGGACGCGCCCAGCATCGAGCCACGGTAAAACTTCGGCAGCCGACGTGAAGCCTCCGTCAGGTCAGCTTCAAACGCCTTCCGCCACCGCTGCTCATAACTCATAGCCTCCCCGGCAATGAGGGATTGCCCAAGCAACTCCGCCGAATGCAGGGCGTAGAAAATACCCTCACCTGTAATCGGGTCCACAAAGCCGGCCGCATCCCCCACGAGTGCCCAGCCATCGCCAACCACCCGATTCGTCTTCCATGACGCGCGCCGCAACATCGGGACCCGCGCCGCATACCGGACCCGTTCGCGCGGCAACTCGCCCTGCCGATGCCAGCGGACAAAGGCATCGAGTTCCTCCCAGAGCTTCGGCAGTGGATACTCGCCACACTGATTGATGATGCCGTAGGAAATGTGGTCAGGGCGCGGAAAAGCCCAGACGTAACCGGTAAAATGGCGTGGAAACGCCACCACCGCGCGCGGAACGCCGGCTGCCGGGACGTAATACCCACAGCACATGGCCTGGTCGGCGTCAGGCAGCCGCCGTCCGAGTACGCGCCGTACAAAGCTCGTACAACCATCCGCTCCCACGACAAAATCCGCCTTCCAGCGGTCGCGGCCGGATTCAACCTGCCACGTATGCACTTCCCGGCGCAGGTTTGTCACCCGCAGCGGAATGAAATCCGCCCCAGCTTCCGTGGCCCGCGCCAATAGAAGTCCATTCAGGTTCCGGCGCGAAAAAATCTGAAAAGGGGCATCGCCCAATGGAAAGGTCACACTCCGTCCGCCAGCCGAAATAATCTCAATTTCCTGAATGTCCTGACGCGGAAAACGGTCTGCCTGCCCGGTCAGAAAACCAAACTGGCGCAGTGCCTTGGCCGTCAGGCCGCCGCCGCAGGGTTTTTCCCACGGGCCGCCGTGGGCATCGTACAACCGCACCCGCGCACCAGCCTGCGCCAGGTTGTGAGCCAGCATCGAGCCGGCCGGCCCCGCACCAACAATGGCAACGTTGAACGTCATGGCTTCAAACGTACACTTTCTCACTTTTCTTCCAGTGTACCGAACAGCCTGCCGGACCTGCCAGGTTCGTTTACGCATCGGCTGACGCATCGAGATCAGGCAGCGCCCAGGCGACCTGTCCGATGTAATGTGCGCTTCCGGTCAGCGTGACTTCTCCACTGGACGCATCCCAGGCGACTTCGAGGCTGCCCTGTTCTGTCGCCACCGTCACCTGCCGCTCGACCAGGTGTTTCAGCATCGCCGCAACCGCCGCTGCACAAGCTCCGGTTCCCGAGGCAGCCGTGCGCCCGACGCCCCGTTCCCAGAAACGGGCTTCCAACGTGTGCCGGTCAAGCACCTGCACGAACTCGACGTTCGTCCGGTTTGGAAAGGCCGGATGCCGTTCAAGCTGTGGACCCAGCAACTCAACCGGCGCGGTATCGAGGCTGGAAACCAACAACGTGCAGTGCGGATTGCCCATGGACAGAACCGTGGCCCGCACCGTCTCTTCCCCCACATCCAAAGCGACATCCACCAACGGCGGATGAAGTGCCGGCTCTGCCCGGAAAGGAATTCGCCCGGGGTCAAACACCGGCATTCCCATCTGAATGGCACAGCGGGTTTCAAGTCCTTCGGCAGCGAGAAAGCGGACAACGCGCACGCCAATATCGGTCATGACGCGCAACTCGCGCTTCTCCCAGTTTGTGACGCGCCGGATGCAAGCTGCAACGCAACGCAGTCCGTTACCGGACATTTCCGCCCGCGATCCGTCGGCATTCCAGAGCACCATGCGATAATCAGCATCATCCGAAGTCAGGGCTTCAATACCGATGACACCATCCGCGCCGATTCCCTGGTGTCGGTGACACAGCTTTGGCACAAAAACTTCCAGATGCTTCAAAAAAGTATCCGCGGCCGGCTGGCCAAGCGGGAAAACGAGAAAGTCGTTTCCCAGTCCGTGGAGTTTGTGCAGGATGAGCAAGTCGGTTTTCCTTCCTTTGATTTGGGTGCGTTATGGCGCATCAGAAATAAATGGGTAGCATCAGTGGACACCGCCCATCGCCATGGGAAACATGCGTTGCGCCCGGGCCAGCCAGTGTTGGGTCTGGGGTGCGTTGGGCTGCTCGCGCCAGACCCGCCAGGCAGCCTCACGGGCAAGTGTCAACCAGTCGGCATCGCGGATGAGATCACCCACCCGAAACACCGGCAAACCCGATTGACGCAAACCCAGCATTTCGCCGGGCCCGCGCCAGGCGAGGTCTTTTTCGGCAATGGCGAAACCATCCGGCGTCTGGGCAAAAAAGTTCAGCCGTTCCAGAGCTTCCGGCGAGATGCCATCCGGCGCCATCAGAACGCAGTACGATTTGGCCGCACCACGCCCGACCCGCCCCCGCAGTTGATGAAGCTGCGCCAGTCCAAACCGTTCCGGGTGTTCGATGACCATGACTGAGGCGTTCGGTACATCAATGCCGACTTCGACGACCGTCGTCGTGACGAGAACGTGAATTTCACCTGCGACAAACTTCTGCATCACGGCATCTTTTTCTTCGGACTTCATCCGCCCGTGAAGCAGTCCGACAACCAACGTCGGAAAGACCTCCTGTTGGAGCTGGGCAGCGGCGGCAGTGGCCGCCGCGACATCGAGTTTTTCCGATTCTTCGACCAGCGGATAGACAATATACGCCTGTCGTCCGGCAGCGCATTCCTGGCGGATGAAGTCATACACGCGGTCGCGCCGCTCGTTGGTGCGCACGGCCGTGACCACCGGTTTTCGTCCGGGCGGAAGTTCATCAATGACAGACACATCGAGGTCGCCATAGAGCGCCATGGCCAGGCTGCGCGGAATGGGCGTGGCGGTCATCACCAGTACATCCGGGGAGACGCCCCGGGCCAGCAACTGTTCGCGCTGAAGCACGCCAAAGCGGTGCTGTTCGTCAATGATGACCAGTCCCAGGCGTGCAAATGCAGTGTCATTCTGGATCAGCGCCTGTGTGCCAATGACAATGTCCACTTCATGGTTGGCCAACGCCTGTCGGATGGCTTTCTTTTCGCTTGGCTTGAGGCGTCCGGTAAGGGCGGCAAGGCGGTAGGGTGTGCCTGAAAGCCAGCGCGTCATGGAACGCCAGTGTTGCTCAACCAGAATTTCAGTCGGCGCCATGAGCGCCACCTGCCAGCCGTTTTCCACGGCCACAATCATCGCCTGCAGGGCCACGACGGTTTTGCCCGACCCGACATCCCCCTGCAACAGCCGCGACATCGGACGTGTTCCGGTCAGGTCACTGACAATTTCCCGAATGACGCGCTTCTGGGCGTTGGTCAGACGAAAGGGCAGGGTTTGGCGTGCGCGTTCCCGGATAGCATCGGTCACACGCATCCCGGCCTTTTCTCCGGCCTGCTCGCGTTGGCGGCGACGATTGGCCAGCGCCAGGGTCAGCAGGAAAAATTCTTCAAGGGCCAGGCGGGCATGCGCCAGCGAACGACGCGCTTGGATCGACTCCAGATGCTCTGTCGCTTTCGGGAAATGCACTTCCCACAGGGCTGCCAGTTTGGTCGGCAGGGGCGGCAACTCCCTGCTGCCATGACGCAATTCATCCGGTAAGCCGTCATCCGGTATGTCGTGCAAAGCCTGGAGCAGGCGAAAGATGAGCGATCGGAGCGCACGGGTGCGAAAGGTTCCCAGTTTTCGGTAAACAGGCACGCACCGGCCGACGTGAATTGTCTCCGGCACGTCGTCGTCGGTTTCGTCGTTGAGCACTTCGTAGTCAGGGTTTTCCACCTGGTAGCACCGCGCCCGGCTTGAGAATTCCCATTCGCCGTAAAGCACCACCCGCCGGCCCGGCTGGAAAACCTGCCGCAGATAGGGTTGATTCCACCAGCAGGCGCGAATGCGCCCGGTGCTGTCCCACCCGATGACCTCGAACAGGGTGAGTTGCTTACCCTGTCTGGTCCGAATCGGGTAACTTGACGCCAGGCTGACTTCGACGAGAACCGAAGCGGATTGGCCCGGCCGCAGATCGCAGACTTGTGGCAGGTGCGAGCGGTCTTCGTAGCGAAACGGCAGGTACAGCAGCAGGTCTTCCACTGTGACTTCGGCCGGCGACACCTTGCCAATCGCGCTTCCCAGCTCGGCCGCCAGCTTTTCGGCCGTCGTGACGCCAATGCCACGCAGATAGGCTGGAAGTTCCAGCAGTGCCGTGGTCAACGACAGGTGAGCCGACATACAAACCTCCACAACCGGTTGTGGATTTTTTGACTGGTTTGATAGTATGTCACAAGATGTAGTAGCTCAAGCCGGCTGCCCACGTTCTTTCCACCCGACACATCTTTACGGAGCATAGACTGCCATGCTGCTCGACAAAAGTTCCTGTGACGCCCTGGTTTGCGCCCAGTCAATGGACAGGCTGCCGCTGGAAGCCGTGCTCGGTCCCGGCGGACTGTTGGCCACCACGCAGCCCGGCTTTGAGTTTCGCCCCGGCCAGTTGGAGATGGCGCGTGCCGTTCTGGATGCCCTGCAGCGTGGCGGACACCTGTGTGTTGAGGCCGGCACGGGCACCGGCAAGACGCTGGGCTATCTCGTCCCGGCCATCCTGTGCGATGAGGTCGTCATCGTCTCGACGGCGACGAAAAACCTTCAGGAGCAAATCCTGCATCACGACATCCCGCGCCTGGAACGGGCGCTGGGGCGTCAACTGCGGGTCGTACTGCTCAAGGGAAGAAACAACTACCTGTGCCTGTATCGGCTCGCGCGTTTCGAGGAACAAGGACGCCTGCCCGGACTTGATGATGTGCGCCATCTGGAGGTCATCCGCCAGTGGTCTCACACGACGACCACCGGCGACCGCGCCGAGTTGTACAGCCTGCCGGAACACCTGCCCATCTGGGCCGAACTTGATGCACGGACGGAACGTTGCCTGGGGCAGGGGTGTCCCCACTACGCCGAATGTTTCATCACCCGCGCCCGCCAACAGGCCCGCGAAGCCGACATTGTCATCGTCAACCACCATCTGTTTTTTGCCGACCTGGCCGCGCGGCGCAGCGATTACGGGGCCTTTCTGCCGGACTACACCCGGGTCATCTTTGACGAAGCCCACGAAATCGAGGATACCGCCGCCAGCTACTTCAGCCTTCAGATCAGCAACGAGCAGTTTGCCGAACTGCTGCGCGACATTGCGCAAACCTTCATCCCCGATGCCGAGCGGGCCCGTGCGGTGCGTCAGGCCTACCAGGCAGTTGTGGAGCGCGCCGCCCATTTCTGGAAGTTTGCCCAGGAGGTCTGCCGCCCGGTATCCCAGGCAGGCAACAGAAACAGGGCCGGCAGCGGAAGTGATGCACGCGGAATGCTGCAAGCTTCGGATTTGGCCACAGAAGCTTCCGGCTACACGGCGCTGGCCGCGGCGCTCGATCAGCTCGCCGAAGCCCTCGGGCAGGCTGCCTACCAGAAGGTGGATAACTTCGGGATCAATACGGACCCGGCCCTGCTGCGCCTGGAG